>Ga0207903_1000014_pt1 | contig 175504 bp, 163 predicted proteins | sample MalvirmetaMSP131_FD_184234 | JGI IMG/M metagenome (GOLD analysis project Ga0207903, IMG submission 184234) | Marine viral communities from the Deep Pacific Ocean - MSP-131 (SPAdes) | ecosystem: Environmental > Aquatic > Marine > Oceanic | place: Atlantic Ocean | collected 2011-06-25
ACACAGAAGTGAAACAACTCAGCGCCGATGGTAGTGTGACTCGATCATGTGAGAGTAGGACACCGCCAGGCTCTTAATACCAAACCCCCAAACAGAAATGTGCGGGGGTTTTTTGTTGGGCGACGCGATTAGGAAAGCCGACCCTTATTGGCTCATGGGATCGGACCTCAGCATCATGGGCGCGTGCGATCGGGAGTGTGTCAACTTCGCCGACCCGCGTCTGTCAATCGGCACGTTCATGACGCAAGCATCTGCAGTTCCGCTGCAACGCTGTACGGGCGGCGGGAATCGCGACGACATTCCCTCGCTTACGCGTTGGGTCCCTGCACGCGGCTCATCCCGCTATTCCCATTCAATCGTCGCCGGTGGCTTGCCCGAGATGTCGTAGACCACGCGGGAGATGTTGGGCACTTCGTTGACGATGCGTCGTGAGCACACGTCGAGCAGGTCGTAGGGCAGGTGGGCCCAGTGGGCGGTCATGAAGTCGATGGTTTCGACGGCGCGCAGGGCGATGACCGGGGCGTGGCGGCGGCCATCTCCGGTGACGCCGACGCTTTTCACCGGCAGGAATACGGCGAAGGCCTGGCTGACGCGGTCGTACCAGCCGGCCTTGCGCAGCTCTTCGATGAAGATGGCGTCGGCGCGGCGCAGGGTGTCGGCGGCGCTGCGGGTGACTTCGCCGAGGATGCGCACGCCCAGGCCCGGGCCGGGGAAGGGGTGGCGCATCACCATGTCGCGCGGCAGGCCGAGTTCGAGGCCGATTTTGCGTACTTCGTCCTTGAACAGTTCGCGCAGTGGCTCGACCAGTTGCATGCGCATGTGGGCGGGCAGGCCGCCGACGTTGTGATGGCTTTTGATGACGTGGGCTTTGCCGGTCTTCGCGCCGGCGCTCTCGATCACGTCGGGGTAGATGGTGCCCTGCGCCAGAAAATCGACGTCGGTGAGTTGGGTGGCCTCGGCTTCGAACACGTCGATGAAGGCGCCGCCGATGATCTTGCGCTTGGCTTCGGGGTCGTCCACCCCTGACAGGGCATCCATGAAGCGGTCCTGCGCATTGGCGCGGATGACCTTGACGCCCAGGTGGTCGGCAAACACTTTCATCACCTGGTCGCCTTCATTGAGGCGCAGCAGCCCGTTGTCGACGAACACGCAGGTGAGCTGGTCACCGATGGCCTGGTGCAGCAGCGCGGCGACGACGCTGGAATCGACCCCGCCGGACAGGCCCAGCAGCACCTTGCGGCTGCCGACCTGCTCGCGCACCCGCGCCACCGCGTCGGTGACGATGTTGGCCGGCGTCCAAGCGCGGGCGCAGCCACAGATGTCGTGGACGAAGCGCGACAACACCGCCTGCCCCTGCTTGGTATGCGTGACTTCGGGGTGAAACTGCAGGCCGAAGTAGCCGCGCGATTCATCGCCCATGGCGGCAATTTCAAGGTCGCCGGTGTTGCCGATGCGGCTGAAGCCCGGCGGCAGTTCGTACACGTAGTCGCCGTGGCTCATCCACACGTCGAGCAGGCCGTGGCCCTCGGCGTTGCGGTGGTCCTCAATGCCGTCAAACAGCCTGGAGTGGCCGCGGGCACGCAGTTGCGCATAACCGAACTCGTGCACGGTGCCGGGCGCCACTTTGCCGCCCAGTTGTTCTGCCATGGTCTGCATGCCGTAGCAGATGCCCAGCACCGGCACGCCCAGGGCCCATACCGCATCGCTGGCGCGCGGGCTGCCGGCCGCGGTCACCGATTCTGGCCCGCCCGAGAGCACGATGCCTTTGGGGGCGAACGTGTTGATGGCGTCGTCGCCCACGTCCCAGGGCATCAGCTCGCAGTACACCCCGGCTTCGCGCACGCGGCGGGCGATGAGCTGGGTGAGCTGCGAGCCGAAGTCGAGGATCAGGATGCGGTCGGCGTGAATGTTCATGGGGGTGTGGGGTCAGTTCATCAGGGCCGACAGGGCCGGGCAGCAGGCACAAACGCGGTGCCAGGGCGGCACGCGCCGGGCAGTGCGCGGCGGGGCCTAGCGGTCGTCAACGCGGTAGTTGGGCGCTTCTTTGGTGATTGACACGTCATGCACATGGCTTTCGCGCATGCCGGCCCCGGTGATTTTCACGAAGCGGGTTGCGGTGCGCATTTGCGCCACCGTGGTGCAGCCGGTGTAGCCCATGGCGGCCCGCAGGCCGCCCACCATTTGATGCAGGATCGACGCCATGGGCCCTTTGTAGGGCACGCGGCCTTCGATGCCTTCGGGCACCAGCTTTTCGACCTCGGCGGTCGTGTCCTGGAAGTAGCGGTCTTTGGAGCCCTGCGCCATGGCGCCCAGCGAGCCCATGCCGCGATAGCTCTTGTACGAGCGGCCCTGGTACAGCTCGACCTCGCCCGGCGCCTCTTCGGTGCCGGCCAGCATGGAGCCCACCATCACCGCATAGGCGCCGGCCGCGATGGCCTTGGCGAAGTCGCCGGAGTAGCGCACGCCTCCGTCGGCGATCAGGGGAATGCCGCGATCTTTCAAAGCCGCGGCCACGCTCATCACCGCGCTGATCTGTGGCACGCCCACACCGGCGACGATGCGCGTGGTGCAGATCGAGCCGGGACCAATGCCCACCTTCACCGCATCGGCACCGGCATCGGCCAGGGCAATGGCCGCTTCGCCGGTGGCGATGTTGCCGCCAATGACCTGCACCTGCGGGTAATGCGCCTTGACCCAGCGCACGCGATCGAGCACGCCTTGCGAATGGCCGTGGGCGGTGTCGACCACGATCACGTCCACGCCGGCTTCGACGAGCCGCTCGATACGCTCGTCGGTGTCGCCCCCGGTGCCCACCGCCGCGCCGACGCGCAGGCGGCCTTCGCTGTCCTTGCAGGCCAGCGGATGGTCGGTGGATTTCTGGATGTCCTTCACGGTAATCATGCCGCGCAGGGCGAAGGCGTCGTTGATCACCAGCACCTTTTCGATGCGGTGCTTGTGCAGCTTGTCGAGCACTTCCTCGCGCGAGGCGCCTTCGCGCACGGTCACGAGCCGCTCTTTGGGCGTCATGATGCGCGACACCGGCTCATCAAAATGGGTTTCGAAGCGCAGGTCACGCGCAGTGACGATGCCGACCAGATGCTCACCATCGACCACCGGCACGCCGCTGATCTTGTTGGCGCGGGTGAGCTTGAGCACCTCGCCGATGGTCATGGTCGGGTCGACGGTGATGGGGTCGGCAATCACGCCGGACTCGTGCTTTTTCACCGCCCGGACCTCCTGCGCCTGGCCCTCGGGCGGCAGGTTCTTGTGGACGATGCCCATGCCGCCTTCCTGCGCGATGGCAATGGCCAGCGAGGCTTCGGTCACCGTGTCCATCGCCGCTGAAAGCAAGGGAATGTTGAGGGTGATGGCCTGCGTCAGCTGCGTTTGCGTCGAGACTTGCCGTGGCAGCACGTTCGAATAAGCCGGTTGCAGCAACACGTCGTCGAAGGTCAGCGCTTCGCGCTCGATGCGGTCAAACATAAGGGACTCCGGCAAAAACATATTATAGGTCATGGACCCGCTGCCCCTTCCCACCGTTTACGCCGTTTCTGAACTCAGCCGCCTGTTGCGCGAGGTGCTGGAGTCCAATTTCACCGCCGTTTGGGTGGAGGGCGAAATCTCCAATCTGGCGCGTCCGGCCTCGGGCCACTGGTATTTCACGCTGAAAGATGGCGAGGCGCAGTTGCGCGCGGCCATGTTCAAACCGGCCAATCGGCTGGTGCGCCCGGCGCCCAATAATGGGGATCAGGTGCGGGTGCGGGCGCGCATTTCCATGTATCCGGCGCGGGGCGACCTGCAGCTGATCTGCGAACACATGGAGCCGGCGGGTCTGGGCGCCAAGCTGGCGGCCCTGGAAGCGCTGAAGACCCAGTTGCAGGCCGAAGGCGTGTTCGACGCCACACGCAAGCGGCCCATTCCCGTCTTTCCGCGGTGCATTGGGCTGGTCACCTCGGCGACCGGCGCGGCGGTGCAGGACGTGATGACCACCCTGGCGCGCCGCTTCCCTCTGGTGCCGGTGCGCCTTTATCCCGTGCTGGTGCAGGGCGAGGGCGCCGCCCCGGCCATTGCCCGTGCGCTGCGCGACCCACGCTGGGCGACCGAGGCCGACGTGCTGTTGCTGGTGCGCGGTGGCGGCTCGATCGAAGACCTGTGGGCCTTCAACGAGGCCGACGTGGTGCGTGCGGTGCGCGACTGCGCCGTGCCGGTGATCAGCGGGGTCGGGCATGAAACCGACACCACGCTGGTGGACCTGGCGGCCGACCTGCGCGCCCCGACGCCCACCGGAGCGGCCGAACGCGCGGTGCCCGATCAGACTGAACTGAAGGCCGGCATCGCGCGCCTGCTGCAGCGGCTGACCCTGACCACGTCGCGCAGCCTGAGCCGCCGGCAACAACTGCTGGATCGCAGCAGCGCACAGCTGCTGCGGCAACGCCCGACCCGGCGACTGCAGGTGCTGGCGCAGCGGCTCGATGAGCTGGCCGTGCGCCTTGAGTCGCACCCGCGCCGCCTGCTGGCGCAGCAAGGGCAAGGCCTCAGCGGTCTGATTCAGAGGCTGCTGCGGCGCGATCCCCGTGCCCGGTTAAGCGAGGCGGCCACCCGCCACGCAGACCTGCACCGTCGGCTGCAGGCGGCCCAGCAGCGCCTGATGCATGCCCAGCGGCAGCGCTGGCAGTTGGCCACCCGCACCCTGCAGGCCCTGTCGCCCGAGGGGGCGCTGGCGCGGGGTTTTGTGCTGGTGCGCGACGCGCACGGCGCGGTGGTGACGCGCGCCGCCCAGGTGCCGGACCGGGCCGAACTGATCCTGCAGTTTCACGATGCGTCTGTGCCGGTCACGCGCCGGTAGCGCCCGCAGACCCGCACGCGACCAGACCCCGACCGCCATGCGGGCGGGGCGTGTCATCAGGAGAACGCGAAGTCGGCCTCCGGCAAGCCGGTCATGGAGTTGCTGGGCTTGGTCATTGACGCGGCATGGCCCTTGGCGCGCGGCAGCAGATGGTCGAAGTAGAAGGTCGCCGTGGCCAGCTTGGCCTTGTAGAACGCGGGCGTCTCGGTGCCGTCGCCGTCGGTCAGTTTCTTCTGCGCCACCGCCGCTTGCCGCGCCCAGAAGTAGCCCATCATCACGTAGCCTGAATACATCAAAAAGTGATGGGAGGCGGACGACACCACGTCGCGGTCCTTGCGCGCCCTCAGCATCAGTCGCAGCGTCAGCACGTTCCACTCGGCGGCATAGCGGCCCATGTCGGTGGCAAAGCGGCGCAGGCCGCGGTGACGCAGATGGTCGAGCGCAAAACGCGCCATCTGCCCGGTGAAGTCCCGTACGCAGGCGCCGCGGGTGGTGAGCAGCACCTTGCGCCCCAGCAGGTCGAGCGCCTGGATGCCGGTGGTGCCTTCATAGAGCGTGGCGATGCGCGCATCGCGGGCGATCTGCTCCATGCCGTGCTCCCAGATGTAGCCATGGCCGCCGAACACCTGCATGCCCTGGTTGGCCGCTTCCAGCCCCATCTCGGTGAGAAAGCCCTTGAGGATGGGCGTGAAAAATCCCAGCGTGTCGTCCCACTTCTGGAACTTCTCGGGGTCGCCCTCGATGATGCCGTTGACCATGTGGTCGGCGTACTGGGCGGCAAAGTAGATCATGGCCCGGCCACCCTCGGCGAACGCCTTCTGGGTGAGCAGCATGCGCCGCACATCTGCGTGGTGGATGATCGCGTCGGCGTTCTTCTCAGGCTCTTTCTTGCCAGAGAGCGCGCGCATCGAGCGGCGGTCTTTGGCATAGGCCAACGACCCCTGGAAGGACAATTCCGCGTGCGCCACGCCCTGAATGGCGGTGCCGATGCGCGCGGTGTTCATGAAGGTGAACATGGCCTCAAGACCCTCGTTGGGCTTGCCGAGCATGAAGCTGGTGGCGGCATCGAAGTTGAGCACGCAGGTGGCCGAGGCCTTGATGCCCATCTTGTGTTCCAGCGAGGCCACGGTGACGCCGTTGCGCTCACCGACGCCGCCGTCTGCCGCGGGCAGAAACTTGGGCACGATGAACAGCGAGATGCCGCGCGTGCCCGCCGGGGCGTCGGGCAGACGCGCCAGCACGATGTGCACAATGTTTTCGGCCAGATCGTGATCGCCGGAGCTGATGAAGATCTTGGTGCCGGTGATGCGGAAGCTGCCGTCGGCCTGCGGCTCGGCCTTGGTGGTGAGCTGGCCCAGATCGGTGCCGCACTGCGGCTCGGTCAGGCACATGGTGCCGGTCCAGCGGCCTTCGGTGAGCGGCGGCATGTAGGTGGAAAGCTGCGCGGGCGTGCCGTATTGCATGAGCGTGTTCATGCAGCCCATCGACAGGCCGGGGTACATGAGGAACGGCCAGTTGGCGGTGCCCATCATCTCCGACTTGAGCAGGCCGAGGCTCATCGGCAGGCCCTGGCCGCCGTATTCCGCCGGGTGCGAAAGACCCTGCCAGCCCCCTTGCACGTACTGGGCATAGGCTTCCGGGTAGCCCTTGGGGGTGAACACCTGGCCGTCTTCGAGGCGGCAGCCTTCGGCGTCGCCGCTCATGTAGAGCGGGGACAGCACCTCTTCGCAGAACGTTGCGCACTCTTCGAGAATGGCGTTCACGGTGTCGGGATCGGCATCGGTGCCGTTGCTCAGGCCGGCGTAGTGGGCCGGAAAGTCGAACACTTCATTGAGCAGGAAACGGGTGTCGCGCAGCGGCGCTTTGTACTGGGGCATGGACCAACTCCAAGCGAAAAGTGAACCTGCGTCACCCTACGCCGGTTGGCCGTGGCGACAATGGCCGCCGCACCACCTCGATGGTGCGGTGCGGCAAATGCCGCACCCAAACCGAATTCCTGGACCCGCGACCCGCAATGCTCAGCGACATCCCCCGGGCGACGGGCGCGCGAACCTCATCCCCCCGCCGCGAAGCGCGTGCGCAATTCGAACTTCAGCACCTTGCCGGCCGGGTTGCGCGGCAGCGCATCAATCACTTCCAGCCGCGTGGGCACCTTGTAGCGCGCCAGCCTCTCGCTGCCGAAGGCGCGCAGTGTCTCCAGGTCCAGCGTGGCGTCCTTTTTCAGCGCCACGACCGCCACCACTGCTTCGCCCCACTTGGCGTCGGGCAGGCCGATCACTGCAATCTCGGCCAGCGCCGGGTGGGCGTAGAGCACGCTCTCCACCTCGGCCGGGTACACGTTCTCGCCGCCGGTGATGATCATGTCCTTGACGCGGTCGGCGATGTACAGAAAGCCGTCTTCGTCGAAGTACCCCACGTCGCCGGAATGGAACCAGCCCTCGCGGTCGATGGCCTGGGCGGTGGCTTCGGGCTTGTTCCAGTAGCCCTTCATCACGTTGGGGCCCTTGGCGCAGACCTCGCCTTTTTCGCCCGGCGTGGTGATCGGCGCGCCGTTTGCGTCCACCAGCTTGACCTCGGTGAACAGCGAGGTCTTGCCCGCCGAGCCAAGCTTGCTCATGCCGAATTCGGGCGTCAGAAAGGTCACCAGCGGCGCTGTTTCGGTCAGGCCGTAGCCCTGATTCATCGCCACGCCGCGCGCTGCCCAGATCTTGAGCAGCGGCTCAGGCACCGGCGCGCCACCGACCACGATCAGGCGCAGGCTGCTCAGATCGGTGGACGCGAAATCCGCATGCTGGCTGGCGAACAACAGCATCGCCGGCACGGCAAAGGTGGTGTTGATCCTGTATTGCGAAACGGCTGCCAGAAAACCACCGGGGTCGAAGCTGCGCTGCAGCACGATGTGGCCGCCCTTCTGCCAGGTGACCAGGGTGGTGATGTTCAAGCCGCCGATGTGGAACAGCGGTGCCATGACCAGCGAAATGTCGTCCCGCTCGACATCCACGGTGTGCAGCATGTTGGTGTTGTTCCACCAGATGTTGCCGTGCGTCAGCATTGCGCCCTTGGGCCGCCCGGTGGTGCCGCTGGTGTACATGATGATGGCCACGTCGTCGGCGTCCACCGGCTCGCCCTGCGGCAGCGGCGCGCAGTCTTGCGCAGCGTGAATCATCGCGGGCCAGCCCTCGGCCGCCCCGTCGGCAGACCCGAAATGGCGGCAGGGCAGTTGCGCGCGAATGCCGTCGATCACCGGCTGGTGGGGCGCATCCACGATCAGCGTGTGCACGCCGGCGTCGTTGATGATGTAGCGCAGCTCCGCGCCGGTAAGCCGGAAGTTCAGCGGCACGAAGATCGCGCCGATGCGCGCGGCGGCGAACAGCGTCTCGAAGAACGCCGGCTGGTTGAGGCCCAGAAACCCCACGCGGTCGCCGCGACACACGCCGTGCGCGCGCAGGCTCGTGGCCAGGCGGTCGATGCGCAATTGCAGTTCCGCGTAGCTCCAGGTGGTGCCTTCAAAGCTCAGCGCCGGTCGCGCCGGGGTGCGGTGCGCGCGCTGGCACATCCAGTTTCCAAGGCCAATATCGATGCTCATAGTGCGGTTCTCCTCCACGGTCGGGCGTTTGGCCCTGGTTTATTTTTTGAGGGTGCCGGCGGACGCAGGCCCCACGCATGATGACCAATTGCGCCGCGTGCGGCGATAGGCATTACGCGGAGGGCCTCACGCCGCTTCCTCAATCCCCTTTGATCAGCGGGGCGATCCGTCGCGGCGATGGTGCTCGCGGCCCGTGGCCGGGTTGCGGGGCCGATGGCATACTCCGCGCCCCCAAAGTCGAACAGACCCACAGTCCCGATGGAACTCAATCATTTAAAAGGCGGTATTACAGCCCTGCAGGCGCGTTTCGACGCCCTGCGGGGCTATCTTTGACTACGACGTCAAGCAGGATCGACTCGTTGAAGTCAATGCCGAGCTGGAAAGCTCGGAGGTGTGGAACCACCCCGAGCGCGCGCAGAATCTGGGCCGCGAGCGCGCGCGGCTGATCGCCGTGCTGGAGCCCATCAGCGAAGCCACGGCCGGCCTGGCCGACGCCGCCGAGCTGTACGAGCTGGCCAGCGCCGAGAACGACACCGCCGCCCTCACCGAAATCGCCAAGGATGTCGCGCGCTTCGAAGCCTTTGCCGAGACGCTGGAGTTCCAGCGCATGTTCAGTGGCGAAATGGACACCGCCAACGCCTACCTTGACGTGCAGTCGGGCTCCGGCGGCACCGAGGCGCAGGACTGGGCCGAAATGCTGCTGCGCATGTATTCGCGCTGGGGCGAGCGGCGCGGGTTCACCGTGGAGCTGATGGAGCGCTCCGATGGCGAAGTGGCGGGCATCAAGTCGGCGACCCTGTTCATTCAGGGCGACTATGCCTACGGCTGGCTGCGCTCCGAGACCGGCGTGCACCGCCTGGTGCGCAAGAGCCCGTTCGACTCCGGCAACCGTCGCCATACCAGTTTCTGCGGTGTGTTCGTCAGCCCCGAAGTGGATGACAACATCGACATCGAGATCAACCCGGCCGACCTTGACATTGGCACCTTCCGCTCCTCCGGTGCCGGCGGCCAGCACGTCAACAAGACCGAGTCGGCGATCCGCATCAAGCACGTGCCCAGCGGCATTGTGGTGGCCTGTCAGATGGAGCGCAGCCAGCACGCCAACCGCGACCGTGCCATGAACATGCTCAAGGCCAAGCTCTATGAAAAGGAGCTGCAAGAGCGCAACTCGGTGAAGCAGGCCATCGAAGATGCCAAGGACGACATCGGCTGGGGCAGCCAGATTCGCTCCTACGTGCTCGATCAGTCGCGCATCAAGGACCTGCGCACCGGTGTGGAAATTGCCGACACCGTGAAAGTGCTGGATGGTTACCTCGATCCTTTTGTCGAGGCCAGTCTCAAACAAGGCCTGTAAAGCAGATCTCTATGAATGATTCCCCCGAAACGCCGCAGGACGAAAACCACCTCATCGCCACCCGCCGCGAAAAGCTCGCGCAGTTGCGGGCGCAGGGTCAGGCGTTTCCGAACACGTTTCGGCGCGACTGCCTCAGCGACCACCTGCACGGCGCCTATGGCGACATGGACAAGGAAGCGCTGGAGCCGATCGAAACCCGCTTCAAGCTTGCCGGGCGCCTCATGGCCAAGCGGGTCATGGGCAAGGCCAGCTTCGGCCAGTTGCAGGACAGCGCCGGGCGCATCCAGATTTTCTGCCAGCTCAATGCCCTGGGTGAGGAGGTTTACAACGTCTTCAAGACGGCGGATGTGGGCGACGTGATCGGCGTCAGCGGCCGCATCTTCAAAACCAAGACCGGCGAGCTATCGGTCTGGGCCGAGTCGCTGGAGCTGCTGGTCAAGAACCTGCGGCCGTTGCCGGAAAAATGGTCGGGCCTCACCGACACTGAAATCCGCTACCGCCAGCGCTACGTCGACCTCATGGTCAACCCCGAAGTGAAGGAAACCTTCGCCAAGCGCGGCAAGACCATCCGCTTCATTCGCCAGTTTCTCGATGCCATCGGCTTCGAAGAAGTCGAAACACCGATGTTGCAGGCCATTCCCGGCGGGGCGGCGGCACGGCCGTTCGTGACCCACCACAACGCGCTCGATCGTGATCTGTACCTGCGCATCGCCCCCGAGCTGTACCTCAAGCGGCTGGTGGTGGGCGGCATCGAACGGGTCTACGAGATCAACCGCAATTTTCGCAACGAGGGGCTGTCCACCCGGCACAACCCCGAGTTCACCATGCTCGAGTTCTACCAGGCCTACGCCGATTACATCGACGCCATGGACCTGGTCGAAACCCTGGTGCGTGACTGCGCGGTGACGGTCAACGGCACGGCGCAGTTCCCGTATCAGGGCCGCGACTACGACCTGGAGCAGCCGTTCAACCGCTGGACCATGCGCGACGCCGTGGCGCGCTTCAATCCCGGGTTCACGGGCTTTGACGACCGCGACGCGCTGGCGGCCTACGCGCAGAAGGTGGGGGCCGATGCCAAGCCCGCTTATGGCGCCGGCAAGCTGCTCACCGAGATTTTCGAGAAGACCGTCGAGGCCCGGCTGCTCGATCCCACCTTCATCACCGAGTACCCCACCGAGGTGTCGCCGCTGGCGCGCCGCAGTGACCACAATCCCGACGTGACCGACCGCTTCGAGTTCTTCATCGGCGGCCGTGAGGTGGCCAACGGTTTCTCGGAGTTGAACGACGCCGAAGATCAGGCCGGTCGCTTCCGTGCCCAGGTGGCCGCCAAGGATGCCGGCGACGACGAGGCCATGGTGTTCGATGCCGACTACATCCGTGCGCTGGAATACGGCCTGCCCCCCACGGCAGGCGTGGGCATCGGCATCGATCGCCTGGTGATGTTCCTGACCGACGCGGCGAGCATTCGCGACGTGCTGCTTTTTCCGCAGATGAAGCCAGAAAGCTGAACGCACCGCCGTGCAGGGGCTATTTTTCGTGACAAGCTGACGCATACTGCCGGCGCCGCGTTCACGGGAATCATTGATGATCAAAATCATGCTGGTCGATGACCATCGCCTGGTGCGTGCGGGCCTGAAGCGCGTCCTGCTGGAGATGGCCGACATGGAGGTCGTGGGCGAGGCCAGCACCGGCGAAGAGGCCCTGGAGTTGGTGCGGACCGTGCCGGTCGATATCGTGCTGCTCGACATCAACATGCCCGGCATCGGCGGGCTGGAAACCACGCGGCGCTTCAAGCAGCGGTTACCGGATGTGAAGATCATCGTCGTGTCGATGCACCTTGAAGAGCCTTACCCCAGCCGACTGCTCGGCGCCGGCGCGTCGGGCTATCTGAGCAAGGATTCGGCCGCTGACGAAGTGGTGGCGGCCATTCGGCGCGTCAACGGCGGCGGGCACTACGTCGCCGCCGACGTGGCCGGCAACCTTGCCGCCAGCCTGGTCAAGGGGCGCCCGGACTCGCCGTTCGAACAGCTCTCGCAGCGTGAAACCCAGGTCATGCTCATGGTCACCAAGGGCCATTCCACGCAGGACATTTCAGACAGCCTGCACCTGTCACCCAAAACCGTCAGCACCTACCGTTACCGCCTGTTCGAGAAGCTGGGCGTGTCCAACGACGTTGAACTGACGCGCCTGGCGATGCGCTACGGTCTGTTGGATGAAAATGAGGAATCGCCACACTGACGCGCGCCGGCAGGCGCCACGAACCCCGGAATGACGGATCCCAAGTCCGCTGAACGCCCCGCAGACTTCGACGCCCGCGGTTTTCTGCAGCAGTTGACCACCCAGCCCGGCGTGTACCGCATGCTGGGCGCCGCGGGCGACCTGCTGTATGTGGGCAAGGCCCGCAACCTGAAAAAGCGCGTGTCGCAGTATTTCTTGCGGGCCTCGGGTGACCCGCGCATCGAGTCGATGGTGTCGCAGATTCGCCACATCGACATCACCGTCACCCACACCGAAGATGAAGCGCTGATCCTTGAGGCGACGCTGATCAAGGAACTGCAGCCGCGCTACAACATCCTGTACCGCGACGACAAAAGTTATCCCTACCTGCGTATTTCGGCGCATGTCTACCCGCGTATCAGCTACTACCGGGGCGAAAAGCGCGGCAACGATCAGTACTTCGGGCCGTTTCCCAGCGCCGGCGCGGTACGCGAAACCCTGGTCACGCTGCAGAAGCTGTTCCAGCTGCGGCCCTGCCGCGACAGCTTTTTCGCGCATCGCGAACGGCCCTGCCTGCAGCACCAGATCAAACGCTGCTCGGCGCCCTGCGTGCAGCTGATCGGGACCGACGAGTACGCGCGCGACGTCAACGATGCCAAGCGTCTGCTGGGCGGGCAGGCCGACCAGTTGGCGGCCGAGCTGGCGGCGCAGATGGACACCGCCGCCAACGCTCTGGAGTTTGAGCGTGCGGCCAAGGTGCGCGACCAGATTGCCGCGCTCAAGCGCGTGCGTGAAAGCCGCAACATGACCGGTGGCGCCGCCGATCTGGACGTGATCGCCGTGGCGCTGCACCCGGCCCATTCCTGTCTGGTGGTGATGTCGGTGCGCGACGGCATGAACCTGGGGCATCGCAGCCACTTTCCGCGGCACCCGCCGCATGCCGAGGCGGCCGCGCTGCTGGAGAGTTTTCTCAGTCAGCATTACCTGACGCTGCCGCCACCGCCCGAGATTCTGCTCAGCGACGCCCCGGCCGAACTGAAGTGGATCGCCGACGCGCTGAGTCAGCAGGCCGGGCGCCGCATCAGCCTCGGTCGTCCGCAGCGCGGCGCCAAGCTGCGCCTGTTGCAGATGGCACAGAACACGGCCGCCCAGGCGCTGTCGGCGCACCTGGCCGACGCCGCGAGCATGGATGCCCGCTTTCTGGAGCTGCAGCAGGTGATGGACCTCGAAGCACTGCCGAGGCGCATCGAATGCTTCGACATCTCCCACACCGGCGGCGAGCGTGCGGTGGCCTCCTGCGTCGTGTTCAACGACAAGGGTCCGGCCAAGGCCTCGTACCGAAAATTCAACATCGACGGCATCACCCCCGGTGACGATTACGCGGCCATCAAGCAGGCCGTGACCCGGCGCTTCATGCGGGTGAAGTCGGGCGAAGTGCAGCGGCCCGACCTGTTGCTGATCGACGGTGGCAAAGGGCAGCTTTCTGCCGCGCTGGAAGGTCTGGAAGAGGCCGACTGCCTCGACGTGCGTATCGCGGCCGTGGCCAAGGGGCCAACACGGCGCGCCGGCATGGAAGAAATCATCCTGCCCGAGCGTTCGCTGCCGCTGCGGCTGCCGCCTGACTCGCCCGCGCTGAACCTCATCCAGCGGGTGCGTGACGAGGCCCACCGCTTCGCCATCACTGGCCACCGCGCACGACGTGACAAGGCGCGGCTGACCTCCGACCTCGACCAGATCGAAGGTCTGGGCCCGGCCCGCAAGCGCGCGTTGCTGGCCGCGTTTGGCGGTCTGGCGGCGGTGCGGCGCGCCTCCGTTGACCAGCTGGCGCAAGTCAATGGCGTGTCGCGAACCTTGGCCGAACGCATCTACGCGGCGTCCCGCGGCTAGCGAACTCGGCGCGGGTCATGATGAGACGCTGCGCACCCCAAGCGCAGTGAATTACCCCCAAACGCGCCTCAATCACGCCCTCAGCCTCTACACTGACGCGGATGAAGCTCACACTGCCGTTGACCCTGACCCTGCTGCGCGTCGCGGCCATTCCCGTGGTGCTGCTGCTGTTTTATTGGCCGGTGCCGTATGCGCGGCAGGCGGCCACCGTCTTGTACGCCCTGGCGGCGTTCACCGACTGGCTGGACGGCTATCTGGCGCGCAAATGGAACCAGACCTCGGCGTTCGGCGCCTTTCTGGACCCGGTGGCCGACAAGCTGCTGGTCGCCGTGTCGCTGGTGATGCTGCTGCGCGAAGACCCGTCCGGCGAACTGGCTTTTCTGGTGGCGATCATCATTGGCCGTGAAATCACCGTCTCGGCGCTGCGCGAGTGGATGGCCGAACTGGGGCGCCGCGCCAGCGTGGCCGTGAGCTGGATCGGCAAATGGAAGACCGCCTTCCAGATGACCGCCATCGGCATGATGCTCTGGCAAGACTCCACCTTCGGCATCGACTGGTACGCGCTGGGGCTGGGGCTGCTGTTCATCGCCGCCGCGCTGACCCTGTGGAGCATGGTGGCCTACCTGCGTTCCGCCTGGCCGCTGATGCGGCGGTAGCGCGCACGGTTGACGGCTCGGCTCACCCGACGCTCCTCGCGAACGGCATCGATCGAGATGAAGACGGACACCCCTGAGGGGGCGCCTGCGCAGGCCGTCAGCAGGGCAGCGCAGCAAAGCGCCCATCGGGCTCTGCGCACTCAATGAGCCGCATCGCCGTTGCCCTGAATGCCGGCGCCGCGCCGTGAGGGGACCGCGTCGGCAGTTGCGGGCCAGACAAGACCCACGTGCCGCGCGCACAAAAAAGGCCAGCCCGAAGGCTGGCCCTTTCCACGCCAACCATGCGATTACGGCATCGGAATCTGCAGGGTGATGGCATTGACGACACCGGCATCACCGATGGGGCCAACGGCAGTGGCCGCGCCCGTATCGAGGTTGATGGTGTACAGCGTCGACACCGTTGCGCCGGCGGTGCGCAGCGCGGCGAGGCCGATCTCACCGCTGCCAGCTGGCACGATGTCGAAGCTCTGCTCGGCCGCTCCGGCGCCATTCACCGGCAGGGTCACGCCCAGAGCCCCCACCCGCACCAGCGCACCGTCGTTGGGGACCGCCACGCGGGCCAGTGAGCTGTCACGCGCGTCGAGTGCGTACTGGAACCTGCCGCCGCCGGGATTGCTCGCCCGGTAGGCGGTGGCCACGATCTGCGGCGCTGTGGAGGTCACGCGCGGCGTGCCGTCAACAAACGCGAAGCCTGCCGCGCGCGCTTCGCCCGCCAGCTCTCGGCCTTCCTGCAGGTTCACGCGCAGGTTCTGTGCCGTGTCACTGAGAATGCGCAGCAGGTCGGCGCGCGGGTTGAAGTCGACGCCAAAGCTGGTGCCGGACAGCTCGACGCTCAGTGTCGCTTCGGCTGTCGCGAGATCGCCGTTCTCGTTGTCCGGATCGGTATCCAACGAATAAATCGTCCCGGTCCGTCCGAGGACGTAAATGGAGAACTTGCCCGCCTCCCGTGATGTGGTACGTGTGTCCATGCCGACCAGCTCCTCGCCTTCTGGAAGGCCTGCGATCGGAAAATCAGGGAATACACGGGTCAAGGTGTCAGCCGTCGTGTTGATCAGGAACTCAAGTGTTGCGTAATCGCCTTCCGACTCCATCAGCGGGAATGCCGTCCGCTCGTCTGCGGCCAATTCGTCGTCCTCAGCTTCTACGATCAGTCCCTTGTACGTACCGTCGGGTAGCGCTCCGATAGGGGTTGCCGAACCGTCGGAAGGGTTCAAGCCGTACAGACTGGTGGTTGTGCCCACTGTGAGCAGCGCGTAATGCTCATTCGTGTCGCCGACTTGCACAATGTCGTATCCATTGGCTGCCGTTGCGTCTAAGCCCAAAGGTCCCACCAGGGTTAATGGGCCAGTGTTGGCATTTTGCGTGTACAGCACGTCGTTCTCGGTGTCGATCACGTAAAGCACAGTGCTGATTGTGGGGTCCTCCGTCGGGTTGGGGTTGGTGTACGCGGCGGCCGTCACCCCTTGCTGATACCCCATCACGCCGTCCACCAGCGTGTTCACGGCCATGGCCGGAGCGGGATTGGTGAGTGCGGCGGTGGGCACCCGCAGGTTCTTCCCGTCGTCGCCGATGATGCGCAGCGCGTTGGCCGCGGGGTTGAAGTCCACGCCGATCCGGTTGCCGGTGAGTTCAGTGCCGTCGCCGGCAATGGGCTGGATCACGGTGGCCATCGCCGTTTCAGGATCCAGAATCAGCGAACGGCCGGTGCTGGTCACCGCATGCAGGTCGCCCGTCGTTGGACCGGTCGGGCGGAAATCGATGCCCACGATGGATTCCCCGGTGCCGAGCGCACTCACCGTGCCCACCGTTTCCAGCTTGGACGGGTCGGTGGCTGAAAAACGCACCAACTCGGCATCTCCGCGCACGCCGAAGACGTTCAGGTCGGCATCGGGCGCAGGGCCGAATGGGCTGGGATCACTGTCGCTGGAGCACGCCGCGATCGCGGTGACCGCCAACATCATGGCGCTCAGGACCACCGCCTTGGCGCGCCCCTCGGACGCCGGGTGCTGCATGGATTCAACCTTTTTCATCATGTTCTCCGCTATGAATGGGTCTGGGTGAAGCGTCTCGCCGGGCTTGCGCCCTCTACACGTACGCGACGGCGTCCGGGGTGGATGCGACGGAGCCCGAACCGCGCTGCGTGCGCAGATCCCGGGCGCCCGATGGAGGGTGGCACGCGGCCACACCCTGCGCCAGCGTGTCGAAGGCTCAGGCGCCCGTTACTCGGTGAGGCCGGGCAGCTGCAACGGCAGTCCGTCTCGACTCACCAATCGATTCAGCGCCACCAGATACAGCGCCGTCTGGACGGTCTTGCCCGGCCGCAAGGCGGTCATCAGTTGCGCATAGCGGTCGATCTGTGGGCGGTACCGGTCGGCCGCCGCCTGCATGACCTGGGCGGGGTCTTGGAGGTCGTCGCCGGGGGCGGCGAGTTTGTAGTCGATGATCCACAGGGTGCCGTCGGGGGTTTCGAAGCAGCGGTCGATGACGGCGCTGGTCCATTCGCCGTCGAGGAATGCCGCCAGTGGATATTCCGAGGCCGCCCAGGCCCAGGGCGCGAGAATGGCGCGGCCGGTGGCGCTGGCGAGGGTCTGGGTCACCGCGGCCATGACCTCGTCACTGAGCGCTTCGACCTGATCGGTCGGCAGGCCGGCCCGGTGCAGGGCGGCGTGCATCGAGGCGAGGCGCCGCGCCGGATCGGCCTGCCAGGCGGGGATGCCTTCGATCGAGATCGCTTCCATGGCCTGGTGGAACAAGCGCCCGCGCCACTGGGCGCTGCGGTCGCCGTCGGCGGCCAGGGCGTCGTCGTCGGGCGACAGCACCCGCTCGGAGGGGCGCACGCTGCGCCGCTCCACCGGCACCGGCAGGCCCCAGGGATGGGCCTCGTGGGCCAGCAGCGCGTCGGCCGCCAGGGGCAGCCGCGGCGCGATGGGCGCGCGGCTGCGGTCGAAGGGCTGAGGCGTCTGCGCTTCGGGCAGGGCGTGCATTGGAAAGGGCACGCCCAGCCGCTCGGCAAAGCTGTTGGCTTCAAAGCGCGGCGGCGTGGTGACCGGGTCGGCGTCGTCACGCGTGCCGCTGGCCAGCAGGTGCAGGTGCGATTTTGCGCGGGTGGTGGCGACGTACAGCAGGCGCAGCCCTTCGGCCTGTTTGATGGCCTTGTCGCGGCCGGTGCTGAAGTCGAACAGGCGGCACCAGTCATCGTCGGCTGGGCGCGATGACGGGGGTTTGGGGACCAGCAGCGGGGCCTGGCCGGGCAGGTCGAGGCGACTGAGCAGCGGCTTGCGGTCGCCGCGCGTGGCCTTGCCGCAGCCGACCAGCAGCACTTCGTCGAACTCCAGTCCCTTGGCGCGGTGCAGGGTCATCAGTTGCAGGCGTTGCTGTCCTGGCTCGGCGTAGAGCCGCTCGACGGCGCGTTGCAGGGCCGGCAGGTCCAGTTGTCCGGCGGCGGCGTGGCGGGTGATGAGCTCAAAGGCGCGGTCCACGTCGAGCCGGTCTTGAGCGCTCAGCCCGGCGTCGCCGCCCAGCCGGTGCCACAGGGCGCGCACGGCGGCCGGCAGATCGGCGCGCAGCCGCGGATCGGCATCGAGCGCCTCGATGGCGTTCAGCAGGCGGCTGACGCGCCGACCACCCTCGGGGCTGAGGCTGATGCGGTCGGCCTCGCGCAAGCGGGACAGCCAGGGCAATTTGCGGCGGCCGGTACTCAGGGCCAGCAGATCGGCCCACGACAACCCGACCCAGGGGGCGCGCAGCCAGATCAGCCAGGCCAGATCGTCGGCGGCGTGCCAGCGGGCGCGCAGGCAGGCCAACAGATCGCGCACGGCGGGGCGGCTGGCCAGCGGGTCGATCTCGACGCCGCTGAAGGGAATCTGCCGCTGGCGCAGTTCGGCGATCAACGGCATCAGGTGACGCCGCGCGCGCGCCAGCACCGCCACGGACTCGCTGCGCGCCAGGGCGGTTTCGATGAGGTCAGCGCCATGCGCGGCTTCGTCGGTTTCATCGGCAAATCCGAACAGATTGACGCTGCCGCCGCCCGGGGGCTTCTGCGCCACGCCGTGCGTGAACGGCACTTCGCCGGCGTCGAGATCGGGTGTGTCGGGAAAGCAAGGTGCGAGGGCGTCGTTGACCCAGTTCACCACCGCGGGGTCGGAACGGAAATTGGCGTGCAGTTCGACAATTTCCAGTGGCAGTGCGCCGAGTTGCCGGTCGCTGATGAGCTGGGTGAAGACCCGCACATCGGCCTTGCGAAAGGCGTAGATCGACTGTTGTGGATCGCCGACCAGAAACAGCGAGCGGCCGTCGCCCGGCTGCCAGCCTTCGGTGAGTTGCTCCAGCAGGGCGACCTGGCTGGCCGAGGTGTCCTGCATTTCATCGACCAGCAGATGGCGGATCTGGGCATCGCGCTTGAGCAGGGCCTCGCCGTAGCTGCCGTCGGGGCGCAGCGCCTCGCGGGCAGCCAGCGCCACTTCGACAAAGTCGGACGCGCCGCGCCCGCTCATCACCAGGCGGTGGTGCGCCAGCAGGTGACGCAAGACGATGCGCAGGTGGCCGCGCAGCACCGCCAGCGCAGGGCTGAGGCGCGGCGGCGGCAGGGTCAGCAGGCGCACGGCGGCGGCTTGGAGGTCGGTGTCGCCTTCGCGCTCGGTGACCAGCGCCTTCATCAACTGATGCTGGGGTGTTCCGGCCTTGAAGCCGGTGTTCGCTTTGATGCCGCCCGGCTTGCGCAGGGCCTTGTCGGTTTTGGTGACCAGGGTGCTGGCGAGATGACGATAAAGCGTGTCCTGCTCCGGATCGACGGCAGGCCAGCGCGTGAGGTCCAGCGCCCAGGCGAAGTCCGGGTAGTCGGGCGCGGCCAGGCGCAGGGCTTCGAGCAGACGTTCGGTGTCGCGGCCGAGCACGTCGCTGAGGCGTTGCTGCGCCTCGCACTGCAGCTCGACCAGCAGGGCCAGCGGTGCGCTGTCGTCATCGGTGGCACCGAGCAGGTCGCGGCTCCACTGGTCGCGGCGCTCCATCAGCTCCACCAGCGACTGCGTGAGGCTGTCGAGGCGGTTGTCCACCGCGGCCAGCAGGCCGCTGGCGGCCGCGAACAGTTCGGCGTCGGCCTGGGGTCGCAGTGCCGCGTCGAACACGCCGTCGACGGCGGCTTCGATCAGGCCGCGCGGGTCGTCGCTCACGGTCAGCCGTCCGCCCAGGCCGGAGAGCAGCGGCAGCTCGGCGGCAATGGCGGCGTTCAGGCCATCGATGGTCTGCGCGCGCAGCCGCGACGGGGTGTCGGCCAGCGCCCAGCCCAGTGCGGCGTCGCGGGCGCGCACCGCTTCGGCGAGCGCGAAATGCTGCGCGGCATAGTCATCGGCTGCAGGCGGCGGGGCGGTGTGGGTCAATGCGGCCAGCACGCGGTCGCGAATCTCGGCGGCGGCCTTGGTGGTGAAGGTGATGGCCACCACCTGCTCGGGCCGGTCGCAGGTGGCCAGCGCCGCCAGAAAGCGCTGCACCAGCAGGCCGGTCTTGCCGGATCCGGCGGGCGCGATGGCCACCACGTGGCGGTCCAGCCGCAGGGCGCGTGCGCGGGCGGTCTGGTCGGGCGGGGTCATGGGGTGTCCTCGCCGTCTTCGTCCACATCGGGGTCGACCAGGTCGCGGTAGGGCGCGTGGCTGCCGGTGAGGCGCCTGGCATCGACGCCGGCGCAGCCTTCCTGAATGGCGGTGGCGGCGTCGCGCAGCGTGGCGTCCCACGCGGCCAGTTGCTCGGGCCAGGTGAGATCGGCCGCGCGTGTCTGGGCCTTTCGGGTCGGCGGGATCAGGTAGGTCGCCCACGCGGTGCGGGCCGACAGCGCCGGGTGTCCGGCCTTCAGGTGGGCGAAGGCGATGCCGCCCAGCGGTTGAAAATCGACAAGTCGGCGCGCCAGCACTGCATAGAGGGGCAATTGCGGGGCCTTGAGGTGGTCTCCCTTCCAGCCGCTGGGACTGGCGTCGGCGCCGGTCTTGTAGTCGATGAGCAGCACCTGCGGCCCGTCGGCGGTGGTCACCGTGTCGGCGCGGTCGAGGCGCAGATGAATGGGCAGGGCATCCCACTGCGCGCGCAGCGGCACTTCACAGGCAATAACCTCGAAAGGCTCCGTGCGGCGGCGCTCGTGGCCCAGCCATTCAGTGAGTTGCGAGATCAGCCGGCGGCGCTCCAGGGCGATCCAGGCGGCGCCAAAATGCCGGGCCTGCAGGCCGCTGGCGATGGCCGCGTCCACCGCCTCGCCAATGGCCGACGCCAGGCTGTTGGGCGCCAGCGCAAGCAGCGCGGCGGAGGTTTGATGGCGCTGCCAGAAATGCATCAGCGCCTCGTGGCTGAGCCGCCCCTGCACGCTGGGGGGCACGCCGCGGGTGCGGCGCGGCAGCGGTCGGCTGCTCAAGCGGTCGACCACCACGGTGAGCAGCGGCGCAACGAAGAAGCGCTCGAAGGTACCCGCGCTGGCGGCCACCTGTTCGGCGGGGCGCAGCACCGGCACCGGATCGTCTTCGGGCATCACCGGATCGGGCAGGGCGCGGCGGCGCCGATCGGGCACCGCGTGCGGCGCGTGGGGGCAACCGGCGGGCGGGGTCAACGGCTGGCCCAGGTCGTCCACGGCCGGCATGTAGGCCTCAACCCGGTCGGCCATGGCCATCAGCGCGGCGCGCACGGCGCGCGCCTGGGCGCTGGCCAGCAGCGGGTCGGCCTCGGGCACGCCGGCATCGCGTTGCGCCGCGAACGGCAGCAGCGGATGCGGTGTGGCACTGCCAATGGCCGCCTCGCAATTGGTGAGGATCAAGTGGTCGGCGGGAATGCCGAGCAGCTGGGTCGGCGTGCCGATGAGGATGGGCTGACCATGTTCGACCCGGGGCTGGAAGGGACTGTTCAAAACCTCAGCCAGCCATTGGCCGGCCACCGCTGAAGAGACGGGGCCCAGCAGCCGGTCGAGCTGGCCGAGCCGCTCGCTGGCTTCGAACAGCCGTCGCTCAAGCTGGAACAGATGGCTGTCGGCCTGGGTGGCGCCCAGCGGGCGGATGGCGCGCAGCCGGGCCAGCAGGTGGCGCTGCCAGTCGCTGGGCAGGGCGCGGCGCGGCGCCTGTTCCAACACCGTGACCAGCGCGGCCAGACGGTCGTGCAGTGACGGCGGTGACAGTGTGAGCAGCTCCTGGGCGTGGAGCTGGGTCCAGCCTTCGTCGAGGATGCGGCTGTCCAGCTTGGCGGCCGCCAGTGCCGCCTCGCCGCCGAGCAGCGCGGGATTGAGCAGAATCGTCTGCCAGTCGGCACTGCGCTGCGGTCGCAGACTCAGCGTCGCCAACGCCAGCCAGCCGCTCGCCAGCGCGGTGTCGCGCAGGCGCTGCGCGCTGGCCCAGCGCCACGGCAGGCGGTCACCGAGGCCCGGTTGATGCCGCCACGGCGCCAGCACTTCGGTGAGGGCTGCGTCCAGCCCGGCGCGGTGACGGTCAAGATCGGCCACCGCCAGCAGTACCCGGGCATCGGGCCGGTCGTTGAGCATGTGCAGGACGCGCTCGGCGATGGCCCTGAACTGGCTGTGACGGTCGGGGCAGACCCGCAGCGTGGGGGGCGCGCACGGGGCCACGGCCAGGGGCGGCAGTTGCCAATGCGTCCACAGGGCTTGATGACTGGGCAGCAGCGGCCCCCAGCCGTGAGCGTGCTGCACCGCGGGCGGCGTGGCCGGCGGCGGCTGGGCCAGCAGCGCCTGGGGCAGGTGGCTGGCGGGCAGCACTTTGAGCGCCGCCATGCGCGTCTGCACGGCGGATTGCCACTGCTGAAAAAGGCGCTGTTCCTGGGTGTAGAGCGGCGCGCCGCGGCCCAGGCGGTAATCGTGCTGCAGGTCTTCGGCCGCCATCGCCAGCCGGGCGGTGGCCTGCGGTGCGAGCAGGGGCGGGGTGGCCGGGTCGTCGTCCATCACCTGTTGCCACAGCGCGAGCCGCTGCACGTCGTTGAGCAGCCCTTCGGTCGGCCAACCTGCGGCCCAGCGCTGCTCGATGTGACGGGTGAAGCCCCCGAACGCCGGCGGGTTCCAGACCTGCGCCCCGGCCGCCCGCCGGGCGACGGCGTCGTCCAGCCCGGCTTCGCGGGCGGCAAGGTCGGTGGGCAGCAGCAGGGTCATGGGCGGTCAGGGCTGTAAAACACGAAACCCCTCAAGTTGAGGGGTTTGGGGTCTGCGTGCTTACTGTTCCAGCAAGGCCAGCTTGTCGGGCTTGCCATCCCATTCAGCGGCATCGGGCAGCCCGTCCTTCTTTTCGGTGATGACGGGCCATTTTTTGGCCAAAGCGGCGTTGAGGTCAAGGAAGTGCGCCTGGTCTTCGGGCAGGTCGTCCTCGGCAAAGATGGCCTCGGCCGGGCATTCGGGCTCGCACAGGGTGCAGTCGATGCACTCTTCCGGATCGATCGCCAGAAAATTGGGGCCTTCGTGAAAGCAGTCCACCGGGCACACTTCAACGCAATCGGTGTATTTGCACTTGATGCAGTTGTCGGTAACGACAAAGGTCATGGGAGGGGTCCTGATCAGGGCGGCGGGCGGGCGCGCCGGGCTTTAAATTGACGCAATAGTGTAATGGATGCCGCTATCGCGCCGGGAGTCTGACCACCTCGTGATGGACGCGCGAAATACCCAGCCGGCGGTCCTCGAAGAAGGCCCGCAGCGCGATCTCAATCGTGCGAAAGGCGATCTCGGACCAGGGGATGTCTTCTTCCCGCATCAGGCAGACCTCGCTGCTTTCCGGCGTGGGTCCGAAATGGGCGTCGGCGGCCAGAGTGCCGTGATAAATGAGGTACACCTGATCGACGCGGGGAATGTCCATGACGGCCACCAGGCGACCCATGGTGACCAGGGCCTGAGATTCTTCAATGGTTTCGCGCGCGGCGCCTTCGGCCGTGGTTTCACCCATTTCCAGATAGCCCGCCGGCACGGTCCATTTGCCGATGCGCGGCAGGATGTCGCGCTTGCACATCAGGATGCGGCCATCCGGGGTTTCGGGAATGCAACCCACCACCATCTTGGGATTGATGTAGTGCACCGCGCTGCAGACCGGGCACACGGCGCGCGGCTGGTGGTCACCCTCGGGAATGCGGTGCTCGACGGCGTGGCCGCAACTGGAGCAGAACTTCATGGTTGGATTGACGGATCGGGCACGAACGAGGGCGTTACTTTGACACGGTCGCCGACCCGCAGTGCGGCGCTGAGTTCGGCAATGTCGGCGTTGTGCATGCGGATGCAGCCATAGCTGGCGGCAAGACCGATGGATGCCGGGTTGTTGGTGCCGTGAATGCCGATGCGGTCCTGCAATTGCACGAAGATGTCGCCCAGCGGGTTGTCAGGTCCGGGCGGCACCACCGGCGGCAGCGGCTCCCCCCGGCGGGCGTGATCGCGCCGGATTGACGGCGTTGGGTACCACGCGGGCTGGTGGTGAATGTGCTCCACGGTGAAAGTCTGCAGGGGCGTCGGATTGTCGGGGGTGCCGACCGAGACCGGGTAGCTGCGCACCTGATCATCATCGACGCGCAGGTACAGACGCCTGGCGCCCCGATCGACGATCACCCGCAGCGCCGGATCGGGCCAGCGGTGCAGATCGTCGGGTTCGGGAGAAGGGGCGGGCTGGGGCGTGGCCACCGGCATCGCTTGGGCATCGACGGTGATCGCCAGCCGGCCTTCGGCATCGCGCGTCTCGCGGTATTCGCGCATGCGCCATCCCGCCTGCTGATAGACCCAGGCGAGGGTGTCGAAACGCCATTCGGCAGGATCCGCCAGGGCCTCGCCCGGCGGGGGTGGATGGGCCAGCACCCTGAGCAGCAGCGGCCGGTCGACCGAATCCGGCAAGGGCGATGCGAAGACGATGCCGGGCATCGGGTCGGGCGCTTGCGACGATGCGACAGGCTGCGGCGTGGCGGCGCAGCCGGCACACAGGCCGGCCAGCAGCATCACCCCCCAGGCAGCGGAGTCGCGAGTGCGATGCAGAAGTGAGTGTCGGCCCATGCGTGAAAGTGTAAGGGGTCGAAGTTGCCGGGTCCGTCGATTGCGGCGCGGCGTTGCCAGTGGTCGCAGGGCGCCGGGGTCAGTCCAGCGATCGGGCGCGTTGGCCGGCCTCGGTCAGCGCATTGCCGAAATCCACCAGGCGCGCCTCGACGGCGGCGGCGTCTTCGGCGGCGGGAAGCGCGGTGCGCGCTTCGCGGCAGACGATGGCGGCTTGCCGCTGCAGGGCGGCCCGGTCTTCGTCCCGCGTGCTGTGGCGGGCGATCAGGGTGAGCACCGCCATCAGACGCAGGGTCAGCGCGGTGTTGGGTCGTGCGACCTCGCGCAAGGGGTCGAGGGCCGAGTCCAGCACGACCGGAAACGACAGGTCAGCACGCCAGACGCGCAGACGGCGATGGGTGTCCCTGAGGCACCGGGACGGGCAGTCCAGCTGGATGAGCCGGGTCAGGGCCGAGCCGATGCGATCGACGCAGCTGATGGCCGTGATCGGGTCGTTGATGCCGGGCGACATGGCCCTGAGCGCCATCTCCACCAGCTGCGCGAGTGGAAAGCCGAGGTCCTGCTCAGACGTGCGCTGGTTGCCCACCACGAAGCAGCGGCTGATGCGGCCGGCCAGCGCCGCGTCGACGCGCTCACCCGGCCAGGCGTGCAGCAGCGGGTCGCCGCGGGTCAGGTAGTCGCCGGGGGTGGGGTGCACTTCAAGCACCAGATCGTGCGCGCAGGCCAGGCGCAGCAGGCTGTCGCCGTCAATGATCTGCAGATAGCCGTCACCGCGCGCGGCAACCCTTTTCGAGTTCGCCTGAAACCCGGCGGGCAAGGCCGCAGGGGCTTCGGGCTGCGGCGAGCGCGGGGCATTGCCGAAGCGGTCGATGCAGGCGTTGAGTTCGCGGCCCACACGGCCGACGACCTCGCTGCTCTGAATCATCACCGAGACGTGGTGAATGAAGTAGATGAACACCCACAGGCTGGCGAGCGCGAACACCACGCCGATGGAGACCGACAATTGCGGCACGAACTCATCGCCCTCGGTGTGGCGGATGGTGCGCAACACCAGCAGGCAGTAGAAAAAGGTGGCGATGAAGGTGCCCAGCACCCACTGGTTGACGCGGTCGCGCATGAAATTGCGCAGCAGTCGCGGCCCCAGCTGTGAGGAGGCCAGCGACAACGCGACCAGGGTCATCGAAAAAACCACCCCGGCAATGGTCATCATCGAACCCGCAATGACGCTCAACACATCGCTGGCGCCGTCGGGGCCGCCGCCGTAAAGCCAGCCCTGCGCCCAGGACTGGGCTTCGATCCATCGGCTGGCCACACGGTCGTCCAGCCAGACGGTGGCAACTGCCAGCAGCCCGGCTGCGGCGGCCATCACCGACGGCAGGAACCAGAAACTCGACCTGAGCCGAATCAACCACTTGAGCAGTTGCGCCTTCATGCCGCGATCCTCAGGAGGCGGCGAAGCTGCGGTGCATGCGGGCGTAGTCTTTGCGGTATTGGGCGGCCAGCGAAACCTTCTGTGCGTCGCTGAGAATCTTGCCGGAGACCTGGAAGAACTTCTTTTCTTCTTCGCGCAGGTGGTGATGCACCTTGTGCGACAGCTGCCGGGCGGTTTCGATCCAGGCCTCGTCGTGACCGTCGATGGACTGCAGGTCTTCCACGAGTTCATCGATCTGGTGATGCTCGTGCAGGGCATGACGCGATGACCACAGGCCCATGTCGTCCATCAACATGGGCACATACAGAAAGCGTTCTTCCGCAGCCTCGTGCGCCGCCATCTCGTGGCGCGTCTGGGTGAACAGGTCCAGACGCGCGCGCGTCCCGGGTTGGGTGCGCAGCAGCTTTCTGAACAGGCTGCGCTGTATTTCATGGCTTTCACGAAGGGCGTCGTAGAGGGTTTCTGACATGGCGAGCTTCCTGGTAAGGGGGGCGGTTGAAATGGGCCGGAGCGTGGGGCGCACCGGGGGCGGATACTGAATGCGGGTCCCGTGCCTGTGTTCTTCGATGCGAAGCGCTTCAGCGCATTTGTCGGGTTTTTAGCATCGTGATACCGACCCTTCGATTAAAATAGCGGCGTTCTCGCGCCGCTGGCGGCTGCGACGTCATTCATTTGTTCATCCCTCAGGACCCCTGCCATGACCCAATCCGTTGCCGTTGGCGGCCTCAACATCAATGCCGACCTCAAAGCGCTGATCGACAGCGAGATCTGCCCGGGGACCGGTGTCGCGCCGGATCATTTCTGGTCGTCGTTCGAGGCCATCATCAATGAATTCACACCGCGCAACCGTGCATTGCTGGCGCATCGCGACGCGCTGCAGACGCAGATCGACGACTGGCACAAGGCCCGCAAGGGTCAGCCGCATGACGCGGCCGCCTACAAGGCCTTTCTGGGCGAGATTGGCTACCTGCAGCCCGAGCCCGCCGACTTTGTCATCGACACCCACAACGTCGACACCGAGATCGCCGAACAGGCGGGGCCGCAGTTGGTGGTGCCGGTCAAGAACGCGCGTTATGCCCTGAATGCGGCCAACGCGCGCTGGGGCAGCCTGTACGACGCGCTGTACGGATCCGATGTCATTCCCGAAACCGATGGTGCCGAGCGGGCCGGCGGCTACAACCCCAAGCGGGGCGCCAGGGTGATCGCCTTTGCCCGGGCGCATCTCGACACCGCGGCGCCCTTGGCGACCGGCCGCCATGCCGATGCCAAGGCCTACGCCATCGTCAAGGGCGCGCTGCAGGTGACCCTGGCCGACGGCGCCACCACGGGCCTCGCGCACCCTGAAAAATGCGTGGCTTATTCGGGCGATGCCGCGTCTCCCAGCGCGGTGCTGCTGAAGAACAACGGTCTGCACATTGAAATACAGATCGACCCGCAAAGCCCCATCGGCGCCACCGACGCTGCGGGCGTCAAAGACCTTCTGGTCGAGGCCGCCATCACCACCATCATGGACTGCGAGGATTCGGTCGCCGCCGTCGATGCCGAAGACAAGATCGAGGTCTACCGCAACTGGCTGGGCCTGATGAAAGGCACGCTGGAAGAGCAGGTGCAGAAGGGCGGCAAGACCCTCACCCGGCGCCTCAGCGAAGACCGCTACTACACGGCGCTGGACGGCGGTGAGCTGCGCCTGCCGGGCCGTAGCCTGCTGTTCGTGCGCAATGTGGGCCACCTGATGACCAACCCCGCCATTGTCGACAGGCACGGCAGGGAAGTCTTCGAGGGCATCATGGACGGCATGGTCACCGTGCTGGCCGCGATGCACGACCTCAAGGCCGACAAGACCCGGCGCGACCACAAGGGCAACTCGCGCGCCGGCTCGGTGTACATCGTCAAGCCGAAGATGCACGGGCCCGACGAAGTGGCCTTTGCCAATGACCTGTTCGCCGCCATCGAGAAGGCGCTGGGGCTGCCCGCGTACACGCTGAAAATCGGCATCATGGACGAGGAGCGCCGCACCACCGTGAACCTCAAGGCCTGCATTCTGGCCGCCCGGCACCGGGTGGTGTTCATCAACACCGGGTTCCTCGACCGCACCGGCGACGAGATCCACACCTCGATGCACGCCGGACCCATGGTCGCCAAGACCCAGATGAAGCAGCAGACCTGGATCACCGCCTACGAAGACTGGAACGTGGATGTGGGCATCCGCTGCGGCCTGCCGGGCAAGGCGCAGATCGGCAAGGGCATGTGGGCCATGCCCGACGAGATGGCGGCCATGCTCAAGCAGAAGATCGGTCATCCCATGGCAGGGGCGACCACCGCGTGGGTGCCGTCGCCCACCGGCGCCACCCTGCACAGCACCCATTACCACCAGGTGGACGTGTTTGCGCGCATCGAAGAATTGCGCAGCCGGCCGCAGGCCAAGGTTGATGACCTGCTCTGCATTCCGCTGGGAGAGCGACCCTCGATGACAGAGGTGCGGCGCGAGCTGGACAACAGCGCGCAGACCATTCTGGGCTACGTGGTGCGCTGGATCGACCAGGGCGTGGGCTGCTCCAAAGTCCCCGACATCAACGACGTGGGGCTGATGGAAGACCGCGCCACCCTGAGGATTTCCAGCCAGCACATCGCCAACTGGTTGCTGCATGGATGCTGTACAAAAGATCAGGTCCTCGAAACCTTCGAGCGCATGGCCGAGATCGTCGACCGTCAGAACGCTGGGGATCCCGCCTATCAGCCCATGGCGCCGGGATTTGGCGGCACTGCCTTCAAGGCCGCGCTGGCGCTGGTGTTCGAGGGGTGTGAACAGCCCAGCGGCTACACCGAGCCCCTGCTGCACGCCTACCGTCTGAAGCGCAAGGCGGCCTGATCAGTCACCGGGCGGGGCGCGCCGGGTCATCGGCGCGACCCGTCCAGAGGGTGGCGATCAGTGGAGGTCGATCGTGGTGCTGAGCCTCAGCGTCAGGGGCGGGTTGCGCGGGGTGGCCGCGTCGCCGGATGGGGCCGGTCTGGCGACTGCCTTCGCATCGGCGTAGGCCAGATCGACCAGGGCAGTGCTGCCATTGAAGGTCAACACCAGTCCGGCGATCACGCCGACACCCAGCGCGGCGCCGAGCTGCCGGCGCTGAACCCGGCGCAGGCTGTCTTGATGGTAGATTTTCAACATGCCCGATCTCCTGAAGAGTGACGATGGACGGTGGCGAGCAGCCTCCCTGATCGGCGGCGTCGATGCCAGCGCAAATCCGGGGTCTTCGACCGGCGGCTGTGTCGAGCGGCAGAACGGTCGTTGAAGGCCCCGAGCGCCGGCAAGCCGGCACGACCCCCGCGGCAGTCGGTGCCGGTCAAGTCGTTTTGCGCGTTCGTGGCCAAGACCGGCGATCTGGACCTGCGCTTCACGCCCGTGCCCACGCCCGAGCAGGGCATGGCCGGGCACAAGGCCGTGGTCTATGCGCGGCATTCAGCCTATGCCGCCGAGGTGGCGGTTGAGGGGGTGATCGACGGCCTGCATCTGCGGGGCCGTATCGACGGTCTGGACGCCGAGGCCGCAACCCTCGACGAGATCAAGACCCATCGCGGGGCGGTGGACCGCATCCCCGCCAATCACACCGCGCTGCACTGGGCGCAGCTGCGCACCTACGGCGCGCTGTACGGCCGCGCCCAGGGGCTCGATCAGCTGACCTTGCGGCTGTGCTACTACGACATCGACGAGCGTCGCGAAACGCAGTTGACCACCGTGGCTTCGGTGGAGGCGCTCGAAAGCGAATTGCGCGAACGCGTGCAGCACTACAAGCACTGGATGGCGCAGCAGCGCGCCCACCTGCAGCGCCGCGACACGATGCTCGATGGCCTGGCATTTCCGCACGCCAGCGTCGCCGAGGGGCAGGCGCGATTGATGGCCGCCGTCACCGCGACGCTGGAACAGGGCGGGTCGCTCATGGCCCAGGCACCGACCGGCGTGGGCAAGACCATTGGCGTGCTCTTTCCCGCGCTCAAGGCGCTGGCGGGCCCGGTGGACAAGGTCTTCTACCTCACCGCCAGGAACGCGGTGCAGGGCGAAGTCGACAAGGCGCTGCGCAGTCTGACGGTGGAGGGCAAACCCCTGCCGCTGCGGGTGTTGCTGCTGTCGGCCAAGGCGCGCGCCTGCGTCTATCCCGATCGCGCCTGCCATGGTGACTCGTGCCCGCGCGCCAAGGGTTTTTACGATCGCCTGCCGGCCGCGCGCGAGGCCGCCCAGCAGATGTCGCGACTGGACCTGCAGGGTCTGAACGCCGTGGCGCAGACGCATCAGGTCTGCCCTTATTTTCTGGGGCAGGAGATGGCGCGCTGGGCCGACCTGATGATCGGCGACGTCAATTACTACTTCGACGGCAGCGCCATTCTCCACGCCCTGACCGAGCAGCAAGGCTGGCGCGTGGCGGTGCTGGTGGACGAGGCGCACAACCTTGTGGACCGGGCACGGGCGATGTACTCGGCCCGCCTGTCGCAGGACACGCTGCGGCAGGTGGCGCGCGGCGTCGCCGGCAGCCTGAAGAGCGCCCTTGCGGAGATCGACGGCGCCCTGATCGCGATGCGCGCGTTCTGCACGCTCAATGACGTGATGCCCAGCGAGCCGCCGCGGCGGCTGCGCGACGCGCTGACCCAGGCGATTCGCCAGATTGGCCGCTGGTTTGCCGACGATGCCGGTCGTCACGACGGTCCGCTGCTGGATTTTTACTTCGAGCTGATCGGTTTGCAGCGTCTGGCCGAACGTTACGACAGCCATTCGCTGTGTGAGGTCACCGAAGGCGAAGGCGCGCCGCAAGACCTGCTGCAGGAGCCGACCATCACCTTCAATCTGCACAACGTGGTGCCCGCGCCGCACCTGCTGCCGCGCCTGCGTGCAGCGCACGCGGTGATCGCGTTCTCGGCCACGCTTGCGCCCCAGGCGTATCACCGGCGGATGCTGGGACTGGCCGACGACACCGCGTTCTGTGATGTGCGCAGCGGCTTTGCGGCCGATCAACTGCAGGTGCGGCTGGTGCGCCACATCGCCACCGAGTACCGGGTGCGGCACCTGGCCGCGCGGCCCATCGCGCAGCTCATGGCCGACGCGTTCAATGAAGCGCCGGGCAATTACATCGCCTACTTCAGCAGTTTTGCCTATCTCAATCAGGTGGCGGCGGCCTTCGCCCGGCTGGCGCCGCAGGTCATGACCGTGCGGCAGACCGCGCAGATGTCGCTGGATGATCGCCACGCGTTCCTGCGCCGGTTCACGGCCAGCAGTCGTCAGGTGGGGTTTGCCGTGCTGGGCGGCAGCTTCTCCGAGGGCGTCGATCTGCCCGGCAAGCGTCTGGTGGGCGCCTTCATCTGCAATCTGGGGCTGACGCCCTTCACCGACCTGAACGCGCGCATGGCCCGGCAGGTGGATGAAGCCTTCGGTGCGGGCAGTGGCCAGCGCTATGTCTATCTTTACCCGGCCATACAGAAGGTCGTGCAGGCGGTGGGGCGCGTGGTGCGCACCGCGACTGACCGCGGCACGGTGTATCTGATCGACCGCCGCTTCGGTGACGCGGCGGTGCAAGAACTGCTGCCGCCGAGCTGGCAGCTCACGCACTGGCCCGCGCCGCGATAATGCCGCCATGAACTTGCCTTATGCCCACGGCGGGCCGCCGCTGACCGCGCGATTGCGCAGCACGCCCGAAGATTTTCAGGTTGATGAGCTGCACGAGCGGGTGCCCGATGGCAGCGGCGACCACGTGTGGCTGGAGATTCGCAAGCGCGGGGCCAACACCGATTGGGTGGCGCGCGCGCTGGCGCGTCTGGCAGGCGTGCGGCCGGTGGACGTGGGCTACGCCGGCCTGAAGGACCGCGACGCCGTGACCACCCAGGTCTTCACCGTGCACCTGCCGGGGCGCGAGGCCCCCGACTGGTCGGCCTTGCCCGAGTCGGTGACGGTGCTGGCCGCGCACCGGCATCGCCGCAAGCTCAAGCGTGGCGCCTTGCAGGGCAACCGCTTCTGCATCGTTCTGCGCGACACGGTGGGCGATGCGGCCGAGGCCGAAGCGCGCCTGCAGGCCATCGCGCGTGATGGCGTGCCCAATTACTTCGGGGACCAGCGCTTCGGCTTCGGTGGCGCCAACGTGGCCCGTGCCGAGGCCATGTTCGGTGGCAGGCCGGTGGATCGGGCGACGCGCTCCATCCTGCTCTCGGCCGCCCGCTCGCACCTGTTCAATGCGGTGCTGGCGCGCCGCGTGGCGTCGCGGCAGTGGCATCAGGCCCTGGCCGGTGAGATCTGGTCGCTGGCCGGCTCCCGTGCCTGGTTCGGCCCCGAGGCGTTCACCGAGGCGCTGGGGCAGCGGCTGGAAAGCGGTGACATTCACCCCTCCGGCCCGCTGTGGGGCCGCGGCGTGTTGCCGACGGCGGAGGCCGCGTTGGCGCTGGAGCGGGACGTGCTGGCGCCGTTCGACGTGCTCAAGGCCGGGCTGGAAGCGGCGGGGCTGGCCCAGGACCGGCGTGCGCTGCGGCTGCTGCCCGCCCATCTGCAATGGCGGTGGCGGGACGCGCACACGCTGCAGGTCGGCTTTGATCTGCCGCCCGGCTGCTATGCCACCGTGGTGCTGCGCGAGCTGGCCGACACCGCGCGCCCTGAGTAACCGTCGCTGCCGCGGCTTGGGCGCGCGGTCCGCTTTCTCGGGGGCATGACACGGCGCGGCCGGCGGGGGCGCTGGTAGACTTTCGCCCCTGATTCCACCAAGGCGGCACACGTGTTCGACTCCTTAAGTCAGCGTCTTTCCGGCGTTCTTGACAGCATTCGCGGTCAGGGCCGCCTCACCGAAGAGCAGGTGGCCACAGCCAGCCGCGAGTTGCGCATGGCGCTGCTGGAGGCCGATGTGGCCCTGCCGGTGGTGCGTGACTTCATCACCCGCATCAAAGAGCGGGCGGTGGGCGCCGAGGTCACCAAGAGCCTCACGCCGGGTCAGCAGTTTCTCAAGGTGGTGCAGCAGGAACTCACCGCCACCCTGGGCGGCGAGTCGGCGCCGCTGAACCTGCGCGCCCAGCCGCCGGTGGTCATTCTCATGGCGGGCCTGCAGGGCTCGGGCAAGACCACCACCACCGGCAAGCTGGCGCGGCGGCTGACAGAGATCGACAAGAAAAAGGTCATGGTCGTGTCGTGCGACGTTTATCGACCCGCGGCCATCGAACAGCTGCGGGTGGTGGCGGGGCAGGTGGGCGTGGCCTGCTTCCCGTCCAGCGTCGGCCAGAAACCGGGTGCGATTGCCGATGCGGCGCTGGCCGAGGCGCGCAAGCAGTTCATGGACGTGCTGATCGTCGACACCGCCGGTCGTACCACCATCGATGCCGAAATGATGGCCGAAATTGCGGCCCTGCATCAGCAGTTGAAACCCGCTGAAACCCTGTTCGTGGTGGACAGCATGACCGGCCAGGACGCCGCCAACACCGCCAAGGCATTCTCTGAAGCGGTGGCGCTGACCGGCGTGGTGTTGACCAAGGTCGATGGTGATTCACGCGGCGGCGCGGCGCTGTCGGTGCGCCAGGTGACGGGCAAGCCCATCAAGTTTCTGGGTGTGGGCGAGAAGTCGGACAAGCTGGAAGTGTTCCACCCCGACCGCATCGCCAACCGCATCCTGGGCCAGGGCGACATGCTGTCGCTGATCGAGGAAACCACCCGCAAGGTCGATCAGGACAAGGCCGCCAAGCTGGTCGAGAAGCTGAAGAAGAACAAGCGCTTCGATCTGGATGATTTTCGCGACCAGATGGCACAGATGCAGAACATGGGCTCCATGGAGTCGCTGCTCGACAAGTTGCCCGGCGGCGCCCAGATGCAGGCGCAGCTGAAAAGTGCCGATGCCGAAAAGCAGGTCAGGCGCACGATGGCGATCCTGAACTCCATGACCCCGCAAGAGCGCCGCTTTCCGGATCTGCTCAAGGCGTCGCGCAAACGGCGCATCGCCAAGGGGTCGGGGGTCGAGGTGCAGCAGGTGAACCAGCTCCTCCGCCAGTTCGAGTCCACCCGCGACATGATGAAAAAGTTTGCCGGTGGCGGCATGGCCAAGCTGATGCGGGGCCTCGGCGGACGGATGCCCAAGGGGATGCTGCCGCCCCCGCGCTAGAGATAAACGCCCCGCGGCCATTGTTTGAAGGTTTGTGACAGAACGGTCATGAAAATGTCATCTGTTGCCCATAGCCTGCGCCCTGCCGTTTAATCCGAACAATGGGCATGCAAAACAAACTGATACTGGTGGTGGAAGACGAACCCGCAATTCGCGAAATGTTGCGCTTTGCCCTCACGCGCGCGGAGTTCAGGGTCGCCGAGGCGGGATCGGCTCAGGACGCCCGGCTGCAGATCGCCGAACAGCGTCCCGACCTGATCCTCATGGACTGGATGATGCCCGGCGTGACCGGCGTGGAGCTGACCCGCGAACTCAAGGGCGCCGCCCAGACCCGCGATGTGCCCATCATCATGGTCACCGCCCGCGCCGAAGAAGAAGACCGCGTTCGCGGCCTGAACATCGGCTGTGACGATTACGTGTCGAAGCCGTTCTCGTTTCCTGAACTGATTGCACGCATCCAGGCCGTGTTGCGGCGCAGCATGCCGGGCGGTGAAGACGAACGCCTGTCGGTCAGCGGGCTGGAAGTGGACGTGGCCAGCCAGCGGGTCACCGCGCAAGGCGTGCCGGTGAAACTGGGGCCCACCGAGTACCGGCTGCTGCATTTCTTTGTCAGTCACCCCGAGCGGGTCTACACCCGTGAGCAGGTGCTGGACCGCGTCTGGGGACAAAACGTGTATGTCGAAGAGCGCACGGTCGACGTGCACATTCGCCGCTTGCGCAAGGCCCTTGAGCCCCATGGCTTCGCCGACATGATCCAGACCGTGCGCGGCACCGGCTATCGGTTCTCGGACAAGCTTTGAACATCTTTCCGCGGCGCCCCGTGTCGCTGGAACACACGCGGATGCTGGCCGTGTGGCGGCAGGAGCTGATCAAGCTGCTGTTGCTCTGCGGCCTGGGCGCCTTGGTGGGCGCCCTGTTTTCGGGCGCCATCTGGGGCTTTCTGGTCGTGCTGCTGTTTCTGAGCGCGCTGCAGTATCGCTACCTGGCGGCGCTGCTGCAGTGGTTGCGGCAACCCAAGCAGAACGAGCTGCCCGATCCCGGCGGGGTGTGGGGCGAGGTCTATGACCGGCTGGTTGACCTGCAGCGCCGCAATCGGAAGAAGAAGAAGCGTCTGGCAGCGATGGTCGCCGATTTTCAGGCGTCCACCGCCGCCTTGCCCGATGGCGCGGTGGTGCTGTCGGCCCACGGCGAGATCGTGCGCGCCAATCACGCCGCCCAGACGCTGCTGGGGCTCAGGGCCCAGGACTCAGGCATCCGCATCACCCTGCTGGTGCGCCACCCCAAGTTCGTCGAGATGTTCGAAGCGGGCGTGCAGGGGCAGGAGGTGGAGATTCCCTCGCCCATCAATCGCAGCAAGCAACTCAATGTGCGGGTGATTGGCTACGGGAAATCGCAGGGTTTGATGATCGTGCGCGACGTCTCGGAGCTGCGGCGCCTGGAGAACGCCAGACGCGACTTCGTGGCCAATGCCTCGCATGAACTGCGCACGCCCCTGACGGTGCTCAAGGGGTATCTGGAAATGATGGAGACCGAGTCGCGCCAGGGGCCGCTGAACCCGTGGGCGGTGCCGCTGCAAGAGATGTACAAGCAGACCAACCGCATGGAGTCGCTGGTGGGCGACATGCTCAAGCTGGCGCGGCTGGAGTCTGACATCGCCGCGCGGCACGACTGGATACGCGCCGCCACCCTGTTGCGCCAGGCCCTGGCCGATGCGCAGGGCGTGGCGGACCCGAAACATCGGTTCGTGATCGAAATCGATGATCGCATCGAGCTGTTTGGCGGCGAAACCGAGCTGACCAGCCTGTTCGCGAATCTCGTGGGCAATGCGGTGCGCTACACGCCGCCACCGGGCACCATCACGGTCACGCTGTCGGCGCTGGCCGGCGGGCGGGCGGTTTGCTCGGTCCAGGATTCAGGCATCGGCATCGCCGAGACCGATATTCCCCGCCTGACCGAGCGCTTCTATCGCATCGATGTGGGCCGTTCACGGGCCAGTGGCGGCACCGGTCTGGGCTTGTCGATCGTCAAGCACGCCGTTGAACGCCACGATGCCCAGCTGAAAATCACCAGCCAGTTGGGCGAGGGCAGTTGTTTCAGTTGCGAGTTTCCGCCGCATCGCGTGCGGCTTGCCGAAGCGGTGATGCTGTAGCCGCACCGGCAACGGGACGCTTGCCGTCTCAGCCGGAGGCCCGCTCGCGGCCTCTCTGCGCGGTCAGCGTATTGCGCATCAGCATCGCCACCGTCATCGGGCCAACGCCGCCCGGCACCGGGGTGATCCACGCGGCGCGCTCGCGCGCCGCCTCGGCGGTGATGTCGCCCACCAGTCGGCCATCGGCAAGGCGGTTGATGCCGACGTCGATCACGATGGCGCCGGGCCGCACCCACGCGCCCGGCACCAGGCCCGGCTTGCCGACGGCGGCGACCAGAATCTCGGCGTTGGCGACTTCCTGGTCCAGGTTGCGCGTGAAGCGATGGGCTGTGGTGGTGGTCACGCCGGCCAGCAACAACTCCAGCGCCATGGGGCGGCCCACGTGATTGCTGGCGCCGATCACCAGGGCCCGCATGCCCTTGATGTTGACCCCGGTGTGCGCAAGCAGCGCCATCACGCCATACGGGGTGCATGGGCGCAGCACCGGCTGGCGCTGCGCAAGGCGGCCCAGGTTGTAGGGGTGAAAGCCGTCCACATCCTTGGCCGGCAGGATGCGTTCGATGACCTCGGTGGTGTTGAAGTGGGACGGCAAGGGGAGCTGCACCAGAATGCCATCAACCTCGTCATCGGCATTCAGGGTGTCGATCATGTCCAGCAGCGCGGCGTGTGACAGGTCGGCCGGCAGCGGCTCGTGCCGTGAGGTGATGCCGACTTTCCCGCAGGCGTCACGCTTGTTGCGCACGTAGACGTGCGAAGCCGGATCATCGCCGACCAGCAGGGTCGCCAGGCAGGGCGCGCGCAGGCCGGCGGCGCGGCGGGTTGCGATCTGGGCCTGCACGTCGGCAAGGGTCTGGGCGGCGACGGCTTTACCGTCGATCAACTGGGCAGGCATGGCGTGAGCGGCTGAAGAAGAGCGCGCATTTTACGCGCCGCCGCAGGGCCTGAACGGATCAGGCACGGCAATCCCGTAAAATCGCGGCATGGCTCTACTCGACTTGGCCGACATCAGTTTTGGACGCGGCCAGCGCACCCTCGCCGAGGCCCTGTCGCTGTCGATCGCCCCCGGTACCGTGGTGCATCTGACCGGGCCGAATGGTGCCGGCAAAACCACGCTGCTCGAGATCGCCGCCGGCTTGCGCCGCCCTTGGCAGGGCCGGCGGCAGTGCCATTCATCGCTGCACTGGCTGGGCCATCGCAATGCGCTGGCGGCGTCGCTGAGCCCCCTGCAGAACCTCGAATCCTGGGCCGACCTGCAGGTCGATATCACCGTCAGCGGGCGCGGTGCCCTGCAGGCTCTGGGGGTCGACCGGGTGCGCAACCGGCCGTGCCGCGATCTGTCGGCCGGGCAGAAGCGGCGCAGTGCCCTGGCGCGGCTGATGATGGCGCAGCGCCCGCTGTGGATTCTGGATGAGCCTTTTGATGGTCTGGATCAGGCCGGTCTGGCCGACCTTGCCGATCTGTTCAACGCGCAAACCGGGCAGGCGGGCGCGATTCTGGTGACCAGTCACCAGCCGCTTCCGACGCGGATCAAATCGCAGCGCGTGCTGCCGCTGCAGGTCGCGCCATGAAATCACTGCGCGGCATCTTCCGTCGGGAGGTCGATCTGCTGCGCATGCAGGTGCTCGATGCGGTGCTGCCGCTGGCCTTTTACCTGCTGGTGGTGATGCTGTTTGCCTTTGGCACCCGCGCCAATGATCCGGCGCTGGCCGGGCTGTCGGTGTCCATTCTGTGGGTGGGCGCGGTGCTGTCGGCCCTGTTGCCGTTGCCGCGGCTGTTCGCCAGCGAATTTGAAGACGGCACCCTGGAGCAATGGTGCCTTGCGAGCACGCCGCTGGTGGTGATCGTGGCGATCAAACTGTTCGCGCATTGGTGCCTGAACGGCCTGGCCCTGGCGGTGATGGCGGTGCCCTTGGCGGTGATGCTGGGACTTGAGGGCGCGGGGCTGGGCTATCTGGCGCTGGGCCTGATGATGGGCACCGCCATTCTCACCCTGCTGGGCGGGCTGTCGGCCTGCCTGCTGGTGGGCATTCCCCGCGCCGCAAGCGTGCTGCCCCTGCTGGTGCTGCCGCTGATGGCGCCGGTGGTGATCTTCGGCAGCGGCGCGGTTCGTGCTTGGCAATTGGGGGCCGACCCGGTGGCTCCGTTATACTTTTTGGGTTCACTTTTCGCCCTCTCTGCCACCGCGTTGCCGTGGGCCTGCGCCTCGGCGCTGCGCAATGCCTACGACTGAAGAGGGTTCCGATTCGTGGCACCTGTTGTTGCCCCCACCTCCCGATGCCAATGAGCGAAGGTTAGTGACGATGTGGACTTGGTTTCACCGGCTGGCATCACCGCCAAGCTTCTTCCGCTTCGCCGATCGCCTGGCGCCGTGGGTGGGTGGGCTGGGGTTCGTGTTGCTGGCGATCGGTTGGATCTGGGGCCTGGTCTATGCGCCGCCGGACTATCAGCAGGGCGACGCGTTTCGCATCATTTATGTGCATGTGCCGGCCGCGGCGCTGTCGCTGGGGCTTTACACCGGCATGGCCATTGCCGGGGCCTGCGCGTTGATCTGGCGGATGAAGCTGGCCGAAGTGGTGATGCTGGCGATGGCGCCGGTGGGCATGGTGCTGACCGCCGTGACGCTGCTGACCGGCATGCTGTGGGGCAAGCCGATGTGGGGTGCGTGGTGGGTCTGGGACGCACGCCTGACCTCTGAGCTGGTGCTGCTGTTTCTGTTTCTGGGTGTGATCGTGCTGGGCGATGCCATTGAAGACCCGCGCCGCAGCGCGCGCGCCGCGGCCTGGATTGCGGTCGTGGGCATCGTGAACGTGCCGATCGTCAAATTTTCGGTCAACTGGTGGAACAGCCTGCATCAGGGCGCCACCGTGCTGAGCTTCGGCAAGCCGGCCATCACCGTGGACATGGCCATTCCGCTGTACATCTGCCTGCTGGCCACCGCCCTGCTGGCGGCCCACGCCGTACTGCGCCGCGCCCAGGTGCGGCTGTTGCAGCGCGAAGCCCGGACCCAGTGGGTCAAGGCGCTGCGCGCGCAGGAATCGGGGGCGCTGCCATGAGTCAATGGCTGGCAATGGGCGGCTATGGGGCCTACGTGTGGGCGAGCTTCGCCCTCACCGCCGCCGGGCTGGTGTGGACGTCGCTGGCGGCGTCACGCGCGCGCCGAAACTGGTTTCGCAACGAGGATGAAGACCAATGACCCGGGTGCAGCGGTACCGATTGATCGGGGTGGTGTGCGTGGTGGCCGGGCTTGGCGTCGCGGCCCTGCTGGCGTCGCAGGCCTTCCGCGAGAACCTGATGTATTTCTACACGCCCAGCGATCTGCTGGCGGCCGAGTCGGTGCCGGATCGCCGGCTGCGGCTGGGCGGCATGGTCGAGGCCGGCAGCGTGCAGCGCGGCGAGGGTCTGGTGGTGGGCTTTGTGGTGGCCGACTGTGCCCAGGCGGTGGCGGTGGAGTACGAAGGCATCCTGCCCGACCTGTTCCGCGAAGGGCAGGGCATCGTCGCGATGGGACGCTGGCAGACGGAGGCCGGAGGCCGCTTCATCGCCGACGAGGTGCTGGCCAAGCACGATGAAAACTACATGCCGCCGGATCTGGCCGAGGCGATGATGTCCGAGACCGGGCACGCCTGCGAGCCGTTCAAGTCCGCCATGGAGGTCAGCGCCGTGCGCCGCGACGCGGGTGCCGTGAATGATCGCTGAGCTAGGGCACTTCGCCCTGTTGATCGCCCTGGCGGTGGCGGTGTTGATGGCGCTGGTGCCGGCCTACGGCGTCTGGCGCAATGATGCCACCGCCATGGCCTTCGCCCGGCCGGCGGCACTGGTGTTGCTGGCGGTGATCTTCGTGGCCTACCTGTGCCTGACCGCCAGCTTCGTCAACCATGATTTTTCGGTGGCGTATGTGGCGGGGCATTCACACTCCGAACTGCCGCTGATCTATCGCATCTCAGCAGTGTGGGGCGGGCATGAAGGCTCGTTGTTGCTGTGGGTGTTGATGCTGTCGGGCTGGAGCGCGGCAGTGGCGCTGCTCAACCGCAATCTGCCCCTGAACATCAGCGCACTGGTGCTGTCGACGCTGGGCGCAGTGGCGGTTGGGTTCTTGCTGTTCACCGTCATCACCAGCAATCCGTTCGACCGACTGGTGCCCATCCCGGCCGACGGACGTGACCTCAACCCCCTGCTGCAAGACCCCGGTCTGATCATTCACCCGCCGCTGCTGTACATGGGTTATGTCGGGTTCTCGGTGGCCTTCGCCTTTGCCATTGCCGCGCTGGTCACCGGCAGGCTGGACGCGGCCTGGGCGCGCTGGACCCGGCCCTGGACCACCAGTGCCTGGCTGTTTCTGACGATGGGTATCGCGCTGGGATCGTGGTGGGCGTATCACGAGCTGGGCTGGGGCGGCTGGTGGTTCTGGGACCCGGTGGAGAACGCCAGCTTCATGCCGTGGCTGATCGGCACGGCGCTGATTCACTCGTTGGCGGTGACCGAAAAGCGCGGCCTGCTGAAAAGCTGGACGGTGCTGCTGGCGATCATGGCGTTCTCGTTGTCGCTGCTGGGCACGTTCCTGGTGCGCTCCGGCGTGTTGATCAGCGTGCACGCCTTCGCCACCGACCCTGCGCGCGGGGTATTCATCCTCGGATTTCTGGTGGTGGTGCTGGGCGGCGCTTTCACCCTGTACGCATGGCGTGCGCCGAAGCTGGTGTCGGACGGCGCGTTTCCGCTGTTTTCGCGCGAGGGCTTTCTGCTGCTGAACAACGTGTTTCTGTCGGTGTCAGCCGCCGCAGTGTTGCTGGGCACCCTGTATCCGCTTTTTGCCGACGCGGTGGGCCTGGGCAAGATTTCGGTAGGGCCGCCGTATTTCAACGCCGTGTTTCTGCCGTTGATGGCGCCGTTGGCACTGCTGGTGGGACTGGCCGCAGCGGTCAACTGGAAACGCGCCCGACTGACCGACATGACCCGCCGCTTGCGCCTGCCGCTGCTGCTGTCGCTGGTGGTGGCCGCGTTGCTCATCTGGCAATGGGCGACCGACATCGGGCTCGTGGTTCTGGTGGGAGGCTGGCTCGGCTGCTGGACCCTGGTTGCGGCGCTTGCCGAGCCGACCCGCCGTCTGCGCCTCACCGGTCGCCTGCCGCGCGGCGTCGCCGGCATGGCGATCGCCCACGTGGGCTTCGGCGCGATGGTGCTTGGCATTACCTTCGTGTCCTTGTTCAGTGTCGAGCGGGACGTGCGGCTGGCGCCGGGCCAGTCGGCCGACGTGGCGCAGTTTCGCTTCCAGTTCGACGGCATCGAGCCGATTCAGGGGCCGAATTACGACGCCGACCGCGGCACGATTCGGGTTTATCGCGACGACGACCTGGTGACTACCCTGTACCCCGAGAAGCGCTTTTATCGCGGGGCGCAGCAATTGATGACCGATGCCTCGGTACGTCACAGCCTGTCGCGTGATCTTTACGCCTCTTTGGGCGAGCCGATTGGCGACGCAGGCGAGTGGGCGATTCGCCTGTACGTGAAACCGATGATGCTCTGGGTCTGGCTCGGCGCCGTGATCATGACCCTGGGCGGCATTCTGGCGGCCAGTGACCGGCGCTACCGGGCGCGCCCGGCGGCGCTGGCGGAGGCCGCGGCCTGATGCGCTATCTGGTGCCGGTTTCACTGATCGTGGGCTTGCTGGTGCTGCTCGGGATCGGCCTGCGGCTCGACCCAACCGAAGTGCCGAGCCCGCTGATTGGCAAGCTGGCGCCGCCGTTCGATCTGCCGACCCTGGAAGACGACGGACGGGTCACCTCCGACGTGCTGCTGGGCCAGCCCACCCTGGTCAATTTCTTTGCCAGCTGGTGTACGCCGTGTCTGGCCGAGCACCCGTTGTTCATGCGACTTTCGGCGGGGGGTTCGGTGCGGATTGTCGGCATCAGCTACAAGGACCGGCCCGAAGACACCAGCCGCTGGCTGGCGCGGCACGGCAATCCGTTTGCACTCGTCGCACGCGATGCGGTGGGGGCGTCGGCCATCGACTGGGGGGTGTACGGCGTGCCGGAAAGCTATCTGCTCGATGCCGAAGGGCGCATCGTCCACAAGCATGTGGGGCCGATCAGTGACGCTGATTGGCGCGGCACCTTCGAACCCAAATTGCGTGATCTGGCGCGGTTGACGCCATGAAGACCTGGTTGCCCGTACCGCTGCTGAGCCTGCTGCCGTGCCTGCTGCTGTTTGCGGGAGCCGCGCTGGCCGTGCCCGAGGTGAACGAGGCCGAGCGGCCGCGCTACCAGGCGCTGCTGCACGAACTGCGCTGCGTGGTGTGCCAGAACCAGAGCATCGCCGAATCCAACGCACCGCTGGCCAAAGACCTGCGCGGGCAGGTGGCCACGCAGATCAATGCAGGCCGCAGCAATGACCAGATTCGCCAGTACCTGACCGAGCGCTACGGCGATTTCGTGCTCTACAAGCCGCCGCTGCGCGCGCGCACCCTTGCCTTGTGGTTTGGACCCTTCGTGTTGCTGGCTGCGGGCCTGGTGATGGCCGTGTGGTTCACGCGCCGACGACGCCGGCCGCCCGGCGCAGCCGCTGATGTGCCGGCGCCGGTCGATGCCGCCGCGCTGCAGGGCCTGTTGGACCGCTACCCGGGTGAGCGACCGTGAACCAGATGCTGATACTCGCCTTGATGGCGCTGCTGTTGCTGATGGCCCTGCTGGCCTTGAGCCGACCGTGGTGGCGGCGCGACGCGCCCGGCGAGACGCCGCAGCGCGCGGCGGCCAATGTCGCCGTCTATCGCCAACGCGTGCAGGAAATCGACGCCGACGCCGCCGCGGGCCTGCTGGATCAGGGTTCGGCGGCGCAGTTGCGCGACGAACATGCAGCGCGGTTGCTGACCGATGCCGGCGGCGCCGCGGTGCCCACCGGCGCACCTCGTCGCGGCCGGCTGTGGCTGTCGCTGGCGCTGGTGCCGCTGCTGGCCATTGGCGCCTATGCCGCGTCGGGCCGTTGGTCGCTGGCCACGCAGATCGAGCAGGCAAGAACCGACCCGCAGGTCGCCACCCGGTTGGCGCTCGCCAAGGGCCTGGAGCAGCTCAAGTTGCAGCTGAAGCGCCAGCCCAACGATGCCGAAGCCTGGGCACAGCTCGGCGAGGTGGAGCTGTCCCGCGGCCAACCTGAAGCCGCGGCTGCGGCGTACGCGCGTGCCACGGCCCTGGTGCCCGATCGTGGCCAATGGTGGGCGGCCGAGGGCGAAGCCTTGGCCATGGCCCAGTCCCAGGATTTGCGCGGTGCGCCCAGCGCGCGTTTCGAGCGCGCGCTGACGCTCGCCCCTGATGACCCCAAGGCCCTGTTCTATGGTGGCCTGGCCGCGGCGCAAGCGGGTGATTACGCAACCGCCGCCGCGCGCTGGCGCCGCCTGAAACAGCGCGACGATCTGCCTGCGGCGGTGGCCGAGGTCATCGCCTCCGGGTTGGCGGAGTGGCGCGGCGAAGTCGACGGGCTGGACGCGCCTTCGGCGCTCCCCGCGCCGCCACCACCGGCGGCTGCTCAGTCGGTCCTGACGGTGCGGTTGTCGCTGGCCGAGACCCCGAAGCCCCCGCCGCCAGAGCTGAACACGCTGACCCTGTTTGCCCGACCTGTGGGCGGGCGCATGCCGATTGCGGTGCGCCGCCAGGTGGTCGATGTCGATGCGTTTCCAATGACCTTGCGGCTGAGTGATGCCGATGCGATGACCCCCGACGCGCTGTTGAGTGCGGCGGCGTCGCTGGAACTGGTGGCGCGCCTGTCCCGCGGCCAGGGGGTTGCGGCACAGTCTGAAGATTGGGAGGCGCTGGTCACCGTGGAAGAGGGCACGGACCGATCCGCCCTGACGCTGCAACTGGCGCCACGGCAATTGCCCTGAGGCGCCGGCTTGGGATCATGCTGGCAACCCTCTTCCATTTTTCTTCGTACCGAGGCGTGCTGCCATGACTTCCACCCTGACCCAACTGCCCCGTACCTCGACGCTTTACTGGGAGGCCGCCCTCAGCGTGATGCGCCGCCCGGGCGCACTGAAGACCTTGCCGCCGCTGTCATTGCGGCTCTCAGGCGTGCGCACCGAGGCCGCGCGTCTGGCGGATTACTGCGCGCTGTGCGGGCTGACGCAGGGGCCGGTGCTGCCCATCACCTTTCCGCAGGTTTCGGTGAATGGCCTGCACATGGCCTTGATGACCCTGCCGAAATTTCCGCTGCCCCTGTTGGGCCTGGTGCATGTCAGTAACCGGATCGAGCAGCATCGGCCGATTCCGGTCGAGGCGGTGTACGACGCGGAGGTGCGCATCGGTGACAGTCGCGAGGTGCGCGCCGGCCTGGAGTTCGATCTTTTGACCGATGTCGAGGTCGATGGTGAGCGGGTGTGGTCGGCGGTGACCACGCTCATTTATCGGCGCCCGAGCCCCAGGCAGGACGGACCGAAGCGCGCCGAGAAGGCCGTTCCGCCCAGCCTTGCGCAATATGCCCACTTCATCGTCGAGGCCGACACCGGGCGTCGCTACGCGGCCGTCTCCGGCGACTACAACCCGATCCATCTGCACGCCTGGTCGGCGCGTGTCTTCGGCTTTCCGCGGGCCATTGCGCATGGCATGTGGAGCGCCGCGCGATGCCTGGGCGCACTGGAGGCGCAGTGCAGCACACCGCCGACCACACTTGAGGTGCAATTCAAGCAGCCGCTGCTGCTTCCCGGCCGCGTGACCCTGAAGTGGGTGCCGGTGATTGACGATCAATTGGCCTTCACGCTGCTGTCTCCCGGCAGCGGCAAGGTCCATCTGACCGGGATGCTGCGATAGACTCAGGCCCCGCACCCGCAGTTCTGCAGGGTGTTGCTCAAACACCAAAACGTTAGGGAGTTGGAATGCGTATTCGCAAAGCAGTATTCCCCGTCGCCGGTCTTGGAACGCGGTTCCTGCCGGCCACCAAAGCCAGTGCCAAGGAAATGCTGCCCGTCGTCGACAAGCCGCTGATTCAATATGCGGTGCAGGAGGCGATCAGCGCGGGTGCCGAAGAGCTGATTTTTGTCACCGGGCGATCGAAGAATTCCATCATGGACCACTTCGACAAGGCCTACGAACTCGAGGCCGAGCTGGAGCAGCGCGGCAAGACCAAGCTGCTCGAAACCGTGCAGGAGATTCTGCCGCCTGGCATCACCTGCATCTTCATCCGCCAGGCCGAGGCGCTGGGGCTGGGGCACGCGGTGCTCTGTGCGTGGCCGGCAGTGGGCGACGAAGATTTTTCGGTGATCCTCGCCGACGACTTGATCGACGGAAAGCTGCGTCCCTGTCTTGCGCAGATGCAGCGGGTGTATCAGGAATACGGCACGGCCGTGATCGCCACCCAGCGCGTTCCCAAGGAAGACATCTCCAGCTACGGCGTGGTTGAAACCAAGCCGGTGGGTCCGGGGCTGGGCGAGATTCGGCGCATCGTTGAAAAACCCAAACCCGAGGACGCGCCTTCAAACCTGGCGGTGGTGGGCCGCTACATTCTGACGCCGCGCATTTTCAAGCTGCTGGAACGCACCCCGCGCGGGGCCGGAGGCGAGATTCAGCTCACCGACGCCATCAGCATGATGATTCAGGAGCAGACGGTGCTGGCGTATGAATTCGAAGGCAAGCGCTTCGACTGCGGCTCCAAGCTGGGTTATCTGGAAGCCAACGTGGAATACGGCCTGAAACACCCCGAATTGGCCGACGACTTCCGGGCATATCTGCAAAAATTGACGGCGGACTGGCACAAGAAATAAATGGCGTGGTGTCTCGCCTCGATATTGACTGGAAGGAGTGTTGGCAATGAGCGGATCCCGGTACCGTAGTTTTCTTGAATCGTCGACGATTCAGGGTGCCAACGCGAGCTATATCGAGGCGTACTACGAGCAGTTTCTCGAGGATCCGGATTCGGTCGACGACCAGTGGCGCGCCTATTTTCGGTCGCTGGCCCAGGGCCTGGGTGGCAGTGAGGTTGCCCACAGCGAGGTCGTGGACCGGCTGACCCGCATGGCGCGCGAGCCGCGCCGCATGATGGCCGCGCAGAGCGGCTTCGACGCCGCCGCGGCAGAAAAGCAGGCCGGCGTGTTGCGGCTGATCAACTACTACCGCGTGCGCGGTCATCAGGCCGCCCGGCTCGACCCGCTGAACCTGCAGGTGCCGACCCAGGTGCCGGACCTTGATCCGGCCTTTCACGGGCTCAAGCCCGAAGACCTCGACACCGTGTTCAACACCGGTTCGATGGTGGCCGAGGACCGGCTGCCGCTCAAGGACATCATCCGCGCGCTGAAGGCGGTGTACACCGACACGATCGGCGCCGAGTACATGTACCTCACCGAAACCGCCGAGAAGCGGTGGATTCAACAGCGCCTCGAATCCCAGCCGTTCGCGCCGAAACTGAGCACGGAGCGCAAGAAAGATGTGCTGATGCAGCTGATTGCGGCCGAAGGCCTGGAGCGCTACCTGCACACCCGCTACGTGGGGCAGAAGCGCTTCTCGCTGGAAGGTGGCGACGCGCTGGTGCCGTCGATGGACGAAATTCTTCGTGGCTGTGCGGCACGCAACGTTGAAGAAGTCGTGGTGGGCATGGCGCACCGCGGCCGGCTCAACGTGCTGATCAATGTGCTCGGCAAATCGCCCAGCGACCTGTTTGCGGAGTTCGAAGGCAATTATTCCGCCGAGTCGCTGGCGCGCGCCGGCGACGTGAAATATCACATGGGGTTCTCGACCGACATCGAGGTTGAAGGCAAGCGCCTGCATATGGTGCTGGCGTTCAACCCCTCGCACCTGGAAATCGTCAATCCGGTGGTCGAAGGCAGCGTCAAGGCCCGACAGGTGCGTCGTGGGGACAGCGTGGGCGACCAGGTGGTGCCAATCCTGATTCACGGCGACGCCGCATTCGCCGGGCAGGGTGTGGTGATGGAAACCATGCAGCTGTCGCAGGCATCGGGCTATTCCACCGGCGGCACCGTGCACCTGATCGTCAACAACCAGATTGGCTTCACCACCTCCAATCCCATCGAAGCGGCATTGGGGCAGGACGCCCGGACCAGCCGCTACTGCACCGACCTGGCCAAGATGCTTGAGTCGCCGGTGTTTCACGTCAACGGCGACGACCCCGAGGCGGTGGTGTTCGCAACCCGCCTTGCAGTGGACTTCCGCAACGAGTTCCACAAGGACGTGATCATCGACATCTGCTGCTATCGCCGCTTGGGCCACAACGAGGCCGATGAGCCGTCGGTGACCAATCCGGCGATGTACGAGGTGATCAAGAAGCACCCGACCACCATGACCCTGTTCGCACAGCGTCTCATCGAAGAAAAGGTGATCACCGAGGAAGCCTTCAAGGACGCGCAACAGGCCTACCGCGACGGCCTGGACAAGGGCGAGAACACCGCGCGCAAGACCCTGGGGCTGGTGGGCAACAAGTACACCGTCAACTGGAGCAGGTACAGCAAGGACACCTGGGACGCCAAGGTTGACACCGCAGTGAGCAAGCGCATGTTGCAGGGCTTGGCCAAGCAGCTGACGGCGCTGCCGGAGGACTTCACCCTGCACAACCGCGTCAGCAAGATCTACGACGACCGGGTGAAGATGGCCGCCGGCGAGATGCCCATGGACTGGGGCTTTGCCGAAACCATGGCCTACGCCACGCTGTTGAGCGAAGGCTTTGCGGTAAGGCTGTGCGGGCAGGACACCCGCCGCGGCACGTTCTTCCACCGTCACGCGAGTGTTTACGACAGCAAGACCGGGCAGCGCGTCACCCCGCTGGCAACGCTCAGCGGCCAGGAGGGCCGTTTCGAGGTCAACGACACGCTGTTGTCCGAAGTCGGGGTGCTGGGCTTTGAATACGGGTACTCGACCACCGACCCGGCCACCCTGGTGATCTGGGAAGCCCAGTTCGGTGACTTCGCCAACGGCGCCCAGGTGCTGTTCGACCAGTTCATCGCCAGCGGTTCGGCGAAGTGGGGGCGGCTCTGCGGGCTGACCGTGTTCCTGCCCCATGGCTTTGAAGGCCAGGGCCCGGAGCATTCGTCGGCGCGCCTCGAGCGCTTCCTCCAGCTTTGCGCCGCCGACAACCAACAGGTGTGCGTGCCTTCGACGCCGGCGCAGATGTTCCACATGCTCCGCCGCCAGATGAAGCGCAACAACCGCATGCCGCTGGTTGTGATGACGCCGAAAAGCCTGCTGCGCCACCCGCAGTCGGTGTCGAGCCTTGAAGACCTGACGAACGGGCGCTTCCAGTGCGTCATTGACGATGCCAGCGTTGATCCCAAGAAGGTCAAGCGCGTGGTGCTGTGTTCCGGCAAGGTCTATTACGACCTGCTCAAGGGCCGCGAAGAGGCCGGTCTGAGCACGGTGGCGCTGGTGCGGGTCGAGCAGTTGTACCCCTTCCCGCGGGAAGATTACGAGGCGGTGCTGCAGCGCTACAAAGGTGCCAAGGAAATTGTGTGGTGTCAGGAAGAGCCCGAGAATCAGGGCGCCTGGTACCAGATCAAGCACCGGCTCAGCTATTACCTCGGCGCCTCGCATCGGCTGCTGTACGCCACCCGCAAAGGCAGCGCCAGCACCGCGGTGGGGTACCTCAAAATTCACAATCAAGAGCAACAGGCGGTCGTCGAGGCCGGGCTGAGGGGCGGAGAGCCGGTCTGATGCCCATGTTGCGCTGTAAAAATTGTCAGTCCACTAACCAGAACAAGGAAATTCAATGAGCATCGAGATCAAGGTGCCTCAGCTGCCCGAGTCCGTTTCGTCGGCCACCGTTGGCGCGTGGACGGTCGCTGAAGGCGACGCCATCAGTCGTGACCAGAACGTGCTTGAGCTGGAAACCGACAAGGTGATGCTCGATGTGCCCGCGGCCGAGGGCGGTGTGCTCAAGGAGATCCGCATCAAGGCGGGCGAGTCGGTCAAGGCCGGCGACGTGCTGGGGATCATCGAGCCGGGCAAGGGGGGCAATGCTGAAGACAGCGCGCCGTCCGCCAAGGCCTCTGGCGACGATGACAGCGCCCAGAAGGAAAAGGCGAAGGGCGATGCAACGCCGAGCAAGTCGGCCCCGGCGGCCGCTGCCGACAACGACGGGCAGTTGCCCGCCGTGCGCAAGAAGCTTGCCGAACTCGGTTTGAGCGCCGCCGACATCAAGGGCTCAGGCAAGGGCGGTCGTCTCACCCTGGAAGACGTGGAGGCACACAAGGCCAAGCCCAAAACGGCTGGCAATGACAAGGCGGCAAGCAGCGCCCCCGTGGCCAGCGGCGATCGTGAAGAACAACGGGTGCCGATGACCCGCATTCGCCAGCGCATTGCCGAACGCCTGGTCGAGGCGCAACAGACCGCCGCCATGCTCACCACCTTCAACGAGGTCGATCTGCAGGCGGTCATGGACCTGCGCGCCCGCCACAAGGAGGCCTTCGAGAAGACCCACGGCGTCAAGCTGGGCTTCATGAGCTTCTTCGTGAAGGCAACGATCGAGGCACTGAAGAAATTTCCAGTGGTCAACGCCTCGATTGATGGCACTGACGTGCTCTATCACAACTATTTCGACATCGGCATTGCCGTTTCGGGCCCCAGAGGTCTGGTGGTTCCGGTGCTGCGTGATGCCGACCAGATGAGCTTTGCCGACATCGAAAAGGGCATCGCCGCCTATGGCGCCAAGGCCCGGGACAACAAACTGTCGATGGAAGACCTCACCGGCGGCACGTTCAGCATCACCAATGGCGGCATCTTTGGGTCGATGATGTCGACGCCGATTCTCAATCCGCCACAAAGCGCGATCCTCGGCATGCACGGCATCACCGAACGGCCGGTGGTGGTCAATGGTGAAGTGGTGGTGCGGCCCATGATGTACTTGGCCATGAGTTACGACCACCGCATCATCGACGGACGTGAGGCGGTGCTGTCGCTGCGCGCCATCAAGGAAGGTCTTGAAGATCCGGCAAAGCTGCTGTTGCAGCTGTAAGCGTCGTTTCAGCTGAGGGGCGATGCGCAGGCGAAGGCGGGGAAACCCGCCTTCGCCATTTGCGACACCCCATTGAAGGCCGAATTCCGGCGACAATAAGAATGCCAATCAACGTGACAACAGGAGAATGCCGTCGTGAGTGAGCGCTATGACGTGATTGTGATCGGAGGCGGCACCGGAGGCTATCCTGCCGCCATCCGCGCTGGGCAACTGGGCAAGAAAGTGGTCTGCATCAACGCCTGGCTCAACCGCGACGGCAAACCGGCATTTGGTGGCACCTGCCTCAATGCCGGCTGCATTCCCTCCAAAGCCCTGCTCGAAAGCTCGGAAATGCTGCACAAGGCCCAGCACGAACTCACCCTGCACGGCATCACGACCGGCAAGGTGGCCTTTGATCTGGCCGCCATGCAGGCGCGCAAGAACAAGATCAGCAGTGGCCTGACCGGCGGCATCGGCGCCTTGTTCAAGGCCAACGGCGTGACCGGCATCGAGGGCTGGGCCAGGCTGCTGGGTGATGGCAAGGTCGAAGTCACCCCGCACAAGGGCGACAAGCAGACGCTCGAAGCCGAGCACATCATCATCGCCACCGGCTCCGAGCCGGTGCAGCTGAAGATTGCGCCGCACGACGGCGAGTTCATTGTCGATTCCTGGGACGCGCTGGACTTCACCGCCGTTCCCAAGCGCCTGGGCATCATCGGCGCCGGTGTCATCGGGGTTGAACTGGGCAGCGTCTGGTCCCGTTTGGGCGCCGAGACGGTGCTGCTGGAAGCGGCAGAAAGCTTTCTGCCGATGGTCGATGCGGCGATCAGCAAGGAAGCCCTGCGCCATTACGGCAAGCAGGGCCTCGACATCCGCCTGGGCGCCAAGGTCATCAAGGCGGCGAAGAAGGGCAAAGGGGTCGAAGTCAGTTTCGAGCTCAAGGGCAAGACTGAAACCGAGACTTTTGACAAGCTGATCGTGGCCGTGGGTCGCCGTCCGTTCACCGACAAGCTGGGCGCCGAAGACGTGGGGCTGGAACTCGACGAGCGTGGCTTCATCAAGGTCGACAAGGGCTACCGCACCAATCTCAAGAACGTGTACGCCACCGGCGACGTCATTGGCGGCGCCATGCTGGCGCACAAGGCCATCGAAGAGGGCGTGGCCCTGGTCGAGCAACTGGCCGGGCACCACACCCAGGTCAACTACAAGGCGGTGCCCAGCGTGATCTACACCGCACCTGAAGTCGCGTGGGTGGGAATGTCGGAGGCCGAGGCAAAAGCAGCGGGCCACGACGTCAAGACCGGCGCCACCTCGTTCGCGGGCAATGGTCGCGCCAAGGCACTCGAAGCCGCAGTCGGTCAGGTGAAGATCATTGCCGACGCCAAGACCGATCGCATTCTCGGCGTTCACATGGTGGGGCCCTATGTGTCGGAAATTCTTGCCGAAGCGGTGCTGGCGCTGGAGTTTGCCGCCACCTGCGAAGACATCGCCCTGACCATGCACGGACACCCGACTTTGTCTGAAACCCTCCATGAGGCCGTGTTGTCCGTGGACGGTCGTGCCATTCATGCCATCAACAAAAAGCGCGCGGCCTGAGCCGCAGGAGTTGCACACGATGCCCATGTTGCCCCCCATGCCCCGTCTGGCCGGCCTTGTGGCCGTGTTGATGCTGACCACGCTGCCGGTACAGGCCGCGGTCGTTGATCTCAATGTCGGCGATGACAGCTTCAGCGGCCAGTTCACCGGGACTGCCCCCAGCGTTCGCGAGAACACGGCCGAGTACCAGTTCGGCTTCATTGTCCGGCCCGATGACGAGCCCGAGCTGCAGCAGTTTCACGGCCAGTTTCTGGTGACCGGCGATGCCGGTGCCGCCGAGTTCGATCTGCGCGCCGGTCTGGGCGCGCGGCTGGTGTACATGGACATCGGTCCCTTCGACGGCTTCGCCCTGGCCTTTGGCGGCGAGGCGCGCGCCAAGATCCCCACCATGGACCGGCTGTCGGTGGGCGCCTACGGCTTTATCGCGCCCAGCGTGACCTCTTTCAGTGAAGTCGAGGGCTATACCCAGATCGGCGCTGATGTGGCCTATGAGGTCATTCGCGGCGGTTCGATCTATCTCGGCGCCCGTCATGTCGGCTACAAGTTTGACGACGCCGGCCGCTTCACGGCCGACAACGGCATGCACGTCGGCCTGCGGCTGGCGTTTTAAGGGCCGGGACGAGAACACACCATGGGACGTGGCCCGAGTATCGCCAACCGCAAAGGTGCATCCGATGCACAACGCGGGCGGTTGTTCACCAAATTGATCCGTGAAATCAGCATGGCCGCGCGACAGGGCGGCGCCGATCCGGACAACAACGGTCGCCTCAGTCTGGCGATCAGCCGCGCCTTGTCGCAAAACATGCCCAAGGACACCATCGAGCGCGCCATCAAGCGTGCCGCGGGTGAAGGCGCCGACGCCACGCAGGAAATCCGCTACGAAGGCTATGCCCCCGGCGGGGTGGCGGTGATGGTGGACTGCATGACCGACAACCCGACGCGCACAGTTGCCGAAGTGCGGCACGCCTTCTCCAAACTGGGCGGCAGCCTCGGCACCAGCGGCTCGGTGGCGTACATGTTCAGCGAGCAGGGGCAGCTGTTGCTTGAGCTTGACGACGACGCCCTCGAAGAAAAGCTGCTGGAGCTGGCCCTGGACGCCGGTGCCGACGACGTGATCAGCGATGGCGGCATCGTCGAGGTGGTCACTGCGCCGGCGCAATTTGCAGCGGTCAAGGCGGCGGTCGACACCCTGGGCGTGGCCTATCTGGAGGCCGCCGTCGTGCAGCGCCCGGCAACCACGGTGGCGGTGCAGGGCGAAGACGCCGAACGCGTGGCGAAGTTGATCGAGCGGCTGGAAGAGCTGGACGATGTGCAAAGCGTCTACGCCAACGCAGACTGGCCCGACTGAGGGTGACCCGCATCATCGGCATCGATCCCGGCTCCCGCTATACCGGATTTGGCGTGATCGACATTGTCGGTCGCAGCGAGCGTTACGTGGGATGTGGTCGCATCAACAGCATGGCCGGCTCGATGGCCGAGCGGCTCAACCTCATTTTCACGCGTCTCGGTGAGGTCATCCACGAATATCGGCCCGATGAAGCGGCACTGGAAGAAACCTTTGTGAATCGCGTCAATGCCGCCAGCGCACTGGTGCTGGGGCAGGCACGCGGCGTGGCGTTCTGCGCGCTGGGCGTCAAGGGCCTGACGGTGGCCGAGTACAGCGCCTCGCAGGTCAAGCAGGCGGTGACCGGGTCGGGCCGCGCCGACAAGGCGCAGATTCAGCAGATGGTCTGCCTGCTGTTGAAACTTGAAGCGGCTCCCGTGAGCGATGCCGCCGACGCACTGGCCGTGGCCTTGACGCACGCGCGGGTGCGCGCCACGCGCATGGCGACCGGGCAGGCTTACGCGGGATCGTGGAAATGATTGGCCGCCTGCACGGCAAACTGGTCACCAAGGCGCCGCCGGCGCTGATGGTGGACGTGGGCGGCGTCGGCTACGAAGTCGAGGCGCCGATGTCGACCTTCTACGCGCTGCCGGCGCTGGGCGAAATGGTGACCTTGCACACTCATCTGGTGATACGCGACGAGGCGCATTTGCTGTTCGGCTTCGGCTCGCTGACCGAACGCAAATTGTTCCGTGACCTGATCCGCGTGTCGGCCATTGGACCCAAGCTGGCCCTGGCGATCCTGTCCGGCATGCAGGTCGACGAATTCTGGAACTCAGTGCGGGCCGGTGATGTGGCGCGCTTTTCCAGGCTCCCCGGCATCGGCAAGAAAACCGCCGAGCGACTGATCATGGAACTGCGCGACAAGGCGGGGGCCACGACCGCGGAGGGCCTGTCAGCCGGCTATGGCGGCGCCGCGCCGATTGGCGCCTTGCAGGAGGCGCGGGCGGCGCTGGCCTCGCTGGGCTACAAGCCAGCGGAAGTCGAGCGCCTCAGTCAGGCCGTGTTTGAAGAGGGACTGGACACCGAGACGCTGATACAGCGCGCCCTGAAGCGGGCCATTCGATGAGTGACGAGCGCCTGGTCTCGGGGCAGCGCGCCGACGAAGAGCTGCGCATCGAGCGCGCCATCCGGCCGCAAAGCCTCAGGGATTACGTTGGGCAGCCACGCGTCGTCGAGCAGATGGGCATCGCCATCGAGGCGGCGCGCCGCCGGTCCGAGGCGCTGGATCATGTGCTCATCTTCGGGCCGCCGGGCCTGGGCAAAACCACGCTGGCGCATATTCTCGCGGCTGAGATGGGCGTCAACCTGCGGCAGACCTCAGGGCCGGTGCTGGAACGGGCCGGGGACCTCGCGGCCCTGCTGACCAATCTTGAGCCGCACGACCTGTTGTTCGTCGATGAAATTCACCGTTTGTCGCCGGTGGTCGAAGAAGTCCTTTATCCGGCAATGGAGGACTACCAACTCGACATCATGATTGGCGAAGGCCCCGCCGCCCGCTCCATCCGCATCGATCTGCCGCCGTTCACCCTGGTGGGAGCCACCACCCGCGCCGGCAGTCTCACCAGCCCGCTGCGAGACCGGTTCGGCATCGTGCAGCGGCTGGAGTTTTACTCGGTGCCTGACCTGGTCTCGATCGTTGCCCGTTCCGCCAGCATTCTGCAGGTGACGCTGGAGCCCGAGGGCGCGCAGGAAATCGCGCGTCGCGCGCGTGGAACCCCGCGCATTGCCAACCGGCTGCTGCGTCGGGTGCGCGACTACGCCGAGGTTCGAGCCGACGGCGTGATCACCGCCGCCATCGCCGCCGAGGCGCTGCAAATGCTTGAAGTCGACAGCAATGGCTTCGACCTGATGGACAGGCGCCTGCTGTTGATGCTCATCGAGCGTTTCGACGGCGGCCCGGCGGGGCTCGACAACCTTGCCGCGGCCATAGGCGAAGCGCGTGAGACCATTGAGGACGTGATCGAGCCGTATCTGATCCAGCAGGGCTATCTGATGCGCACGCCCCGCGGCCGCGTGGCAGGACGGCTCGCCTTTCAGCATTACGGCCTGCGCGTTCCCGAGCGGCTGGCCACACCGGATCTGTTTCAACAATGAACAACAGCGCGCATGATCTGCAACTGCGGGTCTATTGGGAAGACACGGACGCCAGTGGCGTGGTCTACCACGCCAATTATCTGAAATGGGCCGAGCGGGGGCGTACCGAGTGGCTGCGCGCCCTGGGTGGCGAGCAGCAACGCTGGATCGTTGAGGCGGGCATCGCCTTTACCGTGGCAGAGATGACCGTGCGCTATCGCCGCCCCGCGCGGCTGGATGACCGGGTGCTGATCAAGACCGAGCTGGGGGTGCAGCGGCGGGCCAGCCTGATGTTCGAGCAACGCGTCCTGCTTGCCGACAGCGGCGAATTGCTGGCCCAGATGTCGGTTAAAGCGGGCTGCGTCGACGTAAAAACGTTCCGTCCGCGGCCACTGCCTGAGTGGTTTTTCAGTCAGAATAGTGGTTGATTGTTTCCCCCACATTTCTTGAGGATCTGGCATGCCGTCGGATATGTCGTTTACCCACCTGATCGCCAGCGCCAGTCTGTTTGCACAACTTGTGTTGGTGGTGCTGCTGTTGGGGTCGGTGCTTTCCTGGGCGCTGATCTTCTCCAAACGCGGCCTGCTGCGCCGCCTGGATGACGACGCCAACGCCTTCGACGAACAGTTCTGGAGTGGCGGCAACCTGGCCGATCTGCATGAGCAGACCCGCCGCGAAGAAGATCTCCAAGGCATTGCGGCCATCTTCAACGCCGGTTACGAGGAATACACCCGTCAACAGACCGGCGGCCGACTGGACCCCGATGATGCGGTGGCCGCCATCCAGCGTCAGATGCGCGTGGCGCAGGTTCGAGAGATGGAACGGGCCGAAAACGGCCTGTCGCTGCTGGCGACCATTGGCTCCGTCAGTCCGTACGTCGGCCTGTTGGGCACCGTGTGGGGCATCATGAACGCGTTCATCGGCATCGGCCAGATGCAGAATGCCTCGCTTGCCGCCGTGGCGCCGGGTATTGCCGAGGCGCTGATCGCCACTGCAATGGGCCTGATCGCGGCCATTCCGGCGTACATCGCTTACAACATTTTCAGCCGCAGCATTGAGCGGCTCGAAAACCGGTTCGCGACCTTCTCCGACGAAATGATTGGCATCGTTGAGCGCAGTCTGCGCAGCAGCCAGCGCGGCTAAGCCCACCAAGAGTCAGGAGCCTTCCATGGCGCGTCGCAAACTCTCATCCGAAATCAACGTCGTTCCTTACATCGACGTGATGCTGGTGCTGCTGGTCATTTTCATGATCACCGCGCCGCTCATGACCCAGGGGATCGAGGTCGACTTGCCGCAGACCGAAGCGCAATCGATCTCCACCGATGACGAGCCCACGATCGTGTCCGTCGATGACCGGGGGCAGTACTTCCTCAACCGCGGAGAGCGGCCCACGGAACCTCTGGATCTGGGTGCACTGGCAGAACAGGTCCGGATTCTGGTCGAGGCCGACCCCGAACAGTTGATCCTGCTTGAAGGGGATGCCGCCGCCCAGTACGCGTCGGTGGCGCAGGCGATGTCCACCTTGCAGGGCATTGGTGTGAAAAAGATCGGGTTCATCACCAAGCCCACGGAAGCCGTCAGGACGGGCGGCTGAGCCCATGGGCGTTCGTCGAATCCACCTGGCGCTGGCCGCACTGGCGCACTTGCTGTTTCTGCTTGCGCTGATCTTCTTGCCACAGCTGTTCGAGCGTGAACCAGAGTTGATCGAATACATGGAAGTGTCTCTGGTCGAGCCGCTGCCCGACGCGACGCCCCCGCCACGTGCCACACCGCCACCAACGGTAGAGCCTACGCCGCCGCCCACGCCACCCCCGACGCCGCCCCCCACACCGCCGCCGTCGGCCAAACCGACGCCTCCGCCGACGCCCGCGCCCACGGCCAAGCCGACCGAGGACCCCGCCGTCGCGGTGAAAAAATTCACGGATGCCATCGCCCTCAAGCTTGACTGCAATAACATCGGCGCCATGCGGGACGAAGCGCGTCGCGGCAATGCCGCCCAGCGCGAGGCGGCTTTGCGCGTGATTGCAGACCGTCAGCGCGCCTGCGAGCGTGAGGCTGAAGAAAAGAAAGAAAAGCAGGAGCAGGAACAGCGCAAGATCGAAGAGCAGGTGGCAGCCGCCAAGGCCGCCGCCGCAGAGGCCGAACGCAAGCGCGAGATAGAAGAGCAGCGCAAGCGTGAAGAAGAAGTCAAACGCAAGATCGAAGAAGAGGCGCAGCGCAAGCGCGAGGAAGAAGAGCGCAAGCGCCGCGAAGAACAGGAACGCATCGAGCAGGCCAAGCGCGCCCGTGAAGAGGCCGAGCGGCAGCGTCTGGCCGCCGAGCAGGAAGCCCGCGAGGCGGCCATTCGCGCGCAGATCGAGGCCGAGCAGCAGGCGATTCGTCAGGCCCGTGTCGGCCGCGCGCTGAGCCAGTGGGAGCGCGATGTGATTCGGGTGCTGCGAAACAACATCCGCCTCCCCCCCGGCGTGCCTGAGGACCTCGTCGCGCGCGTTATCATCCAGGTTCTGGAGGATGGCACCGTGATGAATGCCAGACTCGCTGACCGTTCAGGTAACTCAACGTACGATCAGGAGGTTGTGCGGGCCATTGAACGCAGCAACCCATTGCCACCCATCCGCGAGCCATTGCTGATGGATGAAATTCGGAAGCAGGGCGGTGTTGCGCTTCGCTTTACACCGGCACAACTACGTTAAAGAGATGACGATGCTCAAACAAAGACAAACGTTTCGCAGCCTGTGGGTCGCCCTCATTTTCTTTGGGGTCAGCTCGGCTGCGTGGGCCCAGCTTGAGATCACGGTCTCGGGTGGGCAGGAGTCGGCAAGACCCATTGCCGTGGTTCCGTTCGCCAAGCCCGGCAGTATCGAGGCCGATGTTGCCAGCATCATCGAAGCCAACCTGAGCCGAACGGGCCTGTTCGAGACCATGTCGCGCGACAGCATGCTGGAGCGCCCCACCGACATCGCCAATTTCAACAGCTCCAACTGGCGCGCGGTGCGCATGGAAAATGTGGTGATCGGGCAACTCAAGCTTGACCCGGCCACCGGCAATGTCGGCGCCCGCTTCTGGCTGGTCGACACCCTGCTCAACGAGCAGTTGCTCGGGTTTGACATGCCGCCGGTGCCGCCGTCGCAGGTCCGGTATCTGGCGCATCAGATCTCTGACCTGATCTTCGAGAAATTGACCGGCATTCCCGGCGCGTTCAACACGCGCCTCGCCTACGTTGCCGCCCAGGGGCTTGGATTCGAGCGACGATTCCAGCTCATCGTCTCTGACGCCGACGGGTACAACCCACGCACCATCGCCACGTCCCGCGAACCGATCATGTCGCCGGCATGGTCGCCCGACCGTGCCCGCCTGGCCTACGTGGGATACGAGCGCGGTCGCTCGGCCATTTACATGCATGAACTGCGCACCGGGCAGGTCAAGACCCTGGTGTCGGAACGCGGCATCAACGGCTCTCCGGCCTGGTCACCTGACGGCACCAAGTTGGCGGTCACGCTGTCGTTCGAGACCAACCCCGATATTTATGTGATCGATATCGCAACGGGGCGCCGTAATCGGCTGACCAAGCACTTCGGAATCGACACGGAGCCTGCATGGTCCCCCGATGGGCGCGAGATCGTCTTCACCTCCGACCGTGGCGGCAACCCGCATATCTATCGGGTGCCGGTCAGCGGCGGTGAGCCTGAGCGCCTCACCTTCCAGGGCCGCCAGAACCTCAGGGCCAGCTACTCGCCCGACGGTCGCGATCTGGTGCTGATTAACCTTGATTCAGGGGCTTACCGTGTTGCCACCTTCAATCTCAGCTCCAAGCGCATGAACCTGCTGACCGAAGGGCGGCTGGATGAGAGCCCAAGTTTCGCGCCCAACGGCGCCGTCATTATCTATGCGACGCAGCGTGGAAATTCGGCCGAATTGGGCACCGTTTCGACAGATGGCCGTATCAAGAGCCGCCTGCGTCAGACCGGCGATGTCCGCGAGCCGGCGTGGTCCCCGTTGTCCCCTTGAACCCCAGTCATTGAAATCAACCCCTAGGATCACCTGCCATGAATTTCCCGTCCCTTCGTCTGTGTGCCGTATTGTTGGTCGTCGGCGGGCTGAGCGCCTGCGCCTCCGGGGGCTCCAAAGACGCCATCGACCGGTCGCCGTCCCCCGCCGCCGAACGCCCGGCGACCCGACCCCTCCAGGACTTCTCGGGTCGTGACGCCAACAGCCTGTCTGCCGCCGAGCAGGCGCGCGTGGAAATGGAAGCGGCGTTGGCCAGAAACATCGTCTACTTCGAATACGATCAGGACACCCTGACCTCAGAAGGCGCCAGCACCGTCCGTGCGTTTGCCGACTATCTGCTCAGCAACCCTGCCGCCCGGGTGCGCCTTGAAGGTCATGCCGACGAGCGTGGCACCCGCGAGTACAACCTTGCGCTGGCCGAGCGTCGCAGCCGCGCGGTTGAAGCCGCACTGACCCGCGCGGGCGTCACCTCGGCTCAGATCACCTCGCTGAGCTACGGCGAAGAACGCCCCACCTGTGCTGAAAGCACCGAATCGTGCTGGAGCCAGAACCGTCGGGTGGAGATCATTCGACTGTGATCAAGACCGCCCCCCTGAATTTGCGACTCAGTTCGCAACTACTGACGGGCTTGATGGTGCTGGGCGCCGCAAGCCTGACCGGATGTGTCACGCCGGGTTCGCCGATATCAGGGGGGGGCGGTAATCTCAGTCCTGAAGAGCGGCGCCTGCAGGATGCCGAGAACGCGCTGGTGATCGTCAAGCGCCGACTCGATGGCATCGATTCGGCATTGAGCGACAGCGGCGGCAACCTGGCCGGCGAAGTTCGTGACCTGCGCGGTCAGGTTGAAGAACTCAGCAACGCAGTCCAACAGCAGGAAGCGCGCTCCAAGCAGATCTTCGTCGAGCTAGAGCAACGCATTCGTCGCCTGGAAGGGGGCTCGTCCTCCTTCAACGGCGGCGGCGCCATGCCGCCGCTGGTGGGTCTGGGCGGGACGGCGGGGGGTGGGGCCAATGTCGGCGCCAGCCCGGTGCCGTCGGTTGGCGGTGCCAGCGGCGGCAGTCCCCAGTTCAACGCTGACGAAGAGGCCAGCTATCTGGCCACCTTCGAGATGCTCAAGAACGGCAAGTACGACGAGGCCATCACCGGCTTCCGGCAGCACCTTTCACGCTATCCGAACGGCCAGTATTCCGACAATGCCGTTTACTGGATGGCTGAGGCGAGTTTCGTGAAGCGCGACTTCCGTACCGCCCGCTCGGGATTCGAGCAGGTGGTGGTGTCGCATCCCGACTCGCCGCGGGCGCCGGATGCCATGTTCAAGCTCGCGCTTGCCCAGGATGAGCTGAAACAGAAGGCTGAGGCGCGAAGCACCTTGCAACAGTTGGTGTCGCGTTATCCGGACAGCAATGCGGCCCGGCTGGCGCAGCAGCGGCTTGACGCCGCCCGGTGAGCCCGCCGGCGCTGCAACCGGAACGCGTTGAACGCTTGTCCCCGGCCTCAGGCGAGGCCGGGGGAAGGCTGAAAATCACCGAAATATTTCGGTCACTGCAGGGCGAGTCCGACAGCGTGGGCTGGCCAACCGTGTTTGTCCGACTGACGGGATGCCCGTTGCGCTGCCACTACTGCGATACCGCCTACGCCTTCCACGGTGGCGCGTGGAAGTCGCTGGATGAGATCGTGGGTACCGTCCGCGATCTGGCAACCCGGCACGTCTGCGTCACCGGTGGCGAACCCTTGGCGCAGAAGCCGGTGTTGACGTTGATGACACGCCTCAGTGACGCCGGGCACGCGGTTTCCATCGAAACCAGCGGCGCGTTGGACATCAGCGGCATTGACCGCCGCGTGCGTCGCGTGATGGACCTCAAGACTCCGGACTCTGGCGAGGTCGCGCGCAATCGCTGGGAGAACCTCAGCGACCTGCGGATGGAGGACGAGGTCAAGTTCGTGATCTGCTCCAGAGCCGATTACGACTGGGCCAACCAGATGGTCGACCAGCACCGCCTGCTCGCGCGCACCCGGGTGCTCTATTCGCCGAGTGCTGATCAACTGCCCGCCCGCCAGCTTGCCGACTGGATCCTCGAAGACCGGCGGGAAGTCCGCTTTCAAACGCAGTTGCACAAGGCGCTCTGGGGCGCCACGCCCGGGCGATGACGGCGGTGCAGGGCGAGCGTCGCGCAGTGGTGCTGCTCTCCGGTGGGCTCGATTCCGCCACCGTGCTCGCCGAAGTGGTGCATCAGGGCTACAGGGCGTATGCCCTGTCGGTGGCGTACGGCCAACGCCACTCGGCCGAACTGGCGGCGTCCGAGGCCATTGCGGCGCACTTCGGCGCGGCGGCGCACCAGGTCCTCACGGTCGATGTCGGCCGTTTTGGCGGGTCGGCGCTCACCGATCAGCGCATTGCGGTGCCCGAGAACGGCGCCGACGAGGGCATTCCGGTGACCTATGTGCCGGCGCGCAACACCCTGTTCTTGTCATTGGCACTGGGCTGGGCCGAAGTGCTGGACGCAGAGGCCATCTTCATCGGCGTCAATGCCGTGGACTATTCGGGGTATCCCGATTGCCGGCCGGCCTTCATCGAGGCCTTTTCGGCGCTGGCGGCGGTGGCGACCAAATCCGGGGTCGAGGGCCATGGGCCGCGGATTGAAGCGCCGCTGCTGACGCTCAGCAAGGCCCAGATCATCACGCGCGGCACGGCGCTGGGCGTTCCCTGGCCCTTGACCGTTTCGTGCTATCAGGCCGACTCCCAGGGGCGGGCCTGCGGGCGGTGTGACAGTTGCCGCCTGCGCCGCGAAGGTTTTATGGCCGCCGGACAAGTGGACCCCACGCGCTATCAGTAGCGTGTCAGGCGGTCGTTCTGGTTCAATCCGCTCATCAAGGTTCCCCGGTCTGATCCGCCACGTGACTCAGCGGACAGGCGGTTTCGGGCGGCTTTCGTCCGATGGGTCCTCGGCCGCAGGTGGCACCGCGTCATGCTGGCCGAGGCCGCGCCTGACGCCTCGACCGACCAGCCGGTTGATGGCGTTGATGCCCCCGTAAACCGCCTCGGCGGTTTCGTCGTGCAGGGCCTGGGCTCTGAGCACTTGCGCCTTGGCCTCAGGCGTGCGGGCGAGCAGGCCGAACGGAATGGCCGCAATGCGGCGGTGCACCGCGCGCACGGTGGCACTGGTGAGATCGACGGCACTTTCGGTGAACTGTTGCGCTCGGGCCAGGCGGACCTGCGCGTCGACGCGCCGTTGTGTGTCGAGCGCGCGCAGCCCGACCCGTTTCAGGCTGTTGGCCAAGGCGCGTGCGTCGCGCTCCAGGCGCCACCACATGGCCAGCAGTCCGGCCACCAGCACGGCCAGCAACAAGGCGGCGCTAAGTGCCACGGACGACCTTGACCTCGGCCTGCACGCCTTGCCTCAGCAGTTCCTCGCGGACCCGCTGCACGGCCTGCCGGGTCACCTCCTGGCGCAACAGGTCCGGGGCCACTGCGGCGGCAGGCCCGGCGAAGCGGTTCTGCCGCAGCGCCAGTTCGAAGTGATTGAATATTTCGATGGTGATCAGGGTCGGGCGTGGCGCGCCGATCAGGGCTGCGGCATCTGGGGCGCGCAGCACCGCCGCATCCACCAGACCGGCAAGTTCGGTGCGCATGTGCCTCACCAAGCCTTGAAGGCGCCGGATGCGCCAAGCCAGCACGCCTGTCGTGAGACTCAGGGCGGCAATCAAAATCCAGACCAGCATGTTCGTTGAGCTCCGATTCACAGGGGCGCGCTAGACTGCGCGTCGGTCGCGCCGACGGCTGTTGCGTGACCCAGCATAGTCGCCACCGCTTTGCGCAGCATCTGCCGTGCCGCCGATCCCCCTCGTCATGGGGGCCAAACCCCGAACTCCTGCGTGTCTCTGCCGTGCGTCCCTTCGTTACCGAATTGCAGCGAACCTTACGACTGGCGTTACCCATCGTCGGGTCGCAACTGTTGTTCATGAGCATGGGCACGGTGGACACCATTTTTGCCGGCCATCACGGGCCGCAGACCCTGGCCGCCGTCGCCTTGGGCACGAACATTTTCTTTCTCGGGTTCGTGACGCTTTCGGGGCTGTTTCTGGCCCTGGCCGCACGCCTCTCGGCCTTGCGCGGCGCCGGCACCGGCCCTCAGGCCCTGGGCCAGCAGCTGTGCGGCGCGCTGGGGCTGGCCACCTTGCTGGGGCTGGGCTGGATGGCGCTGAGCATGCTCAGCGCCAAGCTGGTGATCAGCCAACTCGGGGTGTCGCCCGTCGTTCAGGAGGGTGCCGCCCGATATCTGTACATCGTCAGCCTCGCCTGCGTGCCCTTGTGCTGGACCTTCGCCCTGCGCAACACCATCGAGGCCTTGCAGCGTCCCCGCATTCCGCTGCTCATCGGCCTGATCGGCCTGACGGTCAACGTCGTGGTCGACGCCGTCTTGATCTACGGGCGCTGGGGCCTGCCCGAGATGGGGTCCAACGGCGCTGCCTGGGCCAGCGTGCTTTCGGTGCTGGCCATGTTGGCGGCCTACGGCGTGGCCTATGGGCAGGTGCCCCTGTTGCGGGGACTGCACCTGATCGCGCAGCTGCGCGCCCACGCCTGGACGGGCAGCGTCGCCCTGCTGAAGCTGGGTGTGCCGGTGGCGCTGATCCTTACTGCGGAAGCGTGGCTGTTCCAGGTGGGGGCGCTGTTCATCGCCCAATTCGGTGACACCGCCATCGCCGCGCATCAGATCGCGATCAATTTTGCGGCCATGGCGTTCATGGTGCCGCTGTCGATCGGCATGGCGGCCACCGTGCGGGTGGGGGACGCGCTGGGGCGCGGAGACCGGGTGGCCGCGGCGCGCGCCGGCAATGCCGGCATCGTCATCGCCATTGGGTTCGCGCTGCTTTCTGCGGCGCTGATGTGGGCCGTGCCCGGGGCGATCATCGGGCTGTACACGGCGGACCCCGAGGTGTCGGCCATGGCCGTCGGCTTCCTGGGGTTTGCGGCGCTGTTCCAGTTGTTCGACGGCATCCAAGCCTCGGCAAATGGCGCGCTGCGCGGCCGCCAGGACACGCGCACGCCGATGATCATCACCGTCATTGCCTATTGGGGCGTCGCCATGCCCACTGCCATTTGGCTCGCCTTTCCGGCCAACATGGGGCCGGCCGGGATCTGGATCGGTTTCATCGTCGGGCTCACCGTGGCGGCCACAGGGCTGACCTGGCGCTGGTGGGCCTTGCGCCGCCGCGCCGTGCCGGATTGGCGCGTGGCACCGGCCGCTTCGCCCTAAAGCTAAAGCGTCAGCGCCCGTTCGGTGCCCTGCCTGATCGCCCGTTTGGCGTCCAGCTCTCCGGCCTGATCGGCGCCGCCGATCAGGTGCACCGAGCAGCCCGCCGCCCGCAGGGGCGCCTGCAGACTGCGGTCGCTGATCTGGCCGGCGCAGAGCACGATGTGATCGACTTCCAGCAGGGTGGCGCGCTCGCGTTTCTCGCCAAAACTGATCAGCAGCCCGCGCGCGTCGATGGACTCATAGTGGACGCCGCCGATCATCTCGACGTGTTTCATCTTCAGGCTGGCGCGGTGCACCCAGCCACTGGTTTTGCCCAGACGCTTGCCCACGGTTTCGGCCTTGCGCTGCAGCAGCGTGACCTGCCGGGCGGGCGCGGTCACGTGCGGCCGGGTCACGCCGCCCCGCTGCCGCGCCGGGTCGGTCACACCCCATTCGGCCTCCCAGGTGGGGCGGTCCAGGGTGGGCGAGGGCTGCCCCATCACCAGAAATTCCGACACGTCAAAGCCGATGCCGCCTGCGCCGACCACGGCGACCCGCGGCCCGACCGGCGCACCGCGCAGCACCTCGATATAGCTTTTGACCTTGCCGCAAGCGCGTTGCGCCGCCTGCCCGGGAATGTCGGGGTCCCGCGGCGTGACGCCGGTGGCCAGCACGATGTCGTCGAATCCGCCGGCGGCCAGGGTGTCGGCATCCATGCGCGTGCCCAGCCTGACGGTGACGCCGGTGTCCGCCAGTCGGTGGGCGAAGTAGCGCAGGGTCTCGTGAAACTCTTCCTTGCCCGGCACCCGCTTGGCCAGGTTGAATTGCCCGCCGATTTCGTCGGCCTCGTCATACAGGGTCACCGCGTGACCGCGCTCGGCCAGCGTCGTCGCGCACGCCAGGCCCGCCGGGCCGGCACCGACCACGGCGATCCGCTTTGCACGCCTGGCGGGCGTCTTGACCATCAGGGTTTCATGACAGGCGTAGGGGTTGACCAGGCACGACGCGGTCTTGAGCTGAAAGCTGTGGTCCAGACAGGCCTGGTTGCAGGCGATGCAGGTGTTGATGCGGTTGCCCTGACCCGCCGCCGCTTTGTTGACGAACTGGGCATCGGCCAGAAACGGGCGGGCCATGCTCACCATGTCGGCCATGCCGTCGGCCAGAATCTGCTCGGCCACTTCGGGCGTGTTGATGCGGTTGGTGGTGCACAGCGGAAGGGTGACTTCGGCCTTCATCTTTTGCGTGACCCACGCGAAGGCGGCGCGCGGTACGCTGGTGACGATGGTCGGCACGCGTGCCTCATGCCAGCCGATGCCGGTGTTGATCAGCGTGGCGCCGGCGGCTTCGATGGCCTTGGCCAGCATCACCACCTCGTCCCAGGTCTGGCCGTCGGGGATCAGGTCGAGCATCGACAGGCGGTAAATGATGATGAAATCTGGCCCCACCGCCGCGCGCACGCGCCGCACGATCTCGACCGGAAAGCGCATGCGGTTCTCGTAGGGGCCGCCCCAGTCGTCTTGCCGTTGGTTGGTGTGGGTGACCAGAAACTGGTTGATCAGATACCCCTCCGAGCCCATGACCTCGACGCCGTCATATCCGGCTTCTCGGGCCAGCTCAGCGCAGCGCACGAAGGCGCGAATCTGCCGCTCGACGCCGTCGGCGGTCAGCGCGCTGGGCGCAAACGGCGTGATCGGGCTTTTGACCCGGGAGGGCGCCACGTTGAACGGGTGATAACCGTAGCGGCCTGCGTGCAGGATCTGCAGCGCGATCTTGCCGCCCTCGTCATGCACCGCCTGGGGAATGATCCGGTGGGCGCGGGCGGCCCGGCGCGTGCTGAGTTCGCCGGCCAGCGGCGACACCCACCCGGCGATGTTGGGGGCGAAGCCGCCGGTGACGATCAGGCCCACACCGCCGCGTGCGCGCTCGGCAAAATAGGCGGCCAAACGGGGGAAGTGCCGGTTGCGATCTTCAAGCCCGGTGTGCATCGAGCCCATCAGCACGCGATTGCGTAGGGTGGTGAAGCCCAGATCGAGGGGTGCCAGCAAATGAGGGTAGGGAGTGGACATGAGACACGCGCCTGAGACCAACGGTGTCCGGAGTCTAAGGGGACGCACCCCAAGCGGGGTTGGCCGTGGCGCCAAACGGGCCGGCGAGCATGGTTGAAGCCGTCCCCGTTTTGTTGTGGCTGCTGGTGGCGGCCCTGGTGGTGATCGGCCTGGCCGGCGTCATTGTTCCGGCCTTGCCCGGTGTGCCCATCCTGTTCGCCGGTCTGTGGTTGGCTGCGTGGATCGACGGTTACCTGAGCGTGGGCAGCTGGACCTTGGGCATTCTCGGCGTTCTGACCGTTTTTGCCGTGGTGGTGGACTTTCTGGCCAGTGTCTTCGGCGCCAAACGGGTCGGCGCCAGCCCCGAGGCCATCTGGGGCGCGCTCATTGGGTCGGTGGTCGGACTCATATTCGGGCTGCTGGGCCTGCTGCTGGGGCCGTTCATCGGCGCCGTGGGCGGGGAACTGATGGCACGCGGCGGCCCGGCACGCGCCGCAGAGGTGGGGGTTGCGACCTGGATTGGCCTGGTGGTGGGCACCCTGGTCAAGCTCGCCGTGTCGTTGGCGATGTTGTTCATCTTCGTCTTTGCCTGGTTCTGGTGAGTCGGGCGGCCAACGGTCGGGTCAGCAGCCGCGGTTGACGCGGCGCATTCGATTTTCCCGCCGTTTCCGGGATTTAGATCGCATAATCGCGCCATCGAGGTGCCGTGTGCCTCCACCGATTCTTTCTTCAGGAGCTTGACCATGGGCCAATACACCGCCCCCTTGCGTGACATGCAGTTTGTTCTTCACGAGGTGCTCAACGTGGAGGCCGAGTTGAAGGCCATTCCCAAACATGCCGCCCTCGATGTCGACATGATCAATTCCATCACCGAAGAGGCCGGCAAGTTCGCCTCAGAAGTGATCTTTCCGCTCAATCAGTCGGGCGATGAAGAGGGCTGCACCCTCGACAAGGCCAGCGGCGTCGTGAACGCCCCCAAGGGCTTCAAGGAGGCCTACGCCCAATATGTTGATGCCGGCTGGCCGGCGCTGGCCTGCCACAGTGACTTTGGTGGCCAGGACTTGCCGGAAGTGGTCAACAACGTCCTCTACGAGATGCTCAACAGCGCCAATCAGGCCTGGACCATGTACCCCGGCCTGACCCATGGCGCCTACGCCGCACTGGTGGCGCACGGCACGCCGGAGCAAAAGGCCACCTACCTGCCCAAGCTGGTGTCCGGGCACTGGACCGGCACCATGTGCCTCACCGAGAGCCATTGCGGCACCGATCTCGGTCTGCTGCGCAGCAAGGCCGAAGACAATGGCGATGGCAGCTACGCCATCAGCGGCCAGAAAATCTTCATCAGTTCGGGTGAGCACGACCTGGCCGAGAACATCATTCATCTGGTGCTCGCGCGACTGCCGGATGCCCCTTCGGGCACCAAGGGCATTTCGCTGTTCATCGTGCCCAAGATCATTCCCGGCGCCCATGGCGGCCTCGGCGAGCGCAACACCATCAAGTGCGGCGCCCTCGAGCACAAGATGGGCATTCACGGCAATGCCACCTGCGTGATGAACCTCGACGGCGCCCGTGGCTGGCTGGTGGGCGAGGCCAACAAGGGCCTCAATGCCATGTTCGTCATGATGAACGGCGCCCGCCTGGGGGTGGGCATGCAGTCGCTGGGGCTGGCCGAGACCGCGTACCAGAATTCGGTGGCCTACGCCAAGGATCGTCTGCAAATGCGCTCGCTCACCGGCAAGAAGGCCCCGGACAAGCCGGCCGACCCCATCATCGTTCACCCCGACGTACGTCGCATGTTGCTCACGCAGAAGGCTCACGTGGAGGGCGCCCGCGCCTTCACCTACTGGACCGGCCTGATGATCGACAAGGAGCACGGCCACCCAGACGAAAAAGTCCGCAAGGAAATGGCCGATCTCGTGGCCCTGCTCACGCCCATCGTCAAGGGCTTCATCACCGAGCAGAGCTACGTCTCGACGACGCTGGGCATGCAGGTGTTCGGCGGCCACGGCTACATCAAGGAATGGGGCATGGAGCAGTACGTGCGCGATGCCCGCATCAACATGATCTACGAGGGCACCAACGGCATCCAGGCGCTGGACCTGCTGGGCCGCAAGGTGCTGTCCGACATGGGCGCCAAGCTGACCAAGTTCGGCAAAATCGTCACGGATTTGGTGAAGGCAGAGTCGGGTAACGACGCCATGAAGGAATTCATCGGTCCGCTGGCCGCCCTGGGCCAGGAAGTGCAGAAAGTGACCCTGGAAATTGGCCAGAAGGCCATGAAGAACCCCGATGAAGTGGGCGCCGCATCGGTGCCGTACATGCACTTGCTGGGTCACTTCGTGTACGCCTATTTCTGGGCGCGCATGGCCAAGGCGGCGCTCGACAAGCAGGCAGAAGGCGCGTTCTACGCCACCAAACTGGCCACTGCGCGCTTCTACTTCGCCAAGATGCTGCCCGAAACCGCGATGAATCTTCAGCAGATTCGTGCGGGGTCCGACACCTTGATGCATCTCGACGCCGCCAGTTTCTAAGCAGGTCCGTGGTCAGGCACAGGCCGGGCGCTTGCCCGGCCTTTTTTTGTTTCTTCTGGGCGAAGGGGGGGCGGTCAGCGTGTCAGCGCAGGTCACGCCAGCGGTGCAGGGCTGGGCGCCGCCAGAATCGCCGCCACTTTTGCGCGCAGCACCGGCACCACGTCGTGCTCGAACCATGGACGGTCGCGCAGCCAGCGGGTGTTGCGCGGGCTGGGGTGGGGCAGCGGGAAATAGCCCAACGGCAGAAAGTCTTGAAATCGGCGCACCGTGTCGGTGAGTGATTCGCCTTTCACCGGCAGGTAATAACGCTGGCCGTAGGCGCCCGGCAGCAGAGTCAATTGCAGCGCCGGCAGCAGGGCGCGAACGGGGGCGTGCCAGCGTGGCGCGCATTCCGGGCGCGGCGGCAGGTCACCGCCCTTGCCCCGGCCGGGGTAGCAGAATCCCATGGCCATGACCCCGAAATGATCGAGCGCATAAAAGGTGTCTCGGTCCACGCCCAGCCAGTCACGCAGGCGCTCGCCGCTGGTGTCGTTCCAGGGCAGGCCGGTATGGTGAACCTTGGTGCCGGGGGCCTGCCCGGTGATCAGAATGCGGGTGCGGGCGTCCACGCGCAGGATGGGTTTCGGGCCCAGCGGCAGGTGCGCCGCACACAGCCTGCAGGCGCGCACATCGCGGGCCAGTTCGGCGAGCGGGCCGCTTGATTGCCGGGGACCGTTGAGATCGATCATCACCTTATGATGCCGTGAATCCCATCCTGATTTCCCCTGACCACCATGGACGATCGCATCCGCTGTGCCTGGGCCACGCATACCGACCAGGAGGCGCATTACCACGACACCGAGTGGGGACGACCGCAGCGCGACGAGACCACGCTCTTCGAATTTCTGGTGCTCGAAGGCGCGCAGGCCGGCCTGTCATGGCGGACGATTCTCAACAAGCGGGACGGCTATCGCGCCGTGTTTGACGACTACGACATTGCGCGTATCGCGCAGTACAGCGACGCCGATCTTGAGGCCCGCGTGCAGGACGCGCGCATCGTCCGCAACCGGCTCAAGGTCTGGGGCGCGCGCAAGAATGCGCAGGCGTATCTGCGCCTGCGAGACGAGGTTGGCGGGCTGGCGCCCTACCTGTGGAATCGCGTGGACAACACGCCGGTGGTCGGCGGCTGGACCGACATGCAGCAGGTGCCGGCAACCACGCCCCTGTCGGATGCCATCAGCAAGGACATGAAGAAGCGCGGCTTCACCTTTGTGGGCAGCACGATCATCTATGCGTATCTACAGGCGACCGGGGTGGTGAACGATCACCTCGCGCATTGCTGGTGTGCGGCGCGGTAGGCCCAGAAGACCGGGCCGAGGTCTTCATTTCGGGGCGACAAGCAGGTGGGCGTTGCCCCGGCAATCGCCAACGCAATCCGGAGCAACGCGGACTTGATTCGCGATCCGACAGCGACCGCTCAGGCCCATCAACGCGGGCAGTGAGCGCAGTGCAACCCAAGTGCGCGAGTCCGCGCGCTCGCCCAACCGGGGGCGGCCTGCGCAACTCAGGGCTTGATGGTGATGACGCCCTGATCTTCCCCAATCAACAGCACATCGGCCTTGCGCCCTGCAAACAGCCCGACGGTGACGACGCCGACGATCTGGTTGATCTGCTGCTCCAGCGCCACCGGATCGGTAATGGCCAGGCCGTGCACGTCGAGGATGTCGTTGCCGTTGTCGGTGACCACGCGCTCGCGCCAGCGCGGATTGCCACCCAGCGCGCGCAGCGCCTCGGCGACGTGGCTTCTGGCCATGGGGATGACCTCCACCGGCAGCGGAAAGCGCCCCAACACCGACACCTGTTTGCTGGCATCAGCAATGCAGACAAAGGTGTCGGCACAGGCCGCGACGATCTTCTCGCGGGTCAGCGCGGCGCCGCCGCCTTTGATGAGGTGCAGGCCGGGGTCGGCTTCATCGGCGCCATCGACATAGAGCGACAGGCGGCCGACCGCGTTCAGGTCGAGCACCGGAATGCCCAGGGCGTTCAGTCGCTCGGTGCTGGCGTTGGACGACGACACTGCCCCGGGAATGCGGTCGCGGTGCGCGGCCAGCGCGTCGATGAAGAAGTTGACGGTGGAGCCAGTGCCCACGCCAAGCACGGTGTCGGGCTTGAGATAGGCGAGGGCGGCTTCTGCGGCGCGTTGCTTGGGCGATGACATGGGCGTTCTGGCGGTTGTTCTAGAGGGGGTTTGAGGGTCTGGGGCCGAACAGCGCCGACCCCACGCGGACATGAGTGGCGCCGTGGGTGATGGCGAGTTCAAAGTCGTCTGACATGCCCATCGACAGCGTGTCGACCGGCAAGCCCAGGGCACGCAGCGCCTCGAAGGCTTCGCGCAGCAGTCGGTAGGGCTGTGCAGGATCAGCGCTTTGGGCGATCGGCGCGGGAATGGCCATCAGCCCGCGCAGCCGCAGTCGCGGCAGTTCGGCGATGGCGGCGGCGAGCGCTGCAAGCTCGCCCGGCGCGCAGCCCGACTTGCTGGCCTCGCGCGAGACGTTCACCTGCACACAAACCGACAGCGGGGGGGCTTCGGCCGGGCGCTGGTCGTTGAGGCGCTGGGCAATTTTCAGCCGCTCGACGCTGTGCACCCAGTCGAATCGCGCTGCGATATCGCGGGTCTTGTTCGACTGGATGGGGCCGATGAAATGCCATTGCAGCGGCAGATCGGCCAGTGCAGCCTGCTTGGTCAGCGCTTCCTGCAGGTAGTTTTCGCCGAAGGCGACCTGACCCGCCTGGGCCAGCACGCGCAGGGCGTCGGCGGGCTGGGTTTTCGACACGGCCACCAGGGTCACGTCGGCGGCATCACGTCCTGCCGCACTGCAGGCGCGCGCCATGCGATGCCGTATGTCAGTCAATCGGGGATGGGTGTCCACAAGCGTCTTGCCGGGGTGGTCGCAGCGGGCTAACGTGCTGCCAACATTCTACCCCTCACCGGAGCGTGCGCCGATGGACATCGCGCAGTTGTTGACCTTTGGCGTCAAGCAGGGCGCGTCTGACCTGCACCTGTCGGCCGGGGTGGAGCCGATGATCCGCGTCGATGGCGACGTCAAGCGCATCAACCTGCCGGCGCTGGACCACAAGCAGGTCCACGACATGGTGTACGACATCATGAACGACCGGCAGCGCAAGGCCTGGGACGAGCACCTTGAGACCGACTTCTCGTTCGAGATTCCCGGCCTCGCGCGCTTTCGCGTCAATGCCTTCAATCAGTCGCGCGGTGCGGGGGCGGTGTTCCGCACCATTCCATCCAAAATTCTCAGCCTGGAAGAGTTGCAGTGTCCGCCCATCTTCAAGGAGCTGGCCGATCTGCCGCGGGGCCTGATTCTGGTCACCGGCCCCACGGGCTCGGGCAAGTCGACCACGCTGGCGGCGATGGTGAATCACAAGAACGAGACCGATTACGGTCATATCCTCACCATTGAAGACCCCATCGAGTTCGTTCATCCGCCCAAGAAGTGCCTGATCAACCAGCGCGAGGTGCACCGCGACACCCACGGCTTCGCCGAATCGTTGCGTTCGGCGCTGCGTGAAGACCCCGACACCATTCTGGTGGGCGAGCTGCGCGACCTCGAGACCATTCGCCTGGCGTTGTCCGCCGCCGAAACCGGGCATCTGGTGCTGGGCACGCTGCACACCAGTTCGGCCGCGAAGACGGTGGACCGCATCGTCGACGTGTTTCCCGGTTCCGAGAAGGACATGGTGCGCACCATGTTGTCGGAAGGCTTGCGCGCGGTCATCTCGCAGTCTTTGCTCAAGCGCAAGGGCGGCGGCCGCATTGCCGCCCACGAGATCATGATTGCCACGCCGGCCATTCGAAACCTGATTCGTGAGAACAAGATCGCCCAGATGTATTCGGCGATCCAGACCGGGCAGAAAGACGGCTCGCAAACCCTGGAGCAATGCCTGCGTGACCTGGTCAAGCGCGGCCTCGTGAGCGCCGAAGAAGCACGCCGCAAGGCCAATAAAACCCTGGATGTCTGACGACCATGGAACGTGACCAGGCCATTCGGCTGATGCAGCAGCTGCTGGGCATCATGAAAGACAAGGGCGGTTCTGACCTGTTCATCACCGCCGGGTTTCCACCGGCCATGAAGCTGAACGGTCAGATGACGCCCGTGGGCGACAAGCCTTTGACGGCAGAAGCCTCGGCGATGCTGCTGCGCGGGCTGATGAACGACCGGCAGACCAAGGAGTTTGAAGCCACCAACGAGTGCAATTTCGCCATCTCGCCGCCGGGGCTGGGACGCTTCCGCGTCAATGTCTTCGTGCAGCAGAACCGGGTCGGCGGCGTGCTGCGCACGATTCAGACCGACATCCCCACCTTCGAGCAACTGAAGCTGCCGCCGCAGCTCAAGGACATCGTCATGTCGCAGCGCGGCCTGGTGTTGATGGTGGGCGGCACCGGCTCGGGCAAGTCAACGTCGTTGGCCGCGATGCTGGGGCATCGCAATGCCGAGTCGCGCGGCCACATCGTCACCATCGAAGATCCGGTGGAATACGTGCATCCCCACGGGGGCTGTGTGGTCACCCAGCGCGAGGTGGGGGCCGACACGCTGTCGTGGGAAAACGCGCTGAAAAACACGCTGCGTCAGGCGCCAGACGTGATTCTGATCGGTGAAATCCGCACCCGCGAAACCATGGAGTACGCGATCAACTTTGCCGAGACCGGGCACCTGGTGCTGTCGACCCTGCACGCCAACAGTGCCAACCAGGCCATGGACCGGGTCATCAACTTTTTCCCCGAAGAGAAGCGCTCGCAGTTGCTCATGGACCTGTCGTTCAACCTGCGCGCCATCATTTCGCAGCGACTGGTGCGGCGCGAAGCGGGCGGGCGCTCGGCCGCCATCGAGATCATGCTCAACTCGCCACTGATTGCCGATCTGATCTTCAAGGGCGAAATTCACGAACTGAAGGCGGTAATGGGCCGATCGCGCGAGCAGGGCATGATCACCTTCGACCAGGCCCTGTTCGAGCTGTTCGAGGCCGGCGAGATCAGCTACGAAGAGGCCACGCGCAACGCTGACAGCCAGAACGAGTTGCGCCTCAACGTCAAGCTCAATTCCAAGCGTCAGCGGCAGAACCTGCTGGACGACGCCGGCGTCAACAGCCTGACCATGCGTGAGGAAGAAGGGGTCACGCAGGTGCCGGGTCGCCCGCGCCCATGATCAAGATTCTGCCGTACCTGCGGTTGGCCGTGGAGCACCGCGCCTCTGATCTTTTCTTCTCGGCCGACGCGCCGGTGATGATGAAAATCGAAGGCGAGTTTGCCGCCATTGGCAAGACGCGGATGACCGGGGAAGGCCTGCGCGAACTGGTCGTCAGCATGCTCACGCCCGAGCAGCAGGCCACGCTTGACGGTGATCGCGAGCTGGACTTCGCCACCCAGGCCGGCGGCCTCGGGCGCTTCCGCGTCAACGTGTTCACCCAGCGCAATACCCTGGGCATGGTGCTGCGGCGGGTCGAAGAGCAGATTCCGGCCATCGACGCGCTGGGCCTGCCCGCGGCGCTGGCCGAACTGGCAATGATGCGTCGCGGCATGATCCTGCTGGTGGGCGCCACCGGCTCGGGCAAGTCGACCACTCTTGCGGCGATGATCGGGCATCGCAATGCCAACGCCGCCGGGCATATTCTCACCATTGAAGACCCCATCGAGTTCGTGCATCCCAACCGGCGCAGCATCGTCAACCAGCGCGAAGTGGGCACCGACACGGCAAGCTACGAGCGCGCGCTGAAAAGTGCGATGCGCGAGGCGCCCGATGTCATTCTCATTGGTGAAATCCGCACCCGCGAGACCATGGACGCCACGCTGCAACTGGCCAACACCGGCCATCTGGCCTTGTCCACGCTGCACGCCAACAACGCCTATCAGGCCCTGCAGCGCATCGTGAACCTGTACCCCGGCGAGAACCGCGACCAGTTGTACCTGGACCTGGCCATGACCCTGCGGGCCATCGTCAGCCAGCGCCTGGTGCGCGGGGTCGATGGCAAGCGTGTGGTGGCGGTCGAGGTGTTGATGAATACGCCGTTCGTGCAAGAGCTGATCCTCAACCGGCGGATCAGCGAGATTCGCGAGGCCATGGCGCAATCCAGTGACCGCGGCATGCAGAGCTTTGATGACGCCCTGTTCGATCTGCAGTGCCGGGGCCGCATCACCGTGGAAGAAGCGCTGGCCCACGCCGACTCCAGTGCCAACCTGCGTGCGCGCATCAGCTTTGGTGGCTAAGCCGCCATCACCACGCGCAGCTGCGGGCGCTTCAGTCGTCCTGTGACGCGGCGGCTGGGGGCATCAACACTGCCTGCACAAAGGGCAGCGTGAGCCGACGCCGGGCTTTGAGTGCGGCGCGATCGATGCGCTCCAGGCCGGCGAGCAGGCTGCCGGCATCGCGGGGCAGGTGGCGCAACCACCACCGCGTCACGTCGTCGGGCAGGGCCAGGCCACGGCGTTCCGCGCCTTCGATCAGTAACTGGAATTGTTGCAGCTCGTCCAGCGCCGGCACGTGGAAGCGCGGCAGGCGCGCGAGGCGGGTTCTCAGGTCGGCGGGCAGGCGGTGCAGTGCGTCGGGCGCATTGCGCGACGCGACCCAGGTGACGCCGTTGCCGAACCCGCGCTGGTCCAGCATGCGCAAAAGCGCCATCCAGAACTCAGGCTGTTCGGGGGCGCCCTCCAGCTCGTCCACGGCCAGCGGCTGGTCAATGGCCAGGCCGGCGAGGATCTCGGCGGGCTCGCCCAGCAGGCTCGACAGCGGCAGATAGCGTCCGCCGTGCAGTCGGCAGGCGGCCAGCAGCAGGTGGGTTTTGCCGACGCCTGCCGGGCCATGCAGGTAAGCGCTTTCATTGGCCCGCAATTGCGCGATGGCCTGCAGGTCGGGCGCGGCGACAAAGCTCTCAAGGTCGCAGGGTTGTGGCAGGTGCACTGCCAGTGACAGCTGGTCTCCACGCACCGCGCGCTCAGCCCTGATAGACGCGGCTGTTCAGCCAGTGCTGTTTGCCGTGACGGAACAACACCGCAAGCACCGCCGCCATGGGCAGGGCGATGAGCACGCCAATGAAGCCGAACAGCTGGCCGCCGGCCATGAGCGCGAAGATGACGGTCACCGGGTGCAGGCCGATCTTGTCGCCGACCAGGTTGGGCGTGAGCACCGCGCCTTCCATCAATTGCCCGATGCCGAACACCAGCGCCACCCACACCAGCGGCAGCAACTCGCCGGTCTGCATGAACATGGCCAGCAGGGCGGCCACGACGCCGACGATGGTGCCGAGATACGGCACAAAGCTGATCAGCCCCGCAGTCATGCCGATGACCAGCGCCAGATCGAGGCCCACGGCCCACAGACCAACGGTGTAAAAGGTGCCCAGTGCGAGCATCACGTAAAGCTGGCCGCGGATGAACGAGCCCAGCATTTCGTGGGTCTCGGTGGCCAGCGGGCCGACCGTGGGAAGGGCCTTGCGGGGAATCATGTTGCGCACCCAGGCGACCAGGTCATCCCAGTCGCGCAGCAGGTAAAAACTGACCACCGGCACCATCAGCAGGTTGACCAGGGTGGTCAACAGCCGCGTGCCATTGCTGGAAACCTGGGCCCAGACAGTTGAGGCCATGTCGCTGGCCTGCGACCAGTGTTCGGTGACGATCGACTTGAGGCCGGCGCCGTCCAGCCCCACGCCCTCGGGCAGGGTGATGCCCACGTAGGGCAGGGCGGTGTTCTGGATCCACACCAGCCACTCCGGAATGCGGGACAGCAGTGCGGTGACCTGCGTGTAAAGCATGGGAATGATCAGCAGCACGGCAATCAGACTGAACAGGCTGATCACCAGAAACACCACGCAGACCCCGGCGGTGCGCGACAGGCGCCAGCGCTGCAGGCGATCGACAACGGGGTCGCCCAGGTAGGCGAGCGCGGCGCCCAGCACGAAGGGCGTGAGAATGGGCGCCAGCAGCCACAGCAGCACGATGAACCCAAGGCCAGCGGCGGCCCACGGCCAGGTATCGCGCCAGCCGAGCGGCCGGTTGTCGCCGGGCGCCGTGGTCAGGCGGGTGGTGGGGGTGTCCGGGGGCAGGGGCACGGCGGGGCTAGCGCAGGTCCATCTGCAGTGCCGGACCGAAGCCGCCGCCCCGGCTGTAGGCGATGCCCGACCCGGTCAGCAGTTCGGCGACGGTTTGCCGCCCACCTTCGGCCGTAAGCCGCAGCGTCAAATCAGTCCCGTTGAGGGACGCGATGCTGATGCCCTCGATGCGGCGGTCATTGCCGAGTTGGCGCATCACCTGAGCGTAGCGCTGGGCACTGTTCACGTTGCCGAGGTGCAGATCAACGGTTTCGGTCCCGGCGCTGCGGACGCCCCACAGGGGAAATCCGCTGCTGGCCACCGCGTCGTCGATGGAACGGGGGTCGAAGCTGGCCCGCAGGCCCAGGCCTTCGGCGTCGCGTTCGAGGCTGAAATTCTCGACCCAGTCCCGTGCGCGATTGCGGTAGTGCCCGGGAATCTGGCCGCCGCCGCTGGCGCGTTCGAACACCTGAGCCAACGCCTTGACCAGCGCGGCATCTTGCGCCTGTGCGGTGTTGGCCGCCAATGGCACGCGGGCGGTGTAATCAGGGCCCGGGGCCTGGGTTTCCAGCGGGGCGTCGAAGGTCGCGACAGACTGCGCATGGGCGGCGCCGACGCCGGCAAGCGTCAGCGTGACGACGGACAGGGCTTTGAGCAGCATCCAGATGGTTCGCGTGTCGGTAAAATGCAAGGTTATCCCACTCCCGGACGGTCTGCGCATGAGTTCACCCCAAGGTTTCACCTACAAAGATGCCGGGGTCGATATCGATGCCGGTGATGCGCTGGTCGGCGACATCAAACGCATCGTCAAGTCCACCCACCGCAAGGAGGTCCTCGGCGGTGTGGGCGGATTCGGTGCACTGGTCGAACTGCCCAAGAAGTACAAGCAGCCCGTGCTGGTCAGTGGCACCGACGGCGTGGGCACCAAGCTGCGCCTGGCCATCGATGCCGGCGTGGTCGAAGGGCTCGGGCAGGATCTGGTGGCCATGTGCGTCAATGACGTGCTGGTCACCGGCGCCGAGCCGCTGTTCTTCCTCGATTACTTTGCCACCGGCAAGCTCGACCCGCGGCAGGCCGGACTGGTGATTCGCGGTATTGCCAAGGGCTGCAAGCTGTCGGGCTGTGCGCTGGTGGGCGGCGAAACGGCCGAAATGCCGGGTTTGTATGCCCAGGGCGATTTCGACCTGGCGGGCTTTTGCGTCGCAGTGGTCGAAAAGAAAAAGCGCATCGATGGCAGCCGCATCAAGGCCGGCGACGTGGTGATTGCCCTGCCATCAACCGGCCCGCACGCCAACGGCTTTTCGCTGATTCGCAAGATTCTGGCGCACAGCGGCGAGACGCTCGATATGCCGCTTGGCCGCACCACGCTGGGCAAGGCGCTGCTGGCGCCGACGGCGATTTACGTCAAACCCATACTCGACCTGTTGGCCGAGGGTGCGCCGCTGCGCGGCATGGCCCACATCACCGGCGGCGGCGTCACCGACAACCTGCCGCGCTGCTTCCCCGAGGGCGTGTCGGCCGTGATCGACACCGAGAGCTGGAAGCTGCCGCCGGTGTTCCAGTGGCTGCAGCAGGCCGGCAACGTCAGTGATGACGAGATGCGACGCGTGTTCAATTGCGGCGTGGGCTTCATGATGGTGGTGCCGCGTCTGAAGGCCGACGACACCCTGGCCAAGCTGGTGAAACTGAAGCTCAAGCCGTGGATCGCCGGGCAAATCATCAAGGGTGATGGCGACGTCCAGTACGCGTGAAACGGGTCGTCGTTCTGATCTCGGGCGCCGGGCGCAACCTGCAGGCCTTGATCGATGCGCAGCGGCACGGGCGCCTGCCGGACTGTCTTGTCGGCGTGATCAGCAGCCGTGCCGACGCGCCGGGCGTGCAGCGGGCGCGGGATGCGGGCCTGCCGGTGCGCTGCATCACGCCCGCCGACTTCACCGATCGCCCTGAATTCGACGCGGCATTGATGCGCCAGATTGACGACTGGGCGGCCGACTGGGTGGTGCTGGCCGGATTCATGCGCATTCTCACGCCGGGCTTCACGCAGCATTACGCCGGGCGGCTGCTCAACATTCATCCCTCGCTGCTGCCGCGACACCCCGGCTTGCGGACCCACGCGGCGGCGCGCGCGGCCGGTGATGCCCGACATGGCGCGACGGTGCATTTCGTCACCGAGGCGCTGGATGGCGGGCCGCGCATCATTCAGGGCGCCCTCATGGTGCGGCCCGAAGATACCGACGAAACGCTCGCCGAACGTGTCATGGTGGAGGTGGAGCGCCGAATCTACCCGCAAGCGGTGGCGTGGGCCGTTGCCGGTCGCTTGACCGTCGATGCCATGGGCCGGGTGGGTTTGGACAACCGCACCTTGCAGGCCCCCTTGTCGCTGGATGATTTGGAAGCGGGTTTTTAGCGAAATGACCTGGAGCACGACAGATGAATCGGTTGCCAATGACGTGGGCGGTATCGAAGCGCGCCTGGGCGGGGGTGCTGGTCGGCGGCGTGCTGGCGGCAGCAAATCCCGTCGGCGGGGTGAGCGCAGCGGTTGCGGCCGTGCCTGACAAGACCGCGACCGAGGCCGCCATGCCGCCGGTGGACGGTCGCTACACCCTGCGTCGCGGCCTGCTCAAGCTGGGCACGGCTGATTTTTCGCTGATCACGCTGGGCGGGGGCTGCTATCGCTATTCATATGCGGCCAACCCCACCGGACTGGCGCGCATGTTCATCGGTCGCGTCATTGAAGTCAGCGAATTCTGCATGGATGGCGACACCATCGTGCCGCGCACCTACTCGTTCACCCGCGAGGACGAGAAGGATGAAAACTACGTGCTGCACTTCGATCACGAGCGGCACGTGGCACGCACCGACGGCGGTGTCGAGATTGCCTTCGAAGGTGCAGTACAGGACCGGCTGTCGTTGCAGTTGGCGGTACAGCGCTGGGTGATGGCCAACAAGGGCAAGGTGTCGGACGCCACCTATGCGGTCACGCAGGTCGAGCCCGACAAGATCAAGGTCTACGAATTCCGGGTGACTGCGCGCGAAACCCTTGATCTGGGCAAAGGGCCGATTGAAACGGTGAAGGTTGAACGGGTCGATCCCAGCCGTCGATCGATCCGCGTCTGGGCGGACCCCGCACAGGGCTATCGCATCGTGCAGGTCGAGCAGATCAAGGACGGCAGCGTCCAGTTCCAGATGCAGCTTGAGTGATCGGTTGCGCGGCGCTGCGGGCTCGGTTCACATCGCGAGAATCGCGTCCCAATGCGCCTTGCTGACCGGCGTGACCGACAACCTTGAACCGGGCGCCAGCACGGCCAGGCCGGCCAGTTGCGCGGCATTGGCCTTGAGCATGGCCAGGGTCACCGGCTTGTCCAACTTGCGGCGGTAGCGCACGTCCACCAGCAGCCACCGGGGGTTTTCGGGCGTCGATTTGGGGTCGTAATGGTCCGATGCCGGATCGAACTGTGTGGGGTCGGGATAGGCCTTGCTGACAATGTCGACCACCCCGACCACGCCCGGCTCGGCGCAGCTTGAGTGGTAGAAAAACGCCTGATCCCCGACATCGAACCGGTCGCGGAACATGTTTCGCACCTGATAGTTGCGGACACCGTCCCAGGCTTCGGTCTGCTTCGGGCGCGACGCCAGGTCGTCGATCGAGAAGCAGTCGGGTTCAGATTTCATCAGCCAGTAGGCCATGCCGGTCTCCGGTCGGTGATCAGGGCGTCGAGCGGGCGGTCCCAGGGCGCCTGGGGCACTTCATCGACACATTGTTGGGTGTAGGCCCAGCCCAGCCAGCGCGGGACCCGCGCGGGGCGGCGGGGCAGGCGGTCATAGTAGCCGCCACCCGCGCCGAGGCGGTTGAGGTGGCGGTCGACGCCCACCAGCGGCACCACCAGATACTGCAGCCGGTTGAGCAGACTGCGTGGCGATGACCGTCGGGGCACGCGGATGCCGTAATGGCCACGGGCGAGGGGTGTGTGACGGGTCAGCGCGACCCAGCGCAGCGTGTTTTCACCGCCGGTCACCGGCACATAGACCCGGGTGCCGCGCTGCTGAAGCGCGGTGATCAACGCGGTGGTGGCCAGTTCGGCGCCATGGTGCAGGTAGACCCCCACGCGGTGGGCGCGGCGTATTCCCGGCAGCGCCAGGGTCTTGACGGTGCAGCGCTGCGCGGCCCACCGCCGCTGCCGCGGGCTCAGCGCGCGGCGCCCGGCGCGTAATTGGCGGCGCAGGTGCTGCTTCTGCGCGGCCAGGGAATCAGGGGTGTCTCCCGCACATGCCGTCATTGGCTCGGTCACCTTGAGACGTGCGTCTCAAGTGGGTGCGTTTTCACGCTTTTGGGCTTCCCGCTGCAAAGGCGGGCCTGCACGCCTGGCGTGGTCCGGCTCCCGGTTTTTTGCAAATAGGCTCAAGGGGTTGGGAGCTAATTAACCAACATGGCAGGAGACACCGACGCGAGTCTACCTGTCTTCGAGTGACAGTGTGTTGTCGATGTCGAGGCGCAGTTGACGCACCCGTTCGGCCGCTGCCTGTTCATTGACTGACTGGCCGTCAACCCCCTGATTTTCGAGCAGTTCCCGGGTCAGATTGAGTGCCGCCATCACGGCAATCTTTTCAGCACCCAGGGCCTTGCCGCGGCGCCGGATGGTGGTCATCCGCTCGTTGAGGTGGTCGGCCGAGCGGATCAGGGTGTCGTGCTCCGATTCGGGGCAGGCAACGGTGTATTCCTTGCCCATGATGCGGACGGTGATGCTGACGGGTTCGGCGGGTCGTTGGCTCACGCTTGGGGCTCCCGGGTGTCGGGCGTGTCGTCATCGACCAGCAGCGTCGGCGCGTCGGTTTGGGAGTCGTCCAGTTGCCGGACGCGGTCGACAATGGCTTCGATGCGCCGCCGCAATTCGCTGTTGAGGGCCACCAGGCGGTCGCGCTCCTGCAGCGCCCGTTTCAACTCCAGCCGGGATTGACGATAGGCCGTGTTGAGTCGCTGAACGCGGTCCTCAAGTTGTTGTAGTTCCGCTTCGAGCATGAGCAGCCTGGGCACAAAAAAAGGCGACGGTCGTCAGTATACGACCGCCGCCCGGGTTGTTGAGCAGGTGTTGCGGGCATGGCCCACCGCACCCATGGGGGTTTATTTACTGCACGACGATGAACAGCGCACCCGCACCGCGCCGCACGTGCAGCAGCATCTGGCCTTTGGCCGCTGCCTCCAGTCGTTCCTTGAACTCGCTGACGCTTTTCACCGGCTGACGGTTGACGCCGATGATCACGTCACCGTCACGCAGGCCCGCGCGCGCGGCCGGTGAGCCGGGCTCGACCATCTGCACACTCACGCCCTGCTCGATGCCTTCGGCGAGGGCCTGCTCGGTGAGCGGGCCAAACTGGGCGCCGCCCAGCCGTTCGTTGACCGCGCTGCCTTCGGCGATGGTGGGTTCTTCAGCGCCGCCGACCTCGACCTCGATCTTCTTGGTCTTGCCGCCGCGCACGACGGTGAGCGTGGCCTTGTCGCCGATGCGCAGCAGACCAACCTGGTTGCGCAGTTCGGCAAAGTCGCGGACCGGGCGGCCGTTGAACTCGGTGATGATGTCTTCAGACTTGAGGCCGGCCTTGTCGGCCGGCGAGTCGGGCAGCACGCGCGTGACCAGCGCGCCGCGCGTGTCTTTCAGCCCGAAGGCCTTGGCCAGTTCGCTGGTGATGTTCTGGCCGGTCACGCCGATGCGGCCGCGCTGCACCTCGCCAAACTCGATGAGCTGCGCCATCACGTTCTTCACCAGATTGGTGGGAATGGCGAAGCCAATGCCGATGTTGCCGCCCGAGCGCGACAGGATGTTTGACGGCACGCCGACCAGGTCGCCGCGCAGATTGACCAGTGCGCCACCCGAGTTGCCGGGGTTGATCGAGGCATCGGTCTGGATGAAGTCTTCATAACCGCCTTCGCTGATGCCGGTCTGGCGCGACAGGCCCGAGACGATGCCGCTGGTGACCGTGTGACGAAGACCAAAGGGCGAGCCGATGGCGACCACGTAGTCGCCGACTTCGAGCTTGTCGGAGTCGGCCATTTTCAGCGCCGTCAGATTTTTCGGCTCGATCTTGAGTATCGCAATGTCGGTGTCGGGGTCGTTGCCGACCAGTTCGGCCTCGAATTCGCGGTCGTCGTTGAGCCGCACGCTGATCTTGTCGGCCTGGGCGACTACATGGTTATTGGTGACCACGTAGCCGTTCTTGGCATCGACGATCACGCCCGAGCCGATCGAGGTGGCTTCGCGCTCCTGCGGTTGTTCGGGGATGCCGAAAAAGCGGCGGAACATGGGGTCTTCCATGAACGGGCCGAACGGCGTGGCGCCTACGCGCTGCGTCATCGTTACCGAGATGTTCACCACCGCCGGCATGGCGTGCTTGAGCATCGGCGCCAGGGAGGGCAGTTCACCGCTGAGCGGCACGGCGGCTTCCGTGACTTCGGCGCGGGCCTTCGCTTCGGCGGGTTCGGGCGAGCCCGACATGATGCAGGCGGCGGTCACCATCGAAAACGAAATTGCCAGCGGGGCAATTATTTTTTGCTGAATCGTCAGAGACATGGCGTTCTCACGGAAGAAGAAAGTGTTGGGGTAAAAGCGTGTCGCCGGGTCAGACCACGTGTCGCAGCAGTGGTTCGCCCCAGCGCCACGCACCAGCGGCGCGGTCAGACATGTGTTTGCGGACGCTGCAGGGCTTCGTCGGCGCTGCTGCGCAGGCCGCGTCCCAACCGTAGCAAACTCAGCGACAGGCGGTCGCTCAGGGTCTGTGGCGGTTTGAAGCGCACGTGGATCAGGTCTGCGCTGTCGACTCTTGAGAGCAGCCAGTCGTCGCTGGTCTGCAGCTTGTCGGTCAGTTTCAGCGCCAGTGCCTGCTGCCCGTACCAGTGTTCGCCCGTGGCCACGGTGTCGATGTCGAGCTGCGGGCGGTGCTCGGCAACGAAGGATTTGAACAGGTCGTGGGTGAGTTCCAGCTCTTCCTTGAACTTGGCGCGACCGGCGTCGGTGTTTTCGCCGAGCACCGTCAAGGTGCGTTTGTAGGCGCCCGCCGTATGCAGCTCGACATCAACATCGTGTTTTTTCAACAGACGGTGCACGTTGGGCACCTGGGCAACGACGCCGATGGAGCCGAGCACCGCGAACGGCGCCGAGATGATGTCGTTGGCCACGCAGGCCATCAGGTAGCCGCCGCTGGCGGCCATTTTGTCCACGGCCACGGTGAGCGTCAGGCCGCGGTCGCGAATGCGCTGCAGTTGTGAGGCCGCCAGACCATAGGCGTGGACCAGCCCGCCTGGGCTTTCGAGGCGCAGCAGCACGGCGTCGCCCTCCTGGGCGGCTTGCAGTACGGCGGAGATCTCGTCGCGTAGCGCGTCGTTGGCGTCGGCATTCAGGTTGCCGTCGAAGTCGAGCACGAAGACCCGCGGTTTGGCGTCGGGCTTCTTGCCCGCCTTGGCAGCGAGCTTGGCGGCTTTGTCGAGGGCCTTGTCCTTCTTCTTGCGCGCCTTGGCGGCGGCCTTGGCTTCAGAGCGGCTCTGAAACTCGTTCTTCACCGAGTCGGCCAGCCATTCGAAGCGTTCGTTGAGGCTGCGCACTTCCAGCCGTTCGGGCGAATGGGACTGGCGCGCCTGTCGCACCGTGGAGGCAATGCCGCCGACGGCCAGCACGATCACCACCAGCACCGTCACCGCCTTTGCGGCAAACAGCCCGTACTGCATCAGGAATTCCGTCAAGCCAATCTCCCTTCGTGAAGGGCGGCAGGGCGCCGCCGGCAAATCGATTGCTTAGAATGGTTGCCAATCCACTCACTTCAAGTGGCGACCGCGCGAAAGGCGGTCGCCCGGACCGTCATCCTGATGAATGCCCCGGCGCCTGCTCCCCTTTACGACCCCTCGGCCATCGAATTGGCCGCACAAGCTTACTGGGCCGAGCACGATGCCTTTCGTGTGACCGAGGATCCGGCGCGCGAGAAGTTTTACTGCCTGTCGATGTTCCCGTACCCGTCGGGTCGGCTGCACATGGGGCATGTGCGCAACTACACCATCGGCGACGTGATGAGCCGCTATCAGCGGATGAAGGGCAAAAACGTCATGCAGCCCATGGGCTTCGATGCCTTCGGCCTGCCGGCCGAAAACGCGGCCATCAAGTCGAATGTGGCGCCCGCCGCGTGGACCTACGACAACATGGCCTACATGCGCAAACAGCTCGATGCGCTGGGCCTGGGCTTTGACTGGTCGCGCAGCCTTGCCACCTGCGACCCGGCCTATTACCGCTGGGAGCAGTGGCTGTTCGTGCAGTTGTTCAAGAAGGGCCTGGTCTACCGCAAGAATTCGGTGGTCAACTGGGATCCGGTGGACCACACCGTGCTGGCCAACGAACAGGTGATTGACGGCCGTGGCTGGCGCTCCGGTGCCATCGTCGAGCAGCGCGAGATTCCGCAGTGGTTTCTGCGCATCACCGACTATGCCGATGAACTGGTGGACTGCCTCGACCACCTGCCGGGCTGGCCGGATGCCGTGAAGGCCCAGCAGGCGAACTGGATCGGTCGCTCCAAGGGCCTGGAAATCGACTTCGCGCTGGAAGACGGCTCGGGCGCGCTCACGGTCTACACCACGCGGCCCGACACGCTGTTCGGCGTCACCTTCGTGTCGGTGGCCGCGCAGCATCCGCTGGCCTTGGCGGCCGCCGAGCGCGACCCCAAGGTCGCTGCCTTCATCGACGAGACCCGCAAAACCGGCACTGCCGAAGCCACCTTGGCCACCCAGGAGAAGAAGGGCGTGCCGCTGGGTGTGTCGGTGATTCACCCGCTCACCGGCGAGGCCGTGCCGGTGTGGGCTGCCAACTTCGTGCTCATGGGCTATGGCACCGGTTGTGTGATGGCGGTGCCGGCACACGATGAGCGGGATTGGGAATTCGCCAACGCCTACGGCTTGCCCAAGAAGGTGGTCATTGCGCCGGCCCCGAACGCCGTGCCCGACATCACCGACGGCGCGCATACGGATTATGGCGTTCTGGTCCATTCCGATCGCTTCGACGGTCTGGATTTCGAGGCCGCCTTCGTGGCGATCAAGCAGGCATTGGAAGCGCAGCATCAGGGCCGCGAACGCATCAACTACCGCCTGCGCGACTGGGGCGTGAGCCGCCAGCGCTACTGGGGCTGCCCGATTCCCATCATCTACTGCGATGCCTGCGGCGATGTGCCGGTGCCGGAAGCCAACCTGCCGGTGGTGCTGCCGGAAGACCTCAAGCCCGACGGCGCCGCCAGCCCGCTGACCCGCACGCCCAGCTTTTACGAGGTGGCCTGCCCGAGTTGCGGCAAGGCCGCGCGGCGCGAGACCGACACCTTCGACACCTTCTTCGAGAGCAGCTGGTACTTCGCGCGCTTTGCCTGCCCCGGCAACGACACCGCCATGCTCGACGAACGCGCCCGCCACTGGTTGCCGGTGGACCAGTACATCGGCGGCATCGAGCACGCCGTGCTGCACCTGCTGTACGCGCGCTTCTTCCACAAACTGATGCGCGATGTCGGCCTGCCGGTGGCCGGCGACGAGCCCTTCACCCGCCTGCTGTGCCAGGGCATGGTGATTGCCGGGACTTATTACCGCGAGGCCGCTGACGGCAAGAAAACCTGGGTCAATCCTGCCGATGTCGAGGTCCTGACTGACGAGCGGGGCGCGCCCGTGAGCGCGGTGCTCAAGGCCGACGGCCAGCCCGTGGTGATCGGCGGCCGCGAAAAAATGTCGAAGTCGAAGAACAACGGCGTGGACCCGGAAACCATGGTCAGCCGCTACGGCGCCGATGCGGTGCGGCTGTTCATGATGTTCACCGCCCCGCCCGAGCAGAGCCTGGAGTGGAATGACGCGGGCATCGAAGGTGCCGCCCGCTTCCTGAAACGGCTGTGGACCTTCACCACCGCGCTTGCCGAGGCGCCGGCGCTGAACCTGGCCGCGCTCGACAGCACGCAGAAAGCCCTGCGCCGCAAAGTGCACGAAACCCTGGCCAAACTCGACGACGACTATGGCCGCCGCCAGACCTACAACACCGCCGTGGCCGCCTGCATGGAACTGCTCAACGCCCTGATGAAAGCCTCCGACGGCGCAGACGGCCAGACCGCCGCGGTGCTGCGCGAGGGTGCCGAGGCGCTGGTGCTGGGCCTGTCGCCCATCGTGCCGCACATCAGTCATGCGCTGTGGCACCACCTGGGTCACGCCGGCGCCGTGCTGGATGCCGCCTGGCCCAGGGCCGATCCCGCCGCCTTGGTCAGCGACACCGTGAGTCTGGTGGTGCAGGTCAATGGCAAGCTGCGCGGGCAGATTGACGTGGCCAAGGACGCCTCGCAGGATGCGATTCTCGCAGCCGCGCTGGCCGACCCCAACGTGCAGAAATTCTTGAGTGGTGAAATTCGCAAGAAAATCGTGGTGCCGGGACGCCTGGTGAACCTGGTTGTGGCGACCTGATGCCGGCCCCGGCCGTCTTGCGCACGGCGCTCATCTTTCTGGTGCTCGTCATGAGTGCCTGCGGCTTCCGGCTGATGGGTAATCGGCAGTTGCCGGCTCTGCTTGAAGTGGTGTTCATCGACCTGCAAGCGCCGTATCGCGTGCGCGAACCGCCGGTTGAAACCCACCTGCGCGCCCTGTTGCAGCGCCGTGGGGCAACGATGCGGCAGCGGCCCGGGCCGGGGGTGACGGCCATCCACATCCAGGACCTGAACACGGTTCGCGAGGTGTTGTCGGTCGGGTCGGACGGCAAGGCCCTGGAATTTCTGCTGCGCACCACGGTGACCTATCGGGTCGAGCGCGACGGTGCGGTGCTGGTGCCCAACGACCTGCTCCAGATCAGTCGCGATTTCAGCTTCAATGCCGATCAAGTGCTTGCCAAGGATGCCGAAGAGGCGCGATTGCGCGCCTACATCCAGACCGAACTGGCCGAGCTGATCCTGATCCGGCTTGAGGCGCGGCTGGGGCGCATCATCGTGCCCTCGCCGGGGGTGGTTCCGGCCGTGCCCGTGCCCGCGAGGCCTTCGGGTGCGTGAGCCTGCCGTGCTGCGCATCATCGGTTGAGGCATCGCGTTCACCGGTAGATGGGGCTTTTGCGCAGCGGAGGCGATGCCGGTGTCACTGCGTGCGTGCGTGCGTGCGGGCCGGGGCTGCACGGCGCCACGCCCACACTCGGGGCGAGGGCTCGGGGTGATCGGCCGGGGGTTCCTTATAATCGTCATCGCCGGCCCACGGTCGCGTGCCCATTTCCACAAGGATTTTTTGATGCATCGTTTCTGGCTGTTGCCGCTGCTCTGTCTTCCCGCGCTCGGATGGGCGCAAGTCGAACCGCCGACTCCGACACCGACGCCCACCGCAGCCCCGTCGGCTGCCGTGGAAGCGCCTCTCCCGGTTTCCGCCGTCACCGATGAGGCCGCCGCTGAAACGCCTGCCGAAGTCGAGGCTGAGGCTGAGGCGGCGCAGGACGCGACTTCCGAGGCGGTGGACAAAATTGAAGACGCCGCCTCCGCCGAGACCCTCACCGAGGCCGAGCGGCAGACCCTCACCGAAGCGCTGACCGAAGTCGAGGCGAAACCCGGCCCGTGGAGCGGTGATTTTGCCTTTGGTTTTTTGTCGACCACCGGCAGCTCCGAGGCCACCACCTACAACAACAAGCTGGGCCTGATCTACTCGGTCGAGCGATTCAAGAACGATTTTGCGTTCAACGCCATTTACGGCGAGCAGGAAGGCGTGCGTTCGGTGGAGCGCTATGCGGTCACCGATCAGCTTGACTACAACGTCAACGTGCGGGACTTCGCCTTCGTGGCGCTGGACTTTGAAAAAGACCTGTTCGGCTCAATCAGGGAACGTACCAGCCAGACGGTCGGTTACGGTCGCCGCCTGTTCAGAGGGCCGGTGCACACCTTGAACGTCAGCGCCGGTGGCGGTAGCCGTCAGCAGTTGCCGCAGGATGGCGGCGGTCGTGAATACGACTTCATTGCCCGCTTTTCGGCTGATTATCTGTGGAAAATCACCGAAACCAGTTCGTTCTCACAGAAGTTCCGACTCGAAACGGGCGTCGAGAACACCTTCACCGAGGCCATCAGCGAGCTGAAGCTCAACATCATCGGCAATGTGTCGACCAACATCTCGTTCACGGCGCGTGACAACAGCGTCACCTCGTTCGATTCACAGCGCACCGACACCTTCACGGCCGTGAATCTGGGTTACCAGTTCGGGAAATAGCGCGTGAATCCGTCGCCCAGTCACTACCGCCAGCACGTCTTCTTCTGCTGCAACCAGCGTGAGCCGGGCGGGCGGGTCTGCTGCAACGATGCCGGCGCCACCCGGCTGCGGGACTACGCCAAGCAGCAGATCAAGAAACTGGGGCTGGCCGGCAAGGGCCGCGTGCGCGTCAACCAGGCCGGCTGCATGGAGCGCTGCGAGGAGGGGCCGTGTCTGGTCATCTATCCGGATGCGGTCTGGTACACGTACCGCTGCGAGGCCGACATTGACGAGATCATCGACTCACACGTGCGCAACGGCGACGTCGTGGCGCGCCTGCGCCTGCCCTGAGCGGGGTCACAAAGGCCGGCTACAACAGCGGTGGTTGCACCAGCAGCGGTGACCAGCCGCCGGGGGGCGGGGTGGCGGCCGGCCCGTCGTCTTCGCCGGGCGCCGCGGCGTCATCGTCCGCGTTGCCGGCAGGTTCGCGTGAAAACGCGGTGTCGGTTTTCCAGACCAGCATGTCGTAATAGGTGCGCACGCTCTTGACGTAGTGCAGGGCCTCGAAGCCCCGCGCGTAGCCATAGCGCATTTTCGTGTGCCACTGGCGCTGGGTGAGCAGTGGCAGATTCTTGCGCAGGTCGGCCCAGCGGTCGGGGTCGCCGCCGCGCATGTCGGTCAGCCGGCGCAGGTCCAGCGCGTGGCCGAGCCCAAGGTTATAGGCGGCCAGCGACAGCCAGGTGCGGTCCGGCTCGGGCACCTCGGCGAAATAGTCCAGAAAACGGCGCAGGTAGCGGGCCCCGCCGGCGATGCTCTGGGCCGGATCTTCGCGGTCGGTCACGCCCAGAAAGGTGGCGGTATCCTGAGTCAGCATCATCAGCCCCCGCACGCCGGTGGGGCTCACGGCGTGTGGATTCCAGTGCGACTCCTGATAACCAATCGCGGCCAGCAGGCGCCAGTCGAGCCCATGGGCCTCTGCTTCGGCTTCGAAGTAGTGCCGAAAAGCAGGCAGACGGGTCTTGATGTGTTCGGCCAGCGTGATGGTGCTGACGAAGTCCAGCGGCCCACCGTTGCCGAAATGCCGGGCCAGCAGCTCGGACATCATTTCAGCGGGGAAGCCCTCGATAAACCTGCGGGCCGCATCGACCAGGCTTGCGTCCGGTGAGCGCCTGAACGCCCAGGCCAGTGGCTGGTCTCCGGTCAGCGGAAAGGCCACACGCAGCCGCGGATAGTACCGCTGGTGCACGGCCACCAAGGTTGAGTGCGCCACGGTGTAGCGCAGATCGCCCTGTTCCACCGCATACAGCAGGGCTTCGGCTTCCTGCTCCCCGGCTTCGCCCCAGACCAGGTTCGGGTGTGCCTTGGAAAGCGCGGCCAGCTGCTCGGCGTGCACCGTGCCTTTGGGAACCAGCAGGGTTCCGTCCAGATCATCAATCGATTTGGGTTCGGGCGTGCCCATGCGGTACACCAACTCGGCCCGCACGGTCTGCAGCGTGGGGCCAAAGCTGAAGCGTTCGCGTGCCTGCTTGGTCACGGGGATGCCCGCGGCGGCGAGGTGCGCCTTGCCGTCCGCCACGGCCTGCAATGCGTCCGTCTGCGAGTCGACCACCAGCAACTGCAGCTCAACGCCCAGTGACTCGGCGAAATGCTGGGCCAGCTCGTAGTCGAAGCCACTGGCGTCCGAGGCCGTCTGGTAATAGGTGGTCGGGCTGTTGGTGGTGGCCACCCTCAAGATGCCACCCGCCAGCACGCGCGCGAGCAGGTTCTGCGGCGGCGAGCAGGTGACCAGGCTGCCGATCACTGCCGACACCAGAATCCACAGCAGCCCCGTCCGCAGGCGGCGCAGCGCAATCAGAGAGAGGCCTGTTTTGATCAGGGGCATGCCGCTTGGATTTTATTGTTCTCGGTCGGGACGCTAACACGCCCCGACCGGGGCGAGGATCGTGTTTATTTGTTCGGGCAACGGCTGGTTGAAATGACCGCGAAACCGTACAATCGCGCCTGCCGGAGGGGTACCGAAGTGGTCATAACGGCGCCGACTCGAAATCGGATGGTCTCTCAAAAGGAGGCACAAGGGTTCGAATCCCTTCCCCTCCGCCAGCACAACAACATGCGGTACATGAATCGCCCCGGCTCGCCGGGGTTTTTTTGTGTGCCACGTCAGCCCTCGACGGTCTCTGCGGTATGGCCGATGAAGCCGCCGGACTGGCGCGCCCACAGCGCTGCGTAGAGTCCATTTCGGGCGATGAGTTCGTCATGCCGGCCGGTCTCGACGATGCGGCCTTCGTCCAGAATGATCAGCCGGTCCATGGCAGCGATGGTCGACAGGCGGTGGGCGATGGCAATCACGGTCTTGCCTTCCATCAGCGTGGCCAGGTGGGCTTGAATGGCGGCCTCCACCTCTGAATCGAGCGCCGAGGTGGCTTCGTCGAGGATCAGGATGGGGGCGTTTTTCAGCAGCATGCGGGCAATGGCGATGCGCTGGCGCTGACCGCCGGAGAGCTTCACGCCGCGCTCACCGACATGGGCATCGAGGCCGGTGCGGCCCTCACCATCCATCAGCTCTGGGATGAAGGTATCGGCCTGGGCGCGCCGTGCCGCGCTCCAGATGGCGGCGTCGTCGGCGCCGGGGCGGCCGTAGCGGATGTTGTCGCGCACCGAGCGATGCAGCAGTGAGGTGTCCTGGGTGACCACGCCGACCTGCTGGCGCAGGGATTCCTGCCGGACGTGGGCAATGTTCTGGCCATCGATGCGGATGGCACCCGCCTGCACGTCGTAGAAGCGCAGCAGCAGGTTCACCAATGTGGATTTTCCGGCGCCGGATCGCCCCACCAGCCCAACCCGTTCACCGGGCGCAATGTGGACCGACAACTGTTCGAAGATCGCCTTGCCGCCTTCTTCGTATCGAAAATCGACCGCGTCGAAATCGATGGCGCCGTGTGTGACGCGCAGCGGGGGTGCGTCGGCAAGGTCTTTGAGGGCCACCGGCTGCGACAGGGTGTTGATGCCGTCCTGCACGGTGCCGATGTTTTCGAACAGCGACGCCACCTCCCAGAGAATCCAGTCCGACATGCCGCGAATGCGCAGCACCAGTGCAATGGCAACGGCGATGGCGCCGAGGCTGATGGCGCCCTGCTGCCAGGCCACGACCGACATGCCGCCGACGCTGGCGAGCAGCAGTGCATTGAGCGTTTGCAGGCTCACGGTGAGTTGGGTCACCAGCCGCATTTGCCGGTAGACGGTGTCGAGAAAGCCGACCATGGCCTCGCGGGTGTGGAGTTGTTCGTCGCGGGTGTGGGCAAACAGCTTCAGGGTCTGGATGTGGGTGTAGGCGTCGACGATGCGGCCGGTCATGTCGGCGCGCGCATCGGCCTGCGCCATCGAGATGCGGCGCAGCCTGGGCACGAAGATGCGCAGCAGGCCGATGTACCCCACCAGCCAGATCACCAGCGGCGCAATCAACCACGGCTCGGCCTGACCGACCAGCACGACTGCGCCCATGAAATAAACGGTGACATAGACGAAAACGTCGAGCACCTTGACCACCGATTCACGGATGGCCAGCGCGGTTTGCATCACCTTTTGCGACAGGCGCCCGGCGAACTCTTCCTGGAAAAAGGCCAGGCTTTGGTTCAGCAGCATGTGGTGCATGCGCCAGCGCCCGATCATCGGATAGTTGCCGAACACGGTCTGGTGAGTGACCAGCGATTGCATGAGGATGGCCAGCGGATAGGCGATGACGATCAAACCGCCCATCGCCAGCAGGCCCATGCCGTGCGTCTGCCACAGCGTCTCGGGGTGTGCGGCGCCCAGCCAGTCGACCAGGGTGCCGAGAAAGCTCATGAAGGCGACTTCGATCACCGACACGGTTGCGGTCATCGCCGCCATCAACGCCAGCCATGGCAGCAGCGGGCGCGAAAAATAAAGAATGAAGCCGCGCAGCGACGAGGGCGGGGTTTGCAGCCCGGCGTCGTCGGGCAGCGGCGGCAAAGGGTCAACGCGGGATTCGAAAAAGCGGAAGAGCACGGCGGGCGATTGCGTAAATGGGGGCGCAGTGTCGGCGGTTTTGCACCGGCAGGCGAGCCCATGGGGCGCTCGGTGCGGCGCCGGTATGGATCAACCGCGCCCTGGGGCACAACGATGCGGTCGTGGAGAGAGATAAGTCTCACCGGCGCCGTGGAATGCGCTGGCAAGGCGTGGGCGTCCTGATAAAACCCTTGGGTATGCCCTTCCTGCACGGTCAGCCGCATGGAGTGTCCATGCCCGTCATGCCTGCGTGCGCGGTGACCGCGCGCCGGCCCTGCGGGCTGCGCGATACGACCTTTCCAGTTGCGTGGCTGGCGCCGTCCTTGCTGCCGGTGGCGCCGACGTGATCCGCTGGTTTGGGGGGCTGCGTCCCTTCCGGACCGCGCGCGCCGGGGCGGCGGGCGGCACTGACTCCTGGGTCGGCACTCCCGAGCTTTTTGCCCGACAACGGCGCATCGGTTTTGCCGGGTTGCGGTTCGTCCCGCGACTAGAGCGCGATTACCGCAGGCGCTTTGCCGGTGCCCATGCCACGCGGGTGACCGTGCTGCACCTGCTGGGCATCGTCTCGATGCTGCTGTTCGTGTGGTTCGACCAGTGCGTGGCCGCCCAAGCGCTGGACGTGCTGGGCGGATCGCTGCTGCTGGTCATGGGGCTGGGTCTGGCGGTTCCAATCATCATTGCCCGTTCGCGGTGGCGCGTGGTGGCCCTGCAATCCGGACTGACGCTGGGCTTGCTGGTGGCCAATCTGGCACTGGTGGCGCTGATTTTCGTGCTCCGCCGCGATGACGGCTTGTTTCCCCAAGAGTCCCTGCTGCTGGCCGCGCTGTACACCTACTTCATGTCGGCATTGCCGCTGCGTTACGCGGTGCTGTGCGCGCTGGTGCCGAGTGGCGTGCACGCGCTGCTGACGGTGCAGGGGTTGAATGTCACGCCGCAGTTTCTGCCGTATGAGCTGTTCTACCTTGGTCTGGCCAATGTTTTCGGCATTACCGGCCGGTATCTCACTGAACATCAGGAGCGCTCGCTCTATCTGCTGCGACTCGAGCATGCGCACCACGCGGCGCATGACTCGCTGACCGGGGTCAAGAATCGCCGCGCGTTCCGGGCCCATGCGGAACAGGTCTGGGCGATGGCGGCGCGCGGTGGGCTGTCGATGGGGCTGGCCATCTACGACCTTGACGACTTCAAGCAGGTCAATGACCAGCATGGTCACGCCGCCGGTGATGCGGTGCTGGTGGCGCTGGCGCAAACCCTTTCGGACCATGCGCGCCGGGTGGTCGACAGTGTGGGGCGGCTGGGCGGTGACGAGTTTGTCGGGCTCTGGTGTCAGTGCACCGAGGCTGATTTTCATCGCATGCAGACGCAGCTGACGCAGCGCCTGTCGGTAATCAGTTGGGCTCCGCCCGGGGCGCCGGTGGGCATTCCGGCCAGCATCGGTGCCTTGTGGGTGGCCAATGCGCGGACCATCAGCCTGTCTGCGGCGCTGGCAAAGGCCGACTCGTTACTTTACGAGGCCAAGGGTGCCGGCAAGGGGGGCGTTGCCTTCGCGGCGATGACCGGCCTGGCCTGAGGCCACGTCCCGGCGGGACACGACTGCCGTGACGGCAAGGCTCAGCCCTGAGTCCGCTCGCGCAATTCGCGCCCGGCCAGCTCCGCGCGGATCTGGTCGATGTTTTCTTTGAGCAAGGTCGCGACCAGCGCATCGGTGCGCGGGTCGTGCAGCACCTGCTGCACCACGTGCAGCGCCGAGTCCACGGTCGCCTGGACCAGATCGTCATAGAACGGCAACCGCGACAGGCGTCCGGCCCGCGAGTCGGCGCGTAGTTTTTCCTGAATCATGTTGCGTAATTCGACGTCGTGCAGTTCCAGCGCACGCCCGACGTTCTGGGTGAATTTTCCATACGCCATCACGTCGGCCACCTCGCCGAGCATGGCAATGGTCAGGGGACGTTTGATGGCGTTGATGATCGCATCGGTAAAACGCTTGACCAGCCGGTAGGTGAATTCCTCACCGAATGCACGATCGGCGGCGTGGCCGAAACGCGACAGAATGACCACGATGCGCGCCAGGCGGATGAGCCGGAAGCCGCGGAGCATGGGGTGCGCGACCGGAATCATCCCGAGAATTTCGTACCAGTTTTTGGCGACGAACGACCATCCGCCGCCGTTTTTGCGCCAGCGATAGACAAATTCCGCCAGAAACACGGCGCACAGGGCGGTGTCGATGATGATGATGTTGCGCACGGTGCCTGCGGGCAGGTCGGCGACCATTTCCCAGACCAGCAAGCACACCGAGAACACGGCCAGCAGCAGCATCAGCCAATCGATCCAGGTGACCCGGTGTTTGACGTCGGGGGCTTTGGCCTCTTGGGTGGCTTCCGGACCGTTGGCGGCCTCGGGCGGCATCTGGGTTCGGGTTCTCATGACGAACAACTCACCGACAGCGCGGCGGCCCAGTTCGGGGGCAGGGCGGCCAGATCGTCCAGCCCGGCCTGCTCGGTGAACGGGTGTTGCAGCGCCTGCATCAAGCGCTCGAGCACGCTGAAGTCGTCATGCTCGGCGGCGCGGATCGCGAGTTCAAGCAGATGGTTGCGTGCCACATACAGAGGATTCGCCGCGTCCATGGCGGCCGTGCGCGTGCTCTGCGCCATCGACTCGCGGGCCAGTCGCGCATCGTAGCGGGCCAGCCAGTCATTCAAGGACGATTGATCCAGCACCAGATCCATCAGCAGCGCGCGACGTGGCAGGTGACGGAAGCACAGGGTGAAATCGTGGCGCCCCCGGGCAATCAGGCGCAGGTAATCCTGCATGAGCGCGTCATCCTCAGGCTGCTGCGTGGCCAGTCCAAATTTGGCGCGCCAGCGGGCGCTGATCGCGTCGGTATAGGCCGTGGCATAGGCGCCCATGATGGCGTTGGCCTGTTCGATGGCGGCGTTGTCGTCCTCATTCAGCAGCGGCAGACAGGCCTCCAGCAATCGTGCGCAGTTCCATTGGCCGACCTGTGGCTGCTGGTCCCAGGCGTATCGACCGGCGTCATCCGAGTGATTGCAGATGTGCTGCGGATCGAAGGCATCGAGAAAGCCGTAAGGCCCATAGTCGATGGTCAGGCCCAGAATGCTGAAGTTGTCGGAGTTCATCACGCCGTGGCAAAAGCCCACGGTTTGCCACTGCGCCATGAGCCGGGCGGTGCGACGGATGATCTCGGTCAGCCAGTCGGCATAACGCCCGACCAACGCGGGGAAGTGCTGCGCAATCACGGCGTCGGCCAGTTGTCGGACGCGATCGGCCTGGCCGCGCGCGGCCCAGAACTGGAAGTGGCCAAACCGCAGAAAGCTGGGCGCCATGCGCAGCACGATGGCCGCGCGCTCGGTCCGCTCGCGCTGCACCGGTTGCTGCGAGACGCCGAAGGCCAGCGCGCGGGTGGTGGGAATGCCCAGCGCGTGCAGGGCTTCGCTGGCAACGTACTCGCGCAGGGTCGAACGCAACACCGCGCGGCCGTCCGCGCCTCGGGAGTAGGGCGTCGGGCCGCTGCCCTTGAGCTGCCAGCTCCAGAGTTGATGATCGGGTGCCTGATGCCGGCCGATCAGATGGGCGCGGCCATCGCCCAGTTGCGGCACGAACACGCCAAATTGATGGCCGGCATAGACGCTGGCCTGTGGCGCGGCGCCGGGCAGGGGCGCCGCGCCCGCCAGAATCTGGCGAAAGTCATCGCTGTGCAGCCAGTCCGCCGGAAGGCCCAGGGTATGGCCCAGGGCGGTTTGGGCGTGCACCAGCTGCAGATCATCCAGTGGCGTGGGCGCACAGGGCGTGCAGATGGCCGGATCAAGCGCCTCGAAGGCGGTCTCGAACCGGGGCAGGGCAGGGGCGGAGTGGGTGTTCACCATGGGCCGAGTGTAAGCAGACGCCGATCAAGTCTCACATCGGCAACGCCGGCCCGTCTCCGGCAGGGCGCTGAGCGCCGCGGCATTGGGGGTTCTGTTCAGCTTCGCGGCGCTAGACTCGGATTTCCATCACAAGAAGGGGACCTCACATGGAAGTCATGAATCTGGGCAGCGGCATCGGCGGCGTCTTGTTGTTGATCGCCGTGATCTACGCCATCGTCAGCATCGCCAGCAGCGCTGCCACGCCCGGAGCCAAGGCGTTGTGGATCGCGCTGGTCGTGCTGTTGCCGTTGGTGGGCGTCATCATCTGGTTCCTGCTGGGGCCCAAGAAGTAGCGAATCGCGTTGAGGGGCGTCACCGCCCAAGCCCCCCGGATCCCTCGATCCGGGGGGCTTTTTCATGCATCGAGATCCACGCCCAGCCGTTGGCGCAGTTCACCCGGGGTCAGCGGCTTGGGCCGGGCCCCCGCCATGGCGTTGATCAATTCACACAGGCGACGGTTGATCGGCGCATCGCGCTCAAGCCGCTCGGCGAGGGTGACGATCTCGCCATTGAGCTGCATCACCTCGGTGGGCCGGCCCTGCGTCACATCGGCCACCATCGATGGGTAGCTGCCGGCCTGCAGCCCGCTGCGTGAACGGGCCAGCCACCACGCCAGTGGGCCGCCGCGGCGCAGCAGCAGTTGGTACACCCTCACCGGCATCGGTATCGGCAAAACCACCGAAATATTGGCGCGCCCGAGAATCTCGGCGGCTTCGTCAAACACCCTGAAGTAGCAGGCTTTAAGGTCGGGGTGGGTGATCAGGTCCTTGAATGTGGCGTGGCTGGCCGCGCAGATGGCATGGCCCAGGTTGATCAACAGCTTGCCCCAGATGGCGGCTTCGCCCTCGATGGCCTCGACGGCCATGCCCGAGCCCTCGAAGGCACCCAACAGCGTGGCATCGCGGCTGCCCACCAGCACCTGCGGCTTGGTGGTGATGCGTGCGTGCAGCGGCGCCAGCCACTGGCCGTTGAACATGATCGTCATCGGTGCCACAGATGCGCCGGGGAAGCGTTCATGCAGGCGCCGCAGCGCGCCCACGCCGTTCAGCGTGGGGATCACCGTACAGTGCGGCGGAATGGCGGGCAGGGCGTCGAGCACCGACGCTAGATCGGGATACTTGACGCAGATCACCAGGTAGCGGACGTCACTCAGGTCCAGGGCCTGTGTCAGCGTCGGCTTGGCAACCCGCAGGGCGGGGCGCCCGCCCAGTACATGGTCAACGCAAATCTGCTCGACACCCTGCACCGCATCGAGGTCGATGTTGCGCACATACAGGCGCAGCGGCATTTTCGCTGCGCGGGTGGCATAGGCGGCCAGAATCGTCCCCACCGCCCCTGCGCCCACAATCAGCATCATCGCGTGGCTCCCCGGATTGACTGGCCCGATCTTACGCCGGGCGGCGTGCCTTGGCTGTCCACGCGGCCACGGGCGCCGCACTGAAAGCGGGTAAACTGCCGGCCAGGCAGCCATCAGGGGAGCGCCAGTGACGGCCATCAAGCAGCAGGCGGCGCAGCATCATTCTGCGCTGTGGTACCTCGCCAGAGGGTTGATCGTGACGGGCGGGCTGGTGCTGAGTGTCGCCTCGGCGCGCGCCGACACCACGCTTGCGGAGGTCACCGAATGCATGCGTGCCAACCTGCCCGAGACGGTCCGCATTCAGCAGGTTCGGTTGAACACCGTGGACCGCGACGGCACACAGCGGCTGCTCACGGGCCGGATCGTCGCCAGCCGGGCCGATGGACGGCTCAATGCCAATCTGCGCCTCGAGTCGCCGCCGGACCTGAAAGACGCCGCCTATCTCAGCCGCGAGAACCGTGATGGCCGGGATGAAATCTTTCTCTACGTCCCCGCCATGAACCGTGTCCGGCGCGTGGCCGGTGGGGGCCAAAGCAGTGCCCTGTTCGGGACCGATTTCAGCTACGAAGACATGCGACAGGTGCATGACGCCTTTTCGGGGGACCAGGTGACCCTGCTGGGCAAGACCGAACTCGCGGACCGGCCCGCGCATCACCTCGAGGTTCTGCGCGCCACCGAAGCAGGGGGCGTCGAGCGGATGCAGGCCTGGGTCGATCAATCCGCCTGCGTGGTGTTGCAGCTCGATCGGTTTGACGGCGAGCAGGTGGTCAAGCGCATCAGCAGCCCGGTCGACAGCCTGAAGCAGTTGCCCGGCGGTCAGTGGTACGCCGAGAAGGTGCGTGTCGAAGATCGGCTGGGCGGCTCCAGCACCGAGATGACCGTGGAAAAGGTCCAGGTGGGCACCGACATGCCGGAGCGCCTGTTCAACCCGCGGTCGTTCTATCTGGGGCACTGAGCGGCCGGCCCTGCAGCCTTCGCGCAAGCCTCGCCGGGGCTGCAGACCCGGTGCCCCGGCGGTGGTTGCCGTTGCCCGGTTGCGGAGTGTGTTGTGGCCCCATGCCAAGGATGAAAGCGCGTGACGTACTTGACTTTCCCGAGCGAAGAACGACGCACTGACGGCCCCGGCCGGGCCATGGCGGCGTGATGCGCTACGTGCGCTCGATCTTGCAGCAGGGCGTGTTTCACCCGCGCCGGACCGTGATCGTCGCGTTGCTGCTGTCCCTGCTGGCGGCCGCAATGATCGTCGACTGGGAGCACCGCAGCCTGGACCTGCACATCGACCCCACGCTGGACCGGCTGCTGCCCGATGATGAGCCGGCCCAGGCCGCTTTCGAACGGCTGAGCCTGACCTTCGGCGCGCCCGACCAGTTGATTGTCGGACTGGAGATGGCGCAGGTCTTCAGCCCCGAGGGATTGCGCGCCGTGGCCCTCGCCACCCGGCAGGTGCGGGCGATACCCGGCGTGCGCGACGTGGCGTCGCTGGCCACCGTGCCCAACCTGCTGGCCGATGACGAAGCGCTGGACGTCAGCAGCTTCACCCGCCAGGCCGAGGTGGACCCGGGCAGCATCGACCTCATGGCCCGACAGGTGGCCAACAACCCGCTGTACGCGGGGTCGCTGGTCACCGACGACGGCCAAATGGCGGCGCTGATCATTACCCTGCAAGGCGTCGACGCCCGGCAGTATCTTGCCGCCGACCTCGACGCCCGCCTGCGGGACGCCGCCGCCGTGCCGGGCGTGACGCGCGTGCGCCTCACCGGGGCCAGCGCCATCCAGGCCGCCACCACCGACGCCCTGATGGGCACCCTGATCCTGATTCTGCCGCTGTTGGTCGCGCTGCTGCTGGCATTGCTGTGGCTGGCCTTCCGCTCCCTGCGGGCCACGGTGGCCGCCGCGTTGACCCTGACGGTCACGCTGCTGTGGACCACCGCGCTGCAGGTGCAGCTGGGCTGGTCGTTCAACATGGTGACGGTGATCGTGCCGGCTCTGGTGATCACCCTGGGCCTGTCGTACACCGTGCACGTGCTCAGCGAGATGATGGTCGCCGGCCTCGACGGCGGTTTGCCCGCCCGGCTCAAGGCGCTGGAGCGCGCGAGCCTGCCGCTGGCCTTGTGCGGGGCCACCACGGCCACCGGGTTTCTGGCGCTGAGCCTGTCGCCGCTGCCGGCGATTCGCGAGTTTGCCCTGCTCTCGGCGTTTGGCGTGCTGGTGGCCATCGTGTTGATTCTGGTGCTGCTGCCGGCGCTGTTGCCGGCCAGGCGGGACCCGCCGCCGCGGGACAGCTGGGACCTGCGTCTGGCGAGGCGCACCGCCCCGCGGCTCTCGGCCTGGGTGATTCGCCATCGCGGCCTGATTCTGGGCGCCGGGGTCGGCGTCACGCTGGTGGCGGCGCTGGGCGCCCTGCAGATTCGCAGCGGTGCCGAGTACATCCGCAATTTCCCCGCCGACAACACCTTGCGCCAGGACTTCGAAGTGCTGAACGACCGACTGGGCGGCGCGACTCTGGTGTCGGTGTTCGTAGAGACCTTCGTCAATAGCGCGCTGACCGAGCCGGATCTGCTGCGCGAAATCGACGCCTTGCAGGACTGGTTCAGGCGCCAGCCCGAAGTGGGCTCGGCGCTGTCGTATGTTGACTATCTGAAAGTGCTCAACCAGAGCCTCAATGAAGGTGATCCGGCCTATTTCGCGCTGCCTGACAGCGGGCCTGCGGCCAAGCAGATTCTGGTGTTTGGCGCCTCGGATGCGCTCAAGCGCGTGGTGGATCCCAGTCACCGCAGCGCGGTGATCAGCCTGCGGCTGAACGTCGATGACTCCGCGGCCATTGCGGCCTTCGTGCGTCGTGCCGAAGAGCGGCTGTCGCAGTTGCCGCGGCCGCTGGACGCCAGCCTCACCGGCATGCCGGTGTTGGCCACCCGCACGGTCGAAGTGCTGGCCAGTGGGCAATGGCAGTCATTGGCGGTGGCCGTTGGCGTGATCTGGCTGCTGCTGGCGCTGCTGTTCAACTCGGCCCGCGCCGCAGCGCTGGCGCTGCTGCCCAATCTGGCGGTCATCGCGATCTATTTCGGCCTTCTGGGCTACACCGGCATCGGCCTGAACCCCACGACCAGCCTGATCGCCTGCATCGTGCTGGGCGTGGCCGTGGACGACACCATCCAGTTTCTGGCGCGTTTCAATGGTGCCGCGCGGCGCGAGGGCGACGAGCGCGCCGGTGTGGAATTCGCCCTGGCCCACACCCTGCGTCCGGTCACCTTGACCAGTATCGGTCTGGTGATCGGCTTTCTGGCGTTCACCGGCAGCGATCTGCAAAGCCACGTGCAATTTGGCCTGCTGGCGTCGGCGACCCTGGCCATGGCCTGGCTGATCGACCTGACGGTGACGCCGGCACTTGGCTCCAAGCTGCGCATCGTCACCCTCTGGGATTTGATTCGCGTCGATTTGGGGCAGAACCCGCAGCACACCATTCCGCTGTTCTCGGGCCTCAGCCTGCGTCAGGTGCGGCTGTTTGCGCTGACCGCACGCATGGAGCAGCTGGCGCCCACGGCCCTGTTGATCCGCGAGGGTGAGATCGCCCGCGACATGTTTGTGGTCGTCGAGGGGCACTTCGAGGCCTGGGTGGAGCGTGACGGCGGCCGCAAGCGGCTGGCCACCATGGCGCGCGGTGCGGTGATTGGCGAGGCGGGCTATTTTGGCCAGCGCCGCACCGCGCATGTGGAGGCCACCCGCGATGCCCGCGTGCTGCGCTTCAACGCGGCCGACCTTGAGCGCATGCGGAAGCGTTATCCGCGAATCGCCGCCACCCTGTTCCGCAACCTCAACCGCATTCAGGCCGAGCGGATTGCGCGGATGACCGCGCTGGTGCGATGAGCCGCTGGCGACCTGCGGCGGCGAAGTCGTCGGCGTACATCACCGCCGAGGGCCATGCGCGGTTGAAGGCCGAGTTCGAGCACCTGTGGCGCGAGCGCCGGCCCGAGGTGGTGCGCGCCCTGGCCGAGGCTGCGGCGGAGGGCGACCGCTCGGAGAACGCCGAGTACATCTATCGCAAGAAAGAGCTGCGCGAAATCGACCGTCGCCTGCAGTATCTGACCACCCGCCTGCAGCACTTGACCGTGGTCGAGACCGAGCCCGCCGATCTTCAGCGCGTTTTTTTCGGCGCCTGGGTCACGGTGGAAGAGCCTGACGGCCAGTCCAAGACCTGGCGACTGGTGGGCGCCGACGAAATTGACGCCCCGCGCGGCTGGATCAGCATCGACGCCCCGCTGGCCCGGGGGCTGCTGGGCCGCCGGGTGGGCGACATCGTGCAGGTGGTGCTGCCCGCCGGGTCCCGCGAGCTGGTGATTCTGGGCGTGCAATACGGGCAGCCCGCCTGCTTGGGCTGAGCACGCGGCGTTGCGACGCCGCGGCGTACATCGCCTCATCCGGCGCTCTGGATCAGCCCAGAGACTCCAGCGCCTGCGCTTCGCGGCTTGCGGCCAGCGCGGCCAGACGGGCAATCACGCCGTAGGCATAGAAGCGATTGGGCTGGTCGTCCGGGCCGGCGCCCGGTTCGGGGTGATTGCCGCACTCTTCGAATGCCAAAGGTTCGAAGCGCATGCCCGGCGCGTTGAGGTTCTCGTCGGCGCCGCGCTGGCTGTTGAGCCGGTAGAAGCCGCCCACCACATGCTGATCGATCATGTACACCACCGGCTCGGCGGTGGCGTTGTCATCGCCCATGCGTTCGAGGGTCGGCACGCCCTCCTGCAAGATCGCGCCGGTGACGGCATTGCCTTCTTTCGCGCTGGACATGTGCGTTCTGGCCCGCCGGTTCATTTCGCGCACATCGTCGACCGAGCGCGCGGTCATGATGCCCATGCCGTAGGTGCCGGTGTCGGATTTGACGATGACGAAGGGCTCGGAGTCGATGTCGTATTCCTCATATTTCTGCCTGATGTCGGCGAGCAGCCGCTCGACATTGGAGATCAGGCATTCCTCGCCTTCGCGCTTGAGGAAGTTGATCTGTCCGCAGTTGCGAAACAGGGGGTCAATGAACCAGGGGTCGATGTCGAGCAAGGTGGCGATTTCGGCCGACACCTCGCGGTAAAAGCCGAAATGCCGCGACTTGAGGCGCGCATGCCAGCCCAGGCCGGTGGGCGGCAGCACGGTCTGCTCCAGACCTTTGAGAATCTCCGGCAGGCCGGCAGACAGGTCGTTGTTCAACAGCACCGCACAGGGTTTGATGGCGCCCACCCGCACGGTGTTGCCGACGCGCACCAGCGGTTCGTAGGTCAGTTGGCGGCCCGACACCGGCAGGTCGATCGTGGTGGGCGCGGTGATGTGGGGCGACAGCGAGCCGATGTGGACGTGATAGCCGGCCTTGCTCAGCAGGCTGTGCAGGGTCCCGACGTTTTCCAGATAGAACGCATTGCGGGTGTGGTTTTCGGGCACCAGCACCACGTGCCGCGCATCGGGGCAGATGCCCTGCATCGCCGCCTGAAAGGCCTGAATGCACAGCGGCTCGAACGAGGGGCTGAGGTTGTTGAATCCGCCCGGGAACAGGTTGGTGTCCACCGGCGCCAGCTTGAAGCCGGCATTGCGCAAATCGGCCGAGGCGTAGAACGGTGCCGCCGTGTTGCGCCACTGTTGGCGGAACCAGGCTTCGATGTCGGCCGAGCGCTCGATCAGCCGCGTTTCCAGCGACAGCAGCGGGCCCATGTTGGCGGTGGCAAGACGGGGAACAGGAGGCGTCATGGTGCAAACCCACATGAATTGAAAGGGGCGCAGTGTAGCGCCGCATGTCTGACAGACTGGTGATTGCCGGGCGGCGCTGCGAGTGTGCTAAAAGGCTCGCTACGCCAGTCACAAACGTCGTCCAAGGGAGTGGTTCGCCTGTGTCCGAAGAGCAAAGCTCAGCCGTGCGCATCATGGTGGTCGACGACAGCCAGACCATCAGGAAAACCGCCGAGTCACTGCTCACCAAGGCCGGCTACGAGGTGGTGACCGCGCAAGATGGCTTCGAGGCCCTGGCCGTGCTGGCGCGCAGCACGCCGGCACTGGTGTTCATCGACATCATGATGCCGCGCCTGGACGGTTATCAGGCCTGCGCACTGATCAAGGGCAACGCCCAGTTCGCAAAAATCCCGGTGATCATGCTGTCGTCCAAAGACGGCCTGTTTGACCGCGCGCGCGGACGCCTCGTGGGCTCTGACCAGTACCTCACCAAGCCCTTCACCCGCGAAGAACTGCTGGCGGCGGTCGAGTCTCATCTTGGTGCCGCTTGATGTCGCTGGGACCGTTTGAGTATCTGCTGGCGCTCGATGGACAGCTGCGAACGCTGCGGGTCGACCTTGCCACCGAAACCACAACCCGCTGGAAGGGGCTGATGGTGCGGGTCGGCAGCGACACCCTGCTGGTGCCGCAGGCCGACGTCAGCGAGGTCATCCCGCCGCCGCCGGCGACCACGGTGCCCAATGCCCGCGCCTGGTTGCGCGGCGTCGGCAACCTGCGCGGGCTGTTGCTGACGCTGGTCGACCTCAAGGCGCTGATGGGTGACGGGCCTACCCGTCCCGGCCGCCTGCAGCGAACCCTGGTGGTCAACACCCAGACGCCGTGGCTGGGCTTCATGGTCGACGAAGTGGTCGGCTCGCGCAGTTTCGACGTGAGCGATCAATGTGAATGGCCTGCCGCCGAAGGGGACCCGTGGATGGCGGTCACGCTCGGAGCCCTGCGCACCGCCGATGCCGGCGCCCTGCGGGTGATCAGCCTGCACAAACTCGCGGCCAGCGAGCGGGTGCGCCATGCCGGTTGGTGACCGCGCGTTGGGCCTGATGGCGCCGCTGCCCGAGGGTTATCGGGTGCTGTGGATACGACCCGGCATCGAGCGCAGCCTGATCAAGGTGCGATTGGCCATCGAGCGCCATGTGGAAGGCCGCGACGGCGCCGTGCCGCTGGACGAGGCGCTGGGCGCGCTGCAAGAGCTGCAGGGCGTCGCGCAGGTGCTGCCCTGGGTCAGCTTGCGGCTGAGCTTCGACGGCATGGCCGACGTGCTGAGCGGCCGGCGCGGCACCGTCGCCGAGGGGGCCGATCAATTCAGCACCACCGACAGTGGCCTCAGTGCCGTGTTGAGCGGCTGCGTGCTGATTCCCGACTATCTCGATCTGCTGGCCCGTGGCCAGGCCGATTCGCCCTTGCTGCTGTTACCGCTGATCAACGAGCTGCGGCTGGCGGTGAAGCGGCCGCTGGTGGCCGAATCGGCCATCATTGCCCTGCAATTGGCGCAGCAGCCCTGGCCCGCGCGTGAGGGCGATGCCCGCGCCCACCCCAGCCAGATGCCCGCCCTGGCGCGCAAGGCTTCGGCCTACTACCAGTCGTCACTGCTGGCGGTGATGCGCGAGCAATCCGACGCGCGCGCCCACTGGGGCCGCCTCGGCAAGCTGTCGGAGCAGTTGGCGTCGGCCACGCCGGATCTGCCGTCGTACTGGTTGTGGACCAGCCTGGCCGCCCTCGTCGAAGCCGTGCTGACGCGCAGGCTGGACTTCGGGATGGAGCTGCGCCGGCAACTCGGCGCCGTCGGGCAACTGTTGAAGCGTCTGGGCGAACGGCCTGCCGATGCTGCGATCAATGCCGAAGCCGAAGTCGCGGCCGAAGTGGCAGCGCTGGCCGCCGGCCTGCTGTACGTCGTCGCCCGTGCGGTGCCGGGTGGACGGCGCGTCATGGCGGTGCAGGCTGCCTGGCGTCTGCGCGAATGGGTGCCCGACGACCGCGTCATTGAACGTCGCCGAGCCCAGTTGCAAGGCCCCAATGCGCGGCTGCTGACCCAGGTCACCCGTGAATTGAGGGCCGATCTGGCCGAAGCCAAAGACGCCATCGATCTTGCGGTGCGCACGGCCGAGCCCGTTCATCTGGAACTGGCCGAAGGGTGCCTGGCGCAGATTGCCGACACGCTGCGCGGCTTGGGGTTGCTCACGCTGGGCGCCCACGTGACGCGCCAGTGCGGGCAGTTGGCCGAACTCAAGCTCACGGCCGACGTGGCCGGTTGGGAAGCCCTTGCGGGCAACCTCTTGCGGGTTGAGGCCAGCCTTGAACGCGAGCTGTTCGGCCAACTCGGCGGCCTGGTGCCGCCCATGGCGCCGGAGCCGGGCGAGCTGCCCAACCCGACCCTCGAAGACAGTCGCATCGCCCTGATCCGGGTGGCACTGGGAGACCTGGCCCGCGCACGCGGTGCGCTCGACACGGCCTTCCGCCGGCGCGATGCGGCAGGTCTGGCCGATGTGCCGGCGCTGCTGGAGCGCGTGGCCCTGGTGCTGCCGATCATCGAGCAGGGGGCCATCGCCACGGCCTTGAGGGGTCTGGCAGCGGTCGTTGCCCACCCGGCCCTGGTTGTCGAGGGCCCGGAAACCGAATGGGCGGGCTTGTTCGCCCTGATCAGCTCGCGGGTCGAACTGTCGCTGGAAGCGCTGCGTGATGGCCTTGGGGCCGGGCTGATCGAAGGCGAGACCGATCCGTTTGCCGACATTGAGCCGCTCTTGGCGGAGCTGCGCGCCCTGCTGCCCACTGGCCCATCCGGCGCGCTGACTGCCCCCGCCGGGCCAGCCGCAGCCGCGCCCGAACCGGTGCCGACGGACCCCGATGACACCGATCCGGCGCTGCGCGAAATCTTCTGTGAAGAAGCCGCCGAGGTGTTGATCACCCTGGACGGCGTGATCCCCGCATGGCGGCGGCAACCGGAGCGCTCCGAGGCACTGCTGGTCATCCGCCGCGCCTTTCACACCCTCAAAGGCTCCGGGCGCATGGTCGGCGCCGACGATCTGGCCGACTTTGCGTGGTCGGTGGAGCGCGTGCTCAACGCGGTCCTCGACGGCGCGCGCGACATCGGGCACGACGTGATCGACGTGATCACCTCAGCGCATCAGGCCTTGCCAGAAATGATCACGCGCTTCCGCGCGGGCGAGGCGCTGCCCGAGCCCGCGGCGTCGCTGATCGAGCGTGCCCGGCAGTGCCTGGAGGGGCCGAAGGTCACCACCGAGATGCGCGCGGCCTTCGTCGATGATGCCAACGACAGGCTGGATCAGATCAGCCTTTGGCTGCAGCAGCCCGGTGCGCATCGCGACGTGCCCGATCCGGTGATTCGCGCCTTTCATACCCTGCGCGGCGCCTCCAGTGCCGTCGGCCTGCCGGCTCTGGCCGAAGTGGCGGCCGAATGCGAGCACTGGCTTGATGGCTTGCGCGCCATTGGCCGACGACCCGAGGCCGAGGCCTGTGAGGTGCTGGCGGCGGTGGTCGAACAGGCGCGCAACTGGGTGTCGACCGTCAATCAGGTCGATGCCGACGCCGCTGACGGCACGCAGATGCTGGCGCGGCTGCGCCATGCGCAGACGCAGGCGCCGGACGCGGTGAAGGCGGTGGTGGCTGCGCGCGAGTTGATCGAGGTGTTTTCGATGGAGGCGCTCGACCTCATCGACAGAACCGAGTCGCTGTCACGCGAATGGGCGCAGGACCCCGCGCGCCACGACCTGCCCGAGGCGATGCAGCGCGAACTGCACACGCTGGGCGGCGCGGCCGCCGTCTCGGGCGTGCCGTCGCTGGCACAGGTGGCCCGCGCGCTGGAAAGGCGCCTGGCGCAGGTCACGCCCGGGCCGATGGTGTTTGCGCAGTTGCCCGCGGTCTTCGAGGCCCTGCAGCAACTGCTGGATGCCTATCGCGAAGGCCGTGCGCCGGCCGTCGCGCCCGACCTGCTCGAGCGCATCGAGGGTCTGGGGCGCGCCGAGGGGCCCATACCGCGTGACGGCGTTGCCGAGCCCGCCGCCGATGACGCCGGAGTGGGCGATGACGCGCCGGGCGCGCCCGTGCCTGCCGGGTCAGTGATGGAGACCACCGAGGCCATGGGTGATGCGTCCGCCCCGTTGCCGCTGCCAGCGCCAATACCGGCGCCCGCCGCGCCGCAGGCCGACGTCACTGATCGCGGCACCGATGACGGGGGCAACGAAGACGGCGACCACGATGACGATCAGGCGCTGGATGCGATTTTCTTCGCCGAAGCCCGGGCCTTGCTCGACACCTTCGACACCCTCACCCAGGGTTGGGCGCTGCACCCCGAGGCGCCCGAGCCCGCCACCGACACGCAGCGCGTGCTGCACACGCTCAAGGGCAGTGCGCGCATGGCGGGGCATCCCGCCCTCGGCGACGTGGCCGAACGTCTGGAAGCTCAGGTCAAGGCGCTGCAAGGGCAGACGCCTGCACCGGGCGTGTTCAGCCGCCTTGCCGACATTGGCCATCGCCTTCAAGCCGGGCTGCGGGGCCTGCAGCGCGGCGAGACCGACAGTTTTGCGTCGTGGCACGACGACCCGCTGGCCCCGGTTGTGGACGCGATCGCAGCGCCGGCGCCCACCGCCGATACCGATACCGATGCCGATGCAGATGTCGGATTTTTGCCATCGTCCAGCGGCGATCAGCCCGTGCCGTCGATGCCATTCAGCGAACGCGCACCAGCCGATGGGGCGCCGGATGACGCCGATCAGGCGGAACTGCTGGCCATCTTCTCGGAGGAGGCCAGCGAGCTGATCGACGCGCTGGAAGCCGCGTTCGGCCGCTGGCGGCAGAACACGGCCGATGCCAGCCCGCGGGGCGACCTGTTGCGGGCCCTGCACACCCTCAAAGGGGGCGCGGGCATGTGCAACTGGACCGCCTTGGCCGATCGCGCCCACGCCCTCGAAAGCGAGCTGGAGCGTCAGGAGCGCCAAGGCCTGACCTTGACCGAGGCGCACACGCTGGAGGCCGTTGGCGTCGCCATCAGCGATCTGGCGCAACAGGTGTTGCAGCCGCCGGTCAGTCTGACCGCGCTGGCCGCGGCCGGCGCCGGCCAGGCCTCGCCGAACGCGCCGGCCGCGACGCCGCTGGAGTGGGATCCACGCCTGTTCTTCGTGCCCGAAGACGAGGCCGACAGTGCCGTGTCGCGACAGGAAACCGCGCGCGTGGCGGTGGAGCGTCTCGACGGCATGCTCAACGAGGTGGGCGAGGTCTCGATCATCCGTGCGCGACTGGAAGCGCAGATGACCCAGGCGCGCAGCCAGCTGGCCGAGATGCAGCAGTCGGTGGAACGCCTGCGCGACCAGTTGCGACAGATGGACGCCGAAACCGACGCTCAGATTCACGCCCGCGGTCTGGCCTCCAGTACGCCCGAGCAGGACCGCTACGCCGGCGATTTCGACCCGCTGGAAATGGACCGCTACACGCGCATGCAGGAGCTGTCGCGTTCGCTCAATGAATCCCTGGGCGACATCGCCGGGCTGCACGACACCCTCAGCGGCGTGGTGGGCGACAGCGAAACCCTGCTGGTGCAGCAGAACCGCGTCAACACCCAGTTGCAGCAGGGGCTGATGGGTACCCTGATGGTGCCGTTCTCGCGGCAGATTCCGCGCCTGCAGCGGGTGGTGCGCGCCACGGCCCTGGAACTCGGCAAGCAGGCGACGCTGCAGGTCATCGGTGAAGAGGCCGAGCTGGACCGCAACGTGCTCGAACGCATGACCGCGCCGCTGGAGCACCTGCTGCGCAACGCCGTGGTGCACGGCATCGAGCCCCCGGAACGGCGCGCCGAGGCCAACAAGCCGCCGGTTGGGCAGGTGACCATCACCCTGCAGCGTGAAGGCAGCGAACTGTTGATGGTGCTCAGCGACGACGGCGGCGGTCTGGACTTTGCGCGCATCGAGTCGATTGCCGTGCAACGGGGCCTGCTGCCTGCGCCCTTGGCCGCCGACGCACCGCAGCGTGAGGTCGACCTCGCCAGCTTCATCTTCGAGCCCGGCTTCTCGACGGCCGAAACCGTGACCCAGTCGGCCGGGCGCGGCATCGGCATGGACGTCGTCGCCGCCGAGGTCAAGCAGTTGGGCGGCACCCTGGGCGTGGTCTCGACGCGGCACAAGGGCGCGCGTTTCCAGGTGCGGCTGCCGCTGACGCTGGCGGTGTCACACGCATTGCTGGTGCGGGTTTCGGAACGGCCCTACGCCTTGCCGCTGGCCAACATCGAAGGGGTGGTGCGGATCCCGCTCAACGACCTGCCACGTCACCTGTCGGCCAGCACGCCCGAGCCGGTGATGTACGGCAACCAGCCTTATCAATTGCGCCGCCTCAGCGACCTGCTGGGCGTGGCCGCAAGCGCGGTCACGGTGGACCACAACACCGTGCAGGCGGTGATGCTCCGCGCCAGCGAGGGCCTGGTGGGCGGCAGCCGCACCGCGCTGCTGGTCGATGCGGTCATCGGCAACCGCGAGATCGTTGCCAAGCCGCTGGGGCCGATCATCAGCGCCATCAACGGCATCAGCAGCGCAACCATATTGCCCGACGGTCAGGTGGTGCTGATTCTTGATGCTCTGGCGCTGGCCCAGGCCCGCGCCCGCCAGCAGCGTGTCCAGCCGCGCGTTGACCGGGTCGGCAGCACGCCGCTGATCATGGTGGTCGACGACTCCATCACCATTCGCCGCGTCACCCAGCGCCTGCTGGCGCGCAACGGGCTCAGGGTCATGACCGCCAAAGACGGGCTCGATGCCATGGCGCAGTTGGCCACGGTCACGCCGGCCGCGATTCTGCTCGACATTGAAATGCCGCGGGCCGACGGCTTCGAGGTGGCCAGTTACGTGCGCAATACCGAGCGCCTGGCGCGCATCCCCATCGTCATGATCACCTCGCGCTCCGGTGACAAGCACCGCAGCCGGGCCGCGGCGATCGGGGTCAACCGTTACCTGATCAAGCCTTATCAGGAAGGGGATTTGATGGATGCCCTCAAGGCCCTGCTGCCCGGTGTCGCGGCATGAGATCGCCCGCGCCGCAACGCCGCGAGGTGCTGTACGCGGCCTTGATTCCGCTGGATCAGGACAGCGCCCTGCTGCCCAACGCCGCCCTGCTGGACGTGCTGCCCATGGCCCTGCTGGCGCCCTTGTCGGAGGCCGCGCAGCGGGCCGATCTGAGGGGTCTGGCGGGCTGGGTAAGCTACCGCGGGCACCGCCTGCCGGCGCTGCAGCTTGAAGCATTGCTGGGCCACGACCGCGCGCCGCCCGGTCTTCGTGGCCGGTTGGTGGTGCTGCAGGGCGTGTCGTCGCCCGAGGCGCGGCTGGTGTTGGTGGCGCAGTCGGCGCCGCGGCGGGTCACGCTCAGCCATCAGGTGCTGACGGCGGATGCCCTGGCGGTCGATGTGGGCGGGGTGATCGCGCAACGCTGCCGAATTGCCCGACAGCCCGTGGCCATTCCCGATCTGGCGGTGCTGGAACGCGAGGCCGCGGCGCTGGCCGCGCGCGCCACCGGGGCCTGAGCGTCACAGCGTCTTGATCAGCACCTTGGAATTGCGCTGGTAGTTGTACAGCGCGGCGCGCGCCATCGGCAGCGCTTCCACCGTGTCGGGCTGAAAGCCGTGCTCGATAAACCAATGCGGTGAATGGGTGGTCAGGCTGAAAAGCCGTTTCAGACCCAGCCGCCGGGCTTCAACCTCGACCCGCTTCAGCAGCGCGGCGGCGCGCCCGGCGCGGTGATAGTCCGGGTGCACGGCCACGCAGGCGAATTCGCCGAGGCCACTGGGGAGGTCGGGAAACAGCGCGCAGCACGCAATCACCAGGCCGTCACGGACGATGACGTTGAAGTGTTCGATCTCCAGTTCCAGCTGCTCGCGCGAGCGTGGCACCAGCACGCCGCTGGCCTCCAGCGGCTGTATGAGGCTGAGAATGCCGCCCACGTCTTCAATGGTTGCATCGCGCGTGGCCTCGTAGGCGCTGTCGGCGTAGAGCATCAGGCCCTCGCCATCGCGCGTGTACAGCTCGCGCAGCAGCACGCCGTCGGTCTGTTGGCCGATCAGGTGAACGCGCTTCACGCCCGAGTGCCCGGCGCGGATGGCCGCCTCGATCACGTGCCGGTCTTCCTCAGGCACGTGATCGGACGACGCCAGCAAGACCTCGGCCTCGGCCAGCGACAGCTGACCGGCATCGCCGGTGTCTTCTGCCAGCCGCCATTGATTGGGGTCGCTGGGCAGCACCAGCACCAGCTTGTCGGCCTTCAGCGCGGCGGCCGTGGCGGTGGCGACCTCTTCGGCGCGCAGGTTGAAAATCTCACCGGTCGGTGAATAGCCGATGGGTGACAGCAGCACGATGCGGTCGTCCTGCAGCACATCGCGCAGCGTGTCGACATCGACGCGGCGCACCTCGCCGGTGAACTGGTGATCGACCCCGTTGCGCACGCCCACCGGCTTGGCCGTGACCAGATTGCCGCCGAGCACCCGCAGCCGCGCGCCGCCCATCGGCGTGCTGGCCAGCCCGGTGGACAGGCGGGCTTCGATGCCCATGCGCAGGCTGCCCACGGCGGCCTTGACGCACTCCAGCGCGGCGCGGTCGGTGACGCGCAGGTCTCCCTGGTACAGCGCGGCAAGCCCCTGTGCGGTGAGCATGGCGTCGATCTGCGGTCGCGCACCGTGCACCAGCACCAGCTTGACGCCCAGGCTGTGCAGCAGGGCCACGTCGTACAAGAAAGCGTCGAACCCGGGTTGCTCGGCCGCTTCGCCGCCAAAGGCGATCACGAACACCCGCCCGTGATGCGCGTGGGCATAGGGCGCGGCAGCGCGCAGGGCGGCAATGAAGTCGGTGGCATTCATGCGGCCAGTATAGATTCGCCCGGCGCGGGGCGATCCGGCGCGCGGCTTATAATCATGCGCATGTCAAAGCCTCTCGATTTTGCCGCGCTGGACGCGGTGGTCCGCCAGATTGAACGCGGTGGTGACACCGCCGAGATTCACGGCTCGGTGTGTGGCGCGCTGTGCGTGCAGCGCCCGGAAGAGATCGACCTGTTCATGTTGGTCGACGCCGGCGTGCCCGCCCGGTCGCGTGCCCCGGAGGGGCTCAAGCAGCTGCGTGACGAGGCCCTGGTGTCCTTGCAGGACGAAGCCCTGGGGTTTGCCCCGCTGCTGCCCGACGACAGCCATTCGCTGGAAACGCGGGTCGAGGCCATGGCCGCGTGGTGTGCCGGCTTTCTGTTCGGCTTGTCGCTGAAGCCAGGGTTCGACCCCAGGGCGATGAGCGACGACGCCCAGGAAATTCTCACCGACTTCACCGAGCTGACGCGCGCCAGTTTCGACCCCGAGGAAGACGGCGAGCTTGAAGAAGTGGCCTACGCCGAGCTGGTGGAATACGTGCGCGTCGGCGTGCAGCTGATCTACATGGAGCTGCGGCCCGATCCCATGCCCGATCCGCAACGCTCGCGGAGCGTGCATTGACGGCCCCGGCACACGCAGAGCGCCGCGCCGCGCTGATGCAGGCGCTCGGTGAACGGGGGGTGGCGATCATCCCTGCGGCGCGGGAACAGGTGCGCTCGCGCGACACGCATTATCCGTTCCGGCAGGACAGCGACTTTCATTACCTCACCGGCTTTCCCGAGCCCGAGGCGATTGCCGTGCTCTGCCCGGGCCGCGAGGAAGGCGCGTTCGTGCTGTTCGTGCGGCCGCGCAATGCCGAACGCGAAATCTGGGACGGGCGCCGTGCCGGTCCTGAAGGCGCGATGGCGCGCTACGGCGCCGATCAGGCCCACGCACTCGACGCTCTTGAAACCGAGTTGCCGAAGCTGCTGGCCGGCCGCGAAACCTTGCACTACACCCTTGGCGAGCATGCCGCGCTCGACGGGCTGGTGACCCGCACCCTGCGCCAATTGCGCGAGGTCGCCAGACGCGGTGCCCAGGCGCCGGCGCGCGTGCAGGCGCTGGAGTCGACCCTGCATGAGCTGCGGCTGATCAAGTCGGGGGACGAGATCGAGATCATGGCCCTGGCCGGGCGCATCAGCGCCGAGGCGCACGTGCGGGCCATGCAGGTGACACGGCCGGGCCGCAACGAGTGGGAAGTGGCTGCCGAAATCGAGCGTCATTTTCTCGCGCATCGCATGGTGCCCGGCTATACCAGCATCGTCGGCGGCGGCGAGAACGCCTGCATCCTGCATTACACCGAGAACAACCAGCCGCTGCGCGGCGGCGATCTACTGCTGATCGACGCCGGTGGCGAGCTTGACGGCTACACCGCCGACATCACCCGCACGTTTCCCGTCAACGGCCGCTACAGCGGCCCGCAACGGGCGCTTTACGACGTGGTGCTGGCGGCCAACAGGGCGGCCATCGACACCCTGCGCGCCGGCGTGAGTGTCGGCAGGCCGCACGAGGTGGCCTCGCACATCCTGGCCGAAGGGCTCATCGATCTGGGGCTGTGCCAGGGCACCGCCGACGGGGTCATCGAGTCCGGTGAACTGCGGCGTTATTACATGCATGGCACCGGCCACTGGCTGGGTCTGGACGTGCACGACGTGGGCCGCTATCGCACCGCCGAAGGCGCCTACCGCAACTTTGTGCCCGGCATGGTGATGACGGTCGAGCCGGGCCTGTACATCGCGGCCGGCAGCGCGGGTGTGGACGCGGCGTTCCACGGCATCGGCATCCGCATCGAGGACGACGTGGTGGTCACCGACGGCGCACCGCGGGTCTTGACCGAGGGCGTGCCGAAAGCGCCGGCCGCCATCGAAGCCCTGATGGCTGCGCAATGAGCGCCACGCCGAGGGCAACGCCTGATGTCGACCTGGCCATCGTCGGCGGCGGGCTGGTGGGTGCCAGTCTGGCGGTGGCGCTGTCCGGCAAGGGATTCCGGGTGTTGCTGATCGAGGCGGCGCATCCCCCGGCCATCGCGCCGCAATGGGACGAACGCTGTATCGCCCTGAACGCGCGCAGCCAGCACATTGTTCAGCAGCTGGGTTTATGGCCGCTTTTGCAGGCCGAGGCCGTTGCCATTACCGCCACGCACATTTCGGAGCGTGGCCGTTTCGGCATGGCGCAGTTCACCGCCGCCGAGGCCGGGCTGGAGGCGCTGGGCCACAACCTGCCGCTGCGGCACATCGGCCAGACCGTCTGGCAGGCGGCGCAGCAGGCTGAAGGCGTGCAGATCCGGGCACCGGCAGCGGTCACGGCGGTGACGGCATCTGACCAGGGTGTGGAATTGCGCCTGGCAGACGGCCAGACCGTGCACGCGCGACTGCTCGCCGCCGCCGATGGCGCGCAGTCCGCCGTGCGGCGTGCCTTGAACATTGCGGCCGAGCTGCACGACTATCGGCAGTCGGCCATCGTCACCGCCATCCGCGTGCAACGGCCGCGTGCCGGCGTGGCCTACGAGCGCTTCACGCCCGACGGCCCGATCGCCGTGCTGCCCAAGCCGGACGATGCCTGCTCGCTGATCTGGACCCTGCCGACCGCCGCCGCCGAGCGCGCCATGGCCCTGGCCGATGAGGTGTTTCTTGCCGAAGCCGCGGCCTGCTTTGGCGGGCGCCTGGGGCAGTGGACCGCCCTGGGGCGGCGCCAGTGTTACCCGCTGTTGCGCACGGTCAGCACCCGCCTCAGCGCGCCATCGACGATGTTCGTCGGCAACGCGGCGCATGCGCTGCACCCGGTGGCCGCGCAGGGCTTCAATCTGGGGCTGCGCGATGTCGCCGCCCTGGTCGAGCTGCTGCAGGCCTGTCCGCTGGCGCAGTGGGCCGACGTGCCGGCCCGCTACGCCGCCGCCCGGACGCAGGACGCGGAGCGCACCGCCGGCTTTACCCATTCACTGGTCGGGCTGTTCTCCAACCGCTGGCCGGGGCTGGCCAGCGCCCGGCATCTGGGCCTGCTCGGGCTCAACCTGCTGCCGGGTCTCAAACGCGAGGTGATGTGGCAGAACCTCGGTTACGGGCGGCAGGCATGAGCCTGCAGCGCTGGCCCATCACCGTGGTCGGGGGCGGCGTGGTCGGGCTTGCCGCCGCGCAGGCGCTGACCGCGGCCGGGTTTGACGTGGGCGTGATCGAACAGGGGCCGCCGCCGGTGGCCGATGCGCACGACCTGCGCATGTACGCCATCGCGCCCGGCGCGGCACAGGCCTTGCCGGCAGGGGTGCTCGATGATCCCGCCCATCAGGTCTTCACCGACATGCAGGTGTGGCACGCCGAGCGGGCCGGCGCGCTGCGCTTCACTGCCGCCGAAGCGCGGGCCCCGGCCCTGGGCTGGATCGCGCCGGAGTCGGTGCTGCGCCAGGCCCTGTGGGCCGCGTTGCCCGCGCATCGCTGCTGGAGCGGTGCCAGCGTTGTTGACCTGACCCATCACGACGACGGCCTCAGCCTGATGCTGGACGACGGGCGGGTGGTGCGCAGCCAGCTGGTGGTGGCCTGCGACGGCGCCCGCTCGCCGATGCGCGCGCGCGCCGGCATCGACGTGCACGCCTGGTCGTACCCGGCGCGCGGTCTGGTGGCCGACATACGCGCCGGGCAGCCGCACGCACAAACCTGTTGGCAGCGTTTTCTGCCCGATTCAGTCGTGGCCCTGCTGCCGCGACAGGGCGGCCACTATTCTCTGGTCTGGTCGACGCCCGAAGCCGATGCGCTGGCGGCGCTGGACGATGCTGCATTCGGCGCAGCCCTGACGGCGGCCTTCGGCGGCGAATTGGGCGCACTTGATGTGTGCAGCCCGCGGCGCCTGTTTCCGCTCAGCGCCCAGCATGCCGAGGCCTATGTGGCGGGGCGCATCGTGCTGGTTGGCGATGCCGCGCACACTGTGCATCCCTTGGCGGGGCAGGGCGTGAATCTGGGCCTTGGGGACGCGCTGGAGCTGGTGAGCGTGTTGCGCCAGGCCCGCGATGCCGGCCGCGACTGGACCCAGCCGCGCGTGCTCGCCCGCTACCAGCGGGCCCGTCGCGCCGCCAATGCCGAAATGATTGCGCTGACCGACGCCCTGTCACGCGGCTTTGCGCCGGGTATTCCCGGTCTTTCGGACGTGCTGGACCAGGGCCTGCGTTGGGTCAATCAAATGACGCCGGTCAAGGCCCTGCTGATTCGCCGGGCCATGGGGTTGACGCAGAACTGAGTGCGGCGGGCCGGCCTGGCCGGTCTCAGAGAAACCGCATCGACAGGTCGACGGCCTGCACGTGCTTGGTGAGGCTGCCGATGGAGATGCGGTCAACCCCGGTTTCGGCGATCTCGCGCACATTGTCGAGGCGCGCGCCACCACTGTATTCGAGCAGCGTGCTGCCGCCGGCAGCGCGGTGCTGGCGCGTCAGTTCGACTGCGGTGCGCAGGTCGGCAAGCGAAAAATCGTCAACCAGCAACACATCGACATCGTGGGCCAGCGCCATGTGCGCTTCGTCCAGATTCTCGGCCTCGGTCATCAGCGGCACGTCGGCGTCAAGCGCACGCGCGGCGGCAATGGCATTGGCGATGCCGTTGGCCGCCCGAATGTGGTTTTCCTTGATCAGGATGCCGTCGAACAGGCCGATGCGATGGTTGTGACCGCCGCCGCAGCGCACCGCATATTTTTGCGCGGTCCGCAGGCCGGGCAAGGTTTTGCGGGTGTCGACAATGTGCGCCTCGGTGCCGCGGACCGCGTTGACGAACGCGCGCGTGCGGGTCGCCGTTCCCGACAGCGTCTGCAGAAAATTCAGCGCCGTGCGCTCGCCGGTCAACAGCGCCCGCGCCGGGCCTGCGAGCGTGAACAGCACGGTGTCGGGCGACACGTCGTCACCGTCTTCAACGGCCCATTCCACGCTGACCGCCGCGGACAGATGGCGAAAGGTGGCGTCGACCCAGGCGCGTCCGCAGACCACGGCCGACTCGCGGCTGATGACCTGGGCGCGGGCCGGCGCGTTGTCGGTGAGCAGCGCGGTCCAGTCTTGCCGGCCTTGGTCTTCGTCGATGGCGCGGGCCACGACGGTGTCGAGATCGTTGACGTAGTCGGGCAGCCAGAGGGTGGTCATGCGTCCTGTGCCCACAGCCATTCGAGCAGGGCCATCTGCGCCCAGAGCCGATTTTCGGCCTCGTCCCAGACCACCGACTGCGGACCGTCGATGACCTCGGCGCTGACTTCTTCGCCGCGATGGGCGGGCAGGCAGTGCATGAACAGGGCGTCGCGCCGGGCCTTCAGCATCAGGTTGCCATCGACCTGGTAGGCGGCGAAGGCCTTGAGGCGGCGTTGGGTCTCGGCTTCCTGCCCCATGCTGGTCCACGTGTCGGTGACCACCAGGTCGGCGTCGCGGGCGGCCGCTTCGGCACTGCCGACCAGTTCAACCGGCCCGCCGGTCTCGCGCACCACCGAGGGGTCGGGGCCAAAGCCCACCGGGCAGGCAATGCGCAGGGTGAAGTCCAGCAGCCGGGCCGCTTCGATCCACGAGTGGCAGACGTTGTTGCCGTCTCCCACCCAGGCCACGGTGCGCCCCCGCGGGTCACCGCGATGCTCGATCCAGGTCTGCAGGTCGGCGAGCAGCTGGCAGGGGTGGTGCAGTTCGGACAGGCCGTTGATGACCGGGACGCGCGAAAGACGTGCGAGTTCCACCTGGTCGGCCTGCGAGTCGTTGCGGATCATAATGGCGTCACACATGCGCGACAGCACGCGCGCGGTGTCCGCCAGGGGTTCGTCGCGGCCAATCTGGGTGTTTCCGGCCTGGAGGAACAGCGCGTGACCGCCAAATTTGGCCATGCCCGACTCGAAGCTGACCCGGGTGCGGGTCGAATTCTTGGTGAAGATCATGGCCAGGGTGCGGCCGGCGAAGGGCCGTGCGGCAAGTGGCGGTGAGGCCTTGAGCGCCGCGGCGCGGCGCAGGATCTGGCGCAGCTCGTCCGGGCTCAGGTTCGACAGCTTCAACAGGTGGCGGGTCATGTTGGCCGCAGCTCATTTATCGGAAGAAATGAAAAAGGCCGCGCCTGAGCGCGGCCTTGAGACCGACATTGTCGCCGATCAGCCGAGATTCTTCTCGACGAACTCCCAGTTGACCAGCGCCCAGTAATGCTCGAGGTAGGTCGGGCGGGCGTTGCGGTAGTCGACGTAGTAGGCGTGTTCCCACACGTCGCAGGTCAGCAGCGGCGTCTTGCCGTCGGTCATCGGGTTGCCGGCGTTGGCGGTGTTGACGATGGCGAGGCTGCCGTCGGCATCCTTCACCAGCCAGGTCCAGCCGGAGCCGAAGTTGCCAATGGCCGATTCGGTGAACTGCTTCTTGAAATCTTCAAGGCCGCCAAAGGCCTTCACCAATGCGTCAGTGACGGCTTTGCTGGGGGTGGTCGGCTTGGGCGACAGGCCGTTCCAGAAAAAGGTGTGGTTCCACACCTGGGCGGCGTTGTTGAAGATCTTGCCGCTGGACTTCTTGACGATGTCTTCAAGGCTGGCGTTTTCAAACTCGGTGCCGGCAATCAGCTTGTTGCCGTTGTCCACGTAGGCTTTGTGATGTTTGCCGTAGTGGTATTCCAAGGTCTCCTTGGACATGTGCGGCGCCAGAGCGTCGAGGGCATAGGGTAATTCGGGAAGGGTCAAAGCCATGACATGAACTCTCTTGATCAGTGCGGGCGAAATAGCTGGCTAAATCAGTCTGCAGGCCAGTAAGGCGCCTGAGGGTAGGGGAGCAAGCGGTGTATTTCAACCGACGTACTCAGCATCAAACAGGGTGGCACAGCGTATGCTAACGAACCTGAACGTGGCCAGTTTCGAGACCTTCTAAATGACCTACTGCCTTGCCATCCGCGTCAATGACGGATTGGTCTTCGCGGCTGACACGCGCACCAGCGCGGGGCTGGACGACGTGCGCACGTACAACAAGATGCATCATTTCGAGGTGCCGGGTGAACGCAGTTTCGTGATGCTGTCGGCCGGCAATCTGGCGACCACCCAAGCCATCTTGGTGCAGTTGGAGCGCGACTGGAATGCCGTGGACGGCCGCAACTCGCTGAAGACGCTGTTTCACATGTTCGACGTGGCCGAATACGTGGGCCAGGTGTCGGTGAAGGCGCAGCGCGAGGCGGCGCAGGGCAATCCCGCCACGAGTGATTTTCGCAGCACGGTGATTCTGGGCGGGCAGATTCTGGGTGAAGCGCCGGCCCTGTACCTGATCTACCCCGAAGGCAACTGCATTTCGGCAAGCCCCGAGACACCCTATCTGCAGATCGGCGAGCACAAGTACGGCAAGCCCATCCTCGACCGCATCATCCGCCCGACGACGCAGCTTGAAGACGCGGCCCGTTGCGCGCTGGTGAGCCTGGATTCGACGATGAAGTCGAACCTCACCGTGGGGCCGCCGTTGGACGTGGCAATCATCCGTCGCGACGCCCTGCGCTTGGGGCATCGGCTGCGACTCGACCTCGACACGCCTTTCTACGCGCAGCTCAAGCGCGCCTGGGGCGAGCAGTTGGAGCAGGTCTTCGGCATTCTCCCGAAGTTTGAGTGGGAGGGCGGCCTGGCGCCGCCGCCAGGGGTGCCGACCATGGCCCAGCCGCAACAGCAGCAGCAGATCATTGCGCCGCTGCTGCCGCCGCGCTTCGAGAACTGAAGCGCGGCCTGCCCTCAGGCGCACGCCGTTTCTGAGCCGGCGCGCCTCAGACCTTGAAGTAGCGGTCGGTCAACGACACGTCGAGGTCTGCCAGGCCGGCCTGAAGGTCGTTCATCACCTGATGCAGCTTGCCGGTGACCAGCGCCAGCGGATCCAGATCCTGAATTCGGCCCAGCAGGCGTTCGCAGTGGCGGAGTGGCACGTCGTTGCGCGGCAGGGCACGCAGCTCGGCGCGGGCCACCTTGAGGCAGAACGACATGCTGCGCGGGAAGTCGGGGTTTTGCAGCAGGAAACGCAACACCCGCGTCCCGGTGATGCGCCCGCGACCGTAGCGCCGATACATGTGATACGCCGAGAGGCTGTGCAGCACCGCCATCCACTGGCCGTTGCGGAACGGGCTGGGCGCGGTGGCGTCGTCGATGTCGAGCAGCGGACTGGAGCGCACGTCGATGATGCGGCTGGTCATGTCGGCCTGCTCGATGGCCTGCCCGAGACTCAGAAACCGATGTGCCAAGTCCCGGCTCATGGCGGTGTTCAGCAGCCCGTTGATCGACATGCAGCCGTCGATCACCCGGTCGAGCACGCGCTGGCGCGACAGGCGGTTGTGCGCCGATGAGCCTTCGATCTGCAACCGGTAATGCAGCCCGTTGAGCCGCTCCCACACATCGCGCGGCACGCGATCACGCAGGGTCCGCAGCAGTCCGCGCGCGTGGTGGATGCAGTAGAAGGCCGAAACCGGCGAGGTCAAATCGACCACCAGCCGCTCGATGGCGGCGTGCTCGCCGCCGTCGGCTTCGAGTTCGATCTCGAGCAGGGGCTTGCCGGTGACCGCCACGATGGGGCCCCAGCCCACTTCGACTTCGCGCGGAAGATCGAGCAGAAAGTGGCCGTGGGCACTGACCAGCCGGGCGGTGTTTTCGGCGCGGCGCAGGTAGCGCGCGAACCAGTAAAGATCATCAGCCACGCGTGAGAGCATCAGCGTTTCCCCCCAGTGTCGACCACCCAGGTGTCCTTGGCGCCACCGCCCTGGCTGGAGTTGACCACCAGCGATCCGCGCACCATGGCGACGCGGGTCAGGCCGCCCATCGTCACTTCTTCGTGACCGGCGCGGGAGAGGATGAAGGGTCTCAGATCGAGGTGGCGGGGCTCGACGCTGCCATCGGCCATGAGGATGGGCGCTGTTGATAAAGACAGTGTGGGCTGGGCCATGTAATTGCGGGGATTGGCGCGAATCAGCTCGGCGAACTGCGTGCGTTCTTCAGCGGTGGCGCGCGGGCCGATCAACATGCCGTAGCCCCCCGATTCATTGGCCGGCTTGACCACCAGCGAGTCGAGGTTGGCCAGCACATGGTCGCATTCCTTGCGGTTCATGCAGCGAAAGCTCGGCACGTTGGGCAATTTGGCTTCTTCGCCCAGGTAGTACTTGATCATGTCGGGCACGTAGCTGTAGATCACCTTGTCGTCGGCCACGCCGGCCCCGGGCGCGTTCGCGATGGCGACATTGCCCTTCAGCCAGGCGCGCATCAGGCCGTGGACGCCGAGCATGGAATCTTCGCGGAACACCTCGGGGTCGATGAACAGGTCATCCACCCGCCGATACACGACATCCACGCGGGTGGCGCCTTGCACTGTTCTCATGTACAGGCAGTCATCAGTGTCCACGTAGAGATCGGGCCCCACCACCAGCTCGATGCCCATTTGCTGCGCCAGCCAGGCGTGCTCGAAGTAGGCGCTGTTGTAGATGCCGGGCGTCAACAGGACGATGGTGGGGTCGTCACCCTGGCGCGGGCTCAGATCGGCCAGCGTTTCGAACAACTGGGTGGCGTAGTCATCGACCGGCAGAATGTTGATGGCCTTGAACAGCTCCGGGAACACCCGTTTGCTGATCATGCGGTTTTCGACCATGTACGACACGCCGCTGGGTACCCGCAGATTGTCTTCGAGCACGTACAGCGTGCCGCTGTCGTCGCGGACCAGGTCGGAGCCGCAGATGTGCGCCCACAGGTCGCCCGGTGGGCGATGGCCGACGCACTGCGGCCTGAAGTTCACCGAGTCGGCCAGCACTTCGGGGGGCACCACGCCGGCCTTGAGGATGCGTTGATCGGCGTAGATGTCGGCGATGAAGTGGTTGAGCGCCCGCGCCCTCTGCCGCAGTCCTTCTGCCGTGTGCGCCCATTCGCGTGAATCAATGACCCGGGGAATGACATCGAAGGGCCAGGCCCGGTCGACGTTCTGCCCTTCGGTGTACACCGTGAAGCTGATGCCCATGACGCGAATCGCCAACTCGGCGGCGATGCGGTGTTGTTCCAGTTCATCCTGCGTTTTGCCCTGCAGGTAAGTGATCAGGGCAGCCGCGGCGGCGCGCGGCTTGCCGTCGGCTGCAAACAACTCGTCATACGTGAGGTCGGCGGGGTAGTGCTGCCAGTCGAGAGCCATTGATGGTTAGTGTTCTGTGAGGTGCCTTGTTCTAGCAAAGCACGGGCCAGTGTGTGCGGACGAGCCGCCCCGTGAGCGCGTCGCATCGAGTGCCATGCTGGCAAAATCCTCTCGCTGCGCTCGCCCGACACTATAGTCGTCATTCCTCGCCGCTCACCTGAACCCTGCCATGAACGCCGTGACCTTCACCTCGCCGCCTGCCGCGGCACGCGGGCACTGATGCCGGCCCGTAGCGTCCTGCAAAGCAGGCTGGCCGACCGGCTATGGGCCTTTGCACCCGTGGCCCGTTTTGCGTGTCTGGCACGACCGCGCCACAACGGAATGCCGCGACGATGAACATTGGATTGCTGGTCATCGGCGACGAGATTCTCAGCGGCAAACGCCAGGATCGCCACCTGCCCAAGGTCATCGCGATGCTGGCCGAACGGGGACTGGCGCTGGCCTACGCGCGCTTCATCGGTGACGACCTTGGGGCCATCGCCGCAGCCATGCGCGACGGTCGTGCTGCCGGTGACCTGCTGCTGTCGTGCGGCGGCATTGGCGCCACGCCGGACGACTGCACGCGTCAGGCCGCCGCGGCCGCTTACGGGCAGTCCCTGCAGCGACACCCCGAGGGTGAGGCGCTGATCGTCGCCGAGTACGGCGAGCGCGCCTGGCCGAATCGCGTGCTGATGGCCGACTTTCCCGAAGGCGCCCGGCTGATTCCCAATCCCGTCAATCGGGTTGCGGGTTTCTCGTTGGGCAACCTGCACTGCGTGCCCGGCTTCCCCGAGATGGCCTGGCCCATGCTGGCGTGGGTGCTCGACACCCACTACCCGCATCTGCACCACCTCGCCCCCCAGGTCGAGTACCGGCTGCGGGTGATGGGCACGTCGGGCGAAGGGGACCTGCTGGACCTGATGGAAGCCACGCTGGCCGCGCATCCCGGCCTGAAGCTGTCGAGCTTGCCGTGCCGGGGGGACGCCCAGCGACCGCGTCACATCGAGTTCGGTTTCAAAGGGGCGGAGGCGCAGGCCAAGGCGGCCTTTGCCCACTTTTTGACCGGACTTTCCAGTGACCCGACCATCACCGACATCGAGCTGATCGACACGCCGCCCGATCCTTCGCGCTGAACGTCAGGGCGGCACCGACAGCCGCCGCCTGCGCCCGGCGCTGACGCTGAGGCCGACACACAGGCCGATCACCAAAGCCGCGCCCAGCATGGCGCGCAGGCTCAGCGTTTCCTGCCAGATCAGCCAGGCCAGCAGGGCCGAGACCGGCACCGACGCATAGCTGAAGCTGCCCACCCAGGCGGCCGGCGCGCAGCCGTAGGCGCGGGTCATGCACAGCTGGCCGAAGGTCGCCACCGCGCCGGCGGCGATCATCAGAACCGCTTGCGTTGCGGTGGGGGTGACCCATGCCCACGCCAGCGGCACGGCCGAGAGGCTGGTGGCGATCAGGGCGAAATACATGACGATTCGCGGCGCAGGTTCGGTGTTGGAAATGCGCCGGATGCCCACCATTGCCACCGCGCCAAACAGGCCGGAGGCGGCGCCGACCAGGGTTCCGGTCAGGGTGCCGCCGCCGAGGCCGCGCGGGTCAACCATCAGGGCAATGCCGACAAAGCCGAGGCTCACGGCCAGCCAGACGGTGGGGGTGGGGCGCTCGCGCAGCCAGGCCCACGCCACGAACGGCAGAAACAGCGGCATTGAGTAGGTCAGCAGCATGGCCTTGGCCAGCGGCAGCGTGCCCAGCGCGTAAAAAAAGCAGTACATCGCCACGATGCCGAAGCCGGCGCGCAGCAGGTGACCGCCCCAGCGCCGCGTGGCCAGCGCCTGTCTGAGGCCGATTCTCAGCGCCCAGGGGGTCAGAATCACCAGCCCGATAAAGCAGCGCGTGAACACGATCATCTCGTTGGGCATGCCCACAGAGGCGGCCTTGATCAGCGCGCCCATCATCGAAAACGCAATCGCGGCCTGGATGGCGTAAAACGCGCCTTGGCGGGGGTTGTCTGGCATGGGGCGCGCAGCATGCCGATTCGTCCGCAGCGCGTCGAGACAAATCGTCGGTCCCGACCCTTGAATCAGGCGGGTTACGCCCCACTTGAGGGGGTACTCCTACCAACCCTTCGCGGAGCCGCTCCGATGCCGATTTATGAATATCACTGCGCCCGCTGTGGCGTGACCCGTGACGTGCTGCACAAGATCAGTGAAACACCGAAGGTCGAGTGCGCGCACTGCGAGGGGCAGGTTCTGCAACGCATGGTCAGTGCCGCGGCATTCCGCCTCAAGGGCGGCGGCTGGTACGAGACCGATTTCAAGTCCGACAAGGACAAGCAACGCAATCTGGCGGGCGACAGCGGCGGGCCGTCCACCGCCGGTTCTGCGGACAAGGCGCCCGGAAAACCCGAGTCCAAACCCGATGCGCCTGCGGCAACGCCGCCGGCCGCACCCGCGGCCGGCGCCGGCTGAGCCTGCCCGGCGACGCTGGCCATTCAGCTGACGTGCGCGAGACTGGCACGTCTTGAAGTCGAAAACCCTCGAGGCCCATGTTCAAAATCCGGCTGCAGTCATTGTTGAGACGCTGGTTCATTGCCGGCCTGCTGGTCTGGTTGCCGCTGGGCGCGACGTTCCTGGTGGTGCGTGTGCTGGCGGGCGTGCTCGACACCAGCCTCATTCTGGTGCCCACCGACTGGCGACCAGCGATTCCGGGCATCGGCATCCTGTTGTCGTTGCTGTTGATTTTGCTTACGGGCGCCCTTGCCGCGAACTTCATCGGCCGCCGTGCACTGGGTTGGGGCGAGTCGCTGCTCAATCGCATCCCCTTGGTGCGCTCGGTGTACGGCGGCATCAAGAAGCTGACCGAAACCGTGTTCTCGGAAAACTCCACCGCGTTCCGGCAGCCCATCCTCATTCAGTACCCGCGCAAGGGCATCTGGTCGATCGCCTTCGTGACCAGCGAACCGGCGGGCGAGATTCAGGAGAAAACCGAGCACACGGTGCTGACGTGCTTCGTGCCGACGACGCCGAATCCCACCTCCGGCTTCATCGTGATGGTGCCCAGGGCCGAAGTGACGTGGCTGGAGATGTCGGTGGAAGACGCCATGCGCCTGATCATCTCGCTGGGCGTGGTCGCGCCGGACGTCATCGCAAAGAAGGATCCGCTGGCCGCCATCGACCCACCGCCGATTGCCGCCACGCCGGCCGCGGACCCCACCGACGGCACTGAAGACGACCGGGCGCGTTAAACTAGCGGGCTACTGCGCGATCGCGCCCGATTCCCGTCTTTTCCGGTCTTTCAGAACAACATGCGCTCTCATTACTGCGGCCACGTGACGGCCGCGCTCGTCGATCAATCCGTGACGGTTTGTGGCTGGGTTCACCGTCGGCGTGATCATGGCGGCGTGATTTTCATTGACCTGCGGGATCGCGAAGGCCTGCTGCAATGCGTGTTCGACCCTGATCGCGCCGACATCTTCGCCAGCGCCGAGCGGCTGCGCTCCGAATATGTCGTGAAAATCACCGGGCGCGTTCGCCGCCGGCCCGAAGGCACCAGCAATGCGCAGTTGAGCAGTGGCGAGATCGAAATTCTGGGCACCGACCTGGTGGTGCTCAACAAGGCCGAAACGCCGCCGTTTCATCCCGACGATGAAACCGTGGGCGAAGACACCCGCCTCAAGTACCGATACATCGACCTGCGACGCCCGCAGATGCAGCGCAACCTGAAGCTGCGTCATGCGGTGGTGCAGAAAATCCGCACGTTCATGGACGCGGAAGGGTTTCTCGATGTCGAGACCCCCATCCTCACCCGTGCCACGCCCGAGGGGGCACGCGATTATCTGGTGCCGTCGCGGACCCATCCCGGGCAGTTCTTTGCGCTGCCGCAAAGCCCGCAGCTGTTCAAGCAGTTGCTGATGATGTCGGGCATCGACCGCTACTACCAGATCGCCCGCTGCTTTCGCGATGAAGACCTGCGCGCCGATCGCCAACCGGAATTTACCCAGCTGGATGTCGAGACCTCGTTCATGGACATGGACGCGATTATGGCGCTCATGGAGCGGCTGGTCGTTGAACTCTGGAGGGACGTGCTGCAGGTCGATCTCGGGCAACTGCCGCTGATGTCCTACGCCGAGGCCATGGCGCGGTTCGGTTCCGACAAGCCCGACCTGCGCAACCCGCTGGAGCTGGTGGACATCAAGGATCTGGTGGCCGATGCCGAGTTCAAGGTGTTCGCCAATCCGGCCAACGACCCCAAATGCCGGGTCACGGTATTACGGGTGCCCGGCGGCGGCGAAAAGCTGTCGCGCGGCGAGATTGACAAATACACCGCGTTCGTCGGGTTCTATGGTGCGCGCGGGCTGGCATGGATCAAGGTCAACGACCGGGCCGCGGGCCGCGAAGGACTGCAGTCGCCGATCGTCAAGAACCTGTCGGACGCTGCATTGGCCGGCATTCTTGAGCGCTCGGGCGCCGCCAACGGCGACATCCTGTTCTTCGGCGCCGACAAGGCCCAGGTGGTCAGCGACGCGCTCGGCGCCTTGCGCCTGAAAGTCGGCAACGACCTCAAGCTCACCGAAGGCGGCTGGAAAGCCCTGTGGGTGATCGACTGGCCGATGTTCGAATGGGACGATCGCGAAGGTGGGCGCTGGATCAGTCCGCATCACCCGTTCACGGCCCCCAAGGTTGATTCGGCTGAAGCGCTACGGAACGCGCCCGGCGATGCGGTGTCGCAGGGCTACGACATCGTGGTGAACGGGATGGAACTGGGCGGTGGCTCGGTGCGCATCCATCGTCCCGAGATTCAACAGGCGGTTTTCGAGCTCTTGGGCATCAGTGCCGAAGCGCAGCGCGAAAAATTCGGTTTCCTGCTGGAAGCGCTGTCGTACGGGGCGCCGCCCCACGGCGGTCTGGCCATCGGGATCGACCGCATGGTGATGCTCATGGCGGGGGGGCTGTCGATCCGGGACGTGATCGCCTTTCCCAAGACCCAGACCGCCCATTGCCCGCTGACCCGCGCGCCGGGCGCCGTGGAAGTGCAACAGTTGAAAGAGCTGCACATCCGCTCAACAGTCAAACGTGAAGGGGCATCGGCCCCTGGAGAAGCAAGCTGATGACCTCACAGGCCCGGCAGTACCCCAAGACACGAACGGCTCAGCGCATCGCTGGGCTGCTGGCCGCAGTGTTCGCGCTCAGTGCCTGCGAAGTCGGCGAGGGCACCCGGCCGGTGTCCATGACTTTGCTCGACGGCACCACGGGGCTGGGCGAAATCACGCTGAACCAGTGCTTCGAAGGGAGTCTGGCGGCCCTGGTTGTGTTTTCAAACGGGCAGGTCGCCAATTTTCTGCAGCAGGGCGGGTTTCCCCGGCCGGTGGAACTGAGCTCCAGTGACGAAAGCGTGGTCCGCGTCAGCGACGGCACGCTCCCGGTGCCGCTGCTCGAAAATCAGGCCTACGTGCGCGGCGCGCTGCTGCCCGTCGGCCCCGGCACCGCCACCATCACGGCCAAGTACTCGTCACTGGAGGAGCAGATTCAGGTCACCGTGCAGCCGCCGGGCGGGGTCGAGGTGCGGCCGGGCACCCAGACCGTGGCCCGGGGCGCGACGCAGCTTTTTGATGTCTTTGCAATCCTGAACGGCACCGAGCGGGACGTGACCCCGCTCGTCATCTGGTCGCTTGAGGACGAAAACGGCAATCCCGTGGACCCGACGAAGGCCCGAATCTCGGCGACCGGCGTGCTGGAAGGGCGCGAACTGGGCGGGCCGTATGTCGTCAAGGCAGGGCTGACGGCGTGTGCGACACCGGATCTGCTCCCGGCAACGGTCGATGCTGAAGATCTGCGCGCCCAGGTGTCGGTCAAAGAGGCCCAGGGACTGGTGTTGGAGCGCCTGGACCAGACCTTCGATGAGGAAGGTGCGCCCTTGCCCGCGCCGCCACTGATCGTCGCCACCTCGCAGGTGTTCAAGACGTTCGCCACCTTCGCCGACCCGGCGGACGGCCGTCACGATGTCACGCCGCAGTCGCGCTTCGAAGTGATCGAGCCCGGTCTTCCCGAGGGTGAGGTCAGTGGCCGGGCCATTTTCGTCACCGCGCTGGGGGCAGGCTTGCTGCAGTCACTGGCAGTGACTGAACCCGACAATCCGCTGTTGGTGCAGGCGGAATTCGGCGATGAAGAGGCCGGCGAAGCGCTGACCAGCAACACGCTGGAGGTGGCGATTGTTCAAGGCGTGCTTGAGGCCATTCGCATCAGCCCCGAAAACGCGACCGTCGGTCTGGGCCAAAGCGTGGATTACAGCGTGGAAGGCGATTACCGGCTGGCCGACGAGTCGCTGCTGACTCTGGACGTGACCCGGCAGATTCGCCTCAGCAGTTCGGACGGAACGGTCGCCCGGCCTGACGAGACGGCGGCCAATCCCGGGCGGGTGACGGCGGTCGCACTCGAACCCGGCTGCACGCGCATCAGGGCTCAGGCTCTGGGCCCGCAGGGCGATACCAGCGCGTTGGTAACCGACCAGACCCAACTGTTCGTGATCAACGACACTGTCGCCTGCGAACCCGAAGCAGCGCCCTGATCCGGCTGTCATCACTGGAGACCCTTCCATGGCCGCACAACTGAAGCTCGATGCCTTCAACCTGATGGATGATGGCGCCTGTGACGCCCGCATTCGCGCGGCCAAGTCCATCCTCGGCGATCGGCTGTGCATCCTCGGGCACCACTATCAGCGTGACGAAGTGTTTCAGCACGCTGATTTCACGGGTGATTCACTCAAGCTGTCGCGGCTGGCCGCCGAGACCACGGCCGAATTCATCGTGTTCTGTGGCGTGCATTTCATGGCCGAGGTGGCCGACATCGTCACTGGCGGCACCCGCAACGTCATCCTTCCTGACCTCGCGGCAGGCTGCTCGATGGCCGACATGGCCAACCTCATCAAGGTGCGGCGCTGCTGGAAGGAACTGGCCGAGGTGTTCGACCCCGACACCACCGTGACGCCGGTCACCTACATCAACTCGGCCGCAGACCTCAAGGGTTTCTGCGGCGAGCACGGCGGCATCGTCTGCACCAGCTCGAATGCCCGCGCGGTGCTGGAATGGAGCTTTGCGCGTCGCGAGAAGGTGCTGTTTTTCCCCGATCAGCATTTGGGGCGCAACACCGCCATCACCATGGGCATCGGCCTGGACGAAATGGTGGTCTGGGATTTCACCCAGCCCATGGGCGGCGCCACGGTGGCGCAACTGCAGCGCGCCAAGCTGATTCTGTGGAAGGGCTTCTGCTCGGTGCACCAGATGTTCAAGCCCGAACACATCGACGCCTTTCGCACGCGGGTGCCGCACGGCAAGGTGATCAGTCACCCCGAGAATTCCTACGAGGTCTGCCAGCATTCCGACGAGATCGGCAGTACCGAGGCCATTCTGCGCACGGTGCGCGCCTCGGCGCCGGGCACGCACTGGCTGGTCGGCACCGAGCTGAATCTTGTCAATCGCCTCGCTGACGAAATGAGGCCCAAAGGCGTCACGGTGGAGTTCATGAGCTCGACGATCTGCATGTGCTCGACCATGTTCCGCACCGATCCGCAGCACCTTGCCTGGGTGCTCGACAACCTGGTCAGCGGCCAGGTGGTCAATCGCATCCGTGTCCCCGAGGCGGTGTCGCAACCCGCCCGCCTGGCGCTGGACCTGATGCTCGAAGTGGTCGATTGACGACCTGAGCCCGTTGGGGTGAGGCGGAAGCCCCCGCCCCAAGTGCCACAGCGTCTTTCGGCCCATTCCCAATCATTCGAATCACGGTGACTTCCATGTACCTCAACGCACCCTCTCTGGCCCAGGCCGATCCCGAACTGGCGGCCGCGCTGTCTGCCGAGACCGCCCGGCAGGAAATTCACATCGAACTGATCGCCTCCGAGAACTACGCCAGCCCGGCGGTCATGGAGGCCCAGGGGTCATCGCTGACCAACAAGTACGCCGAGGGGTATCCCGGCAAGCGCTATTACGGCGGCTGCGAGCATGTCGATGTTGCCGAGCTGCTGGCCATCGATCGCATCAAGCAGGTTTTCGACTGCGACTACGCCAACGTGCAGCCGCATTCCGGCGCCCAGGCCAATGCCGCCATCTTTCTCAGCCTGGTCAGCCCCGGTGACGTGGTGATGGGCATGAACCTCGCCCAGGGCGGTCACCTGACGCACGGCCATCCGGCCAATTTCTCGGGCAAGCAGTATCAGATCGTGCCCTACGGACTCGACCCGGAAACCGGCCTGATCAATTACGACGAGATGGAGCGCCTGGCGCTGGAGCACAAACCCAAGCTGCTCATCGGCGGCTTCTCGGCCTATTCCCGCGTCAAGGACTGGGCGCGGATGCGGGCGATTGCCGACAAGGTGGGGGCCTGGTTCTGGGTCGACATGGCGCACATCGCCGGCCTGGTCGCCGCCGGGGAATACCCCAGCCCGCTGCCGCACGCGCATGTGGTCACCTCGACCACTCACAAGACCCTGCGCGGTCCGCGTGGCGGCATCATTCTGAGCAAGGGCCAGACCGAAGAATTCAACAAGAAGCTCAACTCGGCCGTGTTCCCCGGCATTCAGGGTGGCCCGCTGATGCACGTCATCGCCGCCAAGGCCGTGGCGTTCCGTGAAGCGCTGGCGCCCGAGTTCAAGACCTATCAGCGGCAGGTCGTGGCCAATGCCCGCGCCATGGCGCAGGTGTTTCTCGACCGGCAGTTCAAGGTGGTGTCGGGCGGCACCGACAATCACCTGTTCCTGCTGGATCTGGTCGCCAAAGAGGTCACCGGCAAAGATGCCGAAGCGGCCCTGGGCAAGGCGCACATCACCGTCAACAAGAACTCGGTACCCAACGACCCGCGCTCGGCCTTTGTCACCTCGGGCCTGCGCATCGGCTCGCCCGCGTCCACCACACGGGGCTTCAGGGAGGCCGAAATGGCCCAGGTCGCGACCTGGATCGCCGACATCGTCGATGCCCTGGCCGCGGGGGATGCCGAGTCCGTGATCGCCCGCGTCCGTGGCGAGGCCGAGGTGCTGTGCGCCCGCTTCCCGGTCTATCGCGCGCTGGCCCGGGCAGCCTGAGTCCACACGGTCCATGCAATGCCCCTTCTGCAAGGCGACCGACACGCGGGTCGTTGACTCGCGGCTTGCGGAAGACGGCACCCAGGTCCGTCGGCGGCGTGGATGCGAAGCCTGCGACGCCCGCTTCACCACCTTCGAGCGCGCCGAACTGCCGGTGCCGCTGATCAAGAAGCGCAGCGGCCGCGCCGAAGCGTTTGACGAGGCCAAGCTGCGGCGCGGCATTGGCAGCGCCATCTACAAGCGCCCGGTGCGCACCGAGGAGGTCGAACACGCCATCGACCGGCTGTTGAACAAGCTGCGCACTTCCAAGGAGCGTGAGGTGGAATCCGGTCATCTGGGCGAGTGGGTGATGACCGAACTGCGCGATCTGGACCATGTCGCCTACGTGCGCTTTGCCTCGATCTATCGACGCTTTGAAGACGTCAACGCCTTTCGCGACGAGATCGAGCGCCTCGAAGGCCTGCCGACACCCGAGCACCGGCGGCATCAATTGCCACTGCTGATCGCCGAGCCCTCGGGCCGCGCCGACCGGCCGATCAAGGGCGATGCGCGCAACCCGACGGACCGCAAGGCGTGACCGAAAGCGATGGCCTCTGGATGCAACAGGCCCTGTCGCTGGCGCGTGAGGGACTTTGCAGCACGCACCCCAATCCGCGCGTCGGCTGCGTGCTGGTCCGCGACGGCGCGGTGGTCGGGCAGGGCGCGCACCTTGTGGCCGGCGGGCCTCATGCCGAGGTGCATGCCTTGCGTGCGGCCGGTGACGCGGCCCGCGGCGCAACCGCCTTTGTGACCCTTGAACCCTGCAATCACAGCGGCCGAACGCCGCCCTGTGTGGAGGCGCTGATCGCCGCCGGCGTGCGCCGCGTGGTCTATGCCGTCGAAGACCCGAATCCGCTCGTGGCCGGGCAGGGCGCGGCACGCCTGCGCGCCGCCGGGATTACGGTGGAAAGCGGGCTGCACGCCGATCAGGCCGAGGCGCTCAATCGGGGTTTTTTCCAACGCATGCGCAGCGGCAGGCCGTGGCTCACGCTCAAGCTCGCGGCCAGCCTCGACGGCCGCACCGCCATGGCCAGCGGCGAATCTCAATGGATCAGTGGCGATGCGGCACGCGCCGACGTGCACCGTTTGCGCGCCGAGGCGGGCGCGGTGCTGGTGGGCGCCGCCACCGTGCAGGCGGACGATCCCGCCCTCACGGTGCGGCATGTGGCCTCGCCGCGGGTGCCAGACCGCATCGTCTGGGACAGCCGCGCCCGCAGCCCGGCCACCGCCAGCGTCTGGGCCGAGGACGGTGCGCGCCGCATCTGGTTGACCGCCGCGCCCGCCGCAGCCCCGCAGGGCGTGCTGAATGCCGTGATCGCCACGACCGACGACGGCCACCTGGCGGCGGAAGCGGTGCTGGCCCGGCTGGGCGCGCTGGCGGTCAACGAGGTGCTGGTCGAGGCAGGCGCCGCGCTGGCCGGGGCGCTGATCCAGGCGGGCGTGGTCGATGAGCTGGTTCTGTATCTGGCGCCGAGGCTGCTGGGCGACGATGCCCGTGGCCTGGCACGGCTGCCGGGCTTGCACGCGCTGGCCGCGTCCCCACACTTCCGCTTTGTCGAGGTCACGCCGGTCGGGGATGACCTTCGCCTGCGCCTCCACCCCCTTCGCTAACCACCAGGGCCGCCATCATGTTTACCGGCATCATCGAAGCGCTCGGCACCATCGCCGCCATTGACACCGAGGGTGGCGACAAGCGCATGCGCTTCGCCGCAGCGGGCTATCTGCAGGGCGTAAGCCTGGGCGACAGCATCGCCGTCAACGGCGTGTGTCTCACCGCCACCTCGATGACCGATGACGGCTTCAGCGCCGATCTGTCGGTGGAAACCCTCACCGCCACCACCGCCGCCGGTTGGCAGGTGGGCGAGGCAGTGAATCTCGAAAAGGCGCTGACCCTGGGCAAGCCGCTGGGCGGCCACTGGGTGTCGGGCCACGTCGATGGCCTCGCCACGCTGGTGCGCCGCGTCGAAGAGGCGCGCTCCTGGCGGCTGCAATTTGAAGCGCCCGCGGCCCTGGCGCGTTACATCGCGCGCAAGGGCTCGGTCACGCTCGATGGCATCAGCCTCACCGTCAACGAAGTGGAAGGTCGCCGGTTCGGCGTCAACATCATTCCGCAGACCTGGACACACACCACCCTGGGACGTCGCCAAGTGGGCGACACCGTCAACCTTGAAGTCGATCTCATGGCGCGCTATCTCGAACGCCTGATGACCGCCCGGAACCCCGAATGAACGCATCCGCACCCCCCGCATCGGCCTTCAACACGCCTGCCGAGCTGATCGAAGAGCTCAAGGCCGGTCGCATGGTCATCCTCATGGATGATGAAGACCGTGAGAACGAAGGCGATCTGGTCATGGCGGCCGACGCCGTGCGCCCAGAAGACATCAACTTCATGGCGCGTTTCGGCCGGGGCCTGATCTGCCTGACCTTGAGCCAGGAAAAGTGCCGGTCGCTGCGCCTGCCGCTGATGGTCAACGACAACACCAGTCCGTTCTCGACCAATTTCACGGTGTCGATCGAGGCGGCCGAAGGCGTGACCACCGGCATTTCCGCGCACGATCGCGCCAAGACCGTGCGCACCGCCGTCAAGCCCGATGCCCGTCCCGAAGACCTGATCCAGCCGGGGCATATCTTCCCGTTGATGGCGCAGCCCGGTGGCGTGCTGACCCGCGCCGGACACACCGAGGCCGGCTGTGACCTGGCGCGCCTGGCGGGCCGCACGCCGGCCGCGGTAATCGTCGAGATTCTCAATGAAGACGGCACCATGGCACGCCGCCCCGACCTTGAGCGGTTTGCCCAGACCCATGGCCTGAAGATGGGCACCATTGCCGATCTCATTCGCTATCGCCTCGAAAACGAACACAGCATCGAGCGCGTTGCCGAAACCCAGGTCGATACCGAATTCGGCTCCTTCCATTTGGTGACCTTCCAGGACACCGTCGACAACACCATTCACCTGGCCTTGGTGAAGGGCGCGCCCAGCGGGGATCGCCCGACCCTGGTGCGCGTGCACCTGCGCAACACGCTCGCCGACATGATCAACGTGCGGCACGAGCATTTTGGTTGGCCGCTGCGTTCGGCCATGCGCCGCGTCGCCGAGGAGGGCGAGGGCGTCATCGTGGTGCTGCGCAAGCCGGTCAGCGCGCGCGAGTTGGTGGGCCAGATCGTGTCACTCAACAAGCCTCAGCTTGAAGAACACCACTCCATCGCCGACCAGACCCAGGTGCTGCGGACCTACGGCATCGGGGCACAGATTCTGGCCGACCTCGGGGTGCGGCAAATGCGCGTACTCTCTGCGCCAAAGCGACTTCAGGGCCTCTCGGGCTTCAACCTTGAAGTCGTTGAATACGTGACTTGCGACTGAAATCTGACAGCCGCCGCCGACCCGCGGCAATGGAGCCTTACCATGATGAAATCCGGATACGACGCACCCGCCGGCCCGAAAGACGGCGAATTTGACGACGTGCAGATTGCACTGGTCGCAACGCGCTGGAACGTTGAAATTGTTGATGCCCTGGTCGAAGGCGCGCGCGAATGCCTGCTGGAGTGGGGCGTGGCGCCCGAGAGCATCGTCGAGCATCGCGTGCCGGGTGCCTTCGAACTGCCGCTGGCGGCCTCGCTGATCGCCGAGTCGGACGACTACGACGGCATCGTCGTGCTGGGCGCGGTGATTCGCGGCGACACGCCGCACTTCGAGTTCGTGGCGGGCGAGTGCGCGCGCGGCCTGATGAACGTGCAGATTGAAGAGCAACTGCCGGTGGGTTTCGGCGTGCTCACCGTCAATTCCGCAGAACAGGCGCAGGAACGCTGCCAGCCGGGCCCCGACAACAAGGGCTACGAGGCGGCGGCGGCGGTGCTCGAAATGGTGCGGCTGGCGCGGGAGGTGCTGTGAGCGCAGGCCAGCCCCCGCCCAATCGACGCAGCCTTGCGCGGCGGCTTGCCATGCAGGGTCTGTACCAGTGGTTGTTGAACGGCACCTCGCCAGCGGCGCTGGTGAAGCAGTTCCGCGAGCAGGAAGAAGGCCTGGGCCGCGCGGACCCGGTGATGTTCGAGCAGTTGCTGAACGGCACCGTGAACGCCGCGCCCGAGCTGACCGTGCAGCTTGCGCCGCATCTTGAACGGCCGGTGCAACAGCTCGATCCGGTCGAGCATGCGGTGCTGCTGCTGGGCGCCTACGAGCTGGTGAATGCGCCCGACGTGCCGTGGAAGGTGTGCGTGAATGAGGCGGTGAATCTGGCCAAGCTGTTCGGCGCCGAAGACGGCTACAAGTTCGTCAACGGGGTGCTCGATCGGCTGGCGCGCGAGGTGCGTCCCGCCGAGGCCGGGCGACGGTCGGCCTGAGGACGGGCCCGTGGCGCTGAACGAGTTCGGCCTCATCCAGCGTTATTTTCAGGGCCTGACGCCTGCCGCAACACAGGTGACGCTGGGCATTGGCGATGACGCCGCGGTGCTGTCGCTGCCGCCCGGTCACGAGTTGGTGTGGAGCATCGACACCCTGGTCGAAGGCGTGCATTTCGCCGAGCGCGCCGACCCGGTGGCCCTGGGCCACAAGGCCCTGGCGGTGAACCTCAGTGACCTGGCGGCCATGGGCGCCGATCCCCACGGCGTGCTGCTGGCACTCACGCTGCCGCATGCCGATGAACGCTGGTGCCAGGGCTTTGCCGAAGGCTTCGGCGCGCTGGCCGTGGCTTGCGGCATTCCACTGGTGGGCGGCGACATGACCCGCGGCCCTCGGGCCATCAGCGTCACCGTGCTGGGACGCGTGCCACAGGGCAGTGCGGTGCAACGCCAGGGCGCCGAGCCGGGTGATCACGTCACCGTCACCGGCCCGCTGGGCGACGCAGCACTGGCCTTGAGTCTGGGCACCGCCGCACCCGAAGCCTTGCGCACGGCGCTGGACCGGCCGTTTCCGCATCTGGCCGCCGGGCGCGTGCTGCGCGCGTTCGCCAGCGCGGCCATCGATGTGTCCGACGGGCTGATGGCCGACCTGCAGCACCTGTGCACCGCCAGCCGCGTGGGCGCCGTGATCCGCGCGCGCGACCTGCCGCGCTCGGACGCCTTTGCCGCGGCAACCTCGGGGGCCTATGCCGTCGCGCTGCAAGCCTCCGGCGGCGACGACTACGTGTTGTGCGCCACGGTGCCGCCCGACCATCTCGCGCCGGCACAGGCCGCGCTGCGCGCCGCCGGGCTGCCGCCACTGCAGGTCATCGGCGAAGTGAATGCGGGCGATACGGCGCGGCTGATGGATGAGGCCGGTAGGGCCGTCGTGCTCAACGCGACCGGCTATCGTCATTACTGACCCCACGACCGACCATTACGCACCCTGACCATGGCCCAGCTCGACACCCGCATTCCGCCGCGCACGGTGCTCACGTCACCGGTTCATCTGCTCGCCTTCGGGCTGGGATCGGGCCTGTCACCCAAGGCGCCGGGCACGGTGGGCACGCTGGCGGCGGTGCCGTTTGCCTGGGGCTTGTTGCAGTTGCCCCTGGCCTGGGTGTTGGGGGTGATTGTGGTGGCCGCTTGGGTCGGCGTTTACCTGTGCGGCGAAAGCGCCAAACGGCTGGGCGTGCACGACCATGGCGGCATCGTTTTCGACGAGTTCGTGGGCTACTGGATCAGCTGCCTGCCGTTGATGCCGGCGTTGCTGGAGGTGAGCGGATTCCAGGGCTCGACCGCCGCAGGGCTGCTGCTGGCGTTCGTGCTGTTTCGCATCTTCGATGTGCTCAAGCCCTGGCCGATCAGCTGGCTGGACCGGCATGTCGACGGCGGGCTGGGCATCATGGTCGATGATCTGGTCGCCGGCGTGTTTGCAGCGCTGTCTTGGGTGGTCGTGAGCCGGCTTGGCGTTTCGTTCTTCTGATGCCTGCCTCAGGTTGGCCTGCTGATCGATGCGCCTGCCGCAACACTTGTCGACCCGCTGCGGCTGCGTGATGTTTCAGCGCCCATCGAACGCGCCTGAGGGCGCTTGTCCATAGGCATAATGCCGGGCATGGAAAACGCACTGAAATCTCTGCTCGAAAATAACGCGCGCTGGTCGGCGGACGTCACCCAGCGCGATGCCGAATTCTTCAGCCGGCTGGTGCGCCAGCAGCGCCCCGAATATCTGTGGATCGGGTGCTCCGACGCCCGAGTGCCGGCCAACGACATCGTCGGGCTGCTGCCGGGGGAGCTGTTCGTACACCGCAATGTCGCCAACGTGGTGACGCACTCCGACGTCAACTGTCAGTCGGTGTTGCAGTACGCCGTCGATGTGCTGAAGGTCAAGCACGTCATCGTGGTCGGTCATTACGGATGCGGCGGCGTGCAGTTGGCGCTCGAAGGGCCGCGCAGTGGCGGGGTGGCCGACTTCTGGCTGGGCCATGTACGCGACGTGATCGGCCGCCACCGCGACCTGATTGCGCAGATTCCCGACACGCGCGCCAGGCTCGACCTGGTGGTCGAACTCAATTCCCTGGAGCAGGCGCTCAATGTCTGCCACTCGGCCACCCTGCAGGCGGCTTGGGAGCGCGGCCAGAAGCTCAGCGTCCATGCCTGGGCATACGACCTGAAGGACGGCCGCGTGCGCACCCTGGGCGTGTCGGTGCGGCAGCCGGATGATCTGAAGGGTTTGCGTGACCGGGTACTGTCGCGGGTGAGTGCCGAACATCCCTCGATCAGTGCGCCCTGAGGCCGCTGCGGCGCACCATTTTGAGTCGAACGGTCGACCGTTCTACAATAGCGGGCTAATCCTTCCTTTTAGAGAGATCTCCGATCGATGAGTATTGAACGGGATGTGATGGAATATGACGTCGTCATCGTGGGTGCCGGACCGTCAGGTCTGGGGGCTGCGATCCGACTGAAGCAGATGGCCGCCGACGCCGGGCAGGAACTGAACGTGTGCCTGGTCGAGAAAGGCTCCGAAGTGGGCGCCCACATTCTCTCTGGCGCCGTGTTCGAACCCCGTGCCCTGCAGGAGCTGATTCCCGACTGGATGGAAAAGGGCGCCCCGCTGCGCGCCGCCGTCACCGGCGACGAAATGCACATGCTGCGCTCGGCTGAATCGAGCTACAAATTTCCCAACTGGATGGTCCCCAAGACCATGCACAACGAAGGGAACTACGTGATTTCGCTCGGCAACCTTTGCCGCTGGCTGGGCGAGCAGGCCGAGGCGATGGGCGTCGAGGTCTATCCCGGCTTCGCCGCGCAGGAAGTGTTGTTCAACGACGCGGGCGCCGTGGTCGGCGTGCAGGTCGGTGATCTGGGTGTCGCCGCCAATGGCGAGCACAAGCCCGACTTCGCGCCCGGCATGGAGCTTCGCGCCAAATACACACTGTTTGCCGAGGGCTGCCGCGGGCACCTGGGCAAGCGGCTGATCAGGCAGTTCAAGCTCGATGCAGAGGTTGATCCCCAGCACTATGGCATCGGTCTGAAAGAAGTCTGGGAAGTGCCGGCCGAGAAGCACAAGCCGGGCCTGGTGGTGCACGGCGCCGGCTGGCCGCTCGACGATGCCAACCCGGGCGGCTGGTTCCTCTATCACGCCGAAGACCAGAAGGTGTTTGTCGGCCTGATCGTAGATTTGTCTTATGAAAACCCCTGGTTGTCGCCGTTTGACGAGTTCCAGCGGCTCAAGCATCACCCCGTGCTCAAGGCCCACCTGGAAGGCGGAAAGCGCATCAGTTATGGCGCCCGCGCCTTGGCCAAGGGCGGCTTCAATTCATTGCCGCAGATGGTGTTCCCCGGTGGCGCCCTGATCGGCTGCGACCTCGGCACCATGAACTTCTCGAAGATCAAGGGCAGCCACACCGCACTCAAGAGCGGCATGATTGCCGGTGAAGCCTTCGCGGGCGCGCTGTTCAAGGGGGCCGAAGGCGGCGACGCCCTGCAGGCCTACCCGGAAGCGTTCAAGGCCAGCTGGTTGTGGGACGAGCTGTATCGCAGCCGCAACTGGGGCCCGGCGATGCACAAGTTCGGCACCCTGTTCGGTGGGGCCTTCAACTACATCGACCAGAACATCTTCGGCGGCAAACTGCCGTTTACACTGCACGACCGCAGGCCCGACCACGCCACGCTGAAGACCGCCGCCGAAGCGAAAAAGATCGAGTACCCGAAGCCGGACAACATTCTCAGCTTCGACAAGCTGTCATCGGTGTTCCTGTCGTCGACCAACCACGAGGAAGACCAGCCGGTGCACCTCAAACTGGCCGATCCGAGCATTCCGATCGCGAAAAACCTGCCCAAATATGCCGAACCGGCCCAGCGCTATTGCCCGGCCGGCGTGTATGAGGTGGTGGGCGAGGGCGAGGATCAGCGCTTCCAGATCAATGCGCAGAACTGCGTGCACTGCAAGACCTGCGACATCAAGGATCCCGCCCAGAACATCACCTGGGTCGCGCCTGAGGGCAATGGCGGCCCCAACTACGCCGGGATGTGATGGCCTGGACCGTCCCGCCGATTCAATCACTGATTTTTTAACCAGAGAACCCCATGAAAGCACTAGTTAGCGTCAAGCGTGCCGTCGACTACAACGTTCGTATCCAGGTCAAGCCTGATGGATCAGGCGTGGTGACCGACGGCGTCAAGCACTCGATGAACCCCTTCGACGAAATCGCCATGGAAGAAGCGGTGCGCCTGAAAGAAAAAGGCGTGATCAGCGAGATCATTGCCGTCACCATCGGCGGGCAGAAGAACGAAGAAACCCTGCGCACGGCGCTGGCCTTCGGTGCCACGCGCGCGATTCACGTCAAGGAAGACGGCGAGATTCAACCCCTGACCGCAGCCCGTGCGCTGGCAGCCGTGTTCAAGAAAGAAAGCGCCGACATTCTGCTCTGCGGCAAGCAGGCCATTGACGATGATGCCAACCAGACCGGCCAGATGACCGCTGCGTTGCTCGACATTGCCCAGGCCACCTTCGCCTCCAAGGTTGACATCGCCGACGGCAAGGCCACGGTGATCCGCGAAGTGGACGCCGGCCTCGAAACGCTGGAAATTGACCTTCCCGCCGTGATCACCGCCGACCTGCGCTTGAACGAACCGCGTTATCTGAAGCTGCCGGACATCATGAAGGCCAAGCGCGTGCAGATTGAAGCCACCAACCTCGGCGATCTGGGTGTGGAAGCCGCGCCTGCGATCAAGGTGACCAAGACCGCGCCGCCACCGGCCCGCTCCAAGGGCGTCATGGTCAAGACGGTCGATGAACTGGCCGCCATGCTCAAGCAGAAAGGGCTGGTTTAATTCCCAAGTATTTGCGAACCCTCTGCAGGGCCGCCGAGCAACACTCGCCCCTGCGCTACTGGAGTAATCAATGAGCAAAATTCTGATCGTTGCCGATCATGCAAACGGCAAACTCAACAGCGGTGTGGCCAAGGTGATGGCCGTCGCGCAGGCCATCGGCGGTGACGTCGACATCGTCGTCTTCTCTGACGACGCCAAGGCCGTGGCCGAACAGGCCGCCAAGATCAACGGCACCGCCAAGGCGCTGACGGTGGACAACGCCGCCAACGCCAACCTGATGGGCGCCGTGCTCGCCCCGCAGGTCGTCGCGCTGGTGAAGGGCGGGTACACCCACGTGCTGTTCTGCGGCAATGCCCTGGGCAAAGACACTGCGCCCCGCGTCGCCGCGCTGCTGGGCGTGCCGCAGGTGTCCGACATCATGGCCGTGCACAGCGCCACCAGCTTCGACCGCCCCACCTACGCCGGCAACGCCATCACCACGGTGGAATGCCCCGAGGGCACCATCGTCGCCACGGTGCGCCTGGCGTCGTTTGATGCCGTTGCTGAAGACGGCAGCGCCAGCGTCGAAGCCGCGTCGGTGTCGGCCACCCTGCCCAGCCATACCCGCTACCAGGGTCTGCAGGCCCAGAAGTCGGACCGCCCCGACCTGCAGAGCGCCGGCAAGGTGGTTTCCGGTGGGCGCGCGCTGGGCTCGTCAGACAACTTCAAGATCATCTTCGACTTTGCCGACAAGATTGGTGCCGGCGTCGGGGCCTCCCGCGCTGCAGTGGATTCGGGCTATGTGCCCAACGACATGCAGGTCGGTCAGACCGGAAAGATCATCGCGCCCGACCTCTACATCGCCTGCGGCATCTCCGGTGCCATTCAGCACCTCGCGGGCATCAAGGACGCCAAGGTGATCGTCGCCATCAACAAAGATGCCGACGCGCCGATCTTCGAGGTGGCTGACATTGGCCTAGTCGGTGACCTGTTCACCCTTCTGCCCGAGCTGCAGAGCAAGCTCTGATCCCGGCTGTTCCGTCGTGGTGCACAAAGGCCGGGCAACCGGCCTTTGTGCTGTCTGGCGTGGTGATTCGTTGTGGCTGCCTTCGCGCCCCATCCGCAATCGCATTCAACAACGGCCGGCGACGATCCTGCTGATGGCGTTGCGGTCAATGCGGCGCGTGCCGCAAGGCCCGAGCATGGGGTCAATGCGGGTTCCCTATTCTTTCCGGAGTTGACCGATGAGCACGCTGCCTCCCCTCGCCAAGAAGCTGCTCGATGCCCATGTCGATTGGTGGGAACACACGCTGTCAGACCCGGAGACGCTGGAAGCGCGCATCCGCCGGACGCTTGCGGCAATTCTCAAGGACTTCGAGCGCCTCAAGCTCAAGGACGTGGTCACCGCCGGTCACGTCAAGAAAACCGCACGCACGTACGCGGTCGAGCTGACGCTGAAGGGCGGGCTGCCCGAACTGGTGCGCGGCATCGCCAACGACCTCTACGACACCCCCGCGCTGGATGACGCCAGACTGCAGGACGTGCTGCCGGAATCGCACTACATCGACATGCTCGACAAGGCGCTGGAATTCGAATCGCTGCGCGCCAAGCTGGTCCACGCCATTCTGGCCAGCCCGTTCTACAAAACCTTCGCATCCGACCTGCTGTATCGCGGCATCCGCGATTACCTGACCACCCAAGGCGAGGTTGCCAACAAGATCCCGGGTGCGGGATCGATGATGAAGCTCGGCAAGTCGGTGCTGGCCCGCGCCAAGCCTGACCTTGAGAGCACCATGGAAGGCGGCCTGCGCAAATACATCGCCAGGACCATCGAGGGCACCTCCGAGCGCTCTGCCGATCTGCTGCTGGCCAGGCTCGACACCGAAACCCTGCGCAGCATGGGCATGGAAATCTGGCACGACATCAAGCGCTTGCCGATCCGCGCCCTGCGGGACGACGTTACCCAGCCCGACATCGAAGACATTTTCGTCCTCATCTACGCCTACTGGGGCGACCTGCGCACCACAGCCGTGTATGGCGGGCTGCTCGACACCGGCATTGACAGCTTCTTCGCCCAATACAACGACAGCACGCTGGCGGCGCTGCTCGATGATCTGGGCATCACCGAGGACATGATGCTCGCCGAGGCGCTGCGCTTCGCCCCGCCGGTGATCAAGACCCTGAAAAAGAAAAAGATGCTGCGGCCGCTGATCGAGCGTGAGCTGGGGGATTTTTACGCCTCACCGGCCGTGGCGAAGATTCTCGGCTGATCGTCGTCTCGAACCGGCCGCCCCTGAACGGCACATCACCTACGCCCTGGGCCTGATCCTTCAGAATCCTTCAGATGGCCGCGGGGGTCGTCGGTGGCAGTCGTCAGCCTCAGTCTGTGTAGAGCGACGACACCGATTCCTCCGCCGACACGCGGCGGATGGTTTCGGCCAGCAACGAGCCGATCGACAACTGCCGGATTTTCGCGCAGGCCGCAGCGTGGGGCGCCAGGGGAATGGAGTCGGTGACCACCAGTTCATCCAGTTCCGAGCTGTTGATGTTGCTGACGGCCGGCCCCGACAGGATCGCGTGCGTCACGTAGGCCACAACGCGGATGGCGCCATGTTCCTTGAGCGCGGTTGCGGCCTTGCACAGCGTGCCGGCGGTGTCGGCCATGTCGTCGACCAGCACGCAGGTGCGGCCCGAGACGTCACCAATAATGTTCATCACGCGCGACTCGTTGGCGCGTGGGCGGCGTTTGTCGATGATCGCCAGGTCGGCGTCATCGAGGCGCTTGGCCACGGCGCGGGCGCGGACCACGCCCCCCACGTCGGGTGACACCACCATCAGGTTGTCGTATTTCTGCCGCCAGATGTCGCCCAGCAGTACCGGACTGGCGTAGACGTTGTCCACGGGAATGTCGAAAAACCCCTGAATCTGGTCGGCGTGCAGATCGACGGTGAGCACCCGGTCGGCGCCACATTCACCAATCAGGTCGGCGACCACCTTGGCCGAAATGGGCACGCGTGAACTGCGCGGGCGGCGGTCCTGACGGGCGTAGCCGAAGTAGGGAATAACCGCACAGATGCGGCCGGCCGAGGCGCGTTTCAGGGCGTCGAGCATCATCAGCAGCTCAACGATGTTGTCGTTGGTGGGCGCGCAGGTGGGCTGAATGACGAAAACGTCGCGACCGCGGACGTTTTCAAGAATTTCGATCTGCACTTCACCATCTGAAAAACGACCGACCATGGCCTGGCCTAGCGGCATTTTCAGATAGTTGGCGATGTCCTTGGCAAGCTTGGGATGGGCATTACCTGAAAACAGCGTCAACTTTGTATCGACCATGGGGGCTCGCGGCAATCGATGTTGGATCAGCCCAAGAGGCGACTCGCCAGCGCGGCGGGTGCTCAGGGACGCGAAAGTCGGATCAGCACGGCCGACTGGGGTATTTCGAAATCAAGATCGGCAGATCGACTGGAGTCGGGCTCAAAACCCGCTGTCGCCGTGACTACGCTTCAAAAAACGCTGGCTGGGGCGGATGGATTCGAACCCATTGACCGGGTTCGGGATCAAAACCCGCTTTCGCCGTGACGATGCTTCACAAATGTTGGCTGGGGCGGATGGATTCGAACCCATTGACCGGGTTCGGGATCAAAACCCGCTGTCGCCGTGACGATGCTTCAAAAATGTTGGCTGGGGCGGATGGATTCGAACCCAATGACCGGATTCGGGATCAAAACCCGCTTTCGCCGTGACGATGCTTCAAAAATGTTGGCTGGGGCGGATGGATTCGAACCACCGAATGGCGGGATCAAAACCCGCTGCCTTACCACTTGGCGACGCCCCAACACGGTTCGCTGATGTGCTGCGCTAAAGCCCGCGCAGTATAGCGGCGAGTGGCGAATGATTCAGCCCCTGCACCACACGTTTCGTCCAGTTTTTTGGCAATTGGTCGAGTACCGCCTGCGCCGCCGCCTGCGAGTCGCAGGGCAGGAACACGGCCGCGCCGGTGCCCGACAGTCTGGCCGGTCCGTGCGTGCGCAGGGCGGCCAGGGCCTCGGCGACCTCCGGGTGTCGGCGGCAGACCACCGCCTCGCAATCGTTGCCGCATCGGCCCGCCCAGAAATCGTCCCACTCGACCCGCGCGTGATCGCGGGGCAGTTCCGGGTCATTGAAGATGCTGGCTGTCGAAACCGACACCGGCGGGATGACCAGCACCACTGGTTGCTCGGGCAGGCCCATGGGCGTGAGCCGGTCCCCGATGCCTTCGCCCCATGCCGCCCTGCCGCGCACGAAGACGGGCACGTCGGCCCCCAACATGGCGCCGTAGCCGGCCAGCTCATCCAGCGGAAAGCCGAGATTCCAAAGGCGGTTCAAGGCCACCAGCGTGGTCGCGGCGTTGCTGGAGCCACCCCCCAGACCGCCGCCCACGGGGATGCGCTTGGTCAGATGAATGTCGGCGCCGATGGGCGCGCCGCTCATGCGCTGAATCAGTCGCGCCGCGCGCAGGATGAGGTTGTCGTCGCCCTGCAACCCTGCAGGGGCATTGAGCAGGCGGATCTGGCCATCACCGCGGGCGGTGAACACCAGTTCGTCCTGCAGATCAATGAACTGAAACACAGTCTGCAAGCTGTGATAGCCGTCGTCGCGCTGGCCGGTGACATGCAGAAAGTGGTTCAACTTGGCCGGAGCGGGCCAGATGAACCGGGCGGAAAATGGATGGTCGGTCAAGGGCGTCAAGGTGGTGCAGGTGGGCCAGCGCGTCTGCGGCGGCGCCGAAACGGGTGCGGATTATGGCGTGCGTTGCCAACGGTCGCTGATCAGCGTGACGGTTTGCGCATCGCGTTGCCACTCGATCCGGGTGGGCAAAGCGGGCGTCGTATCACCGTAGCCGACCACGGTCATGGTCCACCCCGCCTGTTCCAGTTGCGTGATGCGCCCGGCGGCGTCGAGGTGGAAGCGCACCGCCACGCCGGGCTCGGGCAGGCCGCGTGCCCAATAGGGCAAGGCGGTCAGCGGCGGCGACCAGCCGAGCAGGGCGGTGAGATCGGCCTCAGGCTCGGTGCTGGTCCAGGTTTCGCGACGCGCCCGTATCTCGACCCGGTCCGGCGTCCCGCTCAGGCGCACGGCTCCGATGCCAATCGGGCCGCTCAACCACAGATCGAACTGCCGGTCGGCGCGCTGCACCCAGCGCAGCCGCGCGCTCAGCGCCTGGCCGGAGGCGGCCACGCGCCCCTCAAGCTGAAACTGCGCCCACGCGTCAAGGGCCTGGCGATGCTCGGCCCAGCGGTTCAGCCGGGTTTCGCGATCAACCGCGCGGGCATCGCCTGCCGGCACCGGCGGGCGCGTGGCGCAGGCGCTGAGCAGCAGCAGCGCGCTCAACGCCAGGCCCAGTCGCAAACGGCGCGCGGTCATTTTTCCGGCACAAGCCGCTGCAGCGTCTGTGTGAGCACCGGGTGGGCGGCATCGGAGACCAGCGCCGCATTCCAGATCTGATGCGCCTCGTTTTGACGCCCCAACACCCACAGCACCTCACCCAGATGCGCCGCCACTTCGGGGTCGGGAAAGGCGGTGTAGGCACGCTGCAGCCAGGGCAGGGCAGCGGCCGGGTCGCCCTGCTTGAACAGCAGCCAGCCCTTGGAGTCCATGATTGCCGGATCTTCGGGTTCGATCACCAGAGCACGGTCGATCAGGTCACGGGCTTCATCGAGATTGTTCCCCTCAAGCACCAGCATGTAGCCCAAGGCATTGAGTGCGCGTGCATCGTTGTGGTTCTGTTCGAGCACGTGGCGCAGGTCGGCCTCGGCGCTGCGGATGTCGCCCGCCCGTTCGTACGTCAGCGCACGGGCGTAGCGCAGGTCGGCGTCGTCGGGCGAGGCCTCGACCGCGTCGGTGAGCAGCTGCTGCGCCGCAGAATGATCGCCGGCATCGACCAGCAGTTCGACCTCGATCATGATCAGTTGCTGCTCGGCCTGCGGCAGTTCGTCACGGACGCGCTGCAACAGTTGGCGTGCGTCGTCGAGGCGGCCCAGATGCGCCATGACCACCGCGCTGCGCGTCAAGGCATCGAAGGCGGCGGGACCACGGTCGATGCCCGAGTAGTAGCCCAGGGCCTCTTCGTAGCGTCCGTCCTGCTGGGCGAGCTGCCCCAGCTGCATCAGCGCCTCCTGCTGGCGGGTGGTGCCGATCAGGGATTTGAACCAGCGTTCGGCGGCGGGCCATTCCTCGTTCTGCATGGCAATGGCCCCCAGCATGTAGCGGGCGTCGACCAGGTCGGGATCATCTTTGATGGCGGTTTCCAGCAGGCCGGCGGCGGGTTCGACGGCACCGGCTTCGAGCAGGATGCGGGCAAAACTCATGCGCAGGTCGCCGCGGGTCACCCGGGGCTGGGAGCGAAAGGCCTGCTCGGCCAGCGCCAGCGCCGGGTCGATGTCGCCGCGACGCACCTTGATGCCCGCCAGCAACAGCGTGCCCGCAGGGTCGTCCGGGTTTTCGGCGATTGCCTCGCGCGCGGCCTTTTCAGCCACGTCCAGCGCGTCGAAGCGCAGCGCCAGGCCGCCGTAGGCGAGGGCGCTGCCGGCGCGGTCGATACGCCGGTCACGCACCCGCTCCATCAGCGCCAACGCCGAAGGCCCCAGCCGCGCCGGCACCCGCGCCAACAGCAGCCCCAGATGGCGGAAGCCTTCTTCGGCACCGGCCGCATGGCCATCGACCACGGCCAGGGCCTGGGGCAGGGCTTCGTCCACCCGGTCGTTGATCAGATGAACCCGGAGGATGACCTCGCGCGCGTCACCGTCGTTAGGGTCGAGTTGCAACCAGATGTTCGCGGCCTCGAGCGCGGCCACGTCATCGCCGGCCTGCAGCGCCAACTGGGTGGCGCGCATGGCCAGATCAAGATCGGGAACCGATCGCAGCGCTGCCAGAAACGCCCGCGCCGCGACTTCGGTCTGGTTGCGTCGCACGGCCAGTTCACCGACCAGGATGTGATAGGTGGCTGCCGCCTGCCGGTCGATGGGCTGGGGCTGCCGCGCCGGGCTTGTGTCGGCCAGCGGCACGGCGTCGGTGGGGGTGGTGACCGGCGCAAGATCGGGCTCGATGTGGGTGCGTTCCGGTGCGCGGGCACCGGTCGCGCAGCCACCGAGCGCCAGAGCGCCGCACAGCGCCAGCCCAGGTACGCCCGTCCAAAGTTGATGCATTACCAGATTGCCCTCCACGCGGAATGGTTGACAGCGTAACCGGGCTACGGCAAGTCGGTATGGCACGGGGCTTGGCGTCTGCCCGCGGCCCGCCCGGCACGCTGGCTTGTTGTTGCGGGTGCCATGCCGGAAAATCACGACATGACGCCTTCTTTTCACTCGCCTCGCCGCGTTCGGGATGCAGCATGCCCCTGATGACGCTGGGGTTGAGTCACCACACCACCCCGATCGAGCTGCGCGAGCGCATGGCGTTTGCCGAGGCCGACCTGCCCGACGCACTTGCGCGTCTGCGCGCGCTTGAGGGGGTCGACGAGGCCGCCATTCTCTCGACCTGCAACCGCACCGAAATCATGGTGGTAAGCCCGCGCCTCAGTGAGGGGGCGTTGCTTGCCTGGTGGCAGGGTGACCGCAGCGTGGCGCCCTTGCATCCGCAGCACGTCTATCGGCACATCGACCAGAAATGCGTCGAGCACACCCTTGCGGTGGCCGCCGGGCTCGACTCCATGGTCTTGGGCGAGCCACAGATTCTAGGCCAGATGAAACAGAGTTTCGCCATTGCCAACGAGGCCGCCAGCCTGGGACCGGTGCTGTCGCGCCTGTTTCAACACGCCTTTGCGGTGGCCAAGCAGGTGCGCAGCCAGACCGACATTGGCGCGCATCCGGTGTCGGTGGCCTACGCCTCGGTGCAGATGGCCAAGCGCATCTATGAAGACCTGAGCCAGCAGACCGCCTTGCTGGTCGGTGCGGGCGAAATGATCACCCTGGTCGGCCGTTACCTGCAGCAGCAGGGCGTCAAGCAGATCATCGTGGCCAACCGCAGCCTGGAGCGCGCCGACGCGCTGGCGGCCGAGATCGGCGGCACGGCCATCACGCTGGACGGCCTTGCCCAGGCGCTGCCCGGTGCCGATCTGGTGGTGTCGTCCACCGCCGCACGCGATGCGGTCATCCGCTACGACGCCATGCGCCAGGCGGTGAAGCAGCGGCGCCGCAAACCGGTGTTCATGATCGACCTTGCCGTGCCGCGCGACATCGAACCGCGCATCGGCGACTTGCCTGACGTTTACCTTTACACCATTGACGATCTGCGTCATGTGGTGGCCGAAAACATGAAGCTGCGTGAAGGCGCCGCCCTGCAGGCCAAGGCCCTGATCACCGAACAGGCGCAAGTGTTCGTGCACTGGCTGGATGCCCGCGACGCCGGCGACACGCTGCGTGCGCTGCGCGACAACGCCGCGCGGCAGCGCGATGAAGTGCTGGCCAAGGCCCTGCGCCGTCTCGACGGCGGCGAGCCTGCCGACCAGGTGCTGCGCTACCTGGCCGACAGCCTCACCAACAAGTTGCTGCATGCCCCGGTGTCGCGGCTGGGGCGCGCCAGCCGCATCGAGCAGTCGCTGTTGCTCGATGCCACGCGGCGACTGTTCGCGCTGGATGGCGGGCGCCTGCCGCCCGTCGATGAAGGAACGGATCGCGAGGCTTAGCGAGGCTCAATGCCTTCAGCACGCCGCCTTCCGCACCCCCTTCAGGACCCGAAATGAAATCCTCATTGCTCAACAAGCTGCACGTGTTGGTCGACCGCCGCCTCGAACTGGCGGCAGAACTGGCTTCGCCCGATGCCGCGCGGGATGCCGATCGCTTCAAGCGTCTGTCGCAGGAATATGCCCAGCTCGGACCGGTCGCCGACGCCTTCACCGCCCATCAGGCTGCGGTCAACGACCTGGCCGGCCTTGATGAGATGGCCAACGAATCCGACCCCGAGATTCGCGCCATGGTCAGCGCCGAACGGCCCAGCATTGAAGCGCGCATTGGCCAGCTGGAACAGGATCTGCAGCAGTACCTGGTGCCGCGCGACCCGCTGGACGGCAACAACGTGTTTCTTGAAATTCGCGCCGGCACCGGCGGCGACGAGGCGGCCCTCTTTGCCGGCAATCTGTTCAACATGTACAGCCGCTACGCCGAGACCCAGGGCTGGCAGGTGGAGGTGCTGTCGAGCAGCGACGGCGAACACGGCGGCTACAAACAGATCGTGTCGCGGGTGATCGGCTTTGGCGTTTACTCGCAGTTCAAGTTCGAAAGCGGCGCGCACCGCGTGCAGCGCGTGCCCGAAACTGAAACCCAGGGGCGCATTCACACCTCGGCGGCCACCGTGGCGGTGCTGCCGGAGGTGGAGGCTGAAGACGTCGAGATCAACCCGGCCGACCTGAAGTTCGACACCTTCAAAAGCTCGGGTGCCGGCGGTCAGCACGTCAACAAGACCGAGTCGGCCATCCGCGTGACGCACCTGCCCACCGGGATCATCGTCGAGTGCCAGGAAGAGCGCAGCCAGCACAAGAACCGCGCCAAGGCGATGGCGTTGTTGGCCTCACGGCTGATCGACGCGCAGCGCAGCCAGGCCGCGGCTGAACGCGCCGCCACCCGCAAAAGCCTGGTCGGCAGTGGCGATCGCTCCGAGCGCATTCGCACCTACAACTTTCCGCAGGGGCGGGTCACCGACCACCGCATCAACCTCACGCTGTATCAGCTGGACCGCATCCTGGTCGGCGACCTGGGCGTGATCATCCAGCCCCTGCTTGCCGAGCATCAGGCTGAGTTGCTGGCCGAGATTTCGGGCAGCCATTGATGACCCTGGCCCTCGCCATCGCAGACGCCATCGGCCGCTTGCAGGCCGTCAGCGACAGCCCACGGCAGGACGCCGAATGGTTGCTCGCACACCTGCTGGGCTACTCGCGGGCGCAGCTGTTCACCAGACTCGATCACCCGCTGCCGCAAGGCGATCTCGATCGCTTCAAGGCCCTGATCACCCGCCGCGCCAAAGGCGAGCCGGTGGCCTACCTCACGGGCGAAAAAGGCTTCTGGACCTTCAGCGTGGCGGTGAATTCGGCGGTGCTCGTGCCGCGGCCCGAAACCGAACTGCTGGTGGAGTGGGCGCTGGAATGGCTGAAGCCGCTGGCATCGCCACGGGTCGCCGATCTGGGCACCGGCAGCGGCGTGATCGCACTCGCGCTGACCCTGGAACGCCCCGATGCCCACGTGACCGGCGTGGATCTTTCAGCCGACGCCCTCGCGGTGGCCCGCGACAATGCCGCGCAATTGCGGGCGCAGGTCGATTGGGTCGAGGCCGATTTTGGCGAATGGCTGCTGATGAACGGACCCGAGCACGACTTGATCGTTGCCAATCCGCCGTATATCGCCGCGCGCGACCCGCACCTTGACGCGCTGCGATTCGAGCCGCGCATGGCGCTCACCGACGGTCACGACGGCCTGAACGCACTGCGCTGCATCATTGCCCACGCCGCCCTGCGGCTGCGCGCGGGCGGGCGTTTGATGGTGGAGCACGGCTACGACCAGGCGAGCGCCGTGCAGACGCTGATGACCGAAGCCGGCTTCACCGAGGTGACCACCCGCCATGACCTGGGCGGGCAGCCGCGCGCCACCGCCGGCCTGCGCCCATGACCGACCTGCATCGCTATTCACGGCAGATCGTGTTGCCCGAGGTGGGCATCAATGGCCAGCACATCCTGTCCGATTCCACCGTGTTGATGTTCGGCATGGGCGGGCTGGGCAGCGCCAGCGCGGCGTATCTTGCCGGGGCCGGGGTGGGGCGCCTGTTGATTGCCGACCCGGACCGTCTTGAGGCCAGCAATCTGCAACGTCAGGTGCTGTACCGCGAGGCCAACCTTGGCCAGCGCAAGATCGATGCGGCTGCCGCGCAACTCACCGCCCTGAATGCACAGATCAACGTCTCGCCGTTGCTGCCTGATGCGGCGATGGCCCGTATGGCCGAGGCCGACGTGGTGCTGGACGGCACCGACCGCTTTTCGGCGCGCTTCGCCATCAATGCGGCGTGCGTGGCGGCCCGCAAGCCCCTGATCAGCGCCGCCGCAATTCGCTTTGAAGGGCAGTTGGCGGTGCTCGACCCGCATCGTCGCGGCGGCTGCTATGCCTGCATCTACCCGCCGCAAGGTGAAGACGCCGAACGCTGCGAAGAGGCCGGCGTGGCCGGCCCGGTGGTGGGCACCGTGGGCGTGATGCAGGCCTGGCTGACCCTGCGCCTGCTGCTGGGGCTCGCGGACGACGCGGGAACCCTTCACACTTGGTCGGCCGAGCGTCTGGAATGGCGACGCATGACCATCTCCAGAGACCCTTCATGCCCTGTGTGTGGACACCATGACCCTAGCTGATGCCAGCGCCCGATCGGGCGCGACCGTGCGCCTGCCGCGCCGCCTTGCCATTGACCTGCTGCACCGCGCACAGATTGCCCAGCCGGAGCCGATTCGCGGCTTCGTCGCCGCGCGAGATGGCCGGCCGGTGGCATGGCGTGCCTCGGCGCCCGACGCGCCCGAAGCCTGCTGGGCGCGCTTGTGGTCGGTGCCCGATGCGCCGGCGGTGCCCACCCAGGACGAGCTGCAGGCGCCCGGGCTGAATCTGATCATCTCGCTCAACACCAAGGGCGTGCTTGAAATTCGCGCCTGGCAGCGCGGGCCGCACTCGCCGGTTGAACTGATCCTGACCCTCGAAGACGAGTGACGCCGGCCGGGCTTCGCCCGCGCGCTTGCCCCACTCCTGACTGCCTTTTTTGTTCCCCACGACCCCACTGAAACCGCCATGCGCCTTTCCCGCTTTCCACTGGCCACCGCCAAAGAAACCCCCGCCGACGCCGAGGTGGTGTCGCATCAGTTGATGCAGCGCGCCGGTTACATCCGCAAGCTGGGCAGTGGTCTGTACACCTGGATGCCGATTGGCCTGCGCGTGCTCAACAAGGTGGCCGCCATCGTCCGTGAAGAGATGAACCGCGCCGGCGCGGTGGAAGTGCTGATGCCGTCCATCCAGCCCGCTGAGCTTTGGGAACAGTCGGGCCGCTGGGCGCAGATGGGCGGCGAGATGTTGCGCATCAAGGACCGTCACAACAACGACTTCTGCTATGGCCCGACCCACGAGGAAGTGATCACCCACCACGTCAAACAGGACGTGCGCTCGTACCGGCAACTGCCACTCAACCTGTACCAGATTCAGACCAAGTTCCGCGACGAACGCCGCCCGCGCTTCGGGGTGATGCGGGCCCGCGAGTTTCTGATGAAAGACGCCTACTCGTTCCACATCGATGAAGCCGATCTGGCACGGGAATATCAGGTGATGCGCGAGGCGTATACCCGCGTGTTCGATCGCCTGGGCATCGACTACCGCATCGTCCAGGCCGATGCCGGCAACATCGGCGGCAACCGCTCGGAAGAATTCCACGTGCTTGCGGGGTCGGGCGAAGACCTGCTGGCGGTGTCCGACAGCGGGCCGTTTGCCGCCAACATCGAGGCCGCGCCCTGTGTGGCGGTGGGTGCGCGGGCGGCGGCCTCGGCAGCGATGCACCAGGTTGCAACGCCGGGCCAGAAAACCTGTGAGCAGGTCGCACGGTTTCTCGACACCGCGTTGACCGCCAAGGTGAAATTGTTGGTGGTGCAGACCGCCGCCGGTGAACTGCGCGCCGTGGCCCTGCGGGGTGATCATCAGCTCAACGAAGTGAAGGCGGCCAAACACCCGATGATTGGCGCCGGGTTCGTCATGGCCGCGCCGGAGAAGGTCGAAGCCCTGTTCGGTTGCGAAGTGGGCTATCTGGGGCCGGTGAACAGCCCGATCCCCGTGATCGCCGATCACGCAGCCGCCGTCATCGCCGACTTCACCTGCGGCGCCAACCAGACCGACTTCCACCTGCAAAACGTCAATTGGGGTCGTGATTGCCCTGAGCCGGAAACGGCCGACCTGCGCAACATCGTCGAAGGCGATGTCAGCCCGGATGGGGTGGGGCGCATCAAGTTCTATCGCGGCATCGAGGGCGGGCACATCTTCCAGTTGGGCCGCAAGTACACCGAAGCGATGGGGCTCAGCGTGCTCGACGAGGCCAGCCAGCCGGTGACGCCGTGGATGGGCTGCTACGGCATCGGCGTGTCGCGGCTGGTCGCGGCCATCATCGAACAGCGGCACGACGACAAGGGCATCGTCTGGCCCGCCAGCGTGGCGCCGTTCACCGTGGTGATCTGCCCCATCGGCATGGACCGCTCCGATGCGGTGCGCGAAACCACCGAGTCGCTTTATGCCGCGCTGCAGGGGCAGGGGCTTGACGTGCTGCTGGACGATCGCGGCCAGCGCCCCGGGGCGATGTTTGCCGATGCCGAGTTGATCGGCATTCCCTACCGAATCGTGATCGGCGACAAGGCGCTGGCCGACGGCCAGGTGGAGTTCAAGGCGCGCAACCTCGCCGAAGCCGAACGCGTGGCGGCCACTGCCGAGGCCGTGCGCGCGCGGATTTCGGCGGCCTGACGCAGGGCGCAGGCAGGTGACGGCCCGAAGTCATGCGGCTGGGGCAGGGCGCCTGGCGTGTTCGGCGCTGCTGATGCTGCTCAGCGCCGCGGCGACGGCGCAGTCACGGGTGCCCGATCCCGACCCGGCCTTGCGCGCCGCCCTGATCGAGGCGGTGGAAGCCTCCGACAGCTTCGGCCACCGGTTTGATGCGGAAGTCTGGCTGCTGGACATGTCGGGCCGTCTGCAGCGGTTCATGCCCGACGATGATGATCGCCTGGAGTTTCTGCGGCTGGTGCATGCCGAGGCCCAGCGGGCCGAGGTTTCACCCGAGCTGGTGCTGGCCCTGATCGAAGTGGAATCGCTGTTCGACCGGTTTGCCATTTCCAGTGCCGGGGCGCTGGGGTTCATGCAGGTGATGCCGTTCTGGCTGGACGAACTGGGCCGCCCCGATGACAACCTGTTCAACCCGCAGACCAACCTGCGCTACGGCTGCACCATTCTTCGCCACTACCTCGACCGCGAGCGCGACGCCCTGATTCCGGCGCTGGCGCGCTACAACGGCAGCTACGGCAAAACCTGGTACGCCGAGCGCGTGCTCAAAGCCTTCGAGCGTCGCTGGCGGCCTTGAGTGGCGGCCTTGCGGGGGCAAGACGGCTTCAGCGCTCGGCGGTGTGCTGCCGTAACGGCAACGCGGTTGTGTACCGCACCTGTTTGAGCGCAAAGCTGGAGCGGATTTTTTCGACCTCGGGCATCGCCGACAGGTGTTCGATGATCAGGCACTCCAGGGCCGCCATGTCGGGCACCGCAACGCGGATCAGGTCGTCGGCATCGCCGGTCATCGAACGCTGCCGTACGATCAGCAGCGTGAGGAGACGCCATGACCAAACGGAAAAACACCGCAGCCGCCGACCTGGACACCGACGCAGCGCTGGAGCGTGAGGAGTGGTGCGGGGCGCTGCGGTCGCTGGCGGCTCAGTGCGGCCCGGCGCGCGCACGAGAGATGCTCGCCCTGTTGTCGTCCATCGCCCGCGACCCGGCCATCGGCTGGCAACCGCAGCACGGCACGCCTTATGTGAATACCGTGCCGGTCGACCGGCAGCCGGTGTTTCCGGGTGATCTGGCCATCGAAGAGCGGCTGGCCTCGATCATGCGCTGGAACGCGCTGGCGATGGTGGCGCGTGCCAATGCGGCCTACGGTGAGCTGGGCGGTCACATCGCCAGCTACGCCAGCGCGGCCGATCTGTTCGAGGTGGGCTTCAATCATTTCTTCCGCGCCCGCACCGATGATTCCGGTGGCGACGTGGTGTTCTTCCAGCCCCACTCCGCACCCGGCGTGTACGCCCGCGCCTTTCTGGAAGGGCGCCTGAGCGAGCACGATCTGGCCCACTACCGTCAGGAGATCACCGCCCGGCGCAATGGCGCACGCGGCCTGTCGAGCTACCCGCATCCCTGGCTGATGCCGGACTTCTGGCAGTTTCCCACCGGCTCGATGGGCATCGGCCCGATCAGCTCGATCTACCAGGCGCGCTTCATGCGCTACCTCAAGCATCGCGGTGTCCTGGACACCGCCGGACGCCGCGTCTGGGGCGTGTTCGGCGACGGCGAGATGGACGAGCCCGAGTCCATGTCGGCACTCACGCTGGCCGCGCGCGAAGGGCTGGACAATCTGGTCTGGGTGGTCAACTGCAATCTGCAGCGGCTCGATGGCCCGGTACGCGGCAACGGCCGCATCATCGATGAGCTGGAAGCGCTGTTCAGCGGCGCCGGCTGGAACGTGATCAAGCTGGTCTGGGGCTCGGACTGGGACGGGCTGTTCGCGCGCGATGCCGACGGTGCGCTGGTCAAGGCCTTCTCCGAGACCGTCGACGGCCAGTTCCAGACCTTTGCCGCCAAGGACGGCCGCTACAACCGTGATCACTTCTTCGGCCAGAATCCGCAACTGGCCGCGTTGGCGCAGGGGCTGACCGACGATCAGATCGATCACCTCAAGCGCGGGGGTCACGACCTGGTCAAGATCCACGCCGCCTATGCCGCCGCGATTCGATGCAGCGGCAAGCCCAGCGTGATTCTGGCGCAGACCAAGAAGGGCTTCGGCATGGGTGAGGCCGGTCAGGGCAAGATGACCACGCACCAGCAGAAAAAGCTGGACCGCGGCGCCCTGCTGGCCTTCCGCAATCGTTTCAACCTGCCGCTGAGCGACGAACACGCCGCAGCGCTGCATTTTTAAGCGCTGCATTTTTACCGGCCTGCCGACGACAGCCCGGAGATGCAGTACCTGCGCGCCCGGCGCGAGGCCCTGGGAGGTTCGATTCCATCGCGGCGCGCCACGGCGGCGCCGGTGGCGGTGCCGGCGCGCGAGGCTTACGCCGGCTTTGCGCTGGCCGCCGAGGGCAAGGAAATGTCCACCACCATGGCCTTCGTGCGCATGCTCGGCGGCCTGCTGCGCGACAAGCAGCTGGCGCCGCGCATCGTGCCCATCGTCGCCGACGAGGCGCGTACCTTCGGCATGGCCAATCTGTTCAGGCAGATCGGCATCTATTCCAGCAAGGGCCAGTGCTACGAGCCGGAAGACATCGACTCCATCCTCAGCTACCGCGAGGCGCTGGACGGCCAGATTCTGGAGGAAGGCATTTCCGAGGCGGGCGCGCTCAGCTCCTGGGTGGCGGCGGCCACCAGCTATTCGGCGCACGGCATCGCCATGCTGCCGTTCTACATCTACTACTCGATGTTCGGCTTCCAGCGCATCGGCGACCTGATCTGGGCAGCGGCCGATCAGCGTGCACGCGGCTTTCTGCTCGGCGCCACGGCGGGCCGCACCACCCTGGGCGGCGAAGGTCTGCAGCACCAGGACGGGCACAGCCACCTGATGGCGGCAACCATTCCCAACTGCCGCGCCTACGATCCGGCCTTCGCCGGCGAGCTTGCGGTGATTCTGGATCACGGCATGCGCGCCATGCTGGAGCGTCAGGAAGATGTCTTCTATTACGTCACCCTGATGAACCAGAACTACGCCCAGCCGTCGCTGCCTGCGGGCGTCGATGCCGACCTCATCAAGGGTCTGTACCGCTACGCGAGCCGCTCCGCGCAAAACGCCAGGGGCCAGGTGCGGCTGATCGGCTCCGGCACCATCCTGCTGGAGGTGATCGCGGCCGCCGAACTGCTGGCCACCGACTGGCAAATCGAATCCGAAATCTGGAGCGCCACCAGCTTCACCGAGCTGGCACGCGAGGCGCGCGAGGTGGAACGCTGGAACCGTCTGCATCCGGGTCAGACCCCACGGCAGAGCCACGTTGCCGGGTGCCTGCCGCAGGGCGCGCCGGTGATCGCCGCCACCGATTATCTGCGCGCGCTGCCGCAACTCATCGCCAGCCATATCGAGCCGCCGTACACCGTACTCGGCACCGACGGCTTCGGCCGCAGCGACACGCGCGAGGCCCTGCGCCGCTTCTTCGAGGTGGACCGTCATCACATCGTGCTCGCCGCGCTCACCTCGCTGGCGCAGCAGGGATGCGTGGATATTGCGCTGTGTCAGCAGGCCATCGAGCGCTACGGCATCGACGTGGAGGCCGCCGCCTCGTGGGCGTGCTGAGCACGCGCACCGCCGAGCGAGGCACAAGCGCACATTTCGGCGGGTGACGCGGCAGGCACGCCGATCAGCGACGCGCCAGAGCGGCCACCAGTTCGGCGAAGCGGTCCACATGCGCCTGCAGGAAGGCGCGTGTGCCGTCGTTGGTGAGCGTGCCGTCGGCGTCGATCAGGTCGGGTTTGAACTGCAGATACGCCTCGCCACCCAGCACCACGCTGCCCAGAATGCCGAGGATCTGCCGCAGGTGCTGCTGGCCCACGGCGGTGCCGATGGCGCCGGGCGAGGTGCCGGTGATGAATGCGGGCTTGTTGCGCCAAACGTTGTGCTCCATGGGCTTGGAACCCCAGTCAATGGCGTTTTTGAGGACCGCGGGCAGCGAGCGATTGTGTTCAGGGGTGACGATCAGCACCGCGTCGGCGCGGGCCACCTCGGACGTGAAGCGGTTGACGCTGTCGGGACGGTCCGGCTCCAGATCGGCGTTGTACATCGGCAGGTCATCAATCTGGACCCAACGGCACTGCATCGATGGCCCGGCCAGCTTGGCCAGTGCCTCGCTCAATTTGCGATTGATCGAGTCCCGGCGGTTGCTGCCCACCACAATGGCGATGTCGTAAGTGTTCATGCAGAAGCGCTCCTTGTTCTCAGGGGTGGCGTGAGGTGCGCTCATCTTGAACGTCATTGGCGACGGCCGTCATGACAGACGAAGAAGTCTTTTCACCAGATCATCATGACTTTACATAATATACATTATGAAGTGTGAAGATCGACCGCTGGGCTTGCCGATGTCCCCGCGCTCAGCGACAGAGACCCAAGCGCTCGCGCTCGAGGTTTTCGCGGCGTTCGACATGAAGCTGGTCCTGGCGCCAAACCGGCAGTGAGTCCCGCAGTGTGTCGAGTGCCTGCACGATGGCGCGGCGCCGGCTGCGCAGGCCATCGCAACTGCTGCTGTGCACATAGATCCATTCGCGATCGGTCGAGGGCGCGCGTTTGGAAGGCGCCATGGCTTTTGGCTGGACGCGCGTCGCGGAAGCGCCTGGCCCGGCGGCAATCACGGTCGGGCCATGCGGCGAAACATATCCATCCGAAAAGCTGCGATCACGCAGCATTTGCGCACTGTCAACGGGCGCTGGCGAGCGTTCGTGCCCATTCTGGTCATGGGTCTGCGGCTGCGTTGGACCTTGACTTTGCGGTTGCACCCGCAAGGCGGCATCCATTTGCGCGGGCTCGGGTTCCCGCTGGGTGACGTACCACCCGGCGCCAACGATCACCGCCCCACACACGATGAAGCCGACCGCCCAAGCAAGCCCTGTGTTTCTGGGGCGCCCGCTGCCGCGGATGGGTCTGCGTGGCGTCTGGAGCGGTTTGGACGGATTCATTGGCGGCCGCCGGGTTTTTGGGAGGGTCCGCGCAGCTTAGCGAGCGCGACGGTGGACGCGAATCCTTCAGAGTGCACTCGCTTGCAAACGCAAACGGCTATCATTCGTCCTGACATGGACATCCTGCTTTTCGAGCTCGCCCGACGCCAACCCGCCTGGATCACGGGGGTCAGGTCTGTCAACGATCACGACGCCATCGCGCGACGGCTGGCGGATCTGGGCTTCGTGCGCGGGCGCCAGCTTGAGGTGTTGCGCGTGGGGCCGTTTGGCGGCGATCCCCTGCTGGTCAAGATTGGTGACACGCGTTTTGCGTTGCGTCGTGCCGAAGCGGCGCGCATCTCAGTGAGTGCTTCCGCGCCATGAGCACCGTCGCGCTGCATGCCGCGCTGGTCGGCAATCCCAATTGCGGCAAGACCGCCCTGTTCAACCGGCTCACCGGCAGCCGCCAGAAGGTGGCCAACTATGCCGGGGTCACGGTGGAGCGCAAGACCGGCGTCCATCGCCTGGCGGGCGAACAGACCATCAACATCATCGATTTGCCGGGGGCCTACAGCCTGCAGGCGACCAGTCCGGACGAGGCCGTGACGCGCGATGTCTGCCTCGGCCGCTTCGAGGGCGAGGCCGTGCCGGACGTGATCGTCTGCGTCGTCGATGCCCTGAACCTGCAGATGCATCTGCGCTTCGTGCTGGAAGTGCGTGCGCTGGGCCGGCCGATGATGGTGGCGATCAATCGCATGGACGTGGCCCGTCGTCAGGGATTGCAGATTGACCTGGCTCAATTGTCACAACGGCTGGGGGTGCCGGTGGTCGGCACCGTCGCGGTGCAGCGTGACGGCGCGGCCACGCTGTCCGCCGCCTTGCAGGCGTTGCCCAAAGCGCCGCCGCCGGGTTTTGAGGACCCTGCCCGCTGGCATGCCGAAGCCGATGCCCTGCGCACCGCCTGCGTGACGGGCGTGCAGGAGCGCGACAGCTTCACCGAGCGCGCTGACAGCTTTTTGCTGCACCCGGCAACCGGTCTGCCGTTGCTGGCCGTGCTGCTGTTTGTGATGTTCCAGGCAGTGTTCGCCTGGGCCGAGCCCCTGATCGGCCTTGTCGAAACGGTGATCGGCGGGTTTGGCGAAATGGTCGGCGGCGCCCTGCCCAACGGCCTGCTCAACAGCTTGCTGGTCGATGGCGTGATTGCCGGAGTCGGCGGCGTGCTGGTGTTTCTGCCGCAGATTCTGATTCTGTTCCTGTTTATCTTGCTGCTGGAGGAGTCTGGCTACCTGCCGCGCGCGGCGTTTCTGCTGGACCGCTTGATGGTCGGCGCCGGCCTCAGCGGCCGTGCGTTCATTCCGCTGCTGTCGAGCTTTGCCTGTGCGGTGCCGGGCATCATGGCGGCGCGCAGCATTCCCAGCCCGCGCGATCGTTTGGCGACGATTCTGGTCGCGCCGTTGATGACCTGTTCGGCCCGTCTGCCGGTGTACACGCTGTTGATCGCGGCCTTCATTCCGCAGCAATCGGTGTTTGGCGTCATCAATCTGCAGGGCCTGATTCTGTTCGCGCTGTACATCGCCGGCGTGCTGAGTGCGGTGGCGGTGGCCTGGGTCATGAAGCGCTGGGGCGGCGCGCGGGAGGAGCAACCGCTGCTGCTGGAACTGCCCGCCTATCGCCTGCCCCACCCGCGCGACATTCTGATTGGGCTGTGGGCGCGTGCGGCCATCTTCCTGCGTCGGGTCGGCACCATCATTCTGGCGCTCACCATCGTGTTGTGGGCGCTTGCCACCTTTCCGGGGGCGCCGGCCGATGCCACCGGTCCGGCCATTGAATACAGCGCGGCAGGTCATCTGGGCCGGTGGATGCAGCCCATCTTCGCGCCGCTGGGCTTCAGTTGGCAGATCTGCATCGCACTGGTGCCGGCCATGGCCGCGCGCGAGGTGGCGGTGAGCGCGCTGGCCACGGTCTACGCCGTGTCTGCCACCGATGAAAACGCGGGCAGCCTGCTGGCGCCGATCATCGCCAGTGACTGGTCGTTGGCCACGGCCCTGTCATTGCTGGTGTGGTTTGTGTACGCGCCGCAATGTATTTCCACCCTGGCGGTCATTCGCCGCGAAACCAACCAGTGGCGCATGGTCGCCTTGTCGGCGGGCTATCTGTTCGCGTTGGCCTACGGCATGGCCTTGATCACCTACCACATCGCACGGAGCCTGGGCGGATGAGCTACGCCATGCTGGAAGGACTGATCGTCGCGCTGATCGTGTTGGCGGCCGTCGCCTACGCCGTGTGGCGGTGGCGGCCCGGCAAGAAGAACAGCGCAGGCTGTGGTTCGGGCTGTGGCAGTTGTTCGACCGGGTGCGGGCCGAAGGCCGCGCCGACGCCGCCCCCCAACACGCATGAACACCCGGTGCATTTTCACCGCTGACCCGGCTGCCGTTGCCGCAGCGTCAGCAGGTCGCCGCCGTCACCTCACTTCGACCGCACCACTCTCAGCGACGGCCTGCGGGCATCGGCCGGCGCGGTGGGTGCGTTGGGCTGGCGTGGGTTGACCGAGTGCTGTGACTTCAGATGCGTCATGCAATTGGCCAGCGTCTGGCTGATCACCATCTGATTGCGGATCATCTCCATGCGCGGCCAGGTGGCACGCTCACCCTCGCGGATGAAACGCTCCAGCGATTCCAGCGACGGATTGGTGGTGACGTTGGCATAGCGCCAAAGGCTGATCTCGGGAAAGATGTTGATGTTGCCGCGATAGTCCTGGTCGAGCACGCTCGAGGCGACGTCGAGCGTCTTGCGGGTGCGCCCGCCGCCCGCGATGGTGTTGCGCGCCAGGTCGATGATGCCCTTGGCCGAGCCACGCAGGCTGGAGCGCGCAAAGTCCCGCGCCGAGTTGCGTAAGCCCTCCCCGCCCGGCTCGCGGCGGCTGATGAACGGCAGCACGTGCGGATTGGTCTGGCTGACGATGAAATGATTGACGTTGTGCAGCCGCCGCAGGCGCAAGGTCGGCAGGTCGGACTTCAGGCTGCCATCGACCCAGCGCAGCAGCGGCAGGTAGGGCACACGGCGGCCGCGTTCGTCCTGGGTCATGAGCATCACCGGCGGGAACAACAGCGGCACGGCACACGACGCCAGCACTGCCTCGTACAGATAAAGATACGGAAATGTCAGGTAATTCAGCAGCCTGGGTGGCTGATTGACGCCCGCCGGCGAGACCGTGATGTCGATGATGCGGCCCGAGCGTTCATAGGCTTCGTGAAAGGTCAGGTCGGCAATGTTCTTTTCCAGTGCGCGACGCAGCTGGTGCTGATCCATCACCGAGCCGCGGCGGAACCACAGACGCCACGGCAGAACCCGCCAGAAGTTGTGATAGACATTCATCGGATCCAGCAGAATCTCGGCCTGGTCCACCGGGCGGCTGGCCACGGTGGCGGCGACGATCGATCCGGCGCTGGAACCTGAAATCACCTCCGGCAACAACCCCTCCAGATACAGCGACTTGACCACCCCGACGTGGAACAGGCCCAGCGTCGCGCCGCCCGACAGCATGAGGGCGGATCGGCCGAACGACTGCGAAAGTTCCTCGAAAAAACGCAGCTTCGCGTCGGCGGGAAACGCCGGGTCGTCGCGGTGGGCCAGCTCCACCAGCGTCTCGGCAATTTCGTTGACGTAATCGTGCACCAGCATTTTGGTGCCCACGCGCGAAACGCCGTACAGCACCGGATTGCCAAGGTTGCCCAGGTTCCAGTGCAGCCCCTGGCGCAGGTGGTGGCGCAGCTTGACGCCCTGCTCGGGGTTGGCGCGCATCTGCCGCACCTGGCGCAGACGGGAACGGATCAGGCGCCAGTCGTAATGGTCAGACGTTTCGTCCTCGCGCCATTCGTCCAGGCCCTGGTGAACGTCGAGCTCATTGGCAATCTGCAACCAGTCGCGATAACTGTCGGCGGTCTCGAGGGCCCGGTCGAGATCACGTTGTTTGCGGGACATTCAAGTTCCTTTCCGGCGCCGAACGATGACGCGGCCAAAGTATCGGCCGCATCGCCGGGGACCGCAATCAAAGCCTTGCCGATACGGCGACCACCGCAGCGGCGGATCGCCCCCGTCCGTCGTTTTGTGAGGGCTTTGCGTATAGTCGCAGGCCCTTAAGTTCTTGCCGGACATCTGCGCATGAAGGCCGCCGTCAGCCGCACCGTGGACGCTCTTGAGCAGGTCATTCTGGGCAAACCGCAGGAGCTGCGTCTGGCGCTGGCCTGTCTGCTGGCCCAGGGGCATCTGCTCATTGAAGACGTGCCCGGCGTCGGCAAAACCACGCTGGCACTGGCGCTGGCACGGGTACTGGGGCTGGAGTTTCAACGCATTCAGTTCACCGCCGACCTGTTGCCGGCCGATGTGCTGGGCGTGTCGGTGTTCGAGTCCGGCAGCAACGCCTTCCGCTTTCATCCGGGGCCGATCTTTGCGCAGGTGATTCTGGCCGACGAGATCAACCGCGCCAGTCCGAAAACACAATCGGCGCTGCTGGAGGCCATGGAAGAACGGCAGGTGAGCATCGAAGGCAAAACCCGGCCGCTGCCCGCGCCCTTCTTTGTCATCGCCACCCAGAATCCGCTGTCGCAACTGGGCGTCTTTCCGCTGCCGGAGAGCCAGCTCGACCGCTTTCTCATGCGCCTGTCGATGGGCTACCCGCCGCCGGCCGCCGAGCGCGCGCTGCTGGCGCAGACCGACCGTCGCAGCCTGTTGGCCGAACTGCCCTGCATGCTCGACGCGGCGCAGGTGCAAAGCCTGCAGGCGGGTGTGCGCGAGGTCACCGCGCGCCCCGCGCTGCTGGATTACATCCTGGCGCTGGTGCAGGCCACCCGCGAACACGCCGGGTTGCGGCACGGCGTTTCGCCGCGTGCCGGGCTGGCGCTCAAGCGCGCCGCGCAGGCCTGGGCATTTCTGATGGGCCGCCCCGGCGTGCTGCCCGAAGACGTGCAGGCCGTGTTCCCGGCGGTGATGGACCACCGTCTGCTGCCTGCGCACGCTGCCCTGCACGCGCCGCCATCCGCCCGGGACCTGCTGGCCGCCGTTGCGATTCCTTAGGACCTTTTGAGATGCGCGGCCTGTTCAGGCGTCGCTTGACCAAGCCGGCCGCAGGGATCCGGCGCGGCTGGATCGACCGCTGGATTCTGCGGCGGATCACGCCGTCTACCCTGCCCTGGACCGTGAACCGGCGCCGCGTTTACATCTTGCCCACCCGGTTCGGCGTGGGTTTCGGCCTGCTGTGTCTGGTCATGCTGCTGGGGGCCATGAACTACGCCAACAGCATGGGCTTTGCCCTGACCTTCCTGCTGGCGGCGATTGGTCTGGTCAGCATGCACCACACCCACGCGCAACTGGTGGGGCTGCGGCTGGTGGAGATTGCCGCCGATCCGGTGCACGTCGGGGCCGACGCCGCGCTGCGGCTGCGCGTTGACCAGCCGGGCAAGGTCGGGCGACTGGGCATCCAGATTCACTTTGCCGACACCCCGCCTGCGGACGGCCCGGGCGTCACCGTGGCCCCGTCGGCACAACTGCGCCTGTCGTTCGCGCCCGGCCAACGCGGATGGAATGCGCTGCCCCTGCTCACCGTTGCCAGCGCAGCGCCCACCGGCCTGTTCCGCGCCTGGACCTTCGTCCTGCCGGACACCCGCGTGCTCGCCTATCCGCGTTTGGCGCGCGCCGGGCAGTCGCCGCCGCCCACGCGGGCGCTGGAACAGGGCGACGCCCGCCATCGGCAACCGGGCCTCAGCCAATTCGCCGGACTGCGCAACTACGTGCGCGGTGACAGCCTGCAGCGCATCCACTGGAAAAGCCTGCCGAAAACCCGCACGCCCATGGTCAAGCAATTCGAAGACGGCGAGCAGCCGGAATGCTGGCTGGACCTGGCCCTGACCCCCGGAGCCGACCTGGACGCCCGCCTGTCGCAACTGGCGCGCTGGGTGGTCGACCTCGCCGAGACCCCGGTGGCCTTCGGCCTGCGCCTTGGGGGTGAGCAGATCGACCTCGACCGCGGCCCCGCACACCGCCATCGCTGCCTCAGCGCGCTGGCGCAGTTCGGGCAGCGAGCATGACCGTGACAACCGCCGACGTGCTGCCGCGCGCCGTGCTGCTGCGGCTGATCGGGCTGTTGGTGCTGGTGTTGGCACCGCATGCCTTGCGGGTGCCGGTGTGGGAATCGGCCCTGGTGGCGGTGGCCATCGGCTGGCGGCTGGCGCACCTGCAGCGCGGCGTGCCGTTGCCCGGCAGGGTGATCAAGACCCTGCTGACCATCGCCGCCTTCGCCGGGGTCTATGTGACCTACGGCCGCGTCAACGGCCAGCACCCCGGCACCGCCCTGCTGGTGCTGATGGCCGCGCTCAAGCTGCTGGAGATGCGCAGCCAGCGCGATGTGCGGGTGATGGTGGCGCTGCTCTATTTTCTGGTGTTCACCCACTTCCTGTTCTCGCAGGAGATCTGGACCGTGGCGTGGCTGCTGGTCACCGTGGTGGGCATCACCGGTCTGCTGGTCGAGGTCAACACCCGGGCGGCGACCGGCGACGCCGCCGGTCGCGCCTGGCGCCAACACTGGCGGCTGGGCGGCGTGATCGTGGCGCAAGCACTGCCGTTGACGGTGGTGCTGTTCGTGCTGTTTCCGCGCATTCCCGGGCCTTTGTGGGGCTTGCCGGCCGATGCGGGCAGCAGCCGCAGCGGCGTACCCGACAGCATGAGTCCGGGCGACATCGCCGAGCTGATCCTCAACGAGGCGATTGCCTTTCGCGTGCGCTTTGAGGGCGAGCCCCCCGGACAGCGCCAGTTGTACTGGCGTGGCCCGGTCTTCGAGCGCTACGACGGCCGCCGCTGGGACGCTTATCCGCAAAACGGGCCCGCGCGCGCGCCCTCACTGCAAACCCTCGGCGAGCCGGTGGCATTGGAGATGATGCTGGAGTCGACCCGCGGCTTCAGCCTGTTCGGCCTGGAGATGAGCGACCCGGCGGCGCTGCCCGCCGGCAGCCGGCTTGATGAAAACGGCCAACTGCTGGCGCTGCGACGCATCACCGAACGTCGCCTGCTGCGCCAGCAGGCCTGGCCCCGCTATCGGCTGGATGCCCGCGCCCTGCCCCGCTGGCACCGGCAGCGCACGCTGCAATTGCCGGTGAACAGTGCCCCCCGAACCCGCGCGCTGGTGCAGCAATGGCGCGCCGAGACGCCGGATGATGCCGCGCTCATCCAGCGGGCATTGGCGCATTTTCGCCAGCATCCGTTCCGCTACACCCTGCGGCCACCGCGCCTGGGCCCCCAGCCCGTGGATGAATTCCTGTTCACGACACAGGCCGGCTTCTGCGAGCACTACGCCAGCAGCTTCGTGGTGATGATGCGGGCGGCCGGACTGCCGGCGCGGGTGGTCATCGGCTATCAGGGTGGCGCCCGCAGTCCGGTGGGCGACGACTGGGTCATTCGCCAGTCCGACGCACACGCCTGGGCCGAGGTGTGGCTGGCGGGTGAGGGTTGGCGCCGGGTGGACCCCACCGCCGCCGTGTCGCCGGACCGCATCGAGCAAGGGCTGCGTGGCGCCTTCGACACGGCCCGTGGCGAATTGCCCGCCTTTCTCCGGCGCGACGGCAGCACCCTCTGGGCCATGAGCCGCGCCCGATGGGATTTTCTCAACGCGCAGTGGAACCGCTGGTTTCTGGCCTACGGCCCCGAACTGCAACAGGCGTTTCTGTCGCGTCTGGGCGTGCGCGGCTGGACGCAGATGCTGCTGTGGCTCACCGGCCTGATCACTGCGCTGCTGTTGCTGGTGGCGGCGTGGCTGCTGTGGCGCGGTCGCCCGGCGCCGCCGGCGGATGCGGCCAGCCGCAGCTGGCGGCGCCTGCAACGCGCTGCGGCCCGGCAGGTCGATGCCCGGCCCGGCGAGGCGCCCACCGCGTGGTGCCAGCGGCTGGCCGACCGGCAGCCGCACCTGCGCGCCCAGCTCGACGCCGCGCGCACCGCCTATCAGACATTGCGTTACGGGCCTGAGTCCGCACAGACCGAAGCGCAGCAGCAACAGCTCGATCGCGCGGTTCGCGGGCTGATCAGGGCCTTGAGGCGACGCCGCGCGCCGCCCGCGGGATAAAATCGCGGCATGACCGAATTCAACAACGTCGACCCGGCCGACATCGCCCGCTTCACGGCAATGGCCTCGCGCTGGTGGGACCCCGCAGGCGAGATGGCGCCGCTGCATCACATCAACCCGGCGCGCACCCAATACATCGACAAGGTCTGCGGCGGACTTGCCGGCCAGAAAGTGATCGACGTGGGCTGCGGCGGCGGCCTGCTCAGCGAAGCCCTGGCGCGGCGCGGCGCCGAGGTGACCGGCATCGATCTGGCCGAGGCCTCGATTGCCGTCGCCCGCGAACATGCCGGTGCCTCGGGGCTGGCCATTGACTACCAATGTGTGGCCACCGAGGCCATGGCGCAGCGTGCGCCCAAAAGCTACGACGTGGTCTGCTGCCTGGAAATGCTGGAGCACGTGCCCGATCCCGAGGCCATCATCAAGGCCTGCGCCGATCTGCTGCGACCCGGTGGCCTCGCGGTGTTCTCCACCCTGAATCGCAGCCCGCGCGCCTTTGCGCTGGCCATTGTTGCGGCCGAACATGTGCTGGGGCTGATTCCCAAGGGCACCCACCAATTTGCCCAGTTCATCCGCCCGTCGGAGCTCAGCCGCGCGGTAATGGCCTCGGGCCTGCAACTGATGGAGATGAAGGGGCTGCACTACAACCCCATCCTCAAGAACGCGCGGCTCAACAACGACCTGGCGGTGAACTATTTTCTGGTCGCGCGCAAACCATGATCGAGGCCTGGTTGTTCGATCTTGACGGCACGCTGGTCGACACCGCGCCCGATCTCGCCGCCGCTGCCAACGCCCTGCGCGTGGCCCAGGGCCTGGCGCCGCTGCCGCTGGATCATTACCGGGCCCACGCCTCCTCAGGCGCGCGCGGGTTGATCGGCCGCGCCCTGGGCGTGGGGCCGGACGACGCGGCCTTCGAGCCCCTCAGGCAGACCTTTCTGGCCCACTACGCCGCGCACATCGCCGATCACAGCCAGGTGTTCGAGGGTCTGGACGCGGCGCTGCGCTGGCTCGAAGCGCGCGGCATTCCCTGGGGCGTGGTCACCAACAAGCCCAGGCGTTACACCGAGCCGCTGATGGCCGCGCTGCAGTTGAGCGCGCGAGCGACGGTCGTCGTGAGCGCCGATGAAGTGCCGTTTGCCAAGCCGGCGCCGGATGCGCTGATCGAAGCCTGCCGCCGCGCCGGCCTTGCGCCGCAGCGCTGCGCCTACGTGGGCGACGACCTGCGCGACATCGACGCCGGCCGTGCCGCCGGCATGCGCACGGTCACCGCCGAGTGGGGGTATCTGGGCACCACCCGGCCCGAGGCCTGGCAGGCCGATGATCGCTGTGCCACGCCGGCCGAGCTGCTGGACCTGATGCACCCTCTTTCCACACAAGGCTGATCATGCTGCCGTTGACCAAAGTGCCCACCACCGAGCCCTCAGCTGACGCGCTCAAGAATCAGATCGTGCTCATCACCGGCGCCGGGGACGGGCTGGGCAAAGCCGCAGCCCTGCAGGCGGCAGCGCTGGGCGCCACCTGCGTGCTGCTGGGCAAGACCGTGAAGAAGCTGGAATCAACGTTCGACGCCATCGTCGCGGCCGGCGGCGCCGAGCCGGCCATCTATCCCCTCAATCTCACCGGCGCCAACTGGGGCGATCTGGCCGAGGTGGCCCAGACCCTGGACACCCATTTCGGGCGCCTCGACGTGTTGTGTCTGGCGGCTGCGCACTTCAAGACCTTCACCCGCATGGAAGACATCGAGCCCAAGGACTGGCTGGAGTCGCTGCAGGTGAACCTCACCGCCAGCTTTGCCTTGACCCGTCACTGCCTGCCGCTGCTGCGCGCCGCACCGCGAGGTCGCGTGCTGTACGTGACCGACATCGGCGGCCGCGTCGCCAAGCCGTTTCAGGGTGCCTACGGCATCAGCAAGACCGCGCTTGAAGTCATGGCGGCGCAGTGGGCGCAGGAAGGCGGTGCCGGCAGCACGCTGCGCTTTCACACCTTCGACCCGGGGCCGATGCGCACCGCCACGCGTCTCAAAGGCTACCCCGGCGAGGTGCTGGAACAGACCGAGCCGCCGCAGGCTGCCGCCCGCGCGCTGATGCGGGTCTTGATCAGCGACGCGCCGAGCAGCGCGTGGTCGGCGCGGGCCGGCTGAGGCCGCCGCCACGGGCCAATGGCGCGCGCCCCGCTCGGCGCGCGCCTAACGAAAGATCGACGGATCGCGACCCGGCTGGCCCGCAGCCGCTCAGCGCAGGGCGACGCTGAAAGACGCCTCGGTTTTCGCGGTGATCTCGTCCAGCGTGACGCCGCGGGCCAGTTCGATCAGCGCGGCACGTCCGGCCTGTTTGTCGATCTCGAACACGCCCAGGTCGGTGATCAGCAGATCGACCACGCCCTTGCCGGTCAGCGGCAGGCTGCAGGCTTTCTTGACCTTGGAGGCCCCTGATCGATCGCAATGGTCCATCACCACCACCACGCGCTTGACGCCGGCGACGAGGTCCATCGCGCCGCCCATGCCCTTGACCATCTTGCCGGGCACCATCCAGTTGGCCAGATCACCGTTCTCGGCCACTTCCATGCCGCCCAGAATCGACAGATTGATGTGGCCGCCGCGGATCATGCCGAAGCTGTCGGCGCTGGAGAAATAGCTGGTCTGCGGCAGGTCGGTGATGGTCTGCTTGCCGGCGTTGATCAGGTCGGCGTCTTCCTCGCCCTCGAACGGGAATGGCCCCATGCCGAGCATGCCGTTCTCACTTTGCAGGGTCACGGTCATGCCCTCGGGAATCATGTTGGCGACCAGCGTGGGAATGCCGATGCCGAGGTTGACGTAAAAACCGTCCCGCAGTTCTTTGGCGGCACGCGCGGCCATGTCGTCACGAGTCCAGGCCATCAGGCGTTCTCCGTCCGCGGGCGGGTGGTCCGCCGCTCGATGTGTTTGTCGAAATGCGCGCCGACCACAATGCGGTCGACAAAGATGCCGGGCGTGTGAATCTGGTCGGGGTCGAAGCTGCCAACCGGCACGATTTCTTCGACCTCGACCACCGTCACCTTGCCGGCCGTGGCGATCATCGGATTGAAGTTGCGCGCGGTCTTGCGATAGACAAGGTTGCCTTCGGCGTCGGCCTTCCAGGCCTTGACCAGTGACAGATCGGCGACCAGGCCGGTTTCCATCACGTACCACTCGCCGTTGAACTGCCGGGTTTCCTTGCCTTCGGCCACCTTGGTGCCGTAGCCGGTGCGGGTGTAGAAGGCCGGAATGCCGGCGCCGCCGGCGCGGATGCGCTCGGCCAGGGTGCCCTGGGGGTTGAACTCGATCTCGATCTCGCCGCTCATGAAGCGCTGCTCCAGAATCTTGTTCTCGCCGACATAACTCGCCAGCACCTTCTTGATCTGGTTGTTGGCCAGCACCAGCCACATGCCGTGGTGGTCGCAGCCGACGTTGTTGCCGATCACGGTCAGCTCACGCGCGTTGGAATCACGCAGCGCCCTGATCAGATTTTCGGGAATGCCGCACAGGCCGAAGCCGCCGGACATCACGGTCATGCCGTCGAAGGTCAGCCCTTCAAGCGCTGCGGCCGCATCCTTGAACACTTTATGACTCACGGTTCACTCCTGTTCGAGGCCGGCGCTGTGCAGCATCTGCCGGGCGCTCTTGAGGTGGGGAATGTCCAGCATCTTGCCGTCGAGGGAGACCGCTCCGGCGCCGCTTGAAAACGCGGCGATCACGCGCCGGGCGTGGGCGATCTCGTCCTCGGTGGGGGTGAAGGCGGTGTTGATCACCGGCACCTGATCGGGGTGGATGGCCGCCTTGCCGGTAAAGCCGTCGTAACGTGCTTCGAGGCTGCTGGCGCGGCAGCCTTCGGGATTGCGAAAGTCGACATACACCGTGTCAATGGCCTCGATGCCCAGCGCATGGCAGCCCAGCAGGCACTGGTTGCGCGCGTGTTCGTACATCGAGCGCCAGCGGCCGTCGGGGTGCCGCGGATCACCCGCGCCCAGCGCGGTACTCAGATCTTCGCCGCCCCAGAGCATGCCGATGAGACGCGGCCGCGTGGTGCCGAGCAGGTCGCCCATGCGCAGCACCGCCGCGGCCGTTTCAGTGCAGACCGTCAGCAGCTTGGTCTGGCCCTGCGGCAACCCGGCGGCAACTTCGGCCATGTCGAGGTAGTAACCGACAATGTCGAGGTCCTCAGGCCCGGTGACCTTCGGCAGCACGATGCCCACCGGCGCCAGCGGCACGACGGCGGCCAGGTCTTTCAGCAGCTCGCCCGAGGCCAGGTCATTGACCCGCACCCACAGTTGGCTCTTGCCGCGATAGCCCTTGGCATAGGTGGCCAGCATCTGGCGGGCCAGCGGTTTGCGATCGGGCAGCACGGCATCTTCAAGGTCGATGGCCAAGGCGTCGGCCCCGCAGGACTCGGCCTTGGCCAGCTTGCGCTCGCTGTCGGCGGGCACGAACAACAGCGACTTCATGCCTGACCTACCGCAGCCGGTGACTTGAGCTGCAGCGCCGAGCGCCTGCAATGGGCCACCAACTCGCCCTTCTGGTTGAAGCCGCGGTGCAGGAACACCACGATGCCGGCGTTGGGCCGCGACTTGCTCTCGCGCAGTTCCAGCACCTCGCTCTCGACCCGCAGCGTGTCGCCGTGGAACAGCGGCTTGGGAAAGCGCACCTCATCCCAACCCAGGTTGGCGACGGTGGTGCCGTGGGTGGTGTCATTCACCGAGATGCCGACCATCAGGCCCAGCGTGAAACAACTGTTGACGATGCGCTGGCCGAACTCGGTCTCGGTGCGGCAGTACTCTTCGTCGAGGTGCAGCAGCGCCGGATTGTGGGTGATGGCGGTAAACCAGACGTTGTCGGTTTCGGTGATGGTGCGGCGGATGGGGTGGTCGAACTTCTGACCCACCTTCATGTGATCAAAGTAAACGCCGGGCATGGTCGGGCTCTTGTCGTTGTGGAGTAAGCAGTGAGGGCCTTGGAGCACCCCCAAAGATGGAAACTGCGCGACCGGCCGCCCCGCACCAACAGACGGCAAGCCGTCGAGGATGACGGGGGCAGCGCGATCGGTTCAGGTGCAATGATAAGTTAGAGTACGAATGCGGTGCATCAGCCTTGGTCCGGCGTGCCGTCCGCACCGGCCGGCGCCGGGCCCTTGCGCCCGGTGGTGGACACGGGGACGCCGTCCATCGCCTTCAGGTTGCGTTTCATCTTGGTCAGGGTCTCGATCAGCTGCCGCTCTTCGTCCGCGCTGATGTTGTCCATGATCTGCCGGTTGACCTCCAGGGCAATCACCTCAAGCCGGTCCAGCAGTGCCCGGCCCTTGGCAGACAGGCGCACGCGTTTGGAGCGGCGGTCTTCGGTATCTGCAACGCGGCTCACCAGTCCGTTCTTCTCCAGTCGGCTGACCAGCCCGCCCAGAGTCACCTTGCCCACATCGAGCAGCCGCGCCAGTTCGATTTGCGACAGGCCGTTGGCATAGCCACGGTCCAGATTGCTCAGCACCCACCACTGCGACCGGGTGATGCCGTGAGGCTTCAGTCGCTGGTCGTACACGGTGCGGCGCAATCGCGAGGCGTCGTGGATCAGGAATCCGGCACGAAAGGGCGTCTTTTTGCTTTGCGGGCGGGTCATGGGCGATACCGGAATCGGAACGGGGCCACAGCGTGGCCCATGCGCAGAGTGTATGCACGATAACCAACGGCCCGGCCCGGCGGCGGCGGCGGCGCAGCAGCGCGGGTCCGACCCGTCCGGCGGCGATGCCCGGGGCGTGCCGGATCAGCGGCGACGCTGGCGAAAGAAGTCCCGCAGTGCGGCGCCGCATTCTTCCGCGCGCACGCCGCCGGTCCAGGCCACGGCGTGGTTGAGTCGCGGGCGGGCGATCACGTCGTAGACCGAGTTCACCGCGCCAGCCTTGGGGTCGGCGGCGCCGAACACCAGGCGACTCAATCGCGAATGGATGATCAATCCGGCGCACATCACGCAGGGCTCAAGGGTGACGTACAGGCTCGCGCCGACCAGACGGTAGTTCTGCAGGTGCAGGGCCGCGTCACGCAACGCCAGTACCTCGGCATGGGCCGCCGGGTCGTGAAGGTGAATCGGCTCATTGTGGCGGCCGGCGATGCGCTTGCCGTCCAGCACCACCACGGCGCCCACCGGCACCTCGCCCCGCTGGGCCGCCCTCTGCGCCAGCGCCAGCGCCTCGCCCATCCAGTGGGCATCCGCTTCTTCAGCGGGCCGGTTGAGCGCGGCAAAATCGGTCAGCAACGGCCGTTTGCGGGGCGTTTCGGGCGGCAAAGCCTCGTCAGGCGGGGGCTGGTAGTCGGGCGACTGCATGCTACAATTATCGCTTGATTGGGGCGGTAGCTCAGCTGGGAGAGCGCTGCGTTCGCAATGCAGAGGTCGGGAGTTCGATCCTCCTCCGCTCCACCAATTAAATCAAAGGCTTAGATTGATTCTACGCCTTTCGATTTCAGGCCTCCAACGGCTCGTGTTCCAAATATGGTCCAAATTCTAGACGGGGTCTACAGCCGCTTCGTGTAGGTGGCTGGCCCGGAATCCGGGCCGCCAAGTGTCGCAGCGCTTTCAGTTTATTGTCCGCATAGTGCTGCCGAACAGACTTATTTCAGCTTGGGATTTCTTCCTTCAGTCGATGGGCGCGGCGCCCTGCTTCAGTAAGTAGTCGACTGCGACCTGCGCCTTTGCTGCAGCGCTGAAAATCGCTCGGTTGTTGGCTTTCAGGATTCGAAGCCACGAAGCGACGTAGCTGGTGTGCTGCACCTCGCCGTCCAGCTGGCAGTGAGCGCAGAGAAACGCCGCTCCGAGCTCTGCAATGAGCTCCTCCATCGCGTAGACGTCGTCGGCGTAGGCCTGTCCGAATGGTCGATCACAACGGCTGCGATGGCCTGTCCAGTGGACCAATTCGTGAAGGGCGGTGCTGTAGAAGTCCTCCCTTGACCTGAAGGCCTGCTTCTCCGGTAGCTGGATGGAGTCGTCTTTCGGTCGGTAGAAGGCGCGGTCGCCGCCGTAGCGGAAGGATGCGCCGGAGTCGTAGAAGATTCCTTCGGCAATCATCACGGGCGGCCAACCGTCTGCAACGGGGGTTGGTTGGCTGCTCTCCTGAAGTCCATCCACCTCCTCAATATTGAAGACGCTGAATGTGCGCATCACCGCGCGCTTGTCGTTTGATTGGAGAGGATCACGCTCAGTAAGCGGTACGCTTGATGCTGATGGTTCTAGGGGGCGGTAAAGGATCACCGGAGATCCCTTGGCTGTTGCCGCGCGTTGAAAATTGACCAGGATTTCGAGGTTTTGCTCACTGAAAACTGACCAGGGTGTTCTTCACTAGCCTGCGGGGTTTTAGCCCTGCAGGAAGACGAGGTGCATACCATGGCGATGT
>Ga0207903_1000019_pt1 | contig 156861 bp, 152 predicted proteins | sample MalvirmetaMSP131_FD_184234 | JGI IMG/M metagenome (GOLD analysis project Ga0207903, IMG submission 184234) | Marine viral communities from the Deep Pacific Ocean - MSP-131 (SPAdes) | ecosystem: Environmental > Aquatic > Marine > Oceanic | place: Atlantic Ocean | collected 2011-06-25
ATGCCAGTACCCGCGATCCGCTTCGATGCAACCCGTGCCCGGCGCACGCCACATCGATCATCGCATCGCGGTCGCTGGCATGCTCGAATCAAGATCGGCTGATATTTTCAGGCGCCCAGGTTCCTAGCGCGAACGCTGACGACTGGCTGCCACGCCGATCGCATCGGCAGGCGTCGAGGCGCCCAGCAAGGCACCGCTGTCCTCGGCATAGAGGCTGAACTGCAGCAGTCGCAGGCGCAGCTCGGCGCCAGGCTGGAAGGCACTGGTGTCGTGGTGCAGGTGCGGCAGCTCAACGGTGATGGGCGCCGTGGAGCCGAACACCTCGGCGTCGATGCGCACGATGGGGCCAGTGCGCTGAACGCGCTGCACCGTGGTGGGCAGCCCTGCCGCGCCATCTGCGGCAATGCGCACATCGCCCGGCCGTACATAGAGCAGCGCCGGGCCATCCTTACTGCCGCTGGACTCGGCGATGGCGGCATCGCCCTGGCCGAGGTTCACGACACCATTGCGCAGCGTCACCGGCACGATGTTGGTGTTGCCCAGAAAGTCGAAGACGAAGGGATTGGCGGGCTTTTCATACACCGCATCCACATGGCCCAGTTGCTCGATGCGGCCTTTGTTCATGATCACCACGCGGTCGGCCAGTTCCAGTGCTTCTTCCTGGTCGTGGGTGACGAAGATGGTGGTGACGCCGGTCTGGTCGTGCAGGTCGCGCAACCAGCGCCGCAGGTCTTTGCGTACCTTGGCGTCGAGGGCCCCGAAGGGTTCGTCCAGCAGCAGCACCTTGGGGTCGATGGCCAGCGCGCGCGCCAGTGCCACGCGTTGCCGTTGGCCGCCCGACAGTTGCGAGGGATAGCGCTTTTCCAGCCCGCCCAGTTGCACCAGCTCGATCAGTTCGGTGGCGCGTTGGCGGATGGCCTCGGCACTGGGTTTGTCCTTGCGCACCTTCAGCCCGAAGCTGACGTTGTCGAGCACCGTCATGTGCTTGAACAGGGCGTAGTGCTGAAACACGAACCCCACCTGACGGTCGCGCACCGGCACGCGGGCCATGTCCTGGTTGCCGAACAGAATCTCGCCCTGGTCGGCGAACTCCAGCCCGGCAATCACCCGCAGCAGGGTGGTTTTGCCCGATCCCGAGGGGCCCAGCAGCGCAATCAGCTCACCGCTTTCAATGTCGAGGTCAACGCGGTCCAGCGCCTTGAAGGTGCCGAAGTCTTTTTCAATGTTGCGGACGTGGATGTCCATGGGGATGCTCCGAATGGGGGTCAGTGTCTGCGGCCGGCGGCCAATTCATCGCCGTACCGCCACTCAAGAAAGGATTTGGCGGCCAGCGTCACCAGCGCCAGGCTGGCCAGCAGCGAGGCCACGGCAAAGGCGGCGGCAAAGGCGTATTCGTTGTAAAGAATCTCGATGTGCAACGGCAGCGTGTTGGTCATGCCGCGTATGTGACCCGAGACCACGCTCACCGCGCCGAACTCGCCAAAGGCCCGCGCGTTGCACAGGAGCACGCCGTAGAGCAGCCCCCATTTAATGTTGGGCAGGGTGACGCGCCAGAAGGTTTTCCAGCCCGAGGCGCCCAACGACACTGCCGCCTGTTCGTCATCGGTGCCCTGCGCCTGCATCAGCGGAATCAGCTCGCGGGCAATGAACGGGAAGGTGACGAAAATCGTCGCCAGCACGATGCCGGGCACGGCGAAGACAATCTTGATGTCGTGTTCCAGCAGCCACGGGCCGAGCCACCCCTGCGCCCCGAACACCAGCACATAGACCAGACCCGCCACCACCGGTGACACCGAAAATGGCAGGTCGATCAGCGAGATCAGCAGGCTCTTGCCCCTGAAATCGAACTTGGTGATGGCCCAGGCCGCGCAGACGCCAAACACCAGGTTCAGCGGTACGGCGATGGCGGCGGTGATGAGCGTTAAGTTCAGCGCCGAGCGTGCGTCCGGCTCCTGCAATGCGGTGAGGTAGGTGCTGACGCCATTACGGAAGGCCTCGGCAAAGACCGCGACCAGCGGCAGAAACAGGAAGAACAGCAAAAAGACCACCGCCGTCGCGATCAGCGTCCATTGCACCCAACGGCGTTCGGTGATGGCCGAGTTGCGCTGCATCAGCGGGCCCGAAGGCCGGAAGGGCCGGGGCAGGTCAGGCGGGTCTCGCAGTGAATGGTCCTGGGCGCTCACAGCTTTTCACTCCGTTTGCGGGACCACACCTGCAGTCCGTTGATGACCAGCAACATGGTGAACGACACGATCAGCATGGCCGCGGCAATGGCGGTCGCCCCGGCGTAGTCGAACTCCTCCAGCCGAATCACGATCAGCAGCGGGGCAATTTCGCTCACGTTGGGCAGGTTGCCGGCAATGAAAATCACCGAGCCGTACTCGCCCACCCCGCGCGCGAATGCCAGCGCAAAGCCGGTCAGGATGGACGGCACCACGGCCGGAAAGATGACCCGGGCGATGGTCTGCCACCGGTTGGCGCCCAGTGAGGCGGCGGCCTCTTCCAGCGCCGCCTCGGCGTCTTCGAGTACCGGCTGCACGGTGCGCACCACAAAGGGCAGACCCACGAAGGTCAACGCCACCACGATGCCCACCGGCGTAAACGCGACCTTGAGGCCCAGCGGCTCCAGGTATTGCCCAACCCAGCCGTTGCCGGCATAGAGGGCGGTCAGTGCAATGCCGGCCACCGCGGTGGGCAGCGCGAACGGCAGGTCGATAAAGGCATCGAGCAGCCGCTTGCCGGGGAAGGTGTAGCGCACGAACACCCAGGCCACCAGCACCCCAAATATGGCGTTGATGCTGGCGGCAATGAGCGCGGTGCCAAAGCTCAGCTTCAGCGCGTTGAGCACCCGGGTGCGGGTGATGATTTCCCAAAATCCGTCGAGGCCAAGATCAGCCGTCTTGAAGAACACCGCCGACAGCGGAATCAGCACGATGAGTGACAGATAGACGAGGGTAAAGCCCATCGTCAGGCCGAAGCCCGGGATGGCCGATTTGCGGATGCGCCGGCGCGTGCCGGTGGCGAGGAGGGGCGTCATGTTGGGGCGCGACCTTATTGGTTGATGGCGAGTTGGTCGAAGTGACCGCCGTCTTTGAAGTGCGCCTCAAAAATTTCCAGCCAGGTGGCCCCGAGGGCCTTCTCGGCATCCAGCGTTTTCAAATCGGCAAACTTGCCCTTATGGCGTTCCCAGGCGCTCGGCACCGAGGGGCGCAGATGGCTTTTGACGTACAGGTCTTGGCCTGCGTCGGAGTAGAGATAACCGAGATAGGCCTTGGCCAGTTCGGCGGTGCCGCGCTTGGCGGTCACGTCCTCGACCACCACCACGGGGTTGGCGGCGCGAATGCTGACACTGGGCACCACCACCTCGAACTTGTCTTCACCGAACTCCTGAAGAATCAGGTTCACCTCGCTTTCAAAGGTGAGCAGCACGTCGCCCACCGCCTGTTGTGCGAACGAGGTGGTGGCGCCGCGACCGCCGCCATCGAGGATCGGCACGTTGTTGAACAGCTTGCCGACGAAGGCCTTGGCCGTCGCTTCGCTGCCGTTGGGCTGGCTCAGGCCATAGAGCCAGGCCGCAAGGTAGCTGTAGCGACCGTTGCCCGAGGTTTTGGGGTTGGGAATCACCACCGAAACGCCCTTGCGCGTCAGGTCGGGCCAGTCGTTGATGCCCTTGGGATTGCCCTTGCGCACGATGAACAGGGTGGTGCTCCACGACGGCGCGGCGCCCTGCGGGAACGCACTGCGCCAGTCGGCAGCGACCTTGCCCTTGGCCTGGGTGGCGATGATGTCGATGTCCAGCCCGCTGTTCATGGTGACCACATCGGCCTCGAGGCCCTCCACCACCGCGCGGGCCTGCTTGCCCGAGCCGCCGTGCGACTGGTTGATGGTGACCTTCTGCCCGGTTTGCGCCTCGTAGTGCTGCACGAACACCGGGTTGTAGGACTGATAGAAGCCGCGCGAAACGTCGTAAGAGACATTGAGCAGGCTGTTGGGGGCTTCTGCGCTGGCCAGAAGCGGCACGGCAAGCGCGGCGATCAGCAGGGACAGTCGTTTCATGGTGGGCTCTTTGCGGGTCAGATGAAGGTGAGGTGTGCGGGTGAGTGACTGCGTTCCTGGCGCTGCGGGGTGACGCCGAGCGGCAGGATGCGGCTGTCGATCCAGCGGGTATTGCTGATCCACAGCCCTTCGAATTCGGCGCCGTGGTGTTGGTTGAGAATCACGATGCGGCGCTCGGCGTAGTCCATGAGCACCAGTTTGTTTTCGGGCGTCAGCGCCATTTCCACCAGGCGGATGAAGGCGTTGTCGAGCAGCACGCCGGGGCGGCGCTGGGCGAGCGGCCGAAGAATGTCCTGCGCCAGATGCCAGGAGTCGGAACGCCCCGCCACCCGGATGGGTACCTTGATCGTGCCGTTGTGCATCAGGTACAGCGTGCGGGTGATCTTGAACGGGTGCGTGTTGTGCTCGCCGCTGTCGCCCTTGGTGCGCTTGCGCAGGTGCAGCACGTACTCGGCATCGCGGTGCTCGCGCTCGAAGCGCAGCAGGTTGTCCAGGCTGATGAGCGCCGAGCGCTTGAGCAGCAGGCTGTTGTCCGGCTGGAAGCCCATGACGCCAAACCCCTCGTCATTCAATGACAGGGCGGCTTCCAGCAGGTCGGGCGCAATGGCCACCCCTGCGGGCTTGTAAATGATCAGGCACATGGTGGGCGTCGACGGGTTGAGCGGGCGCGTGTCAGAGCTTGGCGACCAGCACTTCGGTGGCCTTGAACAGGGCCAGCGCCTCGTCGCCCACCTTCAGGCCCAGCCGCTCCACCGACTGCGTGGTGACGACGGCGCTGACGATGCCGGCGGGGGTTTCAATCTCCACTTCGGAGACCACATCTCCCACGCGGATGGAGACGACGGAGCCCTTGAACTGATTTCGCGTGTTGATGCCACTGATCGACATGAGTGCAACCTTTATGAATGGGAGGGGGCGAGGATCAAGGTCGCCATCTGCTGAGCGTTCGCCACAAGGCGCGGTGCTGCACGCTCAGCACATGGCTGAAAGGGGTTCAGAAAGGGCAGGCCCGGAACCGTCCGGGCCTGCCAACCCGTAACCACACTGGAGGAGCGCTTTGAAACCAAACGCGGTGGGTACGCTTACGGCTGGTAGATCTGATCGAACACGCCGCCATCGCCGAAGTGCGTTTTCTGCGCCTTCTGCCAGCCGCCGAACACTTCATCCACGGTGATCAGGTTCAGCTTGGGGAAGCGCGCCAGGTCTTTGGGATCGGCATGCTGGGGCAGATAAGGGCGGTAGTAATGCTTGGCCGCCAGCTTCTGACCCGCAGGCGTGTACAGGTACTCGAGATACGCGGTGGCCACCGGGATCGCGTTCTTGCGCTTGGCGTTGCCATCGACCACGGTCACCGGCGGTTCGGCGAGGATCGACAGCGACGGCACCACGATCTCGAACTGGTCCGGGCCGAGTTCGTTCACGGCCAGAAACGCTTCGTTCTCCCAAGAGATGAGCACGTCACCAATGCCACGCTGCACGAACGTGGTGGTCGAGCCACGGGCGCCGGTGTCCAGCACCGGGACGTTCTTGTAGATCTTGCCAACGAACGAGCGGGCCTTGGCATCGTCACCGTTGTGTTGCTTCAGTGCGTAGCCATACGCCGCCAGATAGTTCCAGCGTGCGCCGCCCGAGGTCTTGGGGTTGGGGGTGATGACGCTGACGCCCGACTTGGCGAGGTCGTTCCAGTCCTTGATGCCTTTCGGGTTGCCCTTGCGCACCAGAAACACGATGGTCGAGGTGTAGGGCGCGCTGTTGTTCGGCAACCGCGATTGCCAGTTGGCCGGCAGCTTGCCGGTCAGTTCAGAGATGGCGTCGATGTCGTAGGCCAGCGCCAGGGTCACCACATCGGCGGCGAGGCCGTCGACCACGGCACGCGCCTGCTTGCCGGCGCCACCGTGCGATTGCTGAATGGTCACGGTGTCGCCGGTCTTGGCCTTCCAGTGGGCCGCGAACAGGGGGTTGAACTCGGCGTAGAGCTCGCGGGTGGGGTCATAACTGACATTGAGCAATTCAATGTCGGCGGCCTGGGCTGCGAACGGCAGCAATGCGGCGGCCAGTAGGGCTTTCAGTTTCATGTTCAGGTTCCTTTGATTCGGGGGTGAGTGGGTTAAAACGCCAGCTGCAGGCGGGTGAAGATGGATTTCTCTTTCTCGCGGTCCGGACCGCTGAAGTTGGAGAAGTCGGTCTGGTTGTAGTTGAGGGCGACCTTGACGTTGCGGGTCAGGTGCCAGTTGAGGCCGATGCCGAGGTTGTCGATGGACTCGACGCCCGTGGCCGTCGCGAAGCCGAGCGTGGCCGTGTCGCTGTCGAGTTCGAGGCTGCCGTAGCGGGCGACCAGCTCCAGCGCGCCCCAGCCCGCACCCCCGGGGGTAAAGGCCCGCGCCGGCGTGACCCCCTTGTAGCTGGCGTCCTCTCCGGTCAACACCAGGCTGGTGACCACCTGCCAGGCGCTGTGGGTCACGTCATCGGTCGTGGCACCGTTGGTGAGCTCCTGGGTCGACGCGATGTACTCGGCCAGCACGCCAAACGGGCCGGCATAGACGTAACCCTGCGGCGAAATGCGGGTGGCATCTCCGGTGGCGGTGGTGCCGGACGCGAAGCTGGCACCCGAACGGCGGTCCACCGTGGAATAGTTGCGCGGCGCAACACCGGCGCCATTGCGGCTGCCGTGGGTCCCGGCGATGCCGAACCCGACGTTGTCGTTGGGTGCGTAGAACAGACGCAGCGCCACTTCCTTGCGGCCATCGTCATCGCCCGCATCGGGGGCAGAGGTGCCGTCTCGGGTGCCGTTGTACACCCCCAGCACATACTGCAGCGGCGAGCCGCCGATGTTGCCCTGCACCTGCACCCCAATGTCGCGATTGGGCGCCAGCTCGGTGGGCAGGCCGCGCTCGATGAAGTGGAGGGCCGAGCCCGACTGCAGGCGCTCCAGACCCACCGGACCCTTGATCTTGCCGGCGCGTACCGTGACCGCCGGCGACAGATTCAGGTCAACGTAGGCATCGATCAGCGTGGCGTCACCGCCGGCAAACTCCGGCGTGATGCGGTAGCTGACCAGCTTGCCCACGGTGCCCGAGAACGTCGGGCGCACGCGGCGGAACAAGAAGGTGTCGGCGCCTGCGGTAGGCACGCTGTCGTCAATGAACCAGCGGCCATCCGCCTGGATCAGCGCTCTGAACTGAAAACTGAAATCGGGCGAACTGATCGACAGGCCTTTGCCATCGGCCTTGATCGTGGGGCCGGCGGCGGCGGGCGCCGCTTTGGCAGCCGCCTCTTTCTCGATTTCCAGTTTTCGTTCGAGGATGCGGATTTTCTGGTCCAACTGCTGAACCTGGGCGTCCAGGTTCGGGTTGGCCGCAGCTTGGGCAACAACGGCGAGCGGCAGCACGGTGCCGATCGCCAGCGCAATGGCGCGTGGCGTGAAAAATGACATGAGGTTCCCTTGGTGATGGTTCCGCGACGCCGGCGTTCCGGTGGGCGCTTCTTGTTAAATGATCAGATCAATAGTTCTGATGGTTATATAAGAATGGCCGAGCGTATGGGTCACCCATTCAGCCGGACCTTCTCGCGGCGCTCGATCTGTACGATGCGGCCGTCGTGAACGGTGATCTCAACGGAGCCAAAACGCAGGCCTGCGAGCGCGGCAGACAGCTGGGCATTCAGCGCCGGTGTGAGCGCGGAAGCGTGGTCAGCGGAGGGCGTGGGCTCGGACATGTGAACGGTTCCTGATGCGATGGCGGCATGCTAGGGGCTTTCACATATAACGTGAAATACTTTTTGTAATAATCGTTATAACCGTTGTGTAGACTTCTGGAGCCCATCCGCGCCCTTGCCGACGGCGGCGAAGCGGCCGACCGGCACGCGCCCGCGACCCCTGGTCCGATGGGTCATTGGCCAGCAAGGTGCTTCCTGCTCACAATGGGGCATGCGACGCATCCCGCCGACGCTGGATCCCCACACCCCGCGAGCGCCAAGGCGCACCCTGCCTCGCCGGGCACCGCGCACGCGGGCGCGCGATACCGACGAACCGCGTTCACTGTGGCAGCGCTACTGGCGTCGCGGGCTGCTGGGCCTGCTGCTGCTGGGGCTGTCGTTGACGATCGTGCCGGTGTTGATGCTGCGGGTCATTCCACCGTGGACCTCGAGCTTCATGGTCGGCTATCAGCTCGACCGGTTGGCCAATCCCGACCTGCCGGCGTTGCGGCACGCATGGGTCCCGTGGAATGACATCGCGCCCTCGGCCAAGCTGGCGGTGATTGCGGCAGAGGACCAGCACTTTGCCGACCACTTCGGCCTTGATCTGGCGGCCATCCAGCGCGCCCGCGAGCACAACCGGCGCGGGCGCACCCTGCGCGGCGCCAGCACCATCAGCCAGCAGGTGGCGAAGAATCTGTTCCTGTGGTCGGGTCGCAGTTGGCTGCGCAAGGGGCTGGAGGTCGGGTACACCCTGCTCATCGAGGTGCTCTGGCCCAAGCAGCGCGTGCTGGAGGTGTATCTCAACATCGCCGAATTCGGTGAAGGGGTGTACGGCGTCGAGGCGGCCTCGCAGCGGTATTTCGGCCATTCCGCAGCGCAACTGACCGACGCTCAGGCAGCGTTGCTGGCCGCCGTTCTGCCCAGCCCGAAACGGCTGCTCGTGGCCTCACCCTCGGCTTATGTGCAAAGCCGGGCCCAGTGGATACAGCGGCAGATGCGCCAACTGGGCACAGGGTTGATCGACCGCCTCTGAGCCCGCGGTTAGGGCCGATGATCTGCCACCCGGCCGCGCACCTGCCGGGGCGATGCATCGCTCAAAGTGATGGCGTACGCTTTGGCCATCAGAAGAATCAAGAACAGCCGCCTGCGGTCCGCTGAAGCGGCGTCGATCGATTGAGGAGCGTCATGAATAAAGTGCGTTGCGCCATCATCGGGCCCGGCAACATCGGCACCGACCTGCTGTACAAGCTGCAGCGATCCCCTGTGCTCGAACCGGTCTGGATGGTGGGCGTCGATCCCGCCTCCGAGGGCTTGGCGCGCGCCCGGGAGTTGGGGCTGAAGACCACCGACCAGGGCGTCGATGGCCTGCTGCCGCATGTTGCGGCCGACGACATCCGCATTGCGTTCGATGCCACTTCGGCCTATGTGCATCACGACAACGCGCGCAAGCTCGACGCCTTGGGTGTGTTGATGATCGACCTCACGCCCGCGGCCATTGGTCCGTTCTGCGTGCCGTCGGTCAACCTCGAGGCGCAGATCGGCGCCGGCCATCGCAACGTCAATATGGTCACCTGCGGCGGCCAGGCGACGATCCCCATGGTCGCGGCGGTGTCGCGCGTGCAGGCACTGGCCTACGGCGAGATCATCGCCACCGTGTCGTCGAAGTCGGTTGGCCCCGGCACGCGCAAGAACATCGACGAGTTCACCCGCACCACGGCACGCGCCGTTGAGCGCGTGGGCGGCGCCCAGCGTGGCAAGGCCATCATCATCATCAACCCTGCCGAGCCGCCGTTGATCATGCGCGACACGGTGCATTGCCTGACGGTGGACGCGCCCGATGAGGCGGCCATCACCGAATCGGTGCAGCGCATGCTGGCCGAGGTGCAGAAGTATGTGCCGGGCTATCGACTGAAAAACGGGCCGGTGTTCGAGGGCAACCGGGTATCGGTGTTTCTGGAAGTCGAAGGCCTGGGCGACTACCTGCCCAAGTACGCCGGCAACCTCGACATCATGACCGCCTCGGCGGCACGCACCGCCGAAATCTTCGCCGAAGAAATCATCGCCGGCCGCCTCAGCCTGGCGGTTGCGTGAGTCGGTTGCGGAAGATGCAGAGAACCCCGAACCACGGAGTGAGTCCATGAGCCTCAAAGGGACGCAGATCAAGGTGCACGACATGTCGCTACGCGATGGCATGCACCCGAAGCGGCACCAGATCACCATCGATCAAATGAAAACCATCGCCACCGGACTCGACGAGGCCGGTGTGCCGCTGATTGAAGTCACGCACGGGGATGGCCTGGGCGGCGACTCGGTGAACTACGGCTTTGCCGCCGCCAGCGACGAGGCGTATCTGCGCGCGGTGGTGCCGCTGATGAAAAACGCCAAAGTCTCGGCGCTGTTGTTGCCCGGCATCGGCACTGTGGATGAATTGCGCATGGCGGCCGATTGCGGCATCGCCTGCATCCGTGTCGCCACCCATTGCACCGAGGCCGACGTTTCCGAACAACACATCGCGGAGGGCCGAAAACTGGGCCTCGACACGGTGGGTTTTCTGATGATGTCGCACATGGCCGAACCCGCCAAAATCGTCGAGCAGGCGAAGTTGATGGAAAGCTACGGCGCCCAATGCGTCTACACCACCGACTCGGCCGGCTACATGCTGCCCGAGGACGTCACCGCGCGCGTGCGCGCCCTGCGTGACGCTTTGAAGCCTGAAACCGAGATCGGCTTTCACGGCCATCACAACCTGGCAATGGGCGTGGCTAACTCCATCGCCGCCGTTGCCGCCGGCGCCAGCCGCATCGACTGCGCCTGCGGCGGCATGGGCGCCGGCGCGGGCAACACGCCGCTGGAAGTGTTCATTGCGGTCTGCGAGCGCATGGGCATTGTCACCGGGGTCGACCTTTTCAAGGTCACCGACGTGGCAGAAGATCTGGTGACGCCGATCCTCGATTTTCCGGTGCGTATCGACCGCAACTCGCTGACCCTGGGGTATGCCGGCGCGTACTCGTCGTTCCTGCTGTTCGCCAAGCGGGCGGAGAAGAAATTCGGTGTTTCAGCGCGCGACATTCTGGTGGAGATGGGGCGGCGCAAGACGGTGGGCGGCCAGGAAGACATGATTGAAGACGTGGCCCTCGATCTGGCCCGCGCCAAAGCCTGATGCCGGGCACCCTAATCAAGTCGCTACTCGGAGAAATGGTCATGAGTCCTTGGCTCGACAGGCTGCGCACTGAGCCCTGCAATCGCCTTGTGTGCGGGCCTTGGGCATGACGGCCACCGACACCGCCGCAGCCCGGTTGATGGCCGCCTACGACACCGGCACGCCCTGTGCGCCGGTCCGAGATCTGATTGCCCTCGACGATGTGGCCGGCGCCTATGCCGTGCAAGACGCCAATACCCGGCAGTGGCTTGATCAGGGCCGCCGATTGGTGGGGCGCAAGATCGGACTCACCTCGCAGGCGGTGCAACAGCAGCTGGGCGTCGATCAGCCCGACTTCGGCATGCTGTTCGCCGACATGTCGGTGTGCGATGACGCGCCCGTGGCGCTGGGCCGGGTCATCCAGCCCAAGGTGGAGGCCGAGGTGGCCTTCGTGCTCGAGCGGGATCTGTGCATGGAGCAGGCGACCGTGGCCGACCTGATGCGCGCCATCGGCTATGCCGTGGCGGCCATCGAGATCGTCGGCAGCCGCATCGCCAACTGGGACATTCGCCTGGTCGACACCGTGGCGGACAATGCCTCCAGCGGCCTGTTCGTGCTTGGCAACACGCCGTTCGCGCTGAACGGACTGGACCTGCGCGACTGCACCATGCAGATGACACGCGATGGTGAGCGGGTGTCCTCCGGCGTGGGCCACGCCTGCCTGGGGCACCCGCTCAATGCCACCTTATGGCTGGCGCGGAAGATGGTCGAGGTGGGCCGGCCCCTGCTGGCCGGGGACATCGTCCTGTCCGGCGCGCTGGGTCCCATGTGCGCCGTGTGCCCCGGCGAACGCTTCGAAGCGCGGATTGACGGCCTGGGCTCGGTGCGCGCGGCCTTCGCCGCCTGAATCAGCCGCCCGAATCAGGTCTCGGCGCCGACCTTATCTATGGGTGACCTCAGCGGCTGACGCGCGCCCGTCGCGGCCCGGGACCTCATCGACCTGCTTGCGGCCATCGACCATGGCGCACACCAGGTTCTGGCGCTCCAGCAGGCTGCTGGCGATCACCCCCAGCAGGTGCGTCACGATGCAGACCTGCAGCACGATCGTCAGTATTTCGTGGATCACGATGGGCCAGTCGTCGCCCCAGAACAGGTCCCAGCGGCTGACCCAGCCGGTCAGCGCCAGCAGCAGCACCAGCGACCACAGGGCGAAGGTCATCGCGGCGCCCAGGGGGTTGTGACCCGCCGCACGTGCGACCTCGCCGCTGAACATCGCGCGCAGATGCGCCCGGCACGCCGAGGGGCTGGGCGGGCGCAGGCCCGATGGCCCGTGGCGATGCACCAGTCCGTAGACCAGGCGCAGCGCAACCACTGCGGCGGCGGCGTAGCCGATGTAACGATGCACCTTGCCGCCCGTGTCGTTGAAGAACAGGTTGACCACGACCAGCGCCGCCAGACACCAATGACCGAGACGAATCGGGACGGTCCAGACCAGCGTGCGGGTGTCTGGCGGCAGGGCCATGGGGCGTTACTCGATTTCCGACTTCACGACCTCAAGGGTCTTGGTGTCGAAATAGATCTCTGCTTTTTTCTTGTCGGCGGTGTAGCCATAGATCTCGTAGCAGTCGCCAGAGACCTTGAACTTGCTGATGGTGTAGCCCTGCGCTTCCCAGTGGGCGCGCGCATCGGCCTCGCTTTTCCATTCCGCCTTCGGATGGGCGGTGCAGTCCGCATCGGCCAGGGCAAGTGACGGGGCCAGCAGGACGGCGCCCAGCAACAGTGTTTTCTTCAGCATGATGTGCTCCTTGGGGAAATGACAATGAAGGTGCAAACGAGAATTATAGTCTGACGCATGTGCAGTACCGTCGCTGAAGGGCTCGGCCGCGACGGTCATGGCAACCGGGCTGATCGCAGCACGCACTGCGTCGGGTCAGCGTGCACCCCGGCGCGGCAGTACCCAGTTCGGCCTGACGAAATGGCAGGTGTAGCCGCCGGGATTGCGTTCCAGGTAGTCCTGGTGCTCGGGCTCGGCCAGCCAGAAATCGCCGGCCGGCACCAGTTCGGTCACCACCTTGCCGGGCCACAGGCCCGAGGCTTCGACATCGGCGATGGTGTCTTCGGCGATGGCCTTCTGCGCATCGCTGACGTAATAGATGGCCGAGCGATAGCTCATGCCCCGGTCGTTGCCCTGGCGGTTGGGCGTGGTCGGGTCGTGAATCTGGAAGAAGAATTCCAGCAACGCGCGATAGTCGGTTCTGGACGGATCAAAGACAATCTCGATGGCCTCGGCGTGGCTGCCATGGTCACGATAGGTCGCCGCCGGCACATCGCCGCCGGTGTAGCCCACCCGGGTCTTGATGACGCCGGGCAGCTTGCGAATCAGGTCTTGCATGCCCCAGAAACAGCCGCCGGCCAACACGGCGCGTTCGGTGCTCATCGCGCGTCCTCCACCTGGTCGAGATAGGCCCCATAGCCGGCGGCCTCCATGTCGGCGCGGGCGACGAAGCGCAGCGCGGCGGCGTTGATGCAGTAGCGCAGGCCACCCCGATCACGCGGACCATCGTCGAAGACGTGCCCCAGGTGGCTGTCGCCGTGTGTCGAGCGCACTTCGGTGCGCACCATGCCGTGGCTGCGGTCCGCCACTTCATTGACGTTGGCCGGCTCGATCGGCTTGGTGAAACTGGGCCAGCCGCAGCCCGACTCGTACTTGTCAGTCGAGGCGAACAGCGGTTCGCCCGACACGATGTCGACGTAGATGCCCGGCGCCTTGTTGCCCAGGTATTCGCCGCTGCCCGGGGCTTCGGTGCCCCCCTGCTGCGTGACGCGATATTGCTCGGGCGACAGCCGTGCAATGGCGTCTTCCGTCTTTCTGTAATCAGCCATGTTCAAACTCCGAGAGTGCGTGAGGGGTAGACACTCGCACGGTTCAGGCGTTGCGCGCACCTGATGCATTGAACCGGCGCCGGGCCATGCGCATGCCGGTTTGCGGGAAGCGCGCACGGTGGCGCCATTTCACTGTTTCAACGATTGTTGACATAAATTGAATACTTCAATAGGCTTTGAACCATGGAACTCGAAACCGCCGTCGTCCGTCTGTCTGCCCTGGCCCAGAACTCGCGGCTCGCGGTCTTTCGCCTGCTGGTGCAGAAAGGGCCGGCCGGCATGCCGGCGGGCGAGATCGCCGAGCACCTTGGCGTTGCGCCCAACGCGCTGTCATTCCACCTCAAAGAACTGAGCCATGCGGGACTGCTCACGTCGCGACCGGAAGGCCGGTACATCTATTACGCGCCCGACTTCGCGGCCATGAACGCACTGCTCGGCTTTCTCACCGACAACTGCTGCGCGGGCAGCCCTGCCGCCGCCGAGTGCACCGCGCCGCCGGTGTGCGACGCGTGCTGAGCCGCCACCCGTCTGATCGCCTCGCCCATTTTCGCCACCCTTCACGAGCCACGCCATGAGCCACCGCCCCTACAACGTGCTGTTCCTCTGCACCGGCAATTCCGCCCGGTCGATTCTGGCCGAGGCGGCGCTGAACCACATGCCCGGCAGCCGCGGCAAGTTCGTCGGCTTCAGCGCCGGCAGCCAGCCCAAGGGCGCGCCCAATCCGTATGCCATTGAACTGCTGGAGCGCAGCGGCATCCCCACGGACGGCTTGCGCAGCAAGAGCTGGGACGAGTTTGCCCGCGCCGACGCGCCGGCCCTGGACTTCATCTTCACCGTCTGCGATCAGGCGGCGGGCGAGCAATGCCCCTACTGGCCGGGCAAGCCGATGACGGCACATTGGGGCATGCCCGACCCGGCGGCGGTCACCGGCACGCCCGAGGAGATTCGCAAAGCCTTCTCAGAAACGCTGGCGACGCTGCGCCGCCGCATCGCCATATTCGCCAGCCTGCCGTTCGCGACGCTGGACCAGATGGCCACGCAGCAGCGCCTCAGGGACATCGGCCAGGCATGAACGCCGTGCCCCCCCCGCGGCTCGGGTTTCTGGACCGATACCTGACGCTCTGGATCTTTCTGGCGATGGCCGGCGGCGTGCTGCTGGCGCTCACCTTCAGCGGCTTGCCGGCGCTGCTGGGCAGCCTGTCGATCGGCACCACCAACATTCCCATTGCCATCGGCCTGATCGTGATGATGTACCCGCCGCTGGCGAAGGTGCGTTACGAGACGCTGCCCGAGGTCTTCCGCGACCGCCGCATCCTGTTGTTGTCACTGGTGCAGAACTGGGTGATCGGGCCGTTGCTGATGTTCGCTCTGGCCGTGCTGTTCCTGCGCGACGAACCGGCCTACATGACCGGCCTGATCCTCATTGGCCTGGCGCGCTGCATCGCGATGGTGCTGGTCTGGAATCAACTGGCCGGCGGCAGCGCCCAGTACGGGGCGGGACTGGTGGCGTTCAACTCGATTTTCCAGATCGTGTTTTTCAGCGTGTATGCCTGGGTGTTCCTCACGGTGTTGCCGCCGCTGTTCGGCTTGGAGGGGCAGGTCATCCAGGTCGGCTTCTGGACGGTCGCCGAGGCGGTGTTGATCTACCTCGGCATCCCGTTTCTGGCCGGCTACCTGACGCGCCGCATCTTGCTCAAGACCAAAGGCAGCACGTGGTATGAAGCGCGATTCCTGCCGAAGATCGGGCCACTGACGCTGGTGGCGCTGCTGTTCACCATCGTGGCGATGTTCAGCCTGAAGGGCGATCAGCTGGTGGCCTTGCCGCTGGACGCACTGCGCATCGCATTGCCGCTGTCCATCTATTTCGTGGTGATGTTTGCCATCAGTTTCGCGATGGGGCGGCTGATCGAAGCCGACTATCCGCGCACCACGGCCATCGCCTTCACCGCCGCCGGCAACAATTTTGAACTGGCCATCGCCGTCGCCATTGCCAGCTTCGGGCTGGCGTCACCGGTGGCGTTCGCCACGGTCATTGGGCCGCTGGTCGAGGTGCCGGTGCTGTTGGCGCTGGTGCACGTTGCGCTGTGGTTGAAGCGCACCCGTTACGCGGGGATCGCCCATGGATGAGGCCGCGAACCGCCACGCCGTGACCCGCCTGCGCGGACTGCCCGAGCCGGACCATTTGCCGGCGCTGGACGCACAGTTCGTGCATCGGCGCCCTGCGACCGGCCTCGGCCCTCTGGCGGCACCGCCGCGCGTGCTGCTGCTGTACGGCTCACTGCGGCAGCGCTCTTTCTCGCGCCACGCCACCGAAGAAGCCGCGCGGCTGTTGCGGTTTTTCGGCGCTGAGACGCGCATCTTCGATCCGTCGGATCTGCCCCTGCCGGATCAGGTGGCGGGCGACGACCATCCGGCCGTCCGGGATTTGCGGGCGCTGTCGATGTGGTCGGAGGCGCAGGTCTGGTGCAGCCCCGAGCGGCATGGCCAGATCACCGGCGTGATGAAGGCGCAGATCGACCACCTGCCGCTGAACATGGGCGGCATGCGCCCCACCCAGGGGCGCACGCTGGCGGTGATGCAGGTGTCCGGCGGGTCGCAGTCGTTCAACGCGGTGAACACGCTGCGCCTGCTTGGCCGCTGGATGCGCATGTTCACCATTCCCAACCAGTCCAGCATCGCCAAGGCCTACGAGGAATTCGACGCCGCGGGCCGCATGCGGCCCTCGGCCTATTACGACCGGATGGTCGATGTCATGGAGGAGCTGGTGCGCATCACCGTGCTGATGCGCCCGCACGCGGCGCAACTGGTGGACCGTTACTCCGAGCGCAAGGACGAAGGCCGCGAGGTCAGCCCGCTGACCGATCTGGCATCCCGCGCAACCGCCGGCCGTTAGGCGCGGAGGCCCCTTGCGGGCATCGCCTCAGGCGGCCAGGCGCGCGTCGATCCAGTCGGTCAGGTCCTTCAGCACCACGGCGCGATCGGCGGCCAGCTCGTTGAAGATTTCGTGATACAGGGCCGGGTACACCTTCAGGGTCTTGTCGCTTGACGACACGCCGCGCATCACCCTCTCGCTGCCGCTGACGCCGGCCAGCTTGTCCTCCTGACCATGCTGAATCAGCAGCGGCAGCTGCAGACCGGGCAGAAAGGCGGGCAGGGCCTCGACGAAACGGATGATCTCACCCAGCGTCCGGGCCGGCACCTTGCCGTGCGCGTTAAGGGGGTCATTGGCGTAGTCGGCGACAACCTCCGGATCACGCGACACCAGATCAGGCGCCACCGCAAAAACGCCCAGCTTGGGCGCAACGGTCGACAGCACCTTGGCAATGGGCCTCATGTAGGGCGGCGCGCCGTCGAGCGCCACGGCCGGGCCGGACAACATGAGGGCGAACAGTTTGCCGGAATGCTTCAGCGCGTAGCTCAACGACAGCGCCCCGCCCATGCTGTGGCCCAGCAGGAATACCGGCTTGCGCGGCTGCTCGCGACGCGCCAGCTCGACGACGTAGTCGATGTCGTCCACCGCGTGCGCAAACCGATCGACGAAGGCTCGTGGTCCGCCGGATTGTCCGTGGCCGCGGTGGTCCATGGCGTACACCGCGCACCCGGCGCCCACCAGCGTGTCGGCGACGTGGCCATAGCGCCCGCTGTGTTCGCCCAGGCCGTGCACCAGCACCACCACGGCCCTGCACTTGGTCTTGGCCGGCTGCCAGCTCTGCCAGTAGATCTCGACTTTCTTCTTGCCCTTGAAACGGCCTTCGGTATGTTTCATGTCATTTCTTCGCGTTGGTAGGCGCTGCGCGCAGCGCCACGATTATTCACCCGGCACCGCGCAAACGGCCCGCACGGGATGCCTCACCCCGGCACCCCATAAAAGCGACCCCGCATTGCATCGGCCGGGCCGCCCCCCTGCACCCCGGCCTAGCCGGACTCCTGCTCGGCACCCGGCGTCAGCTTGCGCAGGCCGCGGAAGGCCTGAACGGCGCCGTAATCGCCACGGACCACGGCGGCCACCTCTTTGGCAATGGGCATCTCGACGCCGTAGCGATCGGCCAGCTCCATCACCACGCTGCTGGTCTTGATGCCTTCGGCCACCATGTTCATCGACGCCACGATTTCGGCCGTGGTCTTGCCGGCGGCAAACTGCTCGCCCACCTGACGATTGCGCGACAGCGGGCTCATGCAGGTGGTCAGCAGGTCGCCGAGGCCGGTAAGCCCCGAGAAGGTTTCGGCGCAGCCGCCCATCGCCACACCCAGCCGCGAAATTTCAGACAGGCCGCGGGTGATGACCATGGCGCGGGTGTTTTCCCCCACGCCCAGGCCCTGCGCCATGCCGGCCGAAATGGCGATGACGTTTTTCAGCGGCCCACCCAGCTCCGAGCCGATGACATCGGTGTTGGTGTACACGCGAAACACGGCGGTCGAAAACAGCGGCTGCAAGGCATTCGCGATCTTCTCGTCGGGCATGGCCATCACCGCCGCGGCGGCCATGCCCTGCAAAATTTCACGGGCAATGTTGGGCCCGGCCAGCAGACCCGCTGGGTGACCCGGCAGCTCTTCGTGGATGATCTCGGTCATGCGTCGCTGCGTCCCCTGCTCCAGACCCTTGGCGAGGCTGATCACCGGCACCCAGGGGCGCACCAGCGGCGCGACCTTTTGCAGGGTCTCGCGGAAGCTGTGCGACGGCACGCCCATGACCAGCACGTCACAGCGCTGCAAGGCTTCTTCCAGGTCGGTGGTGGCCCGCAGGTGGCGGTGCAAGGGCAGGTCCTTCAGGTACTGGCTGTTGCGCTGCTCGCGATTGATCTCGTCGGCGGTCTCGGCGCGCCGCGCCCAGACGATGGTGTCGGCATTGCGCGAGGCGATGGACGCCACCGTTGTCCCCCACGAACCTGCCCCCAATACGGTCACATTGATGCGTCGGCTCATTATTTCTCCTTGTTGGTCGGCCAATTCTCCAGCGTGTCGATATAGCGCTGCCGCACTTCCTCGATGCGGTCGGCCATCTCGGCCACTTTCCAGCTTGACACGTCAATCGGGGGCAGCACCGCCACCTGCAAGGTACCGCCGCGCATGGTCTGGTCGTTGCGGCCCATGATCTCGCCGCTGTTGCGCAGCACCACCGGCACGATGGGCACGCCCGCCTGTTTGGCCAGGTGGAAGGGCCCTTTCTTGAACGGGCCGAGCTTGGGCGTCCACGAGCGCGTGCCTTCGGGCGCGATGCACACCGACAGGCCGCTTTTGAGCCGGTCAACGGCCGGCTTGAGGGCATCGACCGCCTTGGCGCTGTTGCTGCGGTCAAGAAAGGCCACTTCGGCCATTTCCATGAAGCGCCCGAAGCCCGGCACGTTGCGCGCCTCGGCCTTGGCGACGCCGGTGAAGCCGCGGCGCACCAGATACATCATCGCGAACATGTCGAACTTGCTCTGGTGGTTCAGCGTGAACACACAGGGCCGGTGCGCCCACAGATGCTCCTCGCCCACCACCTCGACCTTGACGCCCAGCACGGCGAGCGCCGAGTCGGCGGCCAAGCCGGTGATCAGATCGACCGTTTTGCGGTTATTGCCGGTGATCCGGTGGTACCCCAGTCCGGCGAGAAAACTCAGGCCCATCGCCCCGTAAGCGCCCACGGTACGCGCCATAGCCTGCGTGGAGCCGCGCTTGCGGCGGTCAAACCGCAGAACCGGCCAGCCCGCCTCCTGCGCGGTGGCGTGCAGCAGCGGCTTGGGCTGCACGGCGGTCGCGTGGGCCACGGTTTGCAGAAAGGCGATGTCTTCATCGCCGTTGGCGTACCCGTAGGTCTTGCTCAGCGGAATTCTTTTGGACTTGCAGAACGCGCGCACGGCAGCCGCCTTGCCCTGCCCCCAGGCCGGTGGCCCGTCGAGCGCCCCCGTGAGCCTGCCGTCGCGGATGGCCACGGGGGTCGAGAGGATGTGCTCGATGCCGTATTCCTCGGCCAGCGGCTCGATCTGATAGCGCGTCGCCGACGACGCGATGGCCACGGTGTGGCCCATGCGGCGATGCGCCTGCACCAGTCGCCACCCTTCGGGGAACAGCGTGGGGGCGACGCGCTGGTGCCAGAGGCGCTGCCACAGGGCGCGCATCTGCTCTTCGGTGTGGCCGGCCCACTCGCGGATGCCCTGGTCGATGATGCCGGCGAACTCCTCATCGGTGATCTCTTTCTTGCGACTGAGCCTGAGCACCTGAAGCAGCTCGGCGCGACTCATGTCGCGGCGCTTCATGCGGTCGATGTACAGGGCCGCGGCCGAATAGCCGTCGATCAGGGTGCCGTCAAAATCGAAGAAGGCGCCCACCTTCGGCCCGCGGGGGCCCTCAAGCACGCGTTGAATGGCCTGGTCTGTCGGTGTCATCGGGCTGCCTTGGCTTTGGCGCTGCGGCGCATACGGTCGAGCTCTTCAATGTCGGCGACGCCCTGCACGGCGGCGGCCAGTTCGTCGGCAAACGCCTGCCGTCGCTGCGCCAGATCAGGCGCACCGGGGGTCAGCAGATCGCGGTTGGCGGCCAGCGACAGCGCGTTGCCGAAGACCTCACGCGACACGCACTCGGGATTGCCCAGGCGTTGTTGCAGCACGTACTGGCGGCCCACCCTCAAGCACTCTTCGGTGAGTGCCTTCTTGTCGATCTTTGCATCCACGGGCTGCGCCGCAAGGCGATCGGCCACGATGAAGTAGGCCTCGATGAACGGCGCCAGGACGCGATGCGCGATCAACACCGGCAGTTTCAGCAGAATCTCGCGGCGGTCCTTGGCGGTGGCCGCACGCTGGCGGAACTTGGGGTCAATGAGCCGCGATTCGGCTTTCTGCTCTTCGCGGAAGGTCGCCTTGTCGCTGAAGAAAAACTCGAACTTGAGCAGGTCGCGCAGCGCAAAGGCGGCCGCCCACGCACGTTCCAGGGGCCCAGCCAGATCGTCGTGCGTGTCATCCAGCAGGGCCAGTTCCAGAATTGCGCGGTTCACGAACCAGTGGATGGCGCTGTTGCGGTAGAACGCCGCAACCGAATGCTGGCCGTGTTCGATCTTGTACACCGTGGCGGTCCCGCCCTCGTGGCCGCTGACCACGCCGGCGCGGACCAGCGCGTGCAGGATGTCCTCCACGCCTTCGCGCTCGCGCAGGGTCTCAAGCCCGCAGCCCGGCAGTTGGCGGGCCTGGGCGTAGTCCAGCAGCGGCTGGACCTGATCGTGTACCTCGCTCAGGGTCAGGGCACGCTCGTGTACCCCCAGCAACGCAAAGGTGACCAGCGCCGGCGCCGTGACCGGCGTGCATTCGTTGATGCGCTGAAACACCTCGAAGGCGATCTTTGCCACCGTCCACTTGCCGCCGCCCTCGTGGTCGGCCCGCTCCAGTGCCTCGCGCAGTGACAGCGGCTCGCCGAATCGCACATAGGCCTTGCCGATCCGCCGCTGCTGGGTGCGCGCGTAGCCCGCCAACCACAGCAGGTTCTCCTGCGCCTTGGGCGCGCCGGCCTCCTCGGCCGCCATCACGCCCACTTCATGCATCTGGTCATAGGTGGTCGAGACCGGAACCAGCAGCATGTCGTCGGCGCCACCGCTCTGAATGGCCGACACCAGATAGCTGAGCAAGCCGTACTTGGGGGGTCGCAGTTTGCCGGTGCGGCTGCGGCCGCCTTCCATGTACCACTCAAGGTTGAGCCTCTGCGAGGCCAGCCAGGCAAGGTACTCGCGGACCACCAGTTTGTAGATTTCATCCTTCTGGAAGCTGCGGCGAATCAGGATGCCGCCCGAACGGCGAACGATGGTGCCCAGTGGCCAGAACCCGAGGTTGTTGCCGCCGAGAATATGGTTGCGCTTCATGCCGTGATCGCGCAGCAGCCGCGACAGGATGAAGGGGTCGGCATACGAACGATGGGTCGGCAGATACACCAGGGCGTTCTGCTCGTTGAGCCGTTTGAGGTTCGCCAGCGCGGCGGCATCGGCATCGACCGTCCAGGCGCGGGTGTGCAACGGACCCAGGCCGTAATCGAAGGCTGCCGCAAACGCCGGGCTCTGCACGGTGACGATCTCGGCGAGGCCGACCATGGCCTCGGCCATGACCTCTTCGGGCGAGCGCTTGAGTTGCGCGGCCAGGGTGGCCACCTGGGTCTGGAAGCGCTCGGTGGCGGCGACCTTCTTGGCCACTTGCCCGCGCATGATCAAGGTGGCCGCGACCACTGGATTGAGGGCCATCAGGTTCATGGGGTCACGGCCTCCGCCTGGGTCGTCGTCTGCAAGATGATGTCCACGACCTGCTCGGGGTCGTCATACATGGGCACGTGCCCGACGCCGGGCATGGTCAGGGCGCGCGCGCCGGTCACCCTGGCGAGGATGGGCCGGCCAAAGGTCTCGTAGGGGATGACAAGATCCTTTTCCGCCCAGGCAATCGTCACCGGCGTGTCGCCCACATCCAGCGGCTGAATGGGCCCGGTCTCGCCGATGTTGGCCAGCAGCCTGGGCATGATCTTGGTGTTGCGAATGGCATTCAGCGCACCCTTCAGCTCGGCCGGCGGGACGCGGTCGCCGTGCAGCATGGCCTGCTTGTTGAGCAGCCGCCGCACGAAGCCGAACCTGAGAAACAGCGCTGAAATGACCATCAGCACCGTGACCACCGCAAAGACGATGCGAAACATCTTCAGCACGCCCTTGAAGTCTTCCGGCCGGTCCCAGCCGCCCCCGGGTGACAGGGCGGTTGCCGATTGCACCAGCCCGCGACGCACCAGCTCCAGCGAGATCCACCCGCCCAGGGAATTGCCGCAGACATGCGGGCGCACAATGCCGCGTGCGCGCAGGTCCTGCTCCAGCACATCGACGATGGCCTGCACGGAAGGCTCGACGCCGTCCGGCAGCGGCGTCCCGCCGTGATGCCCGGGCAGGGTGAGGGCAACGACCCGGTGGCGCTTGCCCAACGCGGCCAGCACCGGTTTCCAGATGTGCCAACTGCCTCCCAATCCGTGCAACAGCAGCAAGGTCGAGCCCTGCCCGCCTTCGTAAGCCGCCTGCGTTTCCTGCGCGTTGTCCGCACTCATCGGTTTCCCCCTGATGGCGTTTCTCCGTCCGCCCGGTTTATCACTACCGGGTCACTGTTCACGCTCATTCATACACCATGCCAGAGCGTGAGGACAAAAAAGGTCGAAACCCGATCGCTTTTGATGCCCCTTGCGCCTGAACGGCCTGTGGGGTTATCGCGGCTTGGCCGGTCGGGCCATCGTTCGCCTCAGCGGTTGCGTCGTCGAAGGCGGGCGCGTGGGGCGCGGATTGTTCCCGCGCGCCTGCGGCCTAGACCAGCTGCGCCAGCAGCCAATCCGGATCGTCCAGCGGCAGGTCGTGCCCGGCGCTGGGATGCAGCGCCAGCGGCACCTTCCACGCGGCTGCAAGGCGTTGCGAGCAGCGCGGCGACACCAACCGGTCACCGGCTGAACTCAGCACCCGGGTCGCCACCGCCGGTGCTGGCGCGGCGCGATAGCGCGCCGCCGCCGCGAGCTGCCGCAGCACGTTGCCGGCGCTGACCGGACACTGCTGCCGCCACTGCACCCAGTCGCACAATTGCGCGGCGTGCGCCTCGGGCCGGTTGCTGCTCAGGCGCAGAATCTCGGTCTCGATTTCCAACGCCGCGGGCGCGGTCAGCAGCAAGCGCAGCAGCTTGGACAGGGCGCGCGGCTGGAAGCGCTCCCACGGCGCGCTGTAGGGCCGAAAGCTGCTGTTGCACAACACCAGTTCAGTCACCGTGTGCGGTGCCTGCCGCGCCCACTCCGCGGCCACCATGCCCCCCAGCGACAGGGCAAGCACCCGCACCGGGCCGCCCCGCAGGCGCTGCCACTGATCGGCCACGTCGTCGGCCATGTCCGGCACGGTTGGGCCGCTGGTCTCGCGGTAGCGCAGGCCGTTGCCGGCCAGGTCCAGGGTGTAGGTCGAGGTCTGGCCGGCGGCGGCCAGACGCGCCGGGAAATCGCCCCAATGCCGGGTCTCGCGCATCAGGCCACGCAGCAGCAGCCACGGCGTGCTCATGCCCCACGCCCGCTGTACCAGCGCGCCTGCGCCATGGCGGCGTGGTCGGCGCGGGAGCTGAGCTTGGGCAGCCAGCGGCGGGCACTGGCCGCCGCGTGGGTAAAGAAGTCCAACAGGGCGATCTGGCGCCGCATCACGCGCTCCTGCCGGTGCCCGATCAGCGGATTGAAAATGCCAAAGCGGTTGAACACCTGGCGTGGATTTTTCTTGATCCACAACCACGAGCCCATCTCCAGGGTCAAGGGCAGGAAGACCTTTTCGGCCGCACTCAGAGAGCGCTGGTACAGGTAATCCCAGAGGTCGCCGTGGGTCAGGTATTGCAGGCTCTGCGGCTCGAACACGTAACGGTGATGCACCATGGTCTGCTCGAAAATCTGCGACAGGGCATGGACCTCGGGCAGATGCGGAATGGGCCGCGCGGTGTGCGCGTAGGGGAACCATAGCCGGTCCTGCAGACCGAAGCCGGAGTGGCAATCCACCGTGAGGCTGAAGGGGCGCGGGTGCAGCTCCTGCTCGACGGCGCTGCACAGCGCCGCGCTTTCGAGTTCCATCGGGCCTTTGGCCGGGCCGCGATACCAGGGCATTTCCGCACTCAGCCGCTGGCCGCCCACCATGAACGGCACAGATTCGGTGGCGTCGATGGGCGCGTTGCGCATCAGGTCGACACCGCGCGGATTGGCGCGGGTGCCCAGCCACAGGCCCCCCGGATTGACACGCGGCATCATCACGATGCGCACCTGCTGCAACTGGTGATGCAGCGCTTCATCCCAGGGCAGACGCATGACCAGCGAGCGCAGGTAGGCGGTCACCACGTCGGCGCCGATGCGCTCCAGTCCGTGCACGCCGCCGAAAAAGCCGATGCCCGGCTTGCTCACGTCGTCGCTGCCCAGCGAAATCAACAGCAGGGGCAGCGCCGCCTCCCCGGCCTGAACGGTGCCCAGGCGCCGAACCTGCAGATAGGGTTGCCCCTGCTCGATGAGAGCTTCGAGCGCGTCGAATTCGGCCAAGGGATTACCCAACATGTGACGATCGTGCCGCAGACGCATGGCAAGCGTTTGACAGCGCCCTGCGCGGGCGCTGTCACGCAATCGTCACCGCCGTGTCATTGACCGCCGGGACAATCGGGGCCTTCTTAACAGAGGTGCGCCTCATGAACGCCATTCGCCAGATCACCCGTCATCCCTCGCCGCGCCTGATCGGCGGCATGCTGCTGTGGGGCGTGATGGAGGCCGCCGCGCTGCGCCGCACGCGCCGGCATCGCAACCCGCTGGCCCTGGCGCCCCAGCAACGCGCCTGAGTGACCTGATTTGCGGGACACTGCGACCCCTTGCATCCGTCATCAGGAGGTCGCGACATGACCAGCACCCCCAAGGCCCCGGCCGCCCGGCGCGCGCGCGCAAACACCACCGCACCGAAGCCCAAGGCCGCCGCCAAGCCCGGGCGCCACGCCGAACCCGCGCCGCCGCCGATTGATGTCGAGGCCTTTCGGCAAACCGTCATCACCCGCCGCTCGGTGCGCCGCTTTACCGACAAGGCCATTCCACCCGCGGTGCTGGACGACTGCCTCGATCTGGCGCTGCTGGCGCCGAACTCTTCCAACCTGCAGCCCTGGGCCTTCTACAAGGTGCAGAGCCCGGCCAAGAAGCGTGCGTTGGTCGACGCCTGCCTGGGCCAGAGCGCCGCCAAGACCGCTGCCGAGCTGATCGTGGTGGTGGCGCGCACCGACACCTACCTGAGCCACGCCAAGCTCAATCTCAGCAGCTGGCCCAAGGGCAAGATCCCGAAGATCGTCAACGACTATTACGCCAAGCTGGTGCCGCTGATGTACACGCAGGGGCCGCTCGGGGCGCTGGGCCTGGTGAAAGGTCTCGGGGCCAGCGTGGTGGGGCGTTTCCGCCCGATGATGCGCGGGCCCTTCAGCCACGCCGAGATGAAGGTCTGGGCGGTGAAAAGCACCGCGCTGGCCGCCGAGAACCTGATGCTGGCCTTTCGCGCCCACGGCTACGACACCTGCCCGATGGAGGGATTCGACGAAGCCCGCGTGGCCAGGCTGCTCAAGCTGCCCGATGAGGCCCACATTCTGATGGTGGTCGGCGCCGGCGAACGGGCCGCCGACGGCATCTACTACCCGCAGGTGCGCTTCGACCGTCAGCGGTTCGTGTTCACGGTTTGAGCACGTGGGGTCCGGGCGCGGCAAACCAGCCATACAGCAGACCGCCCAGCGCGCCGGTTGCCACCAGGCCCGCCAACCACGCCCATTCCAGGCTCGCGGGAATGGGCGAGATGCCGGTGAGCAGGGTGATGCACTTCAGCGCGGTCCAGATGGCGACGGCACCGGCCAGGCCGTGCAGCTTCACCGACGACACCTTGAGCACGCGTTGCAGCAGCGCCGTCACCACGAAGGCGATCAGAAAGGCGATGGCCGTCACGCCCATAAAGTTCAGCCCAAAGCCCACCAGGTCGTGCATGAGCATGCCCAGCGCCGCACCCGTGTCCACCGGCGCGCCCAGCTCGCGCAGCACCGAGGTGGAGTGACAGACCTGCAGTACCGTCGCGGCAATCGCAGTGGCGCAGATGGCGATGATGAATGCCGTGGGGATGCGAATGATTGCGGGCGCTTCGTTGACTGCGTTGGGCATCGTCGGTCCGGCATCGAATACGGCGCCGATGATGCCGCATCCACCCCGGCCTTGTGTGCCGGGCCGGCCACGCCGGGTGAACATTCGGCATGGACTGGTAGTCTTTCCCACACCCATCTGTTCAGAGTTCAGAGATGATCTTCCGTGCGCTGCTCCTCGCCACCAGTCTGCTTGCCGTGCCCGCCGAGGCGGCCTCCGGCATCAAGGTCGAAACCGTGGCCGAGGGCCTCAGTTTCCCCTGGGCCATGGCCTTTCTGCCCGACGGCAGCGCGCTGATCACCGAGCGCAGCGGCAACCTGCGTGTCTGGCGCGACGGGGCGCTCGCCCCCACCCCCATCGCCGGCGTGCCGCCGGCGTATGTAGCACGCCAGGGCGGCCTGTTCGACGTGCTGCCGGCGCGGGATTTCGAGAAATCCGGGCACGTCTACCTGTCGATGGCCCACGGCACGGCCGAGGCCAACACCACCCGCGTGATCCGTGGCCGCTACACCGGCAGCGCGCTGGAAGACATCGAAGTCATTTTCGACGCCGCCCCCACGCGCAACACGGCCGTGCACTACGGCGGCCGCATGGCGTGGTTGCCCGACGGCACGCTGGTGCTCAGCCTCGGAGACGGCTACGACTTCCGCTACGAGGCGCAGGACCCGGCCAACCACCTCGGCACGATCGTGCGGATCACGCCAGACGGCGCCGTGCCCGACGACAATCCCTTCGTCGGCGAGGCCGACAAGGCGCCCGAGGTCTACAGCTACGGCCACCGCAGCGTGCAGGGCCTGGCCTACGACGCCACGCGCAAAACCCTGTGGGCGCACGAGCACGGACCGCGTGGCGGCGACGAGTTGAACCGCATCAAACCCGGCAAGAACTACGGCTGGCCGGTGGCCACCTTCGGCGTGGAGTACGCCGGCACCCAGATCACCCCGCACACCTCACGGCCCGACATGGAAGATCCGGTGCTGCACTGGACCCCATCGATCGCGCCCTCGGGCCTCGCGGTGTACGACGCCGACCTGTTCGCACAGTGGAAGGGCAGCCTGCTGATCACCGCGCTGGCCCATCGCATGCTGGTGCGCGTGAGCTTTGATGACGACGGCCAGCCCCGGCAGGAGCGGCTGCTGGCCGACCGCAAAGCGCGCCTGCGTTCGGTCACCGTTGGCCCGGACGGCGCGGTCTACGTGCTCACCGATGCTGCCGACGGCGCGGTGCTCAAACTGACGCCCGCCAGCGAATCGTCACCCTGACCCCGCGCGGCTCAGGCGGCGGGGCGCCTTGAGGCACGCCAGCGCTTGAAGGCAGTGACGTACTCGTCCATCAGATAGCTGAACGTGGCGCGCCACAGGCCGTAGTGGTGACGCTTGGTGCCGTCGCCCAGGCGCGCGATCTGCAGGCAGTACCAGCCCAGCTGACCAATGGTGTGCACGATCTTGATGACGTACAGGTGGCTGTTCTTGCCCAGCCACTGAGCGTCACCGAGCGACAGGTCGTGCTCGAACGAGGGCAAGGTGGTCATGCGGCCGCCGAACATTTGTTTGGGCGCATCCGGGTGCGTGCACAGCGGCCGCGCCAGACCCACGACATCGCAATGGCCTTCTGCGAGCGCGGCGTTGATGCCCTCGGCGCTGCGGAACCCGCCGGTCACCATCAGCGGCATCTTCGCCACCGTGCGGATGCTTTCGGCGTAATCGAGAAAATATGCTTCACGGGCGCGCGTGCTCTTGCGTTCCACGGCGCTGTCGTCCCGGCCATCGACGCCCAGCAGCTTGGGCTGTTCATAGGTGCCGCCGGAGATTTCGAGCAGATCGACACGCTCGTCATTGAGCCATTGCACCACCTGCAGGCAGTCGTCGTGGGTGAAGCCGCCTTTGCGGAAATCATCGGAATTGAGCTTGACCGCGACCGGAAAATCGTCGCCCACGGCGGCCCGGGTGGCGCGCAAGACCTCCAGCAGAAAGCGAGCGCGGTTCTCCAGCGCGCCGCCCCATTCGTCGCCACGGCGATTGGTCACCGGCGACAGGAACGACGACAGCAGATAGCCGTGCGCGGCGTGCACCTGCACGCCGGTGAAGCCCGCGTCGCGGGCGGTGACCGCCACATGCGCGAAGCGGCGGATGAAGTCTTCGATCTCGTCGCCGGTCATCTCCCGGGGCTTGGCGTAGTTGGCGAGCATGTCGAGCTGCACGGCCGACGGCCCCATCGGGTCCAGGGTGACGTACCGCGGCGTCTGCCGGCCGGGATGCGAAATCTGCATCCACAGGTGATTGCCGGCCTCGGTGCCGGCCTTGGCCCAGTTGCGCAGGCCATCGACACCGCCGTTGCCATCGATGGCCACATTGCCCGGCCGCTCCAGCCGCAGCCGGTCGATCATCACGTTGCCAGAAATCAGCAGACCCGCACCGCCGTGCGACCACTGCCGATAGGCGCGGGCGTGGCGCTCGGTGGCGCGCAGCCAGGGGTCGGCCAGCCCTTCGGTCATCGCCGCCTTGGCGATGCGGTTGGGCAGGGTGGCGCCGCAAGGCAGCGTGAATGCGTCGGTCATCGTGGTCATGGCAGGGGGCTTCGCAAATTGAACGACCCGCATCTTGCCAGCGCGCCCGCACTTTCGCCGGCGCCTTGTAGAAGCGTGATCAACGCTGGCATTTCGGGCACCAGACACTGGCGCGCTGCCCGATGCGCTGCCCTTTCAGCGTGGTGCCGCACACCCGGCACGGCTGGCCCTCACGGCCGTACACCCGCAGATCCTGCTGAAAGTAGCCGGCCAGGCCATCGGCCCCGGCGAAATCCCGCAGCGTGGTGCCGCCCTGTTCAATGGCGCTGCGCAACACCGCGCGGGCCGCGACCACCAGCCGCTCGCAGGCCGGCAGACTCAGCTTGCCGGCCGGCAGGGTCGGGCGAACGCGCGCCCGAAACAGCGACTCGGCCGCGTAGATGTTGCCGCAGCCCACCACGGTGCGGCCGTCCATCAGAAAGGACTTGGTGGCCACCTGCTTGCCGCGCGACCGGGCATAAAGATAAGCGCCGTTGAAGGCGTCGTCGAACGGTTCGGGGCCCAGGTGATCGAGCAGCGCGTGGCCGGTCTGCGACTGCGGCCAGTGCAGCACCGCGCCAAACCGGCGGGGATCGTTGAGCCGCAGGCCGCCACCGCCAACGAAGGTCCAGTCGACATGGTCGTGCTTCACCGGCGCGGGCAGCGCATCGAACACCCGCAGGCGGCCCGACATGCCCAGGTGCACCAGCACCGTGTCGCCGCCGCTCATGCGCAGCAGCAGATACTTGCCGCGACGGTCAACGGCGAGGATGCGCTGCCCCGGCAGATCGGCCGGCAGGCTCGCCGGCACTGGCCAGCGCAAGCGGGCCTCGCGCACCACCACGGTGGCAATCTGGCGGCCGATGACGTGTGGGGCCAGGCCGCGGCGTACGGTCTCGACCTCGGGAAGCTCGGGCATCAGCCGGCGGGATCGACCTCAGCCGCCGCAGGCGCCGCTTCGGGATCTGCAGCCTCGTCCGCCGCAGGCTCGGACCCGGGCTCCGGCACCGTCAACAGCGTGTCGGCCAGCGCCGCCGAGAGCGTGTGCTGCACCTTGAGCGCCGGATTGATCAGCTCGAACTGTGGCGACCGCTGGACCACCGCGAACGCGCGGCGGGCGCCCGAGGCGAGCGTCACGGTGACCTGCGGCAGTGACCCGACCTCGACCGCCGGGGCGGCAGCGTTCCACATGGCCCGCACGCCTTTCCAGCCCTCGACCAGGGCCTGCGGATCAAGCGCCGGAAAGCCGACCACGCGCCAGCCGTCATCGGCCGCCTCGACACGGCGCCCGTCGGGCAGGTCGATGGCGACGATGGCATCGCCTTCAGGGATCAGCTGCTTGCTGACCAGGTCGGTGTAGTCGTCATCCAGCGCCGCGCTGGGCGGGTTGTCGACCAGCGCAGCCAGAGTGTCGGTCTGGACCACGCGCTGCGCGGTGATCGGGTTGGTGTCACCGAAACGCAGCACGACCTCGTTCAGGGTGATGACGAAGGCGGGTGGCGCCAGCCCCAGCTCGGCGGGGTCGAAGGCGCCGTCGAGTTGCCGTCGCACCGGCAGGTTCGCCAGATTCAGCAGGGCCGCCACTTCCAGGGCATCGGCGTCGGCCTCCACCGGCTCGGTCAATCGCCATTGATCTTCGGCGCCTCGCGCCAGCACGATGGCCGGACGGTCGGGGTGCGCAACGCGAATGCGGTCGATGAGGTCCGGGCTCAGGGCGGTCACGGGCACCTCAGGCTCGGGCTGCTCACGCGTGAACCAGAGCAGCGCCGCCAGCCCGACGATACCGACCAACAACAGCACATTGCGTTTACCGCGTGTCATGGAATACACCTTTTAACGCCGACGCCGCAGGAACCAACGCCCCACGCCCACCAGCAGCAGCAGCAGCGGCAGCACGATGACAAACCCTACGACCAGGGCCTTGCCGCCCCAGGGCGAGATCACGATTTCGGTGTCCGGCGCGGCAGGGACCTGAATGTTCAGTTGCGCATCGCGCAGCGCCAGCCACTGCGCCAGATTGAGTCCGAAACCCTGATTGCCCAGCTCGGTCAGGTGCAGGTCGGAAAGAAAATCGGCATCGCCGATCAAGGCCACGCGCTGCGTGATGTTCTTGCCCTCGACCTCGACATCGCGGGTCAGGGTGGCGCCGATCAGCAGCGGGCCGGGGATGTCGTCGTCGTCCAGTGCGACCGTGCCACTGGTGATGTCGCCGGTTTCCAGCCAGGCCGCATCGCTGGCCACCAGCAGCGGCTGCATGGCCCAGTCGTTGACCGGGTCCACCGCCATGGCGCGCACCAGCGGGAACAGGGTGATCTGGTCAAAGCCCTGGGTCACCGCGTTGGACGGATACTGGGTGGCGGCGAAGAAGCCGGGATGGCCGGTGCCAATCACCTGATAGTTGGGGAAAATCGCGTAGCCATCGAGCCAGGTCACGCCCAGTTCGGCGGCCACCTCGGCCAGTCCGGTGGGGTGGTCGGGGTCGGCCAGCCACAGCAGATTGCCGCCGCCCGCCACGTAGTCGCGCACCAGTTCGATCTCGCCGGGCAGGTAGGCGCGCTCGGGGCTGGCCAGCACCAGCACGCTGGTGTTGTCGGGAATGGCCGGCGTCTCGGTCAGGTTGACGGTCTGCACCTTGAGGCCGCGTTCGCGCAAGGCGTTGGCATAGGCGGTCATCGCCAGCGAGTCCTCCGCGCGACTGATGCTGCGCTCGCCATGGCCGGTCAGAAACACCACCCACTGTTCGCCGCTGACGGCCAGCCGCTGCAATGCGGTGGTCACCATCGGCTCGGTGGTGCCGGGAATGGTCTCGCGCCGCCCGTCGTACTCCAGAACGATCTGTCCGGGCTGGCGGATGTTGAACTCCCGCACCAGCTGCGGCTGGGTGCTGGGGTCGACAAACCGCAGATCCACATCGGGCTTGGCGCGCTGGTAGCGGCCAAAGTCCTGCTCCACCTCGCGCCGCAGCGGGTCGCCGGAATAGACGAAGGCGCGGACGATGATCGGCCCGTCCATGCTCGCCAGTTGCGCCTGGCTGGCCTCGGTGAGGGTGTTGCGGTTGCCGGCCGTCCAGTCCACTGCCGCCGAAAAGCGCGTCGACAGCACGCCGAGCACCACGATCAGCGCGATCAACAGCAGCACGCTGAACCACTTTTGCAAGGATTGAGATTTCATCTTCGAATCGGTCATTGGCGTTCGAGGTCGAGGCGCTGCACGGTCAAGCCGAGAAACAGTGCGGTGAACAGGGCGTAGTAGGCGATGTCGGCGGTGTTGAACACGCCGCGCCGCAGGCTTTCGTAATGCTCGATCAGTGACAGGTAACGAATCACCTCGGCAAACGGCACGCCGTCCTGATAGCCGAGAATGTTGACCAGCCAGATCAGCAGCAGCAGGCCGAAGCTGGCCACTGCGGCGATGGTGGGCTCGCGCGTCAGCGACGACACGAACAGTCCGGCGGCTGCGAACGAGCCCATCAGCAACAGCAGTCCCAGCAGGCCCGCCGCCACGCGGCCCACGTCCAGATCGGTGGTGGGCAGCAGCGCCAGCGGCATCAGCGCCGTGACCGCCAGCAGCACCACGATGAAGCCCAGCACGCCCAGAAACTTGCCGAGCACGATCTCGGTGAGTGACACCGGCGCCGACAGCAGCAGGTTGAGGGTGCCGCTTTTACGCTCCTCGGCAAACAGGCGCATGGTCATCAGCGGCATGATCAGCAGCACCAGAATCGTGGCGAAACCGAACACCTGGCCCACCACCACGTCGGAGGCACCAAACCCGCCGCCAAAGCCCGGCTGGTTGATGAAGTCGAACAGCACGTTGACGAAAATGAAGCCCAGCAGCACCTGCACCACGGCCAGCACGGCCCAGGCCAGCGGTGACAGAAAGATGCGCCGCAGTTCGGCGCGGGCAATGATCAGCGTGTTCATGCGGCCACCCCCAGCGCGTCGCCCGATGTCAACTCCACAAATATGTCTTCGAGGCTGCGGGTCACGGCACGCAACTCGAACAGGCCCCAATGGCCCTGCGCCGCAGCGCTGGCCAGGGCTTCGCGAGGGTCTCGGCCCGGCTGCACCCGCACCGCGAACCGGGCGCCGCCCGGCAGGGCCTGCACCTCGGCCACGCCGGCAATGTCGCGCAGCTGCGCCAGGGGCGGCGGCTGCCGCAGCGCCACTTCGACGGTGTCGAAACGCGCGTGCTCGGTGGCCGTGAGGGGCTCGTCATACACCGCCCGTCCACGCGAAATGATCATCACCCGTGAACACACGGCCTGTATCTCGGGAAGGATGTGGCTGGACAGAATCACCGAGTGGTTGCGGCCCAGATCGGCGATCAGGCTGCGGATCTCGCGGATCTGGATGGGGTCCAGCCCCACGGTCGGTTCGTCGAGAATGATCACCGGCGGACGATGGATGATGGCCTGCGCCAAGCCCACCCGCTGCTGATAACCCTTGGACAGATTGCTGATCAGCCGCTTCGACACTTCCTCCAGTCCGCAATCGCGCTTGGCCGAGGCAACCGCCTGCTTGCGCTGGGCGCCGCGCATCCCGTGCAGGCCGGCCGCGAAGTCAAGAAATTCGTCCACCGTCAACTCGCCATACACCGGCGGCTGTTCGGGCAGGTACCCCAGCGACTGCTTCGCCGCCTTCGGGGCGTCGGCCATCGACACGCCCTTGATGGCCACCGTGCCGGCGTTGGGCTTCAGGGTGCCGGTGAGCATCTTCATGGTCGTGGACTTGCCGGCGCCATTGGGGCCCAGCAGGCCCAGCACCTCGCCCTTGCGCAGGGTCAGCGACAGGTTCTGCACGGCGTGCTGATGGCCGTAGCGCCGGGTGAGCCCGTGGGCCTCGATCAATATGTCAGTGTCGGTCATAGGTTTTTCAGGTCAGGTCATTGCTGCTGGCGAGCCGGTCGCCGGCGCGGAGACTTGGAGGGGCGTTCGTCGCGAGAGTTCAGGCACTGCGCGCATTCAAGAACGCGTGCTCGGCAATCGCCGTGCCCCTGATCATCTCGTCGCGGAACTGACTGATGGACTCGGCCACCCGCGCCATCAACGGCTCAGCCTTGGCGGCCTCGGCAAGGTACTGCTCGCTCTCGACCTTCAGCGCGGCGAGAATATCGTTCGGAAGCGGCCGCACGTCAACGCCATGCTCGGTGACCAGCGTCGTCAGTGCACGGTTGTTGCGGGCGGTCATCTCGGCCAGCATGGTGTGCGAGGTCGCCTCACAGGCGGTTTGCACGATGACCTGCAGATCTTCGGGCAGGGCCTTCCAGGCATCCAGATTGACGAAAGCCTCCAGCGTCGCGCCGGGCTCGTGCCACCCCGGATAGTAGTAATAACGCGCCGCCCGGTGCAGCCCGAATGCGAGATCGTTGTAGGGCCCCACGAACTCGGCGGCATCGATGGTCCCGGTCGAAAGTGCGGTGAACAGCTCGCCACCGGGGATGTTGACCGGCACCACGCCCAGCTTCGAGAGGATCTCGCCGCCCAGGCCGGGAACGCGCATCTTCAGGCCCTTCAGGTCATCGAGGGTGTCGATGGGTTTGTTGAACCAGCCCGCCATCTGGGTGCCGGTGTTGCCGGCATCGAACGGCATCAGGTTGAAGCGTTCGTAAGCCTCGCGCCACAACGCCATGCCGCCGCCGTAGTACAGCCAGGCGTTCTGTTCCTGCGCCGTAAACCCGAACGGCACGGTGCAGAACAGCGGCGCCGAGGCCAGCTTGCCTTTCCAGTAATACGCGGCGCCGTGGCCCATCTGTGCGCTGCCACGCGAGACGGCGTCGAACACTTCCAGCGCGGGCACCCGCTCGCCCGCGCCATACACCGTGACCTTGAGACGCCCGGCCGACATCTGCGAGATGCGCTCGGCCAGCCGCTCGGCGCCGGTGCCCAGCCCCGGGAAGTTCTTGGGCCAGGTCGTGTACATGCGCCACTCGAAGCGTGCCGATGCGGCCGCGCCGCCGGGCTGCGCCACTGCACCCGGCTTGCACCCGGCCAATGCCGCAGCGCCACCGGCAAGCCCCATCAAGACCTCACGACGTTGCATCACCCTGCTCCCGCCTCACGTGTTGAGGCGCAGGAGCCTACACGGAACCACCGCCGGTGGAACAGTCGCCGCCTTCATTAAACTGCTGGCGATGAAAGCCCTGCTACAGCGCGTCAGCCAAGCATCCGTATCGGTCGCGGAGGCGCAGATCGCCAACATTGGCCCCGGTCTCCTGGTGCTCGTGGGCTTCGAGCCAGACGACGACGCGGCCCGCGTCGCCCAACTCACACAGCGCTGCATGGCCTACCGCGTGTTCGCCGATGACCGGGGGCGCATGAACCGCTCGCTGCGCGACGCCGGGGGCAGCCTGCTGCTGGTGCCGCAGTTCACCTTGGCCGCCGACACCCGCAGTGGACTGCGCCCGGGCTTTTCGACCAGCGCCCCGCCGGATCAGGCACGCGGGCTGTTCGCGGTTGCGGTGTCGACGGCCGTCGCGTCCCTGGGCGCGGCACGGGTGCGACAGGGGGTGTTCGGCGCCGACATGGCCGTATCGCTGATCAACGATGGACCGGTGACGTTCTGGCTGGAGACGGCGCCGTCTGCGGTCCCCGCAGGCGCGGTCTGACGCGGTGCGCTCGAAGGCGTATCCTACGCGCCTCGAACGCTAGCCCTGAATGGGAATGACCGCCCGAATCGCCCGCATTTCGCGCACCACGCTGGAAACCCGCATCGAAGTCGAGATCAATCTCGACGGCAGCGGCGCGCGCGAACTCGACACCGGTGTCCCCTTTCTGGACCACATGCTGGACCAGATTGCCCGCCACGGCCTGATTGACCTCAAGGTCAAGGCAGAAGGCGACCGGCACATCGACGACCATCACAGCGTCGAAGACATCGGCATCAGCATCGGCCAGGCCATCGCCCAGGCCATTGGCGACAAGAAGGGTCTGGTGCGCTACGGCCACGCCTATGTGCCGCTCGACGAAGCACTGTCGCGGGTGGTGATCGACCTGTCGGGCCGCCCCGGACTGGAGTGGTTCGTCGAGTTCACCCGCGCCCGCATCGGCGACTTCGACGTTGACCTGTTCCGGGAATTCTTTCAGGGACTGGTCAACCACGCGCAGATGACCCTGCACGTGGATGCCCTGCGCGGTCGCAACAGCCATCACATCGCCGAAACCGTGTTCAAGGCCTTTGGCCGGGCGCTGCGCATGGCCTGCACGGTCGATGCCCGCGCTGCCGACGCCATGCCTTCGACCAAAGGCGTGCTGTAACCCGCATCCGGCGCGACGGCGTTCACGTTCCACCCCTCCTTATTCTCCAAGTCCAGATTTACCAATGCGAGCGATTGGCGTCATCGATTACGGCATGGGCAACCTGCATTCGCTCGGCAAGGCGCTGGAGCGGGTCTGCAGCGCCACGCGCGTGGAGGTCTCCTACGACCCCGAGGTGCTGATGAAGTGCGACCGCATCGTGCTGCCCGGGGTGGGCGGCGTGAAGGCGTGCATGAACGAACTGCGGCGCCTCGAACTCAACGAGATGGTGCGCGAAGCCGCCCGCACCAAACCCTTGATGGGCATCTGTCTCGGTATGCAGGTGATGCTCGATCACAGCGAAGAAAACGGCGGCGTGGATGCACTGGGCATCATCAGTGGCCAGGTGCGCCGCTTCCCCGACCCACCGCCCGCCGACCCGGCCGACGGCCCGCGCCTGAAGGTGCCGCACATGGGCTGGAACCGGGTACGGCAGAGCATGCCGACGCACCCGATGTGGAAGAACGTCCCCGACAACAGCTGGTTCTATTTCGTGCACAGTTACTATGTGGCGCTTGCCTTGCCGAGTGATCGCATGGGCGAAGCGGAATACATGCAACCGTTCACCGCCGCACTGGCGCACGAAAACATCGTGGCCTTCCAGTTTCATCCCGAAAAAAGCCAGGCCACCGGCATTCAGTTGTTGACCAATTTCGTTGACTGGTCGCCCTGATGATCCCACCCCGAGTTGCACCGCCGCTGCCAACTGCGGCAGTCTGGCTGTCAGGGTCTTCGCCCGATGCGCCGCGCCGCCAGATCGCCCGCCCCAAAAACGACTCCACGCTGTTGCCCAACTCATGCTGCTGATTCCTGCGATTGACCTCAAGAATGGGGAGTGCGTCCGCCTGCGCCAAGGCCGAATGGACGATGTCACGGTGTTCTCCAAAGACCCCGTGGCGATGGCGCAACGCTGGGCCGACGAAGGGGCCGAACGGCTGCACGTGGTCGACCTGGACGGCGCCATGAAGGGCGAGCCGATCAACCTCAAGGTGGTCGAGGCCATTGCCAAGGCGATCAGCATCCCGGTACAGATCGGCGGCGGCATTCGCGACGAAGACACCGTGCAGCGCTACCTCGATGCGGGCGTGGACTACGTGATCATCGGCACGCGCGCGGTCAACGCGCCGCACTTTCTGCACGATCTTTGCCTCGAATACCCACGCCACATCATCGTCGGGCTCGACGCGGTCGACGGCCGCGTGGCGCTGAACGGCTGGACCAAGGTCACCGGGCACGACGTGATCGAAACCGCCCTGCACTGCGAGCGCGACGGCGTCGAAGCGGTCATCTACACCGACATTGGTCGCGACGGCATGATGAACGGCTTCAACGAAGAAGCCACCGGCAACCTGGCCCGCGCGCTGAAAACCCCGGTGTACGCCAGCGGCGGCGTCAGCTCGCTGGCCGACATCGAACGCCTCAAAACGCTGGAAGATGACGGCGTGGCCGGCGCCATCATCGGCCGCGCCCTGTACGAGGGCAGCCTCGACTTCAAGGCCGCCGTCAAACTCGCGAAAGGCTGACCGATGCTGGCCAAGCGCATCATTCCCTGCCTCGACATCGACCGCGGCCGCGTGGTCAAGGGCGTCAAGTTCGAATCGATACAGGACGCCGGCGACCCGGTCGAGGTCGCCCGCCGCTACGACCAGCAGGGTGCCGACGAACTGGTGTTCCTCGACATCACCGCCAGCAGCGATGACCGCCCGACCCTGTTCAAGACCGTCGAAGCGGTGGCGCGTGAAATCTACATTCCACTGACCGTCGGCGGCGGCGTTCGCACCTGCGCCGATGTGCGCGCCCTGCTGTCGGCCGGTGCCGACAAGGTGAGCATCAACACCGCCGCCGTCGACCGCCCACAGCTGGTCGCCGAAGCCGGTGATCGTTACGGCGTGCAGTGCATCGTCGTGGCCATCGATGCCAAGCGCGTCAACAAGAAGAAGGAGCCGCTGCGCTGGGAAGTGTTCACCCACGGCGGGCGCCGCTCCACCGGCATCGACGCCGTCGAGTGGGCCGTGCGCATGGCCAAGCTCGGCGCCGGCGAACTGCTGGTCACCAGCATGGACCGCGACGGCACCAAGGAAGGCTACGACCACGAACTGCTGCGGGCCATCAGCGACCAGGTGGCCGTGCCGCTGATTGCCAGCGGCGGCGTGGGCGAACTCAAGCATTTGTATGAAGGGCTCACCGAGGGTCGCTGCGACGCGGTGTTGGCGGCCAGTATCTTTCACCACGGCACCCACACCGTCGGCGAAGCCAAGCGCTTCCTGAAGGGCAAGGGCGTCAACATTCGCCTCTGAGGCGCGCGCAGGTCCCGCCTGGGCCGACCCCGCGCTTGTGTAAGCTGTCGTCTGCCTGTCATGCCCCTACTGCACACTGACCGATGCCCGCAAACGACATATTGACCGCTCTGGTGGACGTGATTCGTGAACGTCAGAAGTGCGCCGATCCTGCCGGGTCGTACGTCGCCAGCCTGATGGCCAAGGGTGACGACGCCATTTTGAAGAAGGTGGGCGAAGAGGCCGCGGAGGTTCTGCTGGCCGCCAAGAACGGCGCACCGGGGCCGCTGTCGAACGAAGTGGCAGACCTGTGGTTTCACACCCTGGTGCTGCTGGTACACAAGGGCCTGAGCCTGGAGGACGTGACCGACGTTCTGGCCCAGCGCTTCGGCCTGTCAGGTCATGCCGAAAAAGCGGCACGGAACAATTGAGGAATCGACAATGGGTTCATTCAGCATCTGGCACTGGTTGATCGTACTGGTCATCGTGCTCGTGATCTTCGGCACCAAGAAACTGCGCAATGCCGGGGGCGACCTCGGCGCCGGCATCAAGAACTTCAAGCAGTCGATGAAGGAGGGCGAGGCCGACACCCGCAAAGACGCCGAGTCGCTGGCCGAGCCGCATCAGAACGCCCCGCACAGCACCGCGTCGCAGACTGAAAAAGACAAGGTCTAAAGACCGCGCATGCTGGATTTCAGCTTTGCCGAGATCGCCATCGTTCTGGTGATCGCGCTGGTCGTCCTCGGCCCGGAAAAGCTGCCGCGCGCGGCGCGCGGCCTGGGCCGCTGGGTCGGCACCGCCAAGGGATACCTGCGCAACCTCACGGCCGAGCTTGACCGCGAAACACGCGCCAGCGATCTGCGCCGCGAGCTGGAAGAAGCCCACCGGCTGCTCAAGGAAAAAGCCGGGGAAGCCGAATCGGGCCTGCGCGGCGAAATGACCCAGATCAAGGACCGTGTGACCCCGCACAAACCGCTCCGCGACGGCGCGTCAGGCGACGCCGCCGACGCCCCGCCGACCGCCGACAAGAACCAGGCCCCATGAGCCGCAAGGCCGAGGTCAACAGCAACGAACAGCCGCTCATGGCGCATCTGCTGGAGATGCGCGACCGGCTGTTGCGCATCGTGCTCGGCCTGCTGCTGGTGTTCATTCCGCTGACCTTCGTGGCGCGTGAGGTCTATACGGTGATCGCCACGCCGCTCATGGCCCTGCTGCCCGAAGGCACCACCATGATCGCCACCGAGGTGGCCTCGCCGTTCTTCGCGCCCATCAAGCTGGCGGCGGCGCTGGCGTTCATCATCTCGATGCCATGGACGCTCTGGCAGGCCTGGGCGTTCATCGCGCCCGGCCTGTACAAGTCGGAACAGCGCTTCGTCGCACCGCTCATGCTCTCGTCAACGCTGCTGTTCTACGCCGGCGTGGCCTTCGCCTACTTTCTGGTGTTGCCCGCGGTGTTCGGCTTCCTGGTCGGGATGGCGCCTGAAGGGGTCTCGGTCATGACCGACATCAGCGCCTACCTCAGCTTCGTACTGACGCTGTTCATCGCCTTCGGCCTCGCCTTCGAGACGCCCGTGGCCATCGTGCTCATGGTGCAGACCGGCCTGGTCACCCCGGCGAAGCTGAAAAGCGTGCGCGAGTACGTGTTCATCGGCGCCTTCGTGCTGGGCGCCATCTTCACGCCGCCCGACATCATTTCGCAGTTCATGCTGGCAGTGCCGGTGTATCTGCTGTTCGAGCTGGGCATCTTTGTCTCGCGCTGGGTCACCCCCGGCATCGCCGAGGTCGAGGCCCAGCAACGGGGCAACGGCGCCGGCTAGCTAGTCCGCGCGCAGCAACGCCAGCACCGACGCGGCATCCGGCGTCACGCCGTGCCACAGGCGGAAACTCTCGGCGGCCTGCGCCACCAGCATGCCCAGACCATCGTGGACCGTCCGCGCACCCTGCGCGGTTGCCCATTCGGCAAACGGCAGGTGGGCCTTGCCGTAGCTGAGGTCGTAGGCCACCGCGCCGTCGGCGAACAGGCCCTCGGGCATGGGCGGCATGGCCCCGCTGTGGCCTGCGGACGTGGCGTTGATGACCACGTCATAGGCATCGCCCTTCAGCGCCCAATGGGTGCGCGGCGTCAGGGTGCCGAGGTCGGCAAAGGCTTCGCTGAGCGCCTCGGGCTTCCAGGGATTGCGGTTGGAAATGGTCAACGATGCCGGGCGGGTCGCCAGCAACGGCGCAATGATGCCGCGCGCCGCGCCGCCCGCACCCAGCACCAGCACCCTGCGGCCGGCGAGTGTCACGCCCAGTCGTGCAAGGTCCTGCACCAGCCCGGTGCCGTCGGAGTTGTCGCCGTGCCAGCCGCCGGGGGTCGGGATGAGGGTGTTGACGGCCCCGGCGCGTCGCGCCGCGTCGCTGAGGTCTTGGCACAGGGCCATGACCGCCTGCTTGTGCGGCAGGGTGACGTTGAATCCCGCCCAGCCTTCGCCGTGCAGGGCCGCCAACCGCGCCGCCAGATCGGCCGCATCGATGGCCAGCGCCTGGTAATCGAGGGTGATGGCCGCCGCCTCGGCGAAGGCCTTGTGGATGGTCGGCGAAAGACTGTGTGCGACCGGCTGGCCGATCACCGCATAGCGCTTCATCGGGCGTTCTCCCGCAGCCATTCGGCGGCCTGGGCGGCGTAGTAGGTGAAAATAATGTCGGCACCGCCGCGGTGCAGACAGGTCAGCGATTCCATGAGCACGGCGCGTTCGTCGAGCATGCCCTGCGCGGCCGCCGCCTTCATCATGCTGTACTCGCCACTGACCTGATACGCCGCCACCGGCACGCCAAACTCGGCCTTGACCCGCTGGATGATGTCGAGGTAGGGCATGCCGGGCTTGACCATGACCATGTCGGCGCCTTCGGCGATGTCCAGGGCCACCTCACGCAGCGCCTCGTCGGTGTTGGCGGGGTCCATCTGGTAGGTCTGCTTGCCGGCCTTGCCGAGGTTGGCCGAAGACCCGACCGCATCCCGGAACGGGCCGTAAAAGGCGCTGGCGTACTTGGCCGCGTACGACAGGATGAGCACGTTGTGCAGACCGTCGCGCTCCAGCACGCGGCGAATCTCGCCGATGCGGCCGTCCATCATGTCGGAGGGCGCCACCACATCGGCACCGGCGCGGGCATAGGCCAGCGACTGCTTGCGCAGCACCTCGACCGTGGCGTCGTTGTCGACCGCGCCATCGGCGCTCAGCAGCCCGTCATGGCCGTGGCTGGTGTACGGGTCGAGGGCGATGTCGACAATCACTCCGAGACCGGGCGCCGCGGCCTTGATGGCCGCGATGGCGCGCGGCACCAGACCGTCGGGATTGAGCGACTCCTCGCCACGCTCGGATTTGAGCGCCTGCGGAATCACCGGAAACAACGCGACCGCCGGAATGCCCAGATCGACCAGCCGCCGCGCCGCGTCGGCCAGTTCGGCGAGGGTCAGACGCGCGCAGCCCGGCATCGCGGCGATCGGTCCGGCAAGGGCGCCTTCGGCCACGAACAGGGGCTGCACAAGGTTGCCGGCGGTGACGTGCGTCTCGCGCACCAGCTCGCGGATGAAGGGCGCTTGCCGCAAGCGACGGGGGCGGGTCTGGGGAAAGGCGCCAAGCATCGGGCATCCAGTTTGAGGGGAGGACGCGAATCATAACGGGGCCCGCCGAATCGCTGGCCTTCCGTTATATTGTTGCGCATGGCACAACCCCGAGTTCCGAACGAAGCTGAGTCGCTGGTGGCGCTGTTGCGCGCCACCGCGGCCAAAGACATGCGCGCGTTCCGGCTGCTGTACGAGGCCACCTCGTCGCATCTGCTGGGGGTACTGCTGCGTATTCTTCGCCATCGTGACCGTGCGGAGGACGCCTTGCAGGATTGCTACCTCAGAATCTGGAACAAGGCGGACTCTTATGCCGAAGAGAGGGGGCACCCGCTCGCCTGGATGATGACCATCGCGCGCTACCGGGCGCTGGATCTGGTGCGCGCCCATCGCGAGCACAGCTCCGCCGATGAAGACGTCCTGCCGATGGATCTGGACTGGGCCGACGCCAGCAACGCGCCAGACAACCAGGCGGAAACCGACGAGCACATGCATCGGCTCAACGACTGCCTCATTGAGCTCTCGGACGAGCAGCGCAAGGCCGTCATGCTGGCCTATTACGAGGGCTACACCCACCCCGAGCTGGCCGAACACATGGGCAGTCCGCTGGGCACGGTGAAGAGCTGGGTGCGACGGGGCCTGCAGCGCCTGCGGGAGTGTCTGGAACCATGAGCGCCTGGACCGCCCCACGCCGCTCGATGCTCGCCGCCGCCTACGTACTGGGCACCCTGCGCGGCCCGGCACGCGCCGCCATGCAGCAGCGGCTGGCCCGCGATGCCGAACTGCGGGCGGCGGTGTATCGCTGGGAGCGGCATTTCAGCGTGCTCCATCGCGGCTTCAAGCCCGTTCTGCCGACCGAGGGTCGGTGGAAGCGCATCGAAGCGGCGGCCACCCGGGCGGCGGCCGACCCGCGCCCGTCCTTGGCCCTTCAGGACGACGCCACCGCCATGACCACGCCGCCGCCACTGATCGCCACCCGGCCCGGATCGCACCCCGGATCACGTCGCGCCGCGCCCCCCGCAGCGGCCCCGGCCGGCGACAGCAAAGGCCGTCGCCAGGCGCCGGCACTGGGCCCGCAGCACGCCGCACCGACCCCGCCGGTGGTGGATGAACCCACGCTCACCGCACCCGAGGGCACCCGTCACGGTCCAAGCCTGGACGGCCCGATCGCGCCGCGTGCCACGCGCCCCGGAGCAGGCCGCCGCGGCAGCCGCGCCGCCGCGCGACGTGCCGCACGCCCGCCGCGCGGGCCCTTCCCGTTCCTCAAGGTCTGGGCGGTCGCCGCGACCGTGCTGGCGATGGTGTTCGGCGGCCTGCTGAGCGTCAGCCTGATGGACCAGGCCACGCCGATTCCCGAGCCGCAGGGCCTGCTCATTGCCGCGCTGGCCGCCGACGGCGGCCGCTGGGTGGTGCAGTCCACCGCCAATGGCGAGCAGATTCTCGTGCAGGTCGAAGGCACGCCCAAAATCCCCGCCAACCGCAGTGCCGAGTTGTGGTGGATCGGCGCCGACGGCACCCCGGTGTCGGTGGGCGTGCTGCCCGACACCGGCCGTCAGGTGCTCACCCGCCAGGGCCTGACCGGCGACGAGCCGGCACCGACCTTCGCCGTGAGCATCGAGCCGCGCGGCGGCTCGCCCACCGGGGCGCCCACCGGCAAGGTCATCACCACATTCACGGCGGTGCGCAGCCTCTGAGGCATTTCTTCTGGCCCGCGTCTGCCGCCGCGGGCACGTGGGCCGGCGTCGCGTGTCTGCGTTAGGCTTGAGGGCCCGCACACGAGGCTCGCTGAAATGACCGCGTTACTGGCTCTTGACCAAGGCACCACCAGCACCCGCGCCATCATTTTTTCCCGCGAGGGCAAGGCGCTGGGCAGCCACCAGATCGAACTGCCGCAGCATTACCCGCAGTCGGGCTGGGTGGAGCACGACGCGGCACTCATCGCCGAGCACAGCCAGGCGGTCATCGTCGGCGCGCTGAAAGACGCCGGCCTAAAGGCCGCCGACCTCGCCGGCATGGGCATCACCAACCAACGCGAAACCACCGTCGTGTGGGATCGCAAGACCGGCAAGCCCATCCATCCGGCCATCGTCTGGCAGGACCGCCGCACCGCCGCCTGGTGTGCCGCGCGCGCCGAGGGCTCGGCGTGGCTGTCGGAAAAAACCGGCCTGCTGCTCGACCCGTATTTCTCCGCCACCAAGATCGCCTGGATTCTCGACAAGGTCGAGGGCGCGCGTGCCCGCGCCGAAAAAGGTGAACTGGCCTTCGGCACCATGGACTGCTGGGTGATCTGGAACCTGACCGGCGGCCAGCGCCATGTCACCGACGCCACCAATGCCTGCCGCACCGCGCTGTTCAATCTCGACACGCAAGACTGGGACGACGAACTGCTGGACTTCTTCGGCGTGCCCCGCGCCCTGCTGCCCGAAGTGCTCGACAGTGCCGCCGACTTCGGCACCGCCACCCTCGATGGAATCGATGCGCCCATCGCCATCGCCGGCGTGGCCGGGGACCAACAGGCCGCCACCGTCGGTCAGGCTTGTTTCGAGGTCGGCATGATCAAGTCCACCTACGGCACCGGCTGCTTCATGGTGCTCAACACCGGCGACCAGCGCGTGGCCTCACGCAACCGTCTGCTGACCACGGTGGCCTACCGCCTCAAGGGCAAGCCCACCTTCGCGCTCGAAGGCAGCATTTTTGTCGCCGGCGCGGCGGTGCAATGGCTGCGGGATGCCATGCACCTGATCTCGCATGCCGGCGAAACCGCCGGTCTCGCCGCCTCCATCGACAGCACCAACGGCGTCTATCTGGTGCCGGCCTTCACCGGGCTGGGCGCGCCCTACTGGGACCCGGAAGCGCGCGGCGCCATCTTCGGCCTGACCCGCGATTCCGGCATTGCCCAGATCGTGCGCGCCGCGCTGGAATCGGTGGCCTACCAGACCCGCGACCTGATGGCGGCCATGCGCGAAGACGCCGTGCCGCCCAAGGAGCTGCGGGTCGATGGCGGCATGGTCATCAACGACTGGCTGACCCAGAACCTGGCCGACATGTTGCAGATTCCGGTGGTACGCCCCGAGGTGATCGAAACCACTGCGCTGGGCGCCGCGTTTCTGGCGGGTCTGCAAACCGGCGTTTACGCGTCGCTGGATGAGATCAGCGCCTTGTGGGCCGAACAGCAACGCTTCAGCCCGCAGCGGCCGGCGGCCGAAGCGGACCGGCTGCATGCCGGCTGGCTGGACGCCGTGCGGCGGGTGGCCAGCGCCGTGCCCTGAGCCCGGCCTGTCGCCGGCGACGGGCCAGCCGCACAATCCGGGCCCGGTGGCTCAGGTCATCACCTGCAACGACGCCAGCCGCGCGTACAGGCCGCCCTGCTGCATCAGCTCGGCCGGCGTGCCGATCTCGACGATGCGCCCGCCCTCCAGCACCACGATGCGATCGGCCTTGCGCACCGTCGCCAGCCGGTGGGCAATCACCAGCGTGGTGCGGTGGCGCATGGCGGCGGCCAGGCCCTGTTGCACCAGCGCTTCGCTTTCGGCGTCCAGCGCGCTGGTGGCCTCGTCTAGCAACAGCAGCGGCGGGTCACGAAGAATGGCGCGGGCAATGGCGACGCGCTGTCGCTGCCCGCCGGACAGACGCAGGCCACGCTCGCCCACAAAGGTGTCGTAGCCCTGCGGCAACCGGGCGATGAACTCATCGGCCAGGGCCAGCCGCGCGGCGGCCTTGACCTCGTCATCGCTGGCATCGGCACGACCGTAGCGAATGTTTTCCAGCGCGCTGCCGGAGAAGATCACCGCGTCCTGCGGCACGATGCCGATCTGCGCGCGCAGCGCCCGTGGATCGACCTCGCGCAGATCGACGCCGTTGAAGCGAATCGCGCCGCCGCTCACGTCGTAGTAGCGCATCAGCAACTGGAACACCGTGGTCTTGCCGGCGCCGCTGGGGCCGACCAGCGCCACGGTTTCGCCGGGGTGGATGACCAGGTTCAGCCCGTCCAGCGCCGGCGTGTCGGGCCGTGACGGGTAGGCAAAATGCACCGCGTCGAGGATCACCTCGGCCTGGGGCTGGCGCGGCAGCACCCCGGGCTGCGCTGGCGCCTGAATGTCGGGCTCGGCCGACAGCAGCTCCATCAGCCGCTCGGTGGCGCCGGCCGCGCGCAGCACTTCGCCCCAGACCTCGGCGATCACGCCGATCGCCCCGGCGGTGATCATCGCGTACAGCACGAACGACGCCAGTTCGCCCGCCGTCATGCTGCCGTCGATCACCGCCCGTGCGCCCAGCCACAGCACGAACACGATGGCGCCGAAGACCCCGCCGACGATGCTCGCCGTCATGATCGCCCGCAGCCGGGTGCGCGCCATGGCGGTGACGAAGCTGCGCGTCACGCCGTGGTCGAAGCGCCGCGCCTCGAAGCCTTCCTGGGTGAACGCCTGCACGGTGGGGATGGCGTTGAGCATCTCGCCGGCCACGGCGGCGGTGTCGGCGACGCGGTCCTGCGATTCGCGCGACAGCCGCCGCACCTGCCGGCTGACGATGACGATGGGCACCATCACCACCACCAGCAGCCCCAGCGTCACCGCGAACAGCGTGAGGCTGGTCACCGCCAGCATCACCATGCCGCCCAGAAACTGAGCGGCACTGCGCAGCCCCATCGACATCGACGAGCCGACCACGGTCTGGATCACCGTGGTGTCCGCCGTCAGCCGCGACAGCACTTCGCCGGTCTGCGTGTGCTCGAAATAGCCGGGCGACTGCACCAGCATGCGGCCGTACACCGCGCTGCGCAGGTCCGCGGTGACCCGCTCGCCCAGCCAGCTGACCATGTAATACCGCCCCGCCATCAGGATGCCGGCAAGCATTGCCAGGGCGAACAGCCCCAGAAAGTAGCCGTGGATCGCCGCGCCCGGCTCGAATCCGTGATCGATCAGGTCGCGTACCGCCAGCGGCGCGGCCAGCATCGCCAGGCTGGCCAGCACCAGCAGCACCAGCGCCCACAGCAACTGACGGCGATAAGGCGCCAGAAACGGCCAAAGCCCGCTCAGCGAACGCAGGCGACGGCGCGGCGGCGCGACCGGCGCGCTCATTCGTTCTCGGCCCGCACATCCACCCGGAAGCCGCCGGTGGCCTCATCAACGTGCAGGTTCACCAGAATCGGTCGGCAGCAGACGTGGCAATCCTCGGTGTATTCGGCGGTGCCGCCGGAGAGGTCCAGGTCAATGTGGAGGGTCTCCCAGCAGTAGGGGCAGGTGATGGCCTTTTCTTCGAGCATTTCTTGAACTCCGATACAACTCCGTTACAGGAACAACCCCGTCAAGCGGTTGAGGTGGCGATACCCCAGCGCGCTGGCGCGCAGCCGGCCGCAGGCATCATCGTCCAGCAGGCCCTGCCGGCGCGCCGCGCCCAGGGGCACGTCCAGTGCCGAAACCGGCAGGCCGGTGGCGGCCTCGAACTGCGCCGGGGTAAAGCCGTCCACCAGCCGCAACGCGTTCATCGCGAACTCGAACGGCAGATCGGCGGTGGCCACGGCCTGGTCTTCCTGCCAGCAGGCCGCCGAGCCCGCCGTGGCCAGATAGGTCTTGGGGTGCTTTTGCTTGGCGCGGCGCCGCGGCTGACCGTCGCGTGTCCACTTGCCGTGGGCGCCGGCGCCGATGCCCAGATAATCGCCAAACGTCCAGTAGGTGAGGTTGTGCCGTGAGCGCCGACCCGGCCGGGCATAGGCCGACACCTCGTACTGCGCGTAGCCCGCATCGGCAAGTCGTGCCTGCAGCGCGGCCTGCATCTCGGCGATGCGGTCATCGTCCGGCAGGGTCGGGGGGCGCGCGGCGAACTCGGTGTTGGGCTCCAGCGTGAGCTGGTACACCGACAGGTGCGTGGGCGCCAGGTCGATGGCCTGTGCAAGATCGGCCAGGGCCTCATCGGCCGACTGCCCGGGCAGGCCGAACATCAGGTCCAGATTCACGTTTTCAAACCCCGCGCCGCGCGCCACGCGCATTGCACGCAGCGCATCGTCGCGGCTGTGAATACGCCCCAGACTTTGCAGGTGCGCCGGGTTGAAGCTCTGCACGCCAATCGACAGGCGGTTCACCCCCGCGGCGCGATAGCCCGCGAAGTGCGCTTCGTCCACCGTGCCGGGATTGGCTTCCAAAGTGATTTCGGCCTCGTCGGTGAAGCCCAGGCGCTGGCGCACCCCGTCGAGCACCTGGCCGATGGCCGCGCCGGAAAACAGACTGGGCGTGCCGCCGCCCAGAAACGCGCTGCTGGCGGGCCGGACGCGGTCGCCCAGGCTTTCCAGGTCGGCATCGAGGTCGCGAAGCAGCGCCGCAACGTAATCGGCCTCGGGCACCTCACCCCGCAGGGCATGGGAATTGAAATCGCAGTAGGGGCATTTGCGCACGCACCAGGGAAAGTGCAGGTACAGCCCCAGCGCGTCGCCGGGCAGATCACTGGGCGGGTCACCGGGCATCGGCGGCCAGTTGCTGCATCAGGCTGCGCAAGGCGCGGCCGCGATGACTGAGGCGCGCCTTCTCGTCAGCGCCCAGCTCGGCGGCGCTGCGCTGCCGCTCGGGCACCAAGAACAGCGGGTCGTAGCCGAAGCCGCCGTCGCCACGCGGGGCATCGAGGATCTGCCCCGGCCAGGTGCCCACGGCAATGACGGGCACCGGGTCGTCGGCGTGGCGCAGCAGCACCAGCGCACAGACGAACCGCGCGCCGCGTTCGGCCGCCGGCACCCCGCTCAGGGCGGCGAGCAGCCTGCGGTTGTTGGCGGCATCATCGCTGGGCTCACCGGCGTAGCGGGCCGAACGCACACCGGGCGCGCCGCCCAGGGCGGCCACTTCAAGACCGGAATCATCGGCGATGGCGGGCAGACCGCTGATCCGGGCGGCGTGCCGGGCCTTGATGAGCGCGTTTTCGACAAAGGTGGGCGCGTCTTCCACCGGCGAGTCGGCGGTGAACCCCGACAGCGCCTGGACCTGCCACCCCAGCGGCCGCAACAGCGCATCCAGCTCGCGGGATTTTTTCGGGTTCTGCGAGGCCAGAACCAGAGGTGCGGGGGTCATGTGTCGGTCTCGCCGTCGGCTTCGCCGGTGAGATGGCCCAGGGTGCTGCGCACCGTTTCCCGCCCCCAGCCCTGGGTGATGAAGACCAGGCGGGTCCGGTGGTCGTCGGTGGGCCAGGAGTCGCGCGGCTCGGGATCGTGAAAAACGCCCTGTACGCCGTGAATCAGTACCGGGCCGGACCGGCCTTCGAGGTGGATCAGGCCCTTGACGCGCAGCAGATCAGGGCCGGACAAGCCCCGCAGAAACGTCAGCCAGCCATAAAAGCGCCACTCCGGCAGCGGCGTGTCGAGCACCACACTGAAACTGTCGATGCCGTCGGGCTGGGGGGCCGGCGTGTCGTCGGTGAGCGGGGTGAAGCGCACCGGCGCTGCGGCGTGCATCCAGCGCAGCATCGGCGCGGCATCGGCGGTCGCCCGCTGCGCCGTACCGAACAGGTGTTGCGGCTTGGCCGCGCCCCTGTTGACGAGGTCAATGGGCGCTTCGGGGTTGAGTGCGCGCAGTTGCTCGTTCAGCGCGGCGAGCGCGGCGGGCGCCACCAGATCGGCCTTGCTGATCAGCAGTTGATCGGCCGCCGCGACCTGTGCGCGGGCGATCCCCTGCCGCGCAAGCGTGTCGGCGCCGACGGCGGCATCGACCAGGGTGGTGGTGCCGTCGGCGCGCACCCGGCCCTGCAGCTCGGGTGCGGCACTGAGCTCACGCAGGATGGGCCCGGGCTCTGCGACGCCGGTGGTCTCCAGAATGATGCGTTTGATCGGCGGCCAGCCGTCCTTGCCGCTGCGGTCGAGCAGTTTGATCAGCGCATCGCCCAGCGCACCGCGCACGGTGCAGCACAGGCAGCCGCCTTCGATCAGCTCAACGTCGTGCACGGCAGTTTCGATGAGGTGGTGGTCCAGCCCCACATCGCCGAACTCGTTGACCACCACGGCCGTGCCCTGCATGGCCGGATGGCGCAGCAGGAAGTTCAGCAGCGTGGTCTTGCCCGCGCCCAGAAAGCCGGTGAGCACGGCCACCGGCACGCGGTCATCGGGCGCGGCGCCGGAACTCATGCCACCTGTTCGAGCGCTTGTCGCTGCAGGGCGATCAGGGCCGCAATGCCGCCACTGGCCAGGTCGAGCAACTGGTCCAGCTCCTCACGACGGAAGGCGTGGCCTTCGGCCGTGCCCTGCACCTCGATGAAATGCCCGGCGTCGTTCATGACCACGTTCATGTCGCACTCGCAATCGGAGTCTTCAAGGTAGTCCAGATCGAGCACCGGCTGTCCCTGATAGACGCCGACGCTCACCGCGGCCACATGACCCAGTATCGGGTTGCGCTTGAGCTTGCCGCCCTTGCGGGCCTTGGCCACCGCGTCGCACAGGGCGATGTAGGCGCCGGTGATCGACGCGCAGCGGGTGCCGCCATCGGCCTGCAGCACGTCGCAGTCGAGGGTGATGGTTTGCGCGCCCAGCGCATCAAGGTCGACGCAGGCGCGCAGGCTGCGGCCGATGAGGCGCTGGATTTCCTGCGTACGCCCGGACTGCTTGCCCTGCGCGGCTTCGCGGCGGCTGCGGGTGTGGGTGGCGCGCGGCAGCATGCCGTACTCGGCCGTCACCCAACCGCCGTCTTTCTTCCACGGCGGGCCGCGCTCTTCCAGGCTGGCGGTGCACAGCACCTGCGTGCCACCCATGTGGATGAGCACCGACCCTTCGGCATGACGGGTGAAGCCCCGTTCGATCTTCACGTCGCGGAGGGCGTCGGCGCTGCGGCCGCTGGGGCGGGAAAACGTCATGGGGTCTGGCCGTTAAAAAAGGGCGCGAAGTATAGCGGTCACTACAATAAGGCCATGAACATCGACGACATTGCCGAAAGTTTCGAGATGCTGGACGACTGGGAAGCGCGCTACGCGCTGTTGCTGGACCTGGGTAAAAAGCTGGAGCCCCTGCCCGACGAGGCCCACACCGACATCAACAAGGTGCGCGGCTGCATGAGTCAGGTGTGGATGGACCACCAGCTCAACGACGGCGCGCTGCACTTTCGCGGGGATTCGGACGCGCACATCGTGCGCGGGCTGATCGCGCTGCTGTTCGCCATGGTGCAGGACCGTAAACCGCAGGAGATTCTGGCGCTGGACATTCCCGGCACCTTCGCGCAGCTGGGCCTGGAAAACCACATCTCCATGAACCGCCGCAACGGTTTCTACGCGATGACCGAGCGCATCAAGGGCATGGCCCAGGCGGCCGCCGAAGGCTGATCAGCGGCCCACTTCGCGAAAGATCTTCCACTGGCCATCGGCCATCTGGCGCCAGTACTGCTGCTTTTGCGACACCGACGCATAGTTGTTGGAGGTGTAGCGCTGGGTGAATTCCACCAGCACCATGGGCTGATCAACGCCCGGATACCGCCACAGATTGAGGTCGGTGATCTCCACATCGATGAAGGTCTTGCCTTCGTTGACGCGCCGCTTGTGGGCGACGAACTGCGCGCGCGTCATGTCGGGCGAGCTGAACTCGGGGTGGTAATGATCGAGATAGCGTTCGGTATCGACCGAGGCCCAGGCCTCGCGCCAATCCTCCAGGCGCAGCAGCCAGTCCGCACGCTGGGCCTGGGCCTCGGCGGACGACAGCCACTTCAGCTCGTCGGTGAACACCACCGGCGTCTGCCCCACCTCGATGTACGCACGCAGGGCGGTGAGGTCGTCGTTGGCCATGGTCACGCAGCCTTCCGACGACTTCGGTGCCCGCGTATAGGTGCCGGAAGGCACCCCATGCAGCCAGATGCCGTAGCCGGTGCGCTGCTTGAACTGGTCCCAGGCGTTGGGGTAGTCCACCGGAAACGCGCCCGAGCCATACAGGTCGGGCAGCGAGCGGCCATCACGCCACTGGGTGACGTGGTAGACCCCGACCGGCGTGCGCAGATCGCCTTCAGAAACCTTGCGGCTGCCGTTGCGGCCGATGGCGGCGTAATGGTGCCGGACCAGGCTGAGCCGCCCATCGTCGTTCTTCAGCACGTAAAGACGCGCCAGATTGAGATCGACCACGATCAGGTGCGCATGCCGAGGCGCCAGCGCCATCACCACGTTGGGCACGTCGCCATCGGCCGGCAGCGCCGCTTCGGCCTCGGCGCGCAGGTGCAGTTCGGCGCGGAGCTCTTCGAACGCCAGCGGATCGACGCCCGCCGGCAGGATCCCCTGGCGCCCGGTGCGGGCGCTCAGCAGTTGGGCGTGCAGCCAGTGCGCGGCGCGAAAATCGGGTTCGCGGCGGATCAGGGCCTCAAGCTCGCGCACGGCGGTGGCGCGCTTGCCCTGTCGCAGGGCATCCACGACCCGATTGAGCGCCAACTCGGCGTCGGTGCGCTGCGGCGCCAGCAGCGCCACGTCGAGGGGCGCGGCGGCGGCGGCGGCCCCGGGCGGCGTGAGGCCCACCACGGCAAGCAGCGCCCATGCGGCGAGGCGAAGGATCATGGGGTCAGGCATGGGCGGGCGCGCCCGAGATCGGCGTGGGCATTCACCCTGTTCGACGCCGATCAGCGCGTGAATTCGCGGGTGATCTTCCAGTTGCCGTCTTCACGCACCATCTCCAGCACCTTGGTCACCGAATCACTGTAGGTGTCGGCGCTGTAGTCCTGCGTGAAGGTCGCGATGGCCCCGCCGGGCACCGACTGCACCTGCAGATTGCTGATGCGCAACGTGATCGTCTCGGGGCGCGAGATGCGGTCACGACGCTGGGTTTCCCAGGCGCTGCGGCTCAGCCCCCCTTCGGGCGTGAAGGTGCGGGCGTAGGCGAAGAAGTAGGCCGGCAGGTCCTGGTTCTGCCACGCCTGGGCCCAGGTGTTGACGGCCGACTGGATCGGCGCGGTGTCAAACGGCGCTTCGGCCGACGGCTGGGATTCGGCGGGCTGCTGCTGGGATTCGGCGGGCTGCGGCTGGGATTCGGCGGGCTGCGGCTGGGATTCGGCGGGCTGCAGCGGCGCGACCGGCGCGGCCGCGCCGTCCATCTGGCTGATGAGTGACAGTTTTTGCTGCACACCCCGGTTGCCCTGGTCGAGCATCAGCGCCCGGTTGTAGGCGGCACCGGCCAGTGCGGCATAGATGTCGCCGAGGTTTTCATGGGCAGTGGCATAGCTGGGATGCGTGGCCAGCGCGGCTTCGAGCGCGTCGCGGGCCTTCTCGTAGTCGCCTTCCTGGGCGTAGAGCACGGCCAGGTTGTTGTAGGGCTCGGGCAGCTGCGGGTAGTCGCGGGTCAGGTCGGCAAAGGCGCGGATCGCGTCGGGCACCCGGTCCAACTGCGTCAGCGCCAGACCGCGCACGAACCGCGCCTCGGCATCTTGCGGGTTGCTGCGCAGTTGCGCGTCGAGCGCGCTCAGAGCGGCCGCGTAGTCGCCCCGCTGCATCATTTTCTGGGCATCGGCGACAGCATTGGCGTGGACGGCAAGGCTGCCGGTGCCGAGGGCCAGCGCGACGGCGGCCGGGAAGACGATGGAACGAAACACGTGCACCTCGGAAAGACGACGGAACTTGAACCGCGCCACTATATCAATGCTGCGGCCCGATGCTGGGGTTTGGACGGCGGTTCCCGACAAAACTAGTCGACACGCCGGTAAGGGTCTTCACGGTCGGGCGGGCGCACCTTGAAGCGCCGGTGGCCCCAGAAGTAGGCCTGCGGTGACGTCCGCGCCGCGGCCTCGATGAGGTCGTTGACGCGCCGCGCGTCGGCCGCATCGTCGCCGCTGGGAAACTGCTCGAGCGGCGCCTGCACCCTGACCACGTATTGCCCGTGCTCGAAGGTGGTGAAGTACGGCACCACCCGGGCGCGTCCCAGCTTGGCCAGGCGCGCGGTGGCGGTCAGGGTCCACACCGGCTGGCCGAACATGGGCAGAAACAGGCCGGCCTCGCGGCCCAGGGTCTGGTCGGGCGCGTACCAGATGGCCTCGCCTTCGCGCAGCGCGCGAATCAGGGTCTTGATGTCGCGCTTCGGCAGGGGCTGGCGCCGGGTGCGCTGCAACCGGGCACTGAACATCCAGTCGTCGATCAGCGGGTTGTTCACGTGCCGGTACATGGCATGAAACGGTCGCTGCACGGCCAGCACCCGCGCGCCCAGTTCCAGCCAGCTGAAATGGCCGGTCAACAGCAGGGCGCCCTGACCCTGCTGCTGCACCGCATCGAGGTGTTCCAGCCCTTCCACCCGGCCCAGCCTGCGAATGCGCGCATCGCTGGCAAACCAGGCGAACGCGGTTTCGAAGATGGCCGCGCCCATGGCCTTGAAGTGCGCATCGACCATGCGGCGACGGGCGGCGGCATCAAGCTCGGGCAGGCACAACATGAGGTTGACGTCGGTCACGTGGCGCCGCTCGCGCATCACCCGGCCCAGCAGCCAGCCCAGGCCCCGCCCGAACGGCCGGGTCAGCCGCAGCGGCAGCCAGGTCAGCATCTGCACCAGCAGCAGCGACAACCACGTCAGCCAGTAGCGCGGCGCAAGGTAGCGCTGGCGGTATCGCGGCCTGGGGGGCGTCTGGGCCATCAGGCGCGGCGGGCTGACCCCACCATGATGGCGGCGGTCAGACAGGGATCGGCGGGCAGGCGCTGGGTCATCAACGAGTACGGCGGCAACAGGCGGGGCGGTATTCTTGCGCATATGCGAGTGCTCTATGTTTTTCTGATCACCCTGGCCGGCCTGATCCTGTGGCCGGTGATGTGGGTCAAGGGTTGGCGCAACCCGGCCTATCGCGGCCGCGTCACCGAGCGTTTTGGCTACATTCCCAGGGTCGAAGGCGGCGTCGCCGTCTGGGTGCACGCGGTCAGCGTCGGCGAGGTGATGGCCGCCCTGCCGCTGATCCGGGCCCTGGTGGCCCGGCATGGCCCCGACAAGGTCTGCGTCACCACCACCACGCCCACCGGCAGCGCCCAGGTTCGCGCGCAGCTGGGCGGGCAGGTGCGGCACTGCTACGCGCCGATCGACGTGCATTCGGTGGTGATCCGCTTTCTGGACCGGCTGCAGCCGCGCCAGGTGGTGATCATGGAAACCGAACTCTGGCCGACCTTGTTCCGGCGGCTGCGGATGCGCGGCATCCCCATCACCATCGCCAACGCGCGGCTGTCGCCCCGGTCGGTGAAAGGCTATGGGCGAATGCCCCGCTTTGCTCGGTCGGTGCTGGCCGACGTCACCCTGGTGGCGGCGCAGAGCGCGCCCGAAGCCGAACGCTACCGACGCCTGGGCGCGCCGCAGGTGCAGGCCCTGGGCAATCTCAAGTTCGACATTGCACCGCAGCCGGATCAGTGCCGGGCGGGGGGCAACATCAAGGCCGGCTGGGGCGCGCGCCCGGTGTGGATTGCCGCCAGCACCCACGAGGGCGAAGAGTCGGCGGCGCTGCGCATCCACCAGCGCCTGCTGCAACGCTGGCCCGACGCCGTGCTGCTGGTGGTGCCGCGGCACCCGCCCCGCTTCGACGACGTGCAGGCGCAGATCGAAGCCTCGGGCCTGCCGTGGGCGCGGCGCTGCCAGATGGACCTGCACACGCCGCCGCCCCCGGTGCTGCTCGGCGACAGCATGGGCGAGATGTGGTTTTACCTGACGCTGTCGGACATCGCGTTCGTCGGCGGCTCGCTGGTGCCCATCGGCGGCCACAACGTGCTGGAGCCGGCCGCGCTGGGGCTGCCGGTGCTGTTTGGCCCGCACATGCACAATTTCGAATTCGCCCGCGACCTGCTGCTGGGCGCGGGCGGCGCCCGGCAGGTCGCGGACGAAGCGGCGCTGGAGACGGCCCTGGCCGACGCCCTGGCCGACGCCGACCGCCGCCGCCGCATGGGCGCCGCCGCCCTGGCGAGCCTGGCCGCGCACCAAGGCGCGCTGCAGCGCACCCTTGAGGCCCTCATTGCACAACAGCGCGCACCATGACCCCTGAGATTCCGACCGTGGCCTGCATGAAATGGGGCACGCTCTACGGCCCCGAGTACGTGAACCGGCTGCACGCCGGCGTGGGCCGACACCTGGCGCGGCCGTTCCGCTTCGTCTGCTTCACCGATGACGCCCAGGGGCTTGATCCGGCCATCGACGCCCGGCCGCTGCCCGACACCGGCGCCGGCGCCACCCGCGACAGCCGCTGGCGCAAGCTGGCCCTGCTGCGTGACGACCTGCCGGACTGGCGCGGCACGGTCCTGTTTCTCGACCTGGATGTGGTGATCGTCGCTGACCTGGCGCCGTTTCTCGACACGCCGGGCGCGTTCTGCGCGATCCGCGACGCGGACCTGTTTCGCCCGCGCCCGCTCAGGCGGTGGTTTCGTCCGGCCCGCAATGCCTTCTATGCCCGGGTCGCCAACACCTCGGTGTTCCGCTTCGAAGCCGGCGCCCATGCCGATGCGCTGGCGCGCTACGTCACCGACCACGACGCGGTCATCGCGGGCTATCGCAACGAGCAGGAATTCCTGTCCGATCATCTGCACGCGCAGTCGCAACTGCAGTTCTGGCCTGCGGCCTGGTGCGCCAGCTTCAAGAACGGCTGCGTGCCGCGCGGGCTGGCCAGCTTTCATCAGAACCCGCAGTGCCCGGCCGGCACCCGCATCGTGGTATTTGCCGGCCGACCGAAGATGAGCGACGTGCTCGCCGGCCGGGGCGGGCGCTGGTACCGGCGCATCGGCCCGGCGCCGTGGCTGGTCGCGGCCTGGACCGCAGGCGACGACCATGCCTGACCTCAGCCCCGGCTATGCCGCGGCCGACATCGCCTTCGTCACCCCCACCTGGCGCGGCGATTTGGAGCGCTTTCAGTTACTGCGGGAATCGATGGCGGCCATGGGCCTGGGCGCGGTGCCGCACTACGCGGTGGTGCAGACCGAAGACCTGGCGCTGTTCCGGCAGGGCGCGGCCGGCCCGATCTACCTGAGCACCGCCGAGGTCCTGCCCGCAGAGGTCGAGCAGCGGCGGCGGCGCTACCTCGATCGCACGCCCAACCGCCGGCTGCAGGTGCTCAAGCGCAGCGCCTACAAGCGTTTCGGCTGGTTTGCCGACGCCAACTACTACGGTTGGCACACCCAGCAGCTGGTCAAGTTCGCCGTGGCCCGCCAGTTCCCGCAGCGGGTGCTGATCACCCTCGACTCCGATGTGATCTTCACCCAGCCGGTGCCGGCCAGCGCCTACGCCGCCGACGGCCGCGTGGTGCTGTACGAAGAACCGGACGTCATCACCCGCCCGCTCGCTTCACCCGGCTGGTATGGCCACGCCTGCACCTTGTTCGGCCTGCCGTGGCCGCGCCTGCCGGGCGCGCCGTTCGTCAATTACGTGACCCACCCCTTCGTTTTTGACCGCGGCACCCTGCGCGACATGCTCGACGCCATCGAAGCCCGCCATCAGCGCCACTGGTGGCAGGCGCTGCTCGCCCAACCGCTGGGGCAGTGGTCAGAGTTCATGACTTACGGGGTCTACGTGAGCCAGTTGCGCCAGTACGCCGGGGTGTGGACCGAGCGCGCCAGCCTGGCCTGCCGCTGGCTGCACACCGCCGAGGAGCGCGCCCACCCCGAGGCCGCCATCAACGCCGCATTCGATGACCCCGCGGTGCGCTATCTGACGATTCAGGCCGATCACCACGCGCACTTTCGCGTCGCGGACTACGCGCCCTGGGTGCGCTCGGCGCTGGCCTTGCGGGCTGCATAGCCCCAGACGTATTTCAGGAACACGCCGTAGGCATCGGCGCTGGCCAGCACGAAGCCGCGCCAGCCGTCGATGAAGCCGCCGGCCATCAGCCAGCCGCGCAGGAACCGCCACAGCGCCCGCAGGCTGGCAACCGCCGGGTGCGCCGCCTTGACCTTGCGCAGGTCGGGCCGGGCGTAGGTCCAGCGCTTTTCGAACAGATGCCCGACGCTGGCATAGGGATCGTGGCCGACGTGGCCCGGCAGCCGCGCGACCGCCGGCCTGGCGCCGCCGTCGACCCGCACCAGGCGCTCGTGCACGGCGCCCACGAACTGCACCTGCTGGCGGTGATAGACGCGCCGTATCCACTCGCGCCCCAGCTTGCTGCGCAGCCGCCGGCCCAGAAACCAGTTGTAGCGCCAGAAGGCGTGCACCTGCCGGTCCGACGCCGGCTTGAACGCCTGAAGCTGCGCCGCCAGCACGGGGTCGAACCACTCGTCGGTGTCCAGCGGGCAGACCCAGTCGTGGCGCGCACAGGCTGCGGCGGCGTTGCGGTTGGCACTGAAGTCTTCGAAGGTTTCGTGCAGCACCCGCACATGGGGATAGCGCGCGGCAATCGCCAGCGTCGCGTCGGTCGAGCCGGTATCGACCATCACCACATCGTCAAAACCCACCGTGCTCGCAAGGCAACGCGCCAGGGTGCGCTCGGCGTTGCGGGCAATCAGCACCACGCTGACCGGGGTGCTCATGACCCCAGATACCAGTCGAGGGTGGCATCCAGCTCGGCCTCGAAACAGCGGGCGCGCTGCCAGCCGAGTTCTTCGGCGACCTTGGAGGCATCGATGGCGTAGCGCCAGTCGTGGCCGGGGCGGTCGGTGACGAAGCGCATCAAGGCCGCGTGCGGCGCGCGCTGCGGGCAGCGGCGGTCGAAGGCGGCGCAGATCAGCCGCACGATCTCGACATTGCTGCGCTCATTGCCACCGCCGAGGTTGTAGCACTCGCCGAGGCGGCCGCCGCGCATTACCGCGTCAATGCCCCGGCAATGGTCGGTCACATACAGCCAGTCGCGAATGTTGCTGCCATCGCCGTACACCGGAATCGGCGCCTGCGCATGGCAGGCGCGAATCACCGTGGGGATGAATTTTTCGGCGTGCTGGCGGGGCCCAAAATTGTTCGAGCAGTTGGTGGTTACCACCGGCAGGCCGTAGGTATGGAACCACGCCCGCACCAGGTGATCGGACGCGGCCTTGCTGGCCGAGTACGGCGAGTTGGGCGCGTAGGCCGTGGCCTCGGTGAACGGCGGATCGTCGGGCCCCAGCGTGCCGAACACCTCGTCGGTGGAAATGTGATGGAAGCGCACGTCGGCACGGCCCTGCCAGGCCGCGCGGGCGGCCTCCAGCAGGGTAAAGGTGCCGGTGACATTGGTGTGGACGAAGGCGCCGGGGCCGCTGATCGAGCGGTCAACGTGCGACTCGGCGGCGAAGTGCACCACCGTGTCGATGTGCGCATCGCGCATCAGCGTTGCCACCCGCGCGGCGTCGGCAATGTCGCCCACCACGAGCTGGTGGCGATCGGCACCGGGCAGATCATCAAGATTGCGGCGATCGGCCGCGTAGGTCAGCAGGTCGAGCGTGGTCACCCGCACCTGGGCATCGCTGGCCAGCAGGTGGCGGACAAAATTGCTGCCGATGAACCCGGCGCCACCGGTCACCAGCACCCTGCGCGGCACATGGTTCATGCGTGGAACGCCGGGCTGCGCAGCAGCGCCTGCAGCGCGGCCTGCCAGTCGGGCGGCGAGAGTCCCAGCCGGGCTTCGGTGTCGCGCATGTCGAGCTGCGAATTGAGCGGCCGCAATGCCGGGGTCGGATACTCGGCCGTGGTGATGGCCCGCACCTGGGGCGCGCGGCTGATCAGGCCCGCCTGCAGCGCCTCGGCAAAAATGACGTCGGCAAAGCCGCGCCACGACACCGCCGGCGCGCCGGCGTAGTGATAAGTGCCCCAGGGCCAGGCGCCCCCCGAGACGATCGTCCGGGCAAGCCCCAGCAGGGCCTCGGCAATGGCGGCGGCCGGCGTCGGCCCGCCGATCTGGTCATCGACGATGTTCAGCGCGTCGCGGTCGCGGGCCAGCCGCAGCATGGTTTTCACGAAGTTGCCGCCGTGGCGGCCGAACACCCAACTGGTCCGCAGGATCAGGTGCGCCGGCAGGGCCTGGCGTATGGCCGCCTCGCCGGCCGCCTTGCTGCGGCCGTACTGGCCTAGCGGGTTGACCGCATCGGCCGGTGTGTAAGGGGCGTCGGCGCGCCCGTCGAACACGTAGTCGGTGGACAGGTGCAGCAGCGCAATGCCGCGCTGCGCGCAGGCCGTGGCCAGATGCGCGGCACCGTCACGGTTGATGGCCTCGGCCCGATCAGGCTCGGCCTCCGCGCGGTCGACCGCGGTGTAGGCGGCGGCATTGATCAGCACCTTGGGGTGATGCCGGTCGAGCGCTTGGGCAATGGCGTCGGGCCGGGTGATGTCCAGCGCGCTGTGCGTCAGGGACTGACCGGCCTCACCCAGACGCCCGGCGATCTCGCGTCCCACCTGCCCGCCGGCACCGAGCACCAGAATGCTCATGGCAGCCGGTCCTGATCGGCCAGTCGCGGCAGGGCCAGGTCCTTGGGCGACAGCCGGTAGGGCACGTCCAGCGCCGGCCAGGCAATGCCCAGCGCCGGGTCATCGAAGCGGATGCCGGTTTCCGACCCGGGGTGGTAATAGTCGGTGCATTTGTAGACGAAGTCGGCGGTGTCGGAGAGCACACAGAATCCGTGCGCGAAGCCGGGCGGAATGTACAGCTGCCGATGACTGACATCGTCGAGCACCATGGCCAGATGCTGGCCGAAGGTGGGTGAACCGCGGCGCACGTCCACCGCCACGTCGAGCACGGCGCCAGCACTGACCCGCACCAACTTGCCCTGCGGCTGCACACATTGGTAATGCAGCCCGCGCAGGGTGCCGCGCACCGAACGTGACTGGTTGTCCTGCACGAAACGCAGCTTGAGCGCACGCGCCAGCAGGTCCTGCTCACGGTAGGTTTCGAGGAAGAAGCCGCGATCGTCGCCAAACACCCTGGGCGTGATGCACAACACGCCGGGCAGCGCGGTTTCGGTGATGGTCATCGGGCCAGCCTTTCGAGATAGCGACCGTAGTCGGACCGGGCCAGCGGCTGCGCCAGACGCCGCAGTTGTTCGCCGTCGATCCAGCCCTGGCGAAAGGCGATCTCCTCAGGACAGCAGATCTGCAGGCCCTGCCGCTGCTGCACGGTGCGGACGAAGTTGGCGGCCTCCAGCAGGGCATCGTGGGTGCCGGTGTCGAGCCAGGCGAAGCCGCGGCCCAGGCGTTCGACGTGCAGATTGCCCTGGGTCAGGTAGTGCCGATTGACGTCACTGATCTCCAGCTCGCCGCGCGCCGAAGGGCGGATCTGCCGGGCAACATCAACCACCGCCGCGTCGTAGAAGTACAGGCCGGTCACCGCGTCCTGCGAGCGGGGCTTGAGCGGCTTCTCTTCGATGCTCATGGCCTTGCCGCTGCGGTCGTCGAACTCGACCACGCCGTAGCGCTCGGGGTCGGCCACGGTGTAACCGAAGATGGTGGCGCCGGCCGTGCGTGCCGTCGCACGCGCCAGCAGCTCGGGCAGGCCGTGACCGAAAAAAAGATTGTCGCCAAGAATCAGGCAGGCCGGCTGACCGGCCAGAAAGGCCTCGCCAATCAAGAACGCCTGCGCCAGCCCCTCAGGGCGGGGCTGTACCGCGTAGTGCAGCGCAATGCCCCACTGTGCCCCATCGCCCAGCGTCGCCTGAAAGGCCGGCGCGTCGTGCGGGGTGGTGATGATGAGAATTTCGCGCAGCCCCGCCAGCATCGCGACCGACAGGGGGTAGTAGATCATCGGCTTGTCGTACACCGGCATGAGCTGCTTGCTGACGCCGTGGGTCAGCGGATACAGCCGGGTGCCGGAACCACCCGCCAACACAATGGCTTTTCGTGTCATCGAAACGTACTGGATAAACAGGACGTTATGCTAACGCTTCAGCCGCTGGGCGCTCCTGCACAACCTGCAAAACCTTGTGAATGCGATGAAGCCACTGATGAACTGGATCGATTTGACCAAGCGTGGCGATGCCCGCGGCAGCCTGGTCGCCATTGAGGGCCACGGCGCGATTCCGTTCGAGATCAGACGCGTCTATTACATCTTCGACACGCTGCGGGGCGTCAGCCGGGGGTATCACGCGCACCGCAATCTGCAGCAGTTGATGGTCTGCGTTGCAGGGTCGTGCCGCGTCAGCCTCGACGACGGCCGACAGCGCGCCGACGCCGTGCTGGACGACCCCTGCCGCGGGCTGCTCATTGAAGGCCTGGTCTGGCGAGAGATGCACGATTTCTCAGAGCACTGTGTGCTTCTGGTGCTGGCCAGCGAGCCCTACGACGAACGCGACTACATTCGGGACCACGATGCGTTTCTCCGTCTGGCCGTCGGGAATCGGTGCGGCTGATGGCGCCCCGCATTCATCCCACCGCGCTCATCGATGCCGCAGCCACGCTGGCCGATGACGTCAGCGTGGGGCCCTACACCGTGATTCACGGCAACGTGCGCCTGGGCGCGGGCACCGTCGTGGGCGCCTTTTGCGAACTCGGGCATCCCCGCCTCGGCGGCGCTGGCGACCGGCCGCTGGTGATCGGCGACCACAGCCTGATCCGCTCGCACAGCGTCTTCTACGAAGGCTCGTGCTTTGGCCAGGGCCTGACCACGGGGCACCGCGTGACCGTGCGCGAAGGCACGATCGCGGGCGATCACCTGCAACTGGGCACCCTCTGCGATGTGCAGGGCGATTGCCGGTTCGGGCACTACAGCCGGCTCCACAGCAACGTGCACATCGGCCAGGGATCGACCGTTGGCGACTATGTCTGGCTGTTTCCCTACGTGGTGCTCACCAACGACCCGCATCCACCCAGCGAGGTGCGGCTTGGGGTCACCGTCGAGGATTACGCCGTGGTCGCCACCATGACCGTGGTGCTGCCCGGGGTGACCATCGGGTCGGGCGCGCTGGTGGCCGCGCACAGCGCCGTGGCAAAAAACGTGGCGGCCGACACGGTGGTGGCGGGGGCCCCCGCCGCGTTTGTCCGCAATGCCGACGAGATCAGGTTGAAGGACGGCAGTGGACGTCGCGCCTACCCGTGGCGACGCCATTTTCACCGCGGCTATCTGCCCGCCGCGGTGCAGGCCTGGATCGCCGAGTTCGGTGCGGCGCAACCATGATCCCGGTGCTTGACCTGAAGGCGGTCAACGCCCGGTATCGCGACGCCCTGATCGCGGCGTGCACCGCCGTCATCGACTCCGGCTGGTACATCACCGGCAGCGCGCTGACCGAGTTCGAGGCGCAGTTCGCGGCGTATTGCGGCAGCGACCACTGCATCGGTGTGGGCAACGGGCTGGATGCGCTCGCCCTGGTGCTCCAGGCGTGGAAGGCCCTGGGCAGGCTGCGTGACGGTGACGAAGTGATTGTGCCCGCCAACACCTTCATCGCCAGCGTGCTGGCCATAACCCAGAGCGGTCTGCGGCCGGTGTTGATCGACCCCGATCCCGACCATTTCGGCCTGTCGGCGGCGCAGCTTCAACCACACCTCACACCCCGCACCAGAGTCTTGATGCCGGTGCACCTGTACGGGCAGATCGAGGGCATGCCGCCGCTCATGGCGCTGGCAAGGCACCGCAATCTGCTGGTCCTGGAAGACGCGGCGCAGGCGCATGGGGCCGAAATGGACGGACGGCGCGCCGGGACCTGGGGCGATGCCGCGGGATTCAGCTTCTATCCCGGCAAGAACCTCGGCGCGCTCGGTGACGGCGGCGCCATCACCACCTCCGATGCGGCCTTGGCAGACACGCTGCGGTCGCTGCGCAACTACGGTTCGCAGACCAAGTACGTGCATGAGCTGTGCGGGGTCAACAGCCGACTGGATGAGCTTCAGGCCGCCATGCTGAGCGTCAAACTTCGCGGTCTCGATGCCGATACCGAGCGCCGCCGCCGCGTCGCCGCCGCGTACACCGCCGGCATCTGCAACCCGCACATCCGCCTGCCAAGGGTTGGTCAGGCCGGCAGCCACGTCTGGCATCTGTACGTGGTGCGCTGCGTCCACCGGGACGCCCTGCAACGGCATCTGGCCGCCCAGGGCGTCGGCACCGCCATTCACTATCCCACGCCGCCGCACCGCCAGAACGCCTATGCGCATCTGGCGGAACAGCCGTTGCCGCTCACCGAGCAACTGAGTCGCGAAGTGCTGAGCCTGCCGATGGGGCCGGCCTTGACCGACGCCGAGGTGGCGCAGGTGATCGAAGCCTGCAACCGCTTCACGCCGGAGGCCTGATGACCTCACCCCGCGTCGTCTTCGTGCTGCTGGCCTACAACCAGGCGCCTTGGGTGCGACAGGCCTGCGAGGCCGCACTGAACCAGGACTATCAACCGCTGGACATCATTTTTTCGGACGACGCGTCCAGCGACGAGACCTTCGCCATCATGCGCGCGGTCGCGGCGGACTATCGCGGGCCACACCGGGTCTGGCTCAACCGCAACCCCCAGAACCTGGGGCTGATCCGCCACGTCAACACCTTGCACGCGCTGGCCGATGCCGATCTGCTGGTGGCCGCGGCGGGGGACGACATCTCGCTGCCGAACCGGACCACCACGCTGGTGCGCGCCTTTCAGGACGCCGCGGGCGCCGCACATTCCTTCCATTCGGCGGTACAGACCATCGACCAAGCCGGGCGCATCACCTGCCCGCTGCTGCGCCCCCACCTGACCGACGACCACCCCGATCCCGCGCAATGGCAGGGGCGCATGGCGACCCTGATCGGCGCCACCCACGCCTGGACGCGTCCCTTGTTCGAGCGCTTCGGCCCCATCACCGAGCCCGACGCCTACGAAGACCTGGTGCTGGCCTATCGCGCCATGCTGCTCGGCGGCCTGCGGTACATCGACACGCCGCTGGTGCAGTATCGCGAGGGCGTCGGCATGTCATCGCCGGCGCATCGCGATCCGGTGCAGGCCTTGCAGCGACGGCTGCGCCTGGAGCCCGCCGTGCTGCGCCAGCGCCAGCAGGACTGCCTCACGCTGGGCCGCAAGTCACTGGCGCGGACCCTGGGGCGCGAGGCCGCAGGGCGGCAGCTGATGCTGGGCCTTGAACTCGGCACCCAGCGCCCCGGTGCCCGCCTGATCCCGGCGCTGCGCAAAGGGCTGTGGCGGTACTGGCTGCGGGGTTGCCGCAAGCGGCTGAAGCACTGGATGCGCGCCCGCAAGCGGGTCAGCGGCGGCGCTTGAGCCCGCCGCGGGGCATCAGGGGCGGCGCGCCGGGCTGTCGGCATTCACGAATTCGACGCGCTGCCCGATGCGCCGTATCGCCGGATACCGCCGGGGCCTGATCAAAGCCCTCAGTCGATACCCCCAGAACAGGCCCAGCACCGTCAACAGGCGCGCGGCGGGCGTGCGCTCGGGCAGCACCTGGTGTCGATGCGGCAGCAGCGTGCGCACCATCGCCAGGCAGCAATAGCCGTCCAGCCACGCCTTCAGGACCGCCTGGAAAGCCAGCGGGCTCGGCAGGCCGGTTGGCGCGACGCCGCGATGGGCCAGCGCGGCGCCCAGCATGGCCCAGCGCAGCGCCCACAGGCGGGCGGCCTTGCCGGCCGCGCGCGGCGGCGGGCCCGAGACGGTGACCGCAGCGGGGTGGCGCCGATACGCGACCAGGGGCTGGTCAAGGTAGGTGAGCGGCAGGTCGTTGACGCGCGCCGCCAGGGCGATCGCCCAGTCGAAATAGCCGCCTTCTGGAACCACACCCACCTGCGCCAGCAGCGCGCGGGGAAACATCAGGGCATGTCCCGACACGCAGTTCGAAAACAGCAGGCGCAGGGCCGGCGGATCGCTCTGCATCACCTTGAGTTCACTGAACCGGGCGCGGCCCTGCTGGCGCAACGGTCGCCCCGCGTCGTCGATGAAGGTCGAGTCACAGTACGCGGCGCCGCCGTGGCGTTGACACGCGGCCAGCAGGCGCGCCGTTTTCTCGGGATGCCAGCGGTCGTCCTGATCGCAGGGCGAAATGTACGCGCCCCGGCACGCTGCGAAGCAGCGGGCAAAGTTGCCGTTGAAGCCGAGCCGGTCCTGCTGCGGCAGCAGCTTCACCCGGGCATCCGCCGCGGCATAGCGCGCCAACCGGGCGCGGGTGTCGTCGGTGGAGCCGTCGTCCGAGACGACGATTTCGAGGTGCGGATAACTTTGCGCCAGCAGCGAATCCATCTGCTCGCCGAGATAGGCGCCGGCGTTGTAGGTCGCCAGCGCGATGGACACCAAAGGGCAGGGGTCAGCGTTCCGCGACATGTTCGGGGATGATAAGGGTTCGCATGGCCGCCCTGGGCCTGCGCGTCCGCCCCCAAGAGCCGTGCATGTCCACCGTTTTGCCCCCGACGATCAGTGTTCTGGTTTCCAGCTACAACTATGCGCCGTACATCGTCGAGGCCGTGCAGTCGGCCCTGGCGCAGACCCAGCCGCCGCTGGAGATTGTCGTGGTCGATGACGGCTCCACGGACGACTCGGTGGCGCGCGTGCGGGCCGCGTTTGCAGACCAGCCCGGCATCCGGCTGATCGAGCAGGCCAATGCCGGGCAACTGTCGGCGTGGAGGACCGGCTTCGCCGCGTCCCGCGGCCAGGTGATCGCCCTGCTCGACTCCGATGACCGCTGGTCGCCCGAATACCTGGCGCGCGTCACCGCCACCTACCAGCAGATGCCCTCGGCCGACTTCGTGTTCTGCAACATGCGGCTGTTCGGCACGGTCGAGCGTGACCTGCACGCGCCGGGCGCCGACCGCGACCTCGGCCTGTCGGTGGTGCTGGGCAGCTTCTATCCCCGCTGGCAGGGCGTGGCCACCTCCGGCTTGACCCTGCGGCGCGAGCTGATGGGCCGCCTGCTGGACCTGCCACCGGCGATGGCGACGCAGTGGGTCACGCGGCCGGACGACTGTCTGGTGGTGGGCGCCGACATTTTCGGTGCGCACAAGGTCTACATCGGCGAGCCGCTGGTCGGCCACCGCGAGCACGAACGCAATGCGCTGGCCGGCTACCAGCGTTCCCGCCTGCAGAACGCCCGGTACAGCTACCGTGTGGCCGGCATGCTGGCGCACTACCGGCAGCGCGCCGGCATCACCGATCAGTGGCTGAGCTGTGCCAAGGCCGAGTTCCGCACCAAACCGAAACCCCGCCTGCGCGAACTGGGCTGGTACTGGCGGCTGCTGGGCATGGCGAATCTGCCGCTTCTGCAACGCTGGGAGCAACGCTTTGCCATCGTGGGACATTATTTGAAAGGCTTGCGCGCATGAAACGCCAGTTCATCTGCACCAAATGGGGCACCAAGTACCCGGCAAGCGAGGTCAACCGCCTGTTTCGCGCGCTGACGCGGGTGCAGCAGGGCGCGTTCGAGCTGATCTGCGTCACCGACGACGCCCAGGGCATCGTCAACGAGGTGCGGGTGGTGCCGATTCCCGATCTGCCGGTGCTGGGCAATCAGGTGATGAACCACGGGTGGCGCAAGCTGACGCTGTTCGCCCCGGCGCTGCGCCCGCAGATCAAGGGGCCGACGGTGTATCTCGACCTTGATGTGGTGCTGCTCAAGCCGCTCAACGACTTCTTCACCTTTGACCCGGCGTTTGCGGTCATCAAGGACTACAAGAACCTCCGCTATCGCAACAGCTGGACCGGGAACACCTCGACCTTTTTCTATGTCGCCGACCGCGACTACGGCGTTTTCGATCGCCTGCGGGCGCTGGGCCATGCCGTGCAGGACCGCTACCGCAACGAGCAGGAGTTTCTGTGTGACGTGATGCGCCAGCAGGGCCTGCTCACCTACTGGCCCGACAAGTGGTGCGCCAGCTACAAGTACGACTGCGTGCCGACCTTCCCCTGGTCGCTGTGGCAGACGCCGCAGCCGCCGCCGCAGGCGCGCGTGCTGGTGTTTCACGGCAATCCCAAACCCGAGGAGGCCCTCGCGGGCACCGGCGCCAAGTGGTACCGACCGATGCGTCCGGCGCCCTGGCTCAAGCCGCTGGTCGAACAGTGAATGCTGCGCCGCTGATCGTGCTGCGCCCCGAAGGTCTGTACTGCCCGCCCGGCGATTTCTGGATTGACCCCGCCAAACGCGTGCCCAAGGCCGTCATCACCCACGCCCACGGCGATCACGCGCGCGGCGGCATGGGCCATTACTGGGGCGCGCGCGAGGGCGGCGAGCTGATGCGCATCCGCCTCGGGCCCCGGGCGCCGATGACGCTGCTGCCCTACGGCGAAGCCTTCGCGCTCGGGGCGACCCGCGTCAGCTTTCACCCGGCCGGGCACATCCTCGGGTCCTCGCAGGTCCGTATCGAAAAGGACGGCGAGGTCTGGGTGGCGACCGGCGATTTCAAGCGTTGCGCCGATCCCAGTTGCGCCCCGTTCACGCCGGTGCGCTGCGACACCCTGGTCACCGAGGCCACCTTCGCCGAGCCGTTCTACCAATGGGATGACCCGGCCCGGGCCGTGGGCGCGATGATCGACTGGTGGCAGGCCGCCAAGGCACAGGGTCAGGCGGCGGTGCTGTTCTGCTACGCGCTGGGCAAGGCGCAGCGGATTCTTGCCGAGCTTGCCCGCCACAGCGACGAAACGGTGCTGCTGCACGGCGCCATGACGCCGCTGGTCAAGGCCTACCGCAAGGCGGGGGTGCGCATGCTGCCCACCGCGCCGGTGGGCAATCCGCCCCGGGGCACGCGCTTTGACGGCCGGCTGATCCTCGCGCCGCCCGGCGCCCGGGGCACGCCCTGGATGCGCCGCTTCGCGCCGTACACCACCGGCTTTGCCAGCGGCTGGATGCAGCGTGACGACACGCCGCGCCGACTGGCCTACGACCAAGGCTTCGTGATGAGTGACCACGCCGACTGGCCCGGCCTGCTGCGCAGCATCGAAGAAAGTGGCGCGCAGCGCGTGCTCGCCACGCATGGCAACAGCGACACGCTGGTCAGCTACCTGCGGCAACGCGGGCTGGCGGCCGGGCCGCTGCAATCCGAACCGCTGCCGGCGAGCAGCTAGCCACGTCGCCCACGCCGGCGCGGCCGCCCGGCACGGCGTCGCGGCGCGCCAACGCCCGGACCCCGCGCTCACGCCGGGCCGGCGTTCACTACCATGGCGGCCTTTGCACGCTCCGGCGCGGTTTGCGAGCGCCCTTCTGGACCGACATGCCCGATTCGCCCTCACGACCCCAGCGCCTGCGCCAGTACCTCTGGTCGTCGCCGGTGTTGCTGATGATCATCACGCTGCTCTGCTGGTCGGGCAATTTCGTGCTGGGGCGGGCCGTGCACGCCGACGTGCCGCCGGTGGGCCTGTCGTTCTGGCGCTGGTTGCTGGCCTTCGTGCTGGTGCTGAGCCTGGCGCGGCCGCACCTGCGGCACGACGCCCGCGCCCTCTGGTCACACAAAGGCCTGATCGTCGCGCTGGCGTTTCTCGGCGTTGCCAGCTTCAACACCTTGGTCTATCACGCGCTGAGCACCACCACCGCGACCAATGCGGTGCTGATGCAGTCGATCATGCCGATGCTGATTCTGGTCGCCTCGTGGCTGCTGTTCCGCGAGCCGATGGGCTGGCGGGCGCTGGTGGCCTTCGGTCTGTCGCTGGCCGGGGTTGCGGTCATCGTCAGCGGCGGGCAGTGGCAGCGGCTGGTGCACCTGACGCTGACCCCCGGCGATGGCTGGGTGCTGCTGGCCATGACCTTCTACGCGTTCTATTCGGCGCTGCTGCGACTGCGGCCCGACGTGCACCCGCTGAGCCTGCTGTCTGCCACCTTCATGGTCGGCACGATGATTCTGCTGCCGCTGTATCTGTGGGAACACCTCAACGTGCGCGCGGTGCAGCTCAACGGCGTGACCCTGGCCACGCTGGCCTATACGGCGCTGTTTCCGTCACTGCTGGCCTATCTGTGCTTCAACCGTGCGGTGGCCTTGATGGGCGCCAACAAGGCCGGGCAGTTCATCAATCTGATGCCGGTGTTCGGCACCGTGCTGGCCGTGCTGTTTCTCGGTGAGCGGCTGCAGACGGCGCATTTCGTGGGGGCCGCGTTCATTGCGACCGGCCTCTGGCTGATCTACCGCACCGGCGCCAACCGCCCCGCGACGTAAGCCGTCGGCCGTCGGCCGTGGGACCGCTCGCCGATCTCGACGTTGGGGTCGGCGATGGTCAGTGCGCCGAGGGCCTGGTCATCGTGGCCTGGGAAGGGGCGCGGATGAGGTCATGGGAGGCAAACGGTGGCGCATGCTGCCGCGGGGCGGGGCGCGGGGCATCCAGCGTCGTGTTGCAGTATGGTACGGTCTTTGTGATGTTCCAGACTTCAATAAGAATGTTTTAAACCGGAGAGCGTTCATGATGACGGCTGCCCAGATGCGCGCCGCGCGGGCGCTGCTCGGCATCGACCAGCGCACCCTCGCCGAGCTGGCAGGCGTTTCCGTGCCCACGATCCAGCGCATGGAGGCCAGCAGCGGCAACGTTCGCGGTGTGGTCGGTTCGCTGACCAAGGTAGTGGAGGCTTTGGAGGTCGCGGGCGTGGAGCTGATCGGCCAGAACAGCCCCAGCCCCGCGGGCGGCCGCGGCGTGCGCCTGAAGCCGGACGGCGGCGCGTGATCGCGGTGCTCGAAGCCGCGCGCGCCGGCCTGCTGCGGCCGGGCAACTGGCCGCGCAACATCGCGGCCGGCGCGGTCGTTGGCGTGGTCGCGCTGCCGCTGGCGATGGCCTTCGCGATCGCGTCAGGGGTGAAGCCGGAGCAGGGCTTGTACACGGCGATCATCGCCGGCATCGCGGTGTCGCTGTTCGGCGGCTCGCGGGTGCAGATCGCCGGCCCCACCGGCGCCTTCATCGTCATCCTCGCCGGCGTGGTCGCGCAGTTCGGGGTCGGCGGCCTGCTGTTGGCGACCCTGATGGCCGGCGTGATCCTGGTGGCGATGGGGCTTGCGCGCCTGGGCGCGGTGATCCGCTTCATCCCCGAGCCGGTGATCGTGGGCTTCACAGCCGGCATCGCGGTGATCATCTGGGTGGGGCAGTGGCAGTACTTCTTCGGCCTGCCAACGGCGGGAGAGGGGCCGTTCTACCTCAAGGCCTGGCAGCTGCTGCGCGTGTTTCCGCAGATGCACCTGCCAACCGCGCTGCTCGGCCTGGGCAGCCTGGCGTTGGCGCTGTATGGCCCGCGCATCCCGCGCCTGGCACGCGTGCCCGGGCCATTGATCGCGATGATCGCGGCCACCGCGGTGGCGGCGCTGTTCGACCTTCCGGGCGTGGCCACGATCGAGTCGACCTTCGGCGCCATCCCGCGTTCGCTGCCGTCGCTGCAGCTGCCGTCGATCGGCTTCGACGACGTGATGCTGCTGCTCCCCTCGGCCTTCACCATCGCCATGCTCGGCGCGATCGAGTCGCTGCTGTCGGCGGTGGTCGCCGACGGCATGGCCGGCACCCGGCACGACTCCAACCAGGAACTGATCGGCCAGGGCATCGCCAACATCGTCGCGCCGCTGTTCGGCGGCATCGCGGCCACCGGTGCGATCGCGCGCACGGCGACCAACATCCGCAACGGCGGCAACGCGCCGATCGCTGGCATCGTGCATGCGGGGGTGCTGGTGCTGATCCTGCTGGTGGTCGCGCCGTGGGCGGGCATGGTGCCGCTGTGCGCGCTGGCGGCGATCCTGTTCGTGGTCGCCTGGAACATGAGCGAGGCGCCACGCTTCGTCCGCATGGTGCGCCAGGCGCCGCCGGCGGACGTGGCGATCTTGCTGATCACCTTCGCGCTGACGATCCTCACTGACCTGGTGGTGGCGGTGAACATCGGCGTGATCTTGGCGATGATGCAGTTCATGCGCCGGATGAGTTCGTCAGTAGAGGTGGTCGAGCACAAGCAGGTGAGCCTGCGCCAGGAGCTCGCGAAGGCGGGACTGGAGGCGCTGCCGGACGACGTGCTGGTGTACTCGATCGACGGCCCGTTCTTCTTCGGTTCGGTCGATTCGCTGGAGCGCGCGCTGTCGTGGTCGCGTCCGGAGCCGCGCTACCTGGCGCTGCGGCTGGAGCGGGTGCCGTTCATGGATGCGACGGGGCTGAAGCGCCTGGAGTCCACGATCGACGGCCTGCGCGCGCGCGGCGTTCAGGTGCTGCTTAACGGCGCGCGCGTGGGCGTGCTGCGCAAGCTGGTCCGCGCCGACATCGTGCGCCGCGATAAGCCCGGCATCTATTTCAAGGACCTGTCCGAGGCGCTGCGCTACATCGCGTCCTTGCGCGCTGCCCCTGCCGATTCTCCGTCGCCGTAGGTGAACCCACCGGCCCGTCACCGTGGCCGGCAAGTAGGTCACGTCCCAGCACCACACCTGGCGCGGGGCGGTGGCGATGTGGGTCGTGGGAGGACGTACCGCGCGCGGCGGCGAGTAGTCTGGCCGTGTGCCCGCTGTAACCGCTGTAACCGCTGCAACCGCGCCAAGCGGGTCTCGCTGGCCAGAGCCTGCCCCCGCACAGGCGGGGTACACGCCCTCGTCGGCGAGCACCGGCACGATGCGCACCTTGCACCATGCGCGGGCGATGTGCCCACTGGAGTCCACCAGAAAGGTGCTGCGCGCGATGCCCATCACCTTACGGCTGGACGCGGGCGACCATCGCCAGCCACCGGGACCCCGCCCGGTCAACCGCCGTGGGCCAGCTCGACCGCACGGGTCATGGCGCGCGCCTTGGCGAGGGTTTCCTGCCATTCGGACTCGGGATCGGAGTCGGCCACGACGCCGGCGCCCGCCTGGATGTGGACCTGACCGTCCTTGATGACGGCGGTGCGAATGGCAATGGCCACGTCCATGTCGCCGTCGAAGCCCAGATAGCCCACCGCGCCGCCGTAGATGCCGCGCTTGACCGGTTCGACCTCGTCGATGATCTCCATCGCCCGCACCTTGGGCGCGCCCGACAGGGTGCCGGCCGGGAAGGTGGCCGCCAGCACGTCCAGCGCGTGGGTGCCGGGCTTGAGCCGCCCGACCACGTTGCTGACGATGTGCATGACATGGCTGTAGCGCTCGATCACCATCTTCTCGGTGAGCTGCACCGCCCCGATCTGTGCCACCCGGCCGATGTCGTTGCGCCCCAGGTCGATGAGCATCAGATGCTCGGCCAGCTCCTTGGGGTCGGCCAGCAGTTCGGCGGCCAGCTGCTGGTCGGCTTCGGGCGTGGCGCCGCGCGGCCGGGTGCCGGCCAGCGGCCGCACGGTGGCTTCGCCGTCTTCGACACGCACCAGAATCTCGGGGCTGGAGCCGATCACGTGGTGATCGCCCAGGTGCAGGCAGAACAGGTAGGGGCTGGGGTTCAAGCGGCGGATGGCGCGATACAGCGCCAGCGGTTCGGCGGCAAACGGCGCGCTCATCCGCTGCGAGGGCACGACCTGCATGCAGTCGCCGGCGGCGATGTAATCCTGGATGCGACGCACCGCCGCGCGGAACGGGTCTGCACCAAACCCCGAGGTAAAGGTGGGCGTGGCGCGCGCCGGAGGCGGCGGCAGGGCGGGCAGCGGCTGTTGCAGCTGCGCCTGAATGGCATCGAGCCGCGTGGTGGCGGTCGCCGCATCGGCCGCGTGGACCCGCAGGGTGAGCGTGCCGCGCTGACTGTCGAACATCACCAGCTCGTCGGAACGCATCAACAGGATGTCGGGCGTGCCCAGAACGTCGGGCGGGCAGGTGGCCTGCAGCCTGGGTTCGAAATAACGCACGCAGTCGTAGCCGAAATATCCCACCCAGCCGCCGGCAAAGCGCGGCCCCGCCGTCTTGTTGGTGGTCACCACCCCGCCGGTGTGCGCCTTGAGCCAGGCGATGGGGTCGGCCACGATCAGGTCGTCGGTGATCACGTCATCGAGGGTGCAGAGCACGCGCTGCCCGAACACCCGGATCAGTTCACGACAGGGCAGCCCGATGAACGAATAACGTCCCCAGCGCTCGCCGCCCTGCATCGACTCCAGCAGGTAGCTGTAGGGCCGATTGCCGAGCTTGATGTAGGCGCTGACCGGGGTTTCGAGATCGCCCGGCAGCTCGCGCGAGAACAGCGGCCGTGTGCCGCGCGGATCAGTTGCGGACGGCGCCATCGATGGCCGCCCGCATGGCGCTCAGGGTGTTGGCATAGTCCGGCTTGCCGAAAATGGCCGAGCCGGCAACAAAGGTGTCGGCGCCCGCCGCCGCGATCTCGGCAATGTTGTCGACCTTCACGCCGCCGTCGATTTCGAGGCGGATGGCGCGGCCCGATGCATCGATCAGCGCCCGCGCTTCGTGCAGCTTGTCGAGCGTGGCGGGAATGAACGACTGCCCGCCAAAACCGGGGTTGACGCTCATCAGCAGCACCAGGTCGACCTTGTCGATCACATAACGCAGCACCGACAGCGGCGTTGCCGGGTTGAACACCAGTCCCGTCTGGCAACCGGCATCCCGAATCGCCTGCAGGCTGCGGTCGACGTGCCGGGTCGCCTCGGGGTGCAGGCTGATCAGGGTCGCGCCGGCCTTGGCGAACTGCTGGGCCAGCGCATCGACCGGCTCGACCATCAGGTGCACATCGATCGGCGCGGTGATGCCGTAGCTGCGCAGCGCCTTGCACAGGTCCGGTCCGAAGGTCAGATTGGGGACGTAGTGGTTGTCCATCACGTCAAAGTGCACCCAGTCGGCACCGGCCCTGAGCACGGCGGCCACATCGTCGCCCAGGCGGGCAAGATCGGCAGAAAGAATACTGGGCGCAATGACAGGGGCTTGACGCGGCATGGCAGGTGGCGGAGCTGGCAAAAGAGTCGATCAGTGTAAGGTCTTTGACGCCCGGATCGGCCATGCGCACACTGCGCGCCCGTACCGAAACGCCCGCCACTGGGCCCGTCCATGACCGAAGCTGCCCTGTTCGAAGCCCGCCTGACCTCACTGCCGCTGGTGCATCGCGGCAAGGTGCGCGATATTTTTGCGGTGGGCGACAAGCACCTGCTCATCGTCACGTCGGACCGGCTGTCGGCCTTCGACGTGGTGCTGCCCCAGCCGATTCCCGGCAAGGGCGGCGTGCTCACCCGGCTGACCCAGTTCTGGATGGACCGGTTCGCCGAGCGGATTCCCAATCAACTGGCGCCCGAAATGCGTCTGCACGACTGGCTCACCGCCGACGAGGTTGCGCAGGTGCAGGGACGCGCGGTGATCGTCAAGAAGCTGCGGGCGCTGCCGGTGGAGTGCGTGGCGCGCGGCTATCTGATCGGCTCGGGCTGGAAGGACTACCAGGCCCGCGGCGCGGTCTGCGGTGTGCCCCTGCCGCCCGGGCTGCGCCTCGCCGATCGGTTGCCGGAACCCATATTCACCCCGGCCGACAAGGCCGCCGTGGGCGAGCACGATGAGAACATCGACTTCGATGCCGTGGTGACCCGCCTTGGCGCCGCCCGCGCCACCGAACTGCGTGACATCACCCTGCAGCTCTATCGCGAAGCGGCCGCCTACGCCCTGCCGCGCGGCCTGATCATTGCCGACACCAAATTTGAATTCGGCGTGGATGAACACGGCACCCTGCACCTCATCGACGAGGCGCTGACGCCCGACTCCAGCCGGTTCTGGGACGCGCAGGGCTACGCGCCTGGCCGTTCACCGCCCAGTTTCGACAAGCAGATCGTGCGCGACCACCTCGAAACGCTGGACTGGAACAAGACCCCGCCCGGACCGCAGTTGCCGGACGACGTGATCGCCCGCACCGGCGCGCGCTACCGCGAGGCCGAGACGCGCCTCACACGCGCCTGAGCCCGGCCGGACGCATGTTATAACCGCCGCACAGCCCATTCCGTGCGGAGGCAGTGATGGAAATCAAGGTTGAGGTGTCGTTGACACCCGAGGAGTTGCGGCGATTTCTGGGGTTGCCCGATGTCGGCGGCTTGCAGGACGATCTGATTGACTTTCTGCGGGACAAGATGGGGGCCGCCAGCAGCGCGACCGGCGACTTTGATGCCAGCGGCTTCGTCAAGGCCAACTTTGACAATCTGCGCAAAGCGCCCGGCAAGGGGTTCAGCACCATTCTGAAACGCGTGCGTCCCACCGAAGCCGCAAAAGAGACCGAAAGCCCGACGCCGCGCGCACGCCCCAAAACGCGCAGCAAGGCCGGCGCATCGGGCGCGCCGCGCACGCGGCGACCGGCCAAGAAGAAGACGCCCTGACACGCGGCCAACAAAAAGGCGCCACGAGGGCGCCTTTTTGTTTGGCGGGTCCCGGCAATCATTGCCCGGGCCGGCCGCAGGGCTTCAACCTTACTTCATCAGGTCGTCAGCGGCTTTTTCAGCCTTCGCGGCGGCGTCGTTGAACTTGCCTTCAGCCTTGCGGGCCGTGCTCTTGGCCTTGGTGCTGGCGCTGGACGCGGCTTTCTTGACGGTGGATTTGGCCTTGGCCACCGTGACCGACTCGCCCTTGATCTTGGCCGACAGGGTTTCAACGCCCTGCTTCATGGTTTTGACCAGGTCATCGCCGGTCTTCACGACCACGTCAACGCTGGTGTTGAAGGCGCTGACCACGGTGTCCTTGCCTTCGGGAACGTACGCGCCCGGGTTCGACGCCACGGCCTTGATGCCGTCGGTCTTGACCTTCTGGAAGCTGGTCTGCGCGGCACCGAACAGGGTCTTGCCGGCTTCATAGTTGGCTTTGTAAACGCCGGAGAAACCGTCAGCGACGATGCCGTTGGCCGACTTCAGCACTTCGAAACCGGAATAAACGACATCCTGACCGCGCGTGACGATGGGTTCAACACGGCCTTTGACATCATTGACAATCGATTCAACATTCATGGGAGCAACTCCGAAATTAGAGGACGGGGGCCGACATGCTGCCGTTTCGACGAATCACCATTATGGTGCGGTGCAGCAATCAGTCCCAGCACCATATTGATGCAGTGCAGCAATGTCAAGCAGCCCCCATTCAGACGTGCAAGGTGCAGCATTTTTTTGGCTCATTCGCGCCGCGCGGCCAAAGTCAAGTGACGTGGCGGGGGCTCATGAGTCGTGGAAGTCGCGGATCGCCTCGACAAAAATAGCGCCCCACTGGTCGAGCTTGCGCTGCCCGACGCCCGGAATGTCGGCAAATGCCTGGAGGTTGAGCGGCCGCTGTTCGGCCAGGGCGTGCAGGGTCACGTCGGTGAATACGACGTAGGGCGGCACGTCATTTTCGCGCGCCAAGCGCAGCCGCAGCTGGCGCAGCGCCTGGAACAGCGGGTCATCCACCGGCCCCGCAGCGGCCCGACGGCTGCCGCTTTTCGTCGCGCCGCGTGTGGCCTGCGGCAGGGTGACGACGCGCTCGCCCTTGAGCAGCGGCCGGGCGTCGGCCGTGATCTGCAGCACCGGGTACTCGCCGTCACGCTGCATCAGCGCGCCATCGGCCAACAGGCGCCGGATCAGCGTGCGCCAGCGCGGCGGGGCCAAGCTGCGGCCAATGCCGAACACGCTGAGCTGGTCGTGGCCCTGGGCGATGATCTTTTCGGTGGCCTCGCCACGCAGGATGTCGATCACATGGGCGCTGCCGTAGGCCTGACCGCGCTGCCCCAGGCGCGCCACGGTGGACAGCAACTGCCGCGCCGCCAGGGTGACGTCGTCCACCGCCGGGGGATTGAGGCAGTTGTCACAGCCGCCGCAGGGTGCCGAGAACGGCTCGCCAAAATAGGCCAGCTGCAGCACACGGCGGCAGTCCGGGCTCTCTGCGTAATGCACCACGGTTTGCAACTGCGCCCGCGCGGCGGCCTGCACGGCCTGCAGGGGCTCGCCGGTTTCGGCATCGACACGGCTGCGAATCAGCTGGTCGGCGGTGCGCAGGTCGCCTGCACTGAAGTACAGCACGCACTCGCCCGGCTCACCGTCGCGCCCGGCGCGGCCGCCTTCCTGGTAATAGGCTTCCAGCGAGCGTGGCAGGTCGAAGTGCACCACCCAGCGCACATCGGGCTTGTTGATGCCCATGCCGAAGGCCACGGTGGCCACCATGACCTGGGCGGCATCGCGGATGAATTCGCTCTGATTGTGGTTGCGCTGCGCGGCGTTGAGACCGGCGTGGTACGGCAGGGCTTCGATGCCATCGGCCAGCAGGCGCGCGGCGATGTCGTCGACGCGCTTGCGCGACAGGCAGTAGACGATGCCGCTGCCGCCCTTGCGGGCACGCGCCAGGAGCCGGTCGTAGCTGCCGCGGTCCTTGGTCTCGACCGACCAGTACAGGTTGGGCCGGTCAAAACTGGCGACATGCCGCGCCGGCTCGCGCAGCTGCAGCTGGTTGACGATGTCGTCGCGCACGGCGGGCGTGGCGGTGGCGGTGAAGCCAAGGATGGGCACCTCTGGCAGGCGCTCGCGCACGCTGGCCAGTCGCCGGTACTCGGGCCTGAAGTCGTGGCCCCAGTCCGACACGCAGTGGGCTTCGTCGATCACCACCTGGCTGATGGCGGCCATTTGGCGGAGTCGCTCGAGAAAGCCGGTCATCAGCAATCGTTCTGGCGCCACATAGAGCAGCTTGAGGCGGCCCTCTTCAATGGCGCGGAAGCAGGCGGCGGCCTCGGTGGCGGTCTGCGCCGAATTGAGCAGGCCCGCCTCGATGCCGTTGGCGCGCAGCAGGCGCACCTGGTCCTGCATCAACGCGATCAGCGGTGAGACGACCAGCGTCAGTCCCGGCAGCAGCAGGGCCGGCAACTGGAAGCACAGCGATTTGCCGCCCCCGGTGGGCATCACGGCGAGCACGTCGCGCCCGGCCATGGCGTCGCGAATGATGTCGATCTGGCCGGGACGGAATTCGCTGAAGCCAAAATAGGTTTTCAGGGCCTGGTGCAGGGCATCTGCGCCAACCGCCGGGACCGCAGTCATCAAGAAGGTTCGTTAGGCTAGGTTGAATCCCCATTATGACGGCCTGTCCGATGCCCAGCCCTCTCGACCGCGTCAAAAACCAGCTGTTTGATCCGCAGAGCGGCCGGCCACTGCCCCCCTTGGTGGCGCGCGGCGGGCGTCTGCTCTGGGTTCTGGTGCGCGACCTGCTCGAAGGCCAGTTGACGATGCGGGCGATGAGCCTGGTCTACACCACGCTGCTGTCGCTGGTGCCGATGCTGGCCTTGGCGTTCTCGGTGCTCAAGGCGCTGGGCGTGCACAACCAGCTTGAGCCGTTGCTGGCCGAGGCGCTGGCGCCCCTGGGCCCCCGCTCGGTCGACATCACCGGCAGCGTGATCGGCTTTGTCGAGAACATCCAGGTCGGCGTGCTGGGCTCGTTGGGCGTGGCGCTGTTGTTTTACACCGCCATTTCGATGATCCAGAAAATCGAGAACAGCTTCAATTTCATCTGGCGGGTGGAGCTGCCGCGGCCATTCTCGCAACGCGTGGGCGAATATCTGGCCGTGATCACCGTGGGGCCCGTGCTGGTGTTTTCGGCTATGGGCGTCACGGCCTCGCTGCTGTCGAGCGACATCGTGCTGCGGGTCTCCGAGATCCAGCCGCTGGGGTACCTCGTGTCATCGCTCACCAAGGCACTGCCGTACGTGCTGGTGATCGGCGCATTCACTTTCGTCTACGTCTTCATCCCCAACACCCGGGTCCGCATTCTGCCGGCGCTGGCGGGCGGCGTCGCGGCGGGCGTGCTGTGGCAAACGGCGAGCCTGGCCTTCGCCCGTTTCGTGGCGGGCACCAGCACCTACAACGCGGTCTATTCGGGCTTCGCGATCTTTCTGTTGTTGCTGATCTGGCTGTACGTGGGGTGGCTGATCCTGCTCACGGGGTGTCAACTGGCGTTCTACCTGCAGAACCCCGGACACATCCGCGTGACGCGTGTGGCGCCTTATCTGGCCAGCCGCGGCGCTGAGTACATTGCCCTGGCGATCATGGTGCAGGTGGCGCGGGCGTTCGTGAAAGGCCAGCCGGCGCCCACCACCCAGGCGCTGATCGATGACATCAAGGGCGCGCCCGAACACGTCCATCGCCAGTTGGCGGTGCTGCGCCACCACGGCCTGCTTGCCGAGACCGCCGCCAAGGGGGGTGCTTGGCTGCCGGGGATTGATCCGGAGCAGGTCTCGATGGTCCGCCTGTGGCGGCTGGTGCGGTCGGGCACCGAGCCCCTGCCGCGTGGACGCGAACCGGTGGCCGGGCAGGTGCTGCGCCTGCTGGACGACGCCGAAGCCCCCCTGGAGGCCACCCGCAGCAGTGAAACCCTGCGCCAGTTCGTGCTGCAGGATGACCCGCCGCCTGCTACCCCCGGCGCATGAAAAAACCCGCCAGCGATGGCGGGCGGGTTTATGCACATGACGCTGCGGCGGCCTACTGATCCATCTTGCGGGTCACCTTTTCGTTGACCTGCGGGTCACTTTGATAGGCCACGAAAATTTCCTGATAGCGCTGCAGGGTCAGCCCCGACTCCTCGATGGCCGCGTGCATCTCTTGCTCGGCTTCCTGCCGCAACTCGGCGGCTTCCGTCTCATCAGTGGCCGACGACAGCTTTGCCTGCGCATCCTGATGCAACACCTGGATTTCATTGGCGGCCGTGATGAACTGGTCGATTTCGGCATCGGACACCGGCGTTGCCGCCTGCTGCTGGGCGCCCGGCCCCTGCGCCGCACTTCCGGCATCCGGACCGGCGGCCAGCGCGGCGCTGCTGGACAGCGCCAGTCCCAGCGCCATCACGCCTGGGGCAAGAACGGTAAAGGTCGAAAAACGCATAAGTCGGTACCTCCTTTCAACAATGGACTGGAGTCGAACGCTCCGGTACTTCGGTCGCGTCCACACTCAGAAGTTCAACGATGACAAGGGGTTCCGGTCATTTGTCACGCATTCGTGCCGACTGCAGCTTAAAAAGCACGCCTTCTTCGCTGCGTTTGACCAGTTCCAGACGTCCTTCGACCACCAGCGGATCCAGCGTGCCCATCACCGGGTGCTGCTCGGCAAACACCTCGATCACCGTCGCCGGGCCGCCGGGCACATGAAAAAAGCACGCCGGAGGACTGGCCGCGAGCAGGAAGTGCCGCTGCTCCGGCGTCATGTCCAGCGGCAACATGAAGCCGGCCAGGCGCACGATCTGGCCTTCGAGGGCCACGACGTCGTCGGGATATTCGGCCACCATCATGCCCGCGTCATCCAGCGCAACCCGGGTCTTCATCAAGGTGTTCCACGGCAGCAGGCCCTCCTGCGGGACGCCCTGCAACCACTGGTCGAAGTCGTTGGGCACCACGTTGACCTGAAAGTCACGCTGCACGCCCGCCGCCGAAACCGTCACCGGAAAAGTGCCGGCATCGCCGACGATGACCTGAAACTCCATGTAGCCATCGGTATCGGTGTCGGGCTGGGCGGCGATGATCTGCGGCGGCGGGGACAGCGCATTGCCGCGCGGGGCAAAGCGGACCGTCTTGCCGGACAGCGGCGCGCCGGCCTCGGTGCCGAGCATCACCCCCATCCACAGGCGATCGCCCTCGTAGGCGTCGACCGTCAACAGCCCGTCGCGGAGGTCGCCGCCCTCCGAAAGAATCTCCAGCACCGGCAACTGGCCGGCGCTGGGGTCAAGGCTGGGGGCAGCGTCGGGGTCGGCGCTCAGGGGCACGAGGGCTTTGGGCGCGGCCGTGCCCGGCGGCGAGACGGCAGCGGCCGGCAGGTTCTCGGCCGGCGTCCTGGCAGCGGGGGTCGCGACATCGCGCTGGCAGCCCGACAGCCCCGGCGCCAGCCCCACCACCAGGCTGCAAAGGAGTGCGACACGGAACGAACGGTTTTTCATGCGCGGGACAATACACCGGCCACATCGACGCGGTAGGCACGCCACGCCGGCATCACCACCGCCAGGGTGGCCACCGCCAGCGCCAACACGAATACCCAGAGTTCGCCCGGCACCCAGGCCAGGCCGGTCAGCGGATGGCCGGGCAGGCGTGCCCCCAGCACCTCGGCCACCACCCGCGCCAGCACGGCGCCCAGCACGGCCCCGATCACGGCCAGCACCAGCGCCTCGGCCCACAACAGGCGCACCACGCGCCAGCGCGTGGCGCCCAGTGCCCGCATCACCGCAAGGTCGTACCGCCGTGCCTCAAGGGCGCTGTTGAGCGCGGCCAGCATGCTCAGCGCGGCAAGGGCGATCAGCGCCGCCGCGAACGCCTGCGCGGCCCTGATGGCGCCGTTGGCGAGCACCCGAAGGCGCAGCAGTTCGTGGGTGGGCCGCACCGCCATCAACCCCGGCACCTCGGCGACTTCACGCGGCAAGGTGGCGGCGCCCAGTGCCGATTGGTACCGCAGCAGCAGGGCGGTGATCGCCCGCCCCTGGCCATCCGGCACCGCGCTGCCGTGCTCGTGCTCGTGCTCGTGCTCGTGCTCGTGCTCGTGCTCGTGCTCGTGCTCGTGCTCGTGCTCGTGCTCGTCATGATGCGGTGCGCCGTCGGGTGCGTGCTGCAGCCAGACGCTGTGCAGCGAGGTAAGGATCAGTCGGTCGAGCACCGTTCCGGTCGCCGCCATGCTGCCGACGACCCGGTAGCGGTGCCGGTCGTGGGTGGCGCCGCCCGCCGACAGCCCGTGCGCGCCGGCAAATTGCCCTCCCACCGCCAGCCCGCTGGCCGCCACCTCGGCGCCGATCACCGCCTCCATCGGGCCGGCAAACACGCGCCCTTCGGCCAGGGCCGCGCCATAGAGGGCAAGAAATTCGGGCGTGGTGCCCACGATGCGAAAGCCGCCGGCGCTGTCGCCAAGGGCAATGGGCACGGCCTGCGCCACCAGACGATGCGCGGCCCAGCGCTGGGCCGCCTCGTAGGGGATGTTTCCGGTGGGATTGTCGACGTGGTAGATCGCCGCCAGTGCCAGCTGCAGCGGCGAGCCCGGCGCGCCGATGACCATGTCGACCGCTGCCGCATCTCGCGCGGCGCGCTGCTGCAGCTGGTGGCTGACGAGCATCATCAACACGATCAGGCCGGTCGCGAAGGCCATCAGCGCCAGCTGCAGCAGATGGGGCAGGGGCCGGTGGCGGACGGCGGCCCAGATCAGGCCTGGCGCAGTCATCGCTTGGTCATGCGGCCAGCACCCAATGCGCCGCGAAGCGCGCCTTGGCCCGGGCGTCGTGCGTGGCGACCAGCAGGGCCGCACCTGCCCGCTGCGTCTCGCCGAGCAACAGGTCCAGCACGGTGGCGGCGTTGTCGTCATCGAGGCTGGCCGTGGGCTCGTCGGCCAGCACCAGGGCGGGACGGTTGACCAGGGCGCGGGCAATCGCCGCCCGCTGCTGCTGCCCGCCCGACAGTGCGTGGGGCCGCGCGTGCATCAAGGCACCCAAGCCCAGCTGGGTCAGCAGCGACTGCACGCGTGACCGGTCCACCGGCAGCCCGGCGCAGCGCTGGGCGAGCTGCAGATTTTCGCCCACGCTCAGGGCGCCCAGCAGGTGCAGACGCTGGAAGACGATGCCGATGCGCCGCCCGCGAAACGCGTCCCGCCGCGCTTCGGGCCAGTCACTGAGGGGATTGCCGTCCAGGCACACGCGCCCCTGCATGGGGCGTTGCAGTCCGCCGATCAGGTGCAAGAGGGTGGATTTGCCGCTGCCGGACGGCCCCAGCACCACGGCTTGTGCGCCGGCCGACAGCTGACGGTCGGGATAGCGCAGCGGCGGGCGACCGGCATGGGTGAGGGAGAGCGATTCGAGCGTCAGCATGCGCGGCGCCAGTGTCGTCGGGATTCGTTACAAGGTAACCCCACGCGCGGGCCGCGTGGGGAGAGACATCGCTCAGCTGCGACGCTGCTCCGGCAGGGCGATGTTCATCTCCAGCACTTCCAGCCCGTCTTCGTTCTGCACCTGGATGTTCACGGCGGTCTCGGGCACGTCCACGTACTTGCGGACCACGTTGAGAATCTCTTCGCGCAGCTTGGGCAGGTACTCGGGGCCGCGGCCGCGCCCTTCGCGCTGGTGCGCCACGACCACCTTGAGGCGCTCCTTGGCCAGATTGGCGGTGTTCTTGGGTTCGGTGCGGAAGAATTTGAGCCAGTCCAGAGCCATGGCTTAACCCCCTAGCCACTTGCTGAACAGGCCTTTCTTCTCGACCGTGGTGAAGCGCAACGGCCGGTCTTCACCCAGAAACCGCGACACCAGATCATCGTAGGCCTGCCCGGCGTCGGCGTCGGGCAGGGTAATGACCGGCGTCCCGGCGTTCGAGGAGTTCAGCACCGCGGTGGACTCGGGAATGACCCCCAGCACGGGAATGGCGAGAATTTCGGTGACGTCTTCAAGACTGAGCATCTCGCCCTTGAGCACCCGCGCCGGGTTGTAGCGGGTCAGCACCAGATGCTCCTTGATGCGGGCTTCGTTGCGTTCGACCCTGCGGGTTTTGCTGGCCAGCAGGCCCAGCACGCGGTCGGAGTCGCGGACCGACGACACTTCGGGGTTGGTCACCACCAGCGCTTCGTCGGCGAAGTACATGGCCAGGTGGGCGCCGCGCTCGATGCCCGCGGGCGAATCGCACACGACGTAATCAAAGCCTTCCGAGCGCAGGTCGTTGAGCACCTTCTCGACGCCTTCCGGAGTGAGGGCTTCCTTGTCGCGCGTCTGGCTGGCCGCGAGGATGTGCAGGTTGGGGAAGGTCTTGTCCTTGATCAGGGCCTGGCGCAGGGAGGCCTCGCCCTGAATGACGTTGACGAAATCGAACACCACGCGGCGCTCGCAGCCCATGATCAGATCGAGATTGCGCAAGCCCACGTCAAAGTCGATCACCGCGACCTTCTTGCCGCGCTGCGCCAGTCCCGTGGCAAACGATGCGCTGGTCGTGGTTTTGCCCACGCCGCCCTTGCCCGACGTCACGACAACAATTTTCGTCACAGCCACTCCCTGAAAAAGATGAACCTAATCCAACCGCTCGACCTTTAGTGTGCCGTCTTGCAGAAACACCTGCGCGGGTTTGCCCAGCCATTCGCCGTGCAATTGTTCCGCCACCGCATAGACGCCGGCAATGGCGACCAGCTCGGGCTCGAAGCGGCGACAGAAAATGCGCGCCTGGGTGTCACCGTCCGCCCCGGCGATGGCCCGCCCGGCCAGACGGCCGTAGATGTGGATGTTGCCATCGGCGACCACTTCGGCCCCGGCGCCCACCTGGTGGGTGATGGTCAAATCGGCGCCCCGGGCATAGATCTGCTGGCCGCCGCGGATCGGGTCGGCGATCAGCCGCGACGAGGTGCGGGCTGCGGGTGCCGATGCCGGTGCCGGTGCCGGTGCCGGCACGGTTTCGGGCGCCGCCGATTGCGGCACTGACGCGGTCTGCGCTGCGCCACGCGCCGGCTTGGCCGCGCCGGTGTCGGCCGGCAGAACCGGCAGGCCCAGGCCCGCCGCGTCGGCTTCGAGCAGCGCGCCCGACACCCCGACGACCTTCATGCCACTGCTGCGCACCGCCGACAGATAGCCCGCCAACGACACGGGGACCGAGGTTTCCAGCACTGCGGTCATGCCCTGCACCATGGCCGGCATCTGCTGCGCCATGCTTTCAAGCTGGGCCTGAATGGCCGCCAGATCATCGGTGGTGGCGTTGATGCGCGTGACCGGCAGCATTCGCCCCTTCATTTCCAAAGCTGGCACTGGCATCGATTCCGAGAAAGTAAGCCGCAATTATCGCGCGGAACGCGGCGCTGTCATGGGCGCGTCACCCATTCAGCGCATCACCATTGGAAATTCGATGATCAGGCCCGAAAGATCGACGCCAGGATTCTCGCTGCGAAGGCCGCCGTTGGAGGTGTGCGACAGCCGGTAGGCGACCCGAAACGGCAGCGCGGCAGGCACCGTGATGCCCAGGGTGGCATGGCTGGTGAACTGCAGATCGCCGCCGACGATCAAGGGGCCGATGACGTCATCGCTGAGCACGGTGGGGCCGAACCCGAAGGCCACGTAAGGCTCCACGCCCCATCGGGCCGGCCCCAGGCGGCGCCCGACCTGGGCACTGACCACCAGAATCTGCACGCCATCTGCCACGCGGTCGCGGTAAAGACTGCCGGCGGTCATCACCGGACGCCAGCGCCAGGGGTCCAGCGCCGCCAGGGGCACCAGGGGCACCAGCCGGCTGAGGCTGCGGCTGCGCCCCACCACGCTGAGCGCGCGCGCCTCGGCGCCATCGAGCTTGGACTTGGTGGCCGAGCCGGCAGACAACGACAGCCCCTGCCAGTGGGGCGCGGCATCCCAGGCCGGCGCAACAACGGGCCAGAGCAGCCCAAGGCCGAGCGCGAAGCGCGCCACGATGCGATAGAACGTCATGGAACCCTCCCGTTCGGTACGCTGCCGAACATCCGTGACACCACTTGATTCAAGGTTTTTATCACATGACCCCTCACTGCCCGTCAAAATGGGCGCCATGAACTTTACCGACACGCTCAATGCCCTCCCGGCTGACGCCTCGACGCCGGTGGGGTTCAGCATCGGTGCCGACTGGGCGCAGGGGCGCACGGTGTTCGGCGGCCTGCAAACCGCCCTCGCCGTCCGCGGACTGATGGGCCTGGCGCCCGGCGACGCGCCGCTGCGGGCCCTGCAGGTCACGTTCATTGCGCCGTTGCCGGTGGGCGAAGCCCTCACCCTTGAGGCGCAGGTCTTGCGCCAGGGGCGCTCGGCGACGCATGGCGAAGCCCGCCTGCGCACCGCCCGCGGCGAGAGCGCCTGCCTGGTGGTGGGCGTCTTCGGGCGGCCCCGGGCCTCGCAACTGCAATGGGCCACACCCATGCCTGCCGCCGATGACCGGGACGCGATCGAGCCGCCGTTCATCCCCGGCGTGTCGCCCAGCTTTGTTCAACATTTCCGCACACGCTGGGCCGCGGGTTGTCTGCCGTTGTCGGGCGCCGCGCGGCCGGTCAGCCGGGTCTGGGCGGCACACCGCGACCCCGGGCCGCTGACCATTTGCCATCTGGTGGCGTTGGCCGATGTCATTCCCACGCCGGCCCTTTCAACGCTCACGACCCAGGCCATGGCCAGCTCGCTCACCTGGTCGCTGGATGTGCTCGACAGCGACGTCACGTTCGCGCCCGACGCCCTGTGGCGCATCGACGCCGAGGCCACCGACGCGGCAGACGGCTACATCAGCCAGAGCGCCACGCTCTACAACCCGGCCGGTCGCGCCGCAGCGCACGCGCGGCAGACCGTGACGGTTTTTGCCTGAGGCCGCGCGCCATGCACCCGGTTCTGATCGTCTACAGCACCCAGACCGGCCGCACGCGCCAGTTGGTGGAGGCCTGCGCACAGGGCCTGCGCGCCGAGGGCGAGGTGGAGGTGACGGTTCGCGTGGCCCATGACGCCGGCACCGATGACCTGCTGCGCTGCCACGGCCTGATTCTCGCCACGCCCGAAAACTTCGGGTACATGTCGGGCCTGGTCAAGGATTTTCTGGACCGCACCTATTACCCGGCCGAGGGCAAGACCATTGGCCTGCCCTACGGGGTGCTGGTGAGCTGCGGCAATGACGGACGCGGCGCGGTGTCGGCGATCGAGCGCATCGCCAGCGGGTATCAGTGGAAGGCCTTTGCCGAGCCGGTGATCGTCCGCGGCGACCCCGATGCGGACCATCTCGCGCAGGCCAGGACCTTGGGCGAAACCCTCGCCGCAGGACTCAGCGTCGGCGCATTCTGACTCTGGCGCGCACCCCTTTGCGCAACCGGGCAGGGCGCCGCCGCGTACTACCCTCCACCGCATGGAGACTGGCCTTGATTGACCCACGTGCAACTGCCGTGCTGCTGGTGTCGTTGATCTGCAGCCCGCTGGCCGCCGCCGAATACGCTCGGCCCAGCCCCGACCTGCCCCCCGAGCAGGTCGTGCAGACGCAGCTCGACGCCCTCAAGGCCGGCACCGATGCCGACCTGGCCGTGGTCTACCGGTTTGCGTCACCCGGCAATCAGAGGTCCACAGGCCCGGTGGGCCGCTTCATCGACTTGATCAAAGGCCGCTTCGGCATGATGGTGGCGCACGAGTCGGCGCAGCTTGCGCCGCTGTTCCAGAACAATGACGAGGCCATGCAGCCGGTGGTGTTGATCGATGGCGACGGTCAGCCACATCGCTTCGTCTGGATGTTGCGCCGCTACGAGCTCGAAGGCTGCAAGGGTTGCTGGCTGACCGACGGCGTTGTGCCGCCGGAGGCCCTTTTCGGGCCACCGTAGGCCGACACGAACCGGTGCGCGGTTTGCGGCTACAGCGCGTTCAGCAAACCCCGCCGCTGCGCCTGCAGGCCGCAGCCTGACGCTGCTGGCTCAGAGCGCGGCTCTGGCGGCGTCGTATTCCGACTTCAGGCGTGCCACCAGATCGGCCGTGCGCGCTACCGATTTGATCGCACCGATGCCTTGCCCGCAGCCCCAGATGTCCTTCCAGACCTTGGCGTCACCCGACTCGATGCCAAAGTCCATCTTGCTGGGATCGCCTTCGGGCAGTTTGTCAGGGTCCATCCCCGAGGCGCGGATCGAGGGCTTGAGGTAGTTGCCGTGCACGCCGGTGAACAGGCTGGAATACACGATGTCATCAGACTCGCTGTCGACGATCATCTGCTTGTAGGCATCCACCGCCCGGGCCTCTTCGGTGGCGATGAAGGCGGAGCCCATGTAGGCGAAATCTGCGCCCATGGCCTGCGCGGCCAGAATCGACCGGCCGGTGGCGATGGCGCCGCTCAAGGCGATCGGGCCGTCAAACCACTCGCGCAATTCCTGCATCAACGCGAACGGGCTCTTGACGCCGGCATGTCCGCCGGCACCGGCCGCCACCGCCACCAGGCCGTCGGCACCCTTCTCGATTGCCTTGTGCGCGAATTTATTGTTGATGATGTCGTGCAGCACCACGCCGCCATAGCTGTGCGCCGCATCGTTGATGTCGGCACGGGCACCCAGCGAGGTGATGATGACCGGCACCTTGTACTTCACACACAGCGCCATGTCCTGATCGAGACGGGCGTTCGACTTGTGCACGATCTGGTTGATCGCAAACGGTGCCGACGGTGCTTCGGGGTGCGCCTTGTCATAGGCCGCCAGCGTTTCGGTGATCTCGGCCAGCCACTCGTCCAGCTGCGCCGCCGGGCGCGCATTGAGCGCCGGCATGGCACCGACGATGCCGGCCTGACACTGCGCGATGACCAGTTTTGGCCAGCTGATGATGAACAGGGGCGATCCGATGACCGGCAAACGGACGCGACGCAGGGTGTCAGGCAAGGGGGAACGGGACATAAAAGATCCTCGAAAGGTGAAAGAGATCAGGATTTGCGCGTGCGCGCCCGCAAGGGCGCAAGGAGTGCATCCATGTTTGGGGAAAAGCCGAGTGTGGCGTTCCATTCCGCCGCCTGCACCAGGCCCTGCGCCACGGTGTGGTCGCGGGCGTAGAGCAGGCTTTGCTTGATGCCGCGCACGGCGCGGGCGGGCTTGGCGGCAATGGTGCCGGCCAGTGCAGCCACATGGGCGAGCAGGGCCTCGCGGTCGCCCAGCACCGCGCCCACCAGCCCCAGGCGTTCGGCCTTGGCGGCATCGAAGGTCTCGGCCGTGAACGACAGCTCGGTGAGGGCGGCCAAGCCTATGACGTGCCGCAAACGCTGGGTGGTGCCCACATCGGCCACGATGCCCAAGTCGACCTCCTTGATGCAGAAACGCGCATCGGCGGCCGCATAGCGCATGTCGCAGGCGGCAATCAGATCGACGCCTCCGCCGATGCACGCGCCGTGCACGGCCGCAATCACCGGCACCCGCAGCAACTCCAACGACGAGATGCTGGCCTGCATGCGAAAAATTTCATCGCGCACCCGTTCGCGCCCGTCTTCCGGCGTTTCGGCGGCCTTCATCATGGCGAGCACGCCTTCGAGCAGGTCCAGAGTAATGCCGCCGCAAAAGTGCCTGCCCTCGGCCGCCAGCACCGCCACACGCAGTGCGTCGCACCGGTTCAGCCACGCCACGACCTGCGGCAGTTCGTCCCAGAACGCAGCGCCCAGGGCGTTGGCCTGCTGGGGCTGCGCCAGCATGATCCAGGCCACGGGGCCGTCGAGACGCACTTGAAAAAACTGCCAGGTGGGCAGGGTCATGGCGGTGTCCTCCAACACGCGGGTTTTCTTCTTTTTCAGCCCTGAGGCCTGGACACATGATAGCCGGGCCCCCGCCACCCGCGTGGGGATGCGGACATGCAGCGCGCAAGGCACTCGGAAGGCGCAACGGCATCGACCGCGTTGCCGCAGCCAGCCCCCAAAGCCGCGGGTGGACGGGTGCCGCGGCGCTCTGCTATGAAGTCTTGACAATAACCATATGAGGAGACTTTTCGATGCCTGCGTACGCCAAAGGCCGCACCGACACGCCGCTGCTGGAACAGACCATCGGCGATCGCCTGGAGGCCACGGCCTCGCGATTGCCCGATCACGAAGCCGTGGTCATGCCGCACCAGAACATCCGTTGGACGTATCGGCAGCTCGATGATGCCGTGAACCGGGTGGCGCGCGGCCTGCTGGCGCGCGGCTTCGAGAAAGGCGATCGCATCGGGGTCTGGGCACCCAACCTCATCGAGTGGGTCTTGATGCAATACGCCACCGCCAAGGTCGGCGTGATTCAGGTCAACATCAATCCGGCCTACCGCGCCAACGAATTGGCGTTTGCACTCAAGCATTCCGGCTGCAAGGGGCTGGTGGCGGCACGGCGCTTCAAGACCAGTGATTACGTGCAGATGCTGGGCGTGGTGCGCGACCAGTGTCCGGCGCTGAGCGAGGTGATTTTTCTTGACGAGGAGGGCCAGGCCGGCGACTGGGCGCGTCTGCTGGCGGACGGTGAATCGACCGCGCCCGGGGCCGTGGCGGAACGCATGGCCACCCTCAAGCCTCATGACCCCATCAACATTCAGTACACCTCGGGCACCACCGGCGCGCCCAAGGGCGCCACGCTGTCGCATCACAACATCATCAACAACGCCTATTTTGATGGGCTGAACATCAGCATCAAGCAAAGCGACCGCTTCTGTGTGCCCGTGCCGTTCTATCACTGCGCCGGCATGGTGTGCGGCAACCTGCTCTGCACGGTGTTCGGCGCCACCCTGGTGGTGCCGTCCGCGGCCTTCGACCCCGGCGAAACACTGCGCGTCATCGCCGCCGAGCGCTGCACCGCCACCATGTGCGTGCCCACCATGCACATCGCCATGCTCGCGCATCCCGATTTCGAGAAGACCGACAAGTCATCGCTGCGCACCGGCACCATCGGCGGCTCACCGTGCCCGGTGGAGGTGATGAAACGGCTGGTCAGCGACTTTCACATGCCCGATATCACCATCGTCTACGGCATGACCGAGACCTCGCCCATCTCCACCCAGACGGCCGTGGACGACCCCCTGGAAAAGCGCGTCGGCAGCGTCGGGCGCGTGCATCCCCACGTTGAGATTCGCATCGTCAATCCCGATTCCGGAGCGCTCTGCGGCCACGGCGAGCCGGGCGAGTTCCAGACCCGTGGATATTCGGTGATGCTCGGCTACTGGGACGACGAGAAGCGTACCCGCCAGGCGATCACCGAGGACGGCTGGATGTGTACCGGCGACATCGCCACCATGGACGAGGACGGGTACGTCAACATCGTCGGCCGCATCAAGGACATGATCATTCGCGGCGGCGAGAACATCTACCCGCGCGAGATCGAGGAATTTCTTTACGGCCACCCGGACATCCAGGACGTACAGATCATCGGAGTGCCCGACGAAAAATACGGCGAGGAAGTGATGGCCAGCATCATCATGAAGCCCGGTCGCGCGCCGCTGACGCTGGAGGCCTTGCACGCCCACTGCCGGGATCACCTGGCCCGCCACAAGATTCCCAAGCTGCTTGAGGTGGTCGACAGTTATCCGATGACCGTGACCGGCAAGGTGCGCAAGGTGGAAATGCGCGAGCAGGCGATCGAACGGCTCGGCCTGCATCAGGCCGCGGCGATGCAGACGGCGTAGCCACGGACCGCACTTGGCCTCACGGCATTGCTGCCGTGGGGCCAAGTCCTGCGTGGACCCGATCTCGCGGTCCACGCGGCGTCCGGTGAAAATCCGGCGCTCAATGTTGTGCGGCCCGGCCACACGGCCGCGTCCTCTTTTCATCTCAAGCGCCCGCTGCGCCGCTCTGGCAGGCTTGTCGCTCTTTGCACGGAGTCCGCCCCATGATCAACGCCATCGTCGCCGCCTACCATCGGCTGGTGCTGCATGCGCCCTGGCTCGTGGGGCTGCTCACGCTGGGGTTGCTGGTCGTTGCCGCGCATCAGGCCCAGCAGTTCAAGCTGGATGCGTCGGCGGATTCGCTGATTCTCGAGGGCGACGAAGACCTCGCCTACTACCGCGAAGTCAGCGACGTGTACGGCGCAGAAGAGTTCCTGGTGGTGACCTATGCGCCCAAGGACGATCTGTTTTCAGACGCCTCGCTAGGCCGGCTCAAGCAGTTGCGCGACGCGCTGGCCGAACTGCCAGAGGTCAGCTCGGTGATGAGCATCCTCGACGTGCCGCTGATCGACAGCCCGCGGGTCACCTTCAGTGAATTGCAGGACGCCCAGCGCACCCTGTTGGACGACGACACCGACCGTTCGCTGGCGCGGCAGGAGTTTCTCACCAGCCCGGTCTACAAGAATCTGGTCATCAACCCGGACGCCGACACCACGGCGCTGCTCGTCAACCTGCGCAGCGATGAGGTCGCCGCCCAGTTGCTTGAACGCCGCGAAACGCTGCGCGCCCGTCGTGACACCGGTGGCCTGAGCGCGGCCGAAGCGGCCGAGCTTGAGCAGGTCAGCGCCGATTACGCGGCACGCAGCGCAGCGCTGCAGCACCGCACGCAAGCGTTGATCGATACCGTTCGCGAGATTCTTGATCGATATCGGGACCAATCCACCATTTTCCTCGGCGGCGTGCCGATGATCGCCGCCGACATGATTGATTATGTCCGCGGCGACATCCGCAGCTTCGGCATTGGCGTGGGGCTGTTCATCATCGTGCTGCTGGCGGTGTCATTCCGGCGCGTTCATTGGGTGGTGGTGCCGACCGCCATCTGCGCCGTGGTCAGCCTGGTGATGGTGGGCTTTCTGGGCTTCATGGACTGGCGCGTCACCGTCGTCTCGTCCAACTTCATTTCGCTGCTGTTGATCATCACCCTGTCGCTGTCCATTCACCTGATCGTGCGTCATCGGGAGCTGCACGCCCAGAATCCCGGTCGCGCCCAAATTGATCTGCTGCGCGACACGGTCGACAGCAAGTTCATGCCCTCGGTGTTCACCACGCTGACCACGATGGTGTCGTTTGCATCACTGGTGGTCAGCGACATTCGTCCGGTGATCGACTTCGGGCTGATGATGACCTGGGGCATGCTGTTGGCCTTTGTGCTGAGCTTTTTGCTGTTCCCCGCCGCGCTGGTGAAATGGGCGCCCGGACCCGCGCCCAGCGAAGGGGCCAATTTCACCGCACGTTTCACCGGCGGCTTGGCCGCGCTCGTAGAGCGCGCGCCCGTGCTGATCTGGCTGAGCTTCGCGGTGTTGCTGGTGGTCGGCGCCGTAGGCGTGACCCGGCTCACGGTGGAGAATCGGTTCATCGATTACTTCCACGAGTCCACCGAGATTTATCAGGGCATGCTGGAAATCGATCGTGAGCTGGGCGGGACCACGCCGGTGGACATCATCATCGATGCGCCCAACAGCTTCCACGAAGAGCAGGCCTACCTCGCGGAGCTGGCCGAAGAAGACGACTACCTCGCCGAAGGGCTGGACGGCGGCTTGAGCAGTTCCAGCTACTGGTACAACGCCTTTCGCCAGAGCGAGGTGCACGCGATCCACGATTATCTCGAAAGCCTGCCGCAAACCGGCAAGGTGCTGTCGTTGTCGAGCAGCCTGCGCATGGCCCAGATGGTCAATGGCGGCGCGCCATTGGGGAATTTCGAGATGGCCGTGGCCCATCGACTTTTGCCCGAGGAGGTGAAGGCGGCGCTGTTCGACCCTTACATGTCGCCCGACGGCAATCAGCTGCGATTCGCCGTGCGGGTGGTCGACTCCGACCCCACCCTGCGCCGCGACGCGCTGCTCAGGCAGATCGAGCACGAGCTGGTCGAAACGGTCGGCCTGAAGCCTGAGCAGGTCAACCTCACCGGCATGATGGTGCTCTACAACAACGTCATGCAGAGCCTGTTCCAGTCACAGTTGGCGACCCTGGTGGTGGTGTTCATCGCCATCAGCGCCATGTTCGGGTTGCTGTTCCGCTCGCTGAAGATGGCGATGATCGGCGTCATCCCGACGCTGGTGGCCGCCGTGCTGGTGCTGGGGCTGATGGGCTGGATGAGCATTCCGCTCGACATCATGACCATCACCATTGCCGCAATCACCATCGGCATCGGCGTGGACGACACCATCCATTACGCCCACCGGTTCAAGGACGAAGTGCGTCAACACGGCCATGAGCGCGCGATGCACCGCTCACACGCCAGCGTCGGACGCGCCATGGCGTACACCACGCTGGTGGTCGCCCTGGGCTTTTCGATATTGGCGCTGTCGAACTTTGTGCCCACGGTGTATTTCGGGCTGTTCACCGGGGCGGCAATGCTGATTGCGTTGATCAGCAACCTGACATTGCTGCCGCTGCTGCTGAACCGGCTCACGCCCTTCACGCGTCAGTAAGGGGCGCGATGCAGGCGTGCGCTGGTGTGCGCGGTGCACCCCGCCCCAATGGCCGCGCGCGTCTGCCATAGGTCGCGGCCGATCGGCAATGGCCGGCGCTGATGGCGCTTGGCGTCCGGGACAGCAGGCGGCTCCGGCCGCAGCGCGAATCATGATCGTGACGCCCGCCTGGCCTTGACCTGATCAACGCCCTGACGGCAACCCCGTCTACCGGCGGCGCTGCCGGTTCTGGCCGGGCCGCGCCTGGGGCAACTCCGGCTGCTCTATGCCGGCACCGGCCGATCACACGCCCCTGCGTCACTGGCAAACGGGCGGCTGACGCTCCGCTGGCAGCGGTACGCGTCATGGCCGCTCACCATAAAAAACCCGCCACCGACAAGGTCGGTGGCGGGCGGTTTGTCGCGAACTGCGGTCAGTTCTGCGGGGTCAGCTCCACACGCCGGTTCTCTTCACGACCTTCGGCGGTGCTGTTGTCGGCAATTGGCACCGTCAACCCGTAGCCGACTGGCGTCATGCGCGCGCCCTTGATGCCCTTGCGCATCAGGTACTCCTTCACCGCAAGGGCGCGCCGCTCCGACAGACCCAAGTTGTATCCGGCCGTGCCGATGCTGTCGGTGTGCCCGCCCAGCTCGACATCGACATCCGGGTACGACGAGAGCGTGACCGACACCTTGTCGAGAATCTGCTTGGCTTCAACCGTGAGGATGGCCGAGTCGAACTCGAACTTGACGCCGCGGAGGATGAAGCCACGGTCCATCGCGCAACCATTGGCATCAACCGCTTCACCCGGCCGCGGCCTGCGGCAGTCGCCGACCAGCGCGCAACCGTCCGGCAGCACAGCCAAGCCGGCCGGCGTGTTCGGGCATTCGTCCAAGTGGTCGGGGATGCCGTCACCGTCCGAGTCCAGCGGGCAGCCATCCTCGTCGGTGGCAATGCCTTTCGGGGTGTCCGGGCATTTGTCGTAGGCGTCGGGTGTGCCATCGCCATCGCTGTCAACCAGCGGGCAGCCATTGGCGTCGACGGCAACGCCAGGTGGGGTACCGGGGCATTTGTCCAGATAATCTGGAACGCCGTCGCCATCGGAATCGATCGGGCAGCCTGTGGCATCGACCTTCACGCCACGGGGCGTGTCGGGGCACTGGTCCAGGTGGTCGGGAACGCCGTCGCCGTCGCTGTCCAGTGGGCAGCCACGGGCGTCAACCTGCACCCCCGGCGGCGTGCCGGGGCACTTGTCAAGACCGTCTGGCACCCCATCGCCATCGGCATCACGGTAGCGGTCGGAGGGCTTGGAGCCGAGCGCAATCCGCAGACCCGCCAGCACCTGCCACGTGTAGAACGTCTGATCGACCAGCGGGCCGCTGTCGCCCACATCATCAACCTGATAGCGGCCCAGCAGGGTGAATGACAGCCGGTCATTCAGCTTCTGCTGCGCACCCAGACTGGCGTAGAAACCGACCGCACTGGTGCTTTGTGCCAGAAAGTCGATCGATGACAGGTGCAAGCCGCCCCCCAGGAACGGCTGGAATGCCGCCGAATCGTCAAAGTAGGGACGGAACGGGTAGAGCACGCCGCCCAAACGCCCTGAGATGCGCTCGTAGTCACCCGCGTTGCTGGTTTCCAGATTGCTGTAATCCACGCCCAGCTCATACGAGAACCAGTGCGTCAACGGCTTGGCGGCGAGGATGCCGCCGCTGATGCCGCTGTCCAGGTCGGAGCTGTCGGACAGAACGAACCCGGCCATCGGCATCACCGACCAACGGCTGTCCAGCACCGTGTTGGGGTCGACATATTCTTCTTCAGCCTGGGCGAACCCAGGCCCCGCGATTCCAAGCGACAGCAATGCGGTCGCCGCAATTGCCGTTCCCCTTTTCCAGATTGATAAACACTGCATTGCACTTCCCCCTATGGAAGGACCGGCGTTATTGGTTTTGCTCATTACTGGCCCCCAAGCCCGAGCCGATTAAGCAAGTTCTCCAGAACCGAGGGAATCAGCGGAATATTGTCAGGGATCGAGCCGTCAAGACATTCCTGGTTGGGCTCGCCGCCGGTCAACAAGCTCAGTAGCGTATTGACCGTGCTGGTCACCGTGCAGAGCAAGGGCTCCACCACGGGATCAATCAGCCCGGCATTCAGCGGATTTAGGATCAGTGCCGTCAGGTCGGCCAGACCCACGGGGAAGAAGTCGCCGCCGTTGATCAGCGTTTCGAGCACCAGTCCCAGCGGGATCACGTCGGTGGCTTCCAGCAGCGGATTGACCAGCTCGGTGACCGTAGAAAGCACTTCGATCAGCTCGATGCGGCCAAGGGCATCCAGCGGCGTGCCTTGCAAGACTCCGAGCAAGGGGTTGTCGAAGATGGGCAGCAGCGTGTCACAAAGACGGTCGGCGTCTGCATCGAGCGAGGGATCGGTCACCACCGCGTCGTTGATCAGGGGCAGCACCAGCACCGTCATCCCGTCGGTCACCGTCTGCGCCGGGTTGCTGGGGTTGGTCACCGTTGCCGTGACGCAGGCGAAGCCGAGACGAACCGTGCCGTCGGCGTAGACGACGCCATTGGGCTGCGTCGTCGGGTCAAGGCCACGGTCGGGGTCGAGGGCCCGCGACGGGAAGAACCGGTCGCCGACTTGCGCCGGCGAATTGCCGGAACCGGTCTCGCACGATTCACCGTTCCAGAAGCCTTCAACGGCGGACCAGGTGGTGGCGTCATCGAAGGGATTGGCCCCTTCCGGCATCGGGTTGGTGTAGTCCTCGGTCCGTTGCAGGTCGTTGAAGGCATCGATGGACGGCTGGCCGAAATCCGCCGGCGCCGACGAGGGCGCGGTGCACACCATGCGACCGTTGATTTCCCTCAGGTCGGCGGCATCACAACTGCGCGCCTTTGCAAAGACGTTCAACTGGCCGGCCAATTCACGACCTGAGAGGCCCTCGACCAGGTCGGTTGCCCCCACACAGCCAAAACGTTGCGCATTGCTGAAGCTGTACGGGGCGCCGCCCACAAGCTCCTTGGACGAGACCGCCAGGCTGCTGGCGCCGAACGCAATGTTCTGCCCGTCGCCCACCCGCACGTCACGGTCTTCCGACTGCGTGATGGCCCTTACCGTGGCCGTGGCCGTCAGCGTCGCCGTGCCCGACATCTCGGCGGTGACACTGGGCGCTGCCGGATCAAGCGTTGCGACGTTCTCGGGGTCGATGACCAGCGTCGTGGCGTCGTCGTCCGTCAGGTCACATTCCAGCCCGTTGTCGAAGCGGCCGCGCACCTGCAGGTTCAGCGTTTCAGGCGCCGGCAGAAGGTTGAGCTGCAGCGTCGACGTGGCGCAGGCGCCGGTGTCAGGGCGGCAGACCGCGTCCTCGAAGGCCGCCGCAGGCGGCGTGGCGTCGATGCACAGGCCATCGGCAATCAACTGCCCCGGCGACAGCGTTACGGTCGTGGTTGCCACCAGCGGCGCGGTGACCCCTGCACAGAGGCCCGTCGACGTCTGGTTGCTGACCGACACGTCCAGCGTCGTTTCGGTGGCCAGATTTTCGTCAGACTCGAGCACGTTGCCGTTGAACGTGGCGACGGCGGGCGTTCCGCTGGTGAACACCGAACTGTTCGTCACCTCGCTGCGGGTGCCGTTGGTGCGCTTCAGGAAGGCGCGATAAGGCTGATCGCGGCCCGCTGAGATCCTTGCGGCCAGCGGCGTGATTTCCAGCGCTTCGACGCAGGCGGGCCCGACGGTGATGGTCTCGGGCTCCGAGCTGACGCCGTTCAAGGTGGCGACGATGTTCGCGACCCCCGGGCTGTTGCCGGTGAAGGCGCCGCTATTGTCGACAGACACGATGTCGGGATTGCTGCTGGTCAGCTCCACGCCTTCCGGGCAGGCCTGCGTCACGAATTCCTGATTGCCATCGGATCGAACCACCAAAAACTGGCAGCCCATGGAATCAAAGGTGCACTGCCCCCCCTGTCCCTCGCCCAGGGTTGTCGGCTCGCAATTCAAGGCGCCGATGGCAGCCAGCTGCGCGGGCGGCAGATCGGGGCTGCGAACGGTGTCGCTGCATGCTGAAAGTAAAAGCAGGCAGGCAAACAGCGGAAATAGGGCTGAACGGGACATGGGGCGCAAACTCACTATTGACTTACAGTGGAATGAGTAGTGTGACTGAACCCGAGATGACTTGAAAGAGGCAAGCTGTAGAAAAGTCCAGCCTTGCCTGCTTCCACCCGCCCTCTCAGGTTCCACACACGCTCGGTGAACGTCGCGTAACGAATTACTGCCGAAGCATCGCGAATTTATTGCGCGGCGATGCCGGCTTTCCCGGCCCGAAGCACGAATTTCTGGATCTTGCCGGTCGCGGTCTTGGGCAACTCATCGACCAGATGAAACCCGGTCGGCACTTTGAAATGGGCGAGGTGCTCGCGCGCGAACAGCCGCAGCGCCTCGGCGGTGACCTGCTGGCCGGGTTGCAGCACGACGAAGGCATTGGGCGATTCGCCCCATTTTTCATGGGGCATGCCGACGACCCCCACTTCGAGCACCGCGGGATGGCGCAGCAACACGCCTTCAATTTCGATTGACGAAATGTTTTCGCCGCCGGAGATAATCACGTCCTTGAAGCGGTCACGAATCTCGATATATCCATCGGGGTGCACGACGGCCGCATCGCCGGTGTGAAACCAGCCCCCGGCGAAGGCCTTGTCGGTGGCCTCGGGGTCGTTGTAATAACCCTTCATCACGACATTGCCACGGGCGACGATTTCGCCCATGGTCTGGCCATCTGCGGCGACATCGTTCATCTGCTCGTCGACGACGCGTGTTTCGCCCGAGGTGATGAGCTCGATGCCCTGGCGGGCCTTGATCTGCGCACGCTCAGCCAGGGTCAGCGCGTCATGTGCGGGCAGCGGCTCGCAGATGGTGATCAGCGGCGCGGTTTCGGTCAGGCCGTAAACCTGGGTGATGTGCCAGCCCAGATCGCCCTCCATGCGCTCGATGGTGGCCGGCGCCGGCGGCGCGCCGGCGGTGACCACCTTCACGCCCTTGCGCAGGTTCTTGCGCTCGGCCTCGGGGCCATTGGCGATCGCGATCAGCACGGTCGGGGCCGCACTCAGATGCGTGACTTCTTCGCGATTGATGGTCGCGTAGATCGCCAGCGCCTCCACTTTGCGCAGGCACACGTGCGTGGCGCCCACCGCCGTCACCGTCCAGGTAAAGGTCCAGCCATTGGCGTGGAACATGGGCAAGGTCCACAGATAACGATCGGCCGGGGTCATGTGCCAATGGACCAGCACGCCAACCGAGTTCGACCACGCGTTGCGGTGCGTGATCATCACGCCCTTGGGCTTGGAGGTGGTGCCGCTGGTGTAGTTGATGGCCAACAGGTCGGTTTCGGCAATGTCGGCGGCGGGGAACGTCGGGGGCGCATCGGCCAGCAGGTCGTCGTAGATCAACCAGCCGTCGGCGCGCCCTTCCAGCGCCACGAAGTGCTCCACGGTGGTCATCTGGTCGCGAACCCGGTCCACCAGTTCGAGATAGTCCGCGTGCACGCACAACACCACACAGCCGCTGTGATTGGCGAGATAGACGAAATCGTCTGCCGTCAACCGGTAGTTCATTGGCACGATGACCGCACCCAACTGCGGCACCGCATAGAACTGCTCGAGGTGCTGATGCGTGTTGGGCGAAATGGTCCCCACCCGATCCCCCGGCCCGACGCCCAGCCGGGCCCAGGCCGCTGATGCGCGATCACAGCGGTCGCCAAAGGTGGCGTAGTCAAACCTCAGTTCGCCATCGACCACGGCCTGCCGATGGGGGTGCACCTTGCGCGCACGACGAAGGAACTCAAGCGGGGTTTGAGGCGTTTCCATCGGGTTCTCCTGGACGGCACATGAGCGGCGCAGCGTTACCATCGCTGTCGAATGGCGCCAGCGTAGCCTGATTGCGCAGCGCCGTTAACCCCATTTCGCGCCCACCAACGCATTCGGAGCCGCCCATGCCCGCCCGCCAACCCACGGTGTTCCTGCCCCACGGCGGGGGTCCGTGCTTCTTCATGCCATGGAACCCACCCGACACCTGGACCCGCATGGGTGATTGGCTGCGCACCTTGCCAGGGCAGTTGCCCGAGCCGCCACGTGCGCTGCTGGTGATTTCGGCCCACTGGGAAGCGGCCGAAGTCACCGTGCAGACCCACCCGAATCCGCCGCTGATCTACGACTACAACGGCTTCCCGCCCCACACCTATGCGCTCACCTGGCCGGCGCCGGGTGCGCCGGCCCTGGCGGCGAAGGTGCAGTTGCGGCTGCAGGCGGCAGGCATCCCCTGCCGTGCCGACGCCCGGCGCGGCTTCGACCACGGCGTGTTCATCCCGCTCAAGCTGGCCTTTCCAGCTGCCGACATTCCCACCGTGCAGCTGTCGCTCAAGGCCGGTCTCGATCCGGCAACGCATCTCGCCATGGGCGCCGCGCTGCAAGACCTGCGCGACGACGGCGTGCTGATCATGGGCAGCGGCATGAGTGATCACAACATGGCCCGCCTGATGGCCGGCGGCACCGAGGTGGACGCCCCGTCCGCCGCGTTCGGGCGGTGGTTGCAGTCTGCCGTCACCGCGCCGGCCGCCGACCGATGGCAGCGTTTGCTGCGATGGACCGACGCACCCCACGCCCGCGACGCGCACCCGCGCGAGGAACACCTGTTGCCCCTGCACGTGGCGGTCGGCGCGGCGGGCACGGAGGCCGGGCGCATCGCCTTCGAGGCCACCGTGTTGGGCAGCCGGCAATCGGGGTTCATCTTCGGACAATAGCCACCCTTCGCGCCGCCAAGGTCGTCCATCTTGGCCACGCCGGCCGTGCGGGGCCGGTTGGGGCAACACTGCCGCCGCGGCCCCTCTTCGGGGTCGCGTCAACTAGAACGCATCCCCCGGCAGGTGCACGAAGCCGCTCATCAACACCCGCGCGCTGCGGCTCATGATGGCCTTCTTGACCACCCACTGACCCCCTTCCAGCGTGGCTTCGGCGCCGACCCGCAGGGTGCCGGACGGATGCCCGAAACGCACCGCCGTGCGGTCACCGCCACCGGCGGCCAGGTTGACCAGGGTGCCGGGCACGGCCGCTGCCGTCGCGATGGCCACCGCGCAGGTGCCCATCATCGCGTGGTGCAGCTTGCCCATCGACAGGGCGCGGACGTTCAGGTCGATCTCGCTCGCGGTGATGGCCTTGCCGCTTGACGCGGTGTAGTCCGCCGGCGGTGCAACAAACGCCACCTTGGGCGTGTGCTGTCGCTGGCCGGCCTCGCTGAGATCTTTGATCAGACCCATTCGCAAGGCGCCGTAGGCCCGAATCGTCTCGAAGCGTGCCAGCGCCACGGGGTCGGTATTGATCGCTTCGCGCAGCTCGGTGCCGGTGCAGCCGATCTCGGCCGCGTTGATGAACACGGTGGGTATGCCGGCGTTGATCATGGTGGCCTTCAGGGTGCCGATGCCGGGCACGTCGAGGTCGTCCACCAGATTCCCGGTGGGGAACATCGAGCCGCCTTCGTCGCCGTCATCGGCCGGATCGAGGAACTCGACCTGCACCTCGGCCGCCGGAAAGGTCACGCCATCGAGTTCGAAGTCGCCGGTTTCCTGCACCGCACCGTCGGTGATCGGCACGTGGGCGATGATGGTTTTCTGAATCTGCGTCTGCCAGATGCGCACCACGCAGACGCCGTTCTGCGGAATACGGCTGCGGTCGATCAGGCCGTTGCTGATGGCGAACGAACCCACCGCGGCGGTGAGGTTGCCGCAATTGCCCGACCAGTCGACGAAGGCTTTGTCGATGCCCACCTGACCGAAGCGATAGTCCACATCGTGATCAGGCCGTTCGCTTTTCGACAGAATGACCGCCTTCGAGGTCGACGAGGTGGCACCGCCCATGCCGTCGATCTGCGCGCCGTAGGGATCGGGCGAACCGATCACCCGCAACAGCAAACGGTCGCGCGGCGCACCCGGCTGCTGGCAGCGCTCGGGCAGGTCGCCGAGCTTGAAGAACACACCTTTGCTGGTGCCGCCGCGCATGTAGGTGGCGGGAATCTTGATCTGTGCGGAATGCGACATGGTCAGGGCTCGGGTCAGGGAACGAACAGTTCGTGGGCGCCGCGCACAATCACCACCAGACCCAGTGCCCACAGGCTGCAGGCGGCAAGGTCGAGCGGCGTGTAGCGCCAGCGGGGAAAATCGGTGATGCCGACCATCGCCGGCACCAGACTGCGGATGGCAGGGATGAAGCGACCGACAAAAATGGCCCAGGGGCCGTAGCGACGTACCAGGTCTTCGGTGCGCTGCCACTTGTTGAGGTTGCGCTGCACCACGCGGCTCTGCTCCACCTGCGGGCCCAGCGCACGGCCCGCGTAATAGCCGACGTGATCGCCCAGCGAGGAGCCGATCAAGGCCATGCCCGCCATCAGCCAAAGATTGGCCGCATCGTTGGCGTAGAGCACCGAGCAGACGATCACCAGCAACAGGCTGGGCACGAACAGGCCGATGCCCACGCAGGTTTCCATGAACGCCAGCGCGGGAATCAGCCACAGTGCCTGATCACGGTGGTCACCGGCCCAGGCAAGCACCCACTCGATCATGGGCTTTAAGCCTTCGGTGGCCGGGGCAGCAGAACCGGCGTGCGCGCCTTGTAGGCTTCGTAATCGGCCTGACCGCCCCAGGTGGCGTCGGCGCGCTGCTCCAGCATCGGCACGCCGCTCACCTTCATCAGCAGCCACGCCACGAACAGCGGTGACAGCCACCCCAGCCATTGCCAGCCCGAAAAGGTGGGCGTGGCCATCAGCGCGATGCCGGTCCACAGCACGATTTCACCGAAGTAGTTGGGATGCCGCGACCACGCCCAAAGGCCGGTGGTGATGAAGCGGCCGCGATGCGCCGGATCGGCGCGGAAGGCCGACTTCTGCCGATCGGCAATCACCTCGATGGCGAAGCCCGCACACCACACCAGCAGCCCCAGCGTGGCCAGCGCATCCCAGCCGGCGTCCGCAGGCGCCGTGATGGCGAGCAGCGCGGCCAGCAGGGTCATGAATACCCACAGTCCCTGAAAGGTCCAGGCCATCAGAAACCGCCCCCAGTGCGGTTTGATGTCGTCAAAGCGTCCGTCCTTGCCGCTCTGCTTTACCCGTCGAAACAGAAAACTGCCGAGCCGCGTGCACCACGCCAGCACCAGTGCGGCCATCACCAGGCCGCGCCCATCGGGCGCCGCCAGCAGTACCGCCAAAACCACCACGCTGGCGTAGGTCAGGGCCCCGGCCAGGTCGTAGTAATGCTCGGTTTGCGCGAGAAATGACGGCAGGTAAACCAGCCACTGCACGGCAAAGGCAAACAGCGCCAGGGCCGGCAGCAGCGGCCAGCCGGCAATGGCGTGCTGCCCTGCGTCCACCCACCCCGCAAGCGCCAGGGCGCCTGCCGTGACAGCCACGCAGATGACAAAGGCCACCGAGTTGCGCATGGTCGGGCCGGGACCGCTCAGGCGGCCTTCTCGGAGGCCAGAAAATCCACCGCGAAGCGTTGCAGCACGCCACCGGCCTGGTACACCGAGACCTCTTCGTTGGAGTCGAGCCGGCAGATCATGGGCACCTCGACGCGCTCCCCGTTCTTGCGGGTGATGACCAGCGTCATGGTTGCGCGCGGCGCCAATGTGCCCTCCACATCAAAGGTTTCGGTGCCGTCGATGCCCAGCGTCAGCCGCGTGGTGCCGGGCTGGAATTCCAGCGGCAGCACGCCCATGCCGATGAGATTGGTGCGGTGGATGCGTTCAAAGCCCTCGGCAGCGATCACTTCCACGCCGGCCAGACGCACGCCCTTCGCCGCCCAGTCGCGCGAGCTGCCTTGCCCGTAGTCGGCCCCGGCGATGATGATCAGCGGCTGCTTGCGCTGCAGGTAGGTTTCGATGGCTTCCCACATGCGCACGACCTGCCCTTCCGGCTCGATGCGCGCCAGCGAACCCTGCTTGACCTTGCCATCGACCACCGCCATTTCGTTGATGAGCTTGGGGTTGGCAAAGGTGGCGCGCTGCGCGGTGAGGTGGTCGCCGCGGTGGGTGGCGTAGGAATTGAAGTCTTCTTCCGGCACGCCCATCTTGTGCAGGTACTCGCCGGCGGCGCTGTCCATCATGATGGCGTTGGAGGGCGACAGGTGATCGGTGGTGATGTTGTCGGGCAGCACCGCCAGCGGACGCATGCCCTTGAGCGTGCGCTCGCCGGCCAGCGCGCCCTCCCAGTACGGCGGCCGGCGGATGTAGGTGCTCATCTCGCGCCAGGCGTACAGCGGGCTGATGTGCGCGCCGTCGTCGGCCTCCTTGCGGAACATCGGCTCGTAGACGGCGCGGAACTGGGTGGGGTTGACGCATTTGGCCACCACTTCATCGATCTCGGCGTCAGACGGCCACAGGTCTTTGAGGGTGACCGGCTTGCCGTCTTTGTCGGTGCCCAGCACGTCTTTTTCGATGTCGAAACGCACCGTGCCGGCAATGGCATAGGCCACCACCAGCGGCGGGCTGGCGAGGAACGCCTGCTTGGCATAGGGGTGAATACGACCGTCGAAGTTGCGGTTGCCGCTGAGGACGGCGGTGGCGTACAGGTCGCGGTCGATGATTTCCTGCTGGATCTTCGGGTCCAGCGCGCCACTCATGCCGTTGCAGGTGGTGCAGGCGAAGGCGACGATGCCGAAGCCGAGTTGTTCCAGCTCGGTGAGCAGCCGGGCTTCGTTGAGATAGCTTTCGACCACCTTGGAGCCGGGCGCCAGCGAGGACTTCACCCACGGCTTGCGGGCAAGGCCCGCGCGGTTGGCATTGCGCGCCAGCAGGCCGGCGGCGATCACGTTGCGTGGATTCGAGGTGTTGGTACAGCTGGTGATGGCGGCGATGATGACCGCACCGTCCGGCATCTGGCCGTCGGCGGGCGGCGCCCACTGGGCGGCAATGCCACGCGCGGCGAGATCGGAGGTGGGCAGGCGCTTGTGCGGGTTGGACGGCCCGGCCATGTTGCGGACCACGGTGGAAAGGTCGAACTTCAACACCCGCTCGTATTCCGCCGTTTTCAGCGCGTCGGCCCACAGCCCGCAGTGCCGGGCATAGGTTTCGACCAGCTTCACCTGCTCGTCGCTGCGGCCGGTGAGGGTGAGATAGTCCAGCGTGTTCTGGTCGATGAAGAACATCGCTGCGGTGGCGCCGTATTCCGGCGCCATGTTGGAGATGGTGGCGCGATCGCCCAGGGTGAGCGCCGCCGCGCCGACACCGTAAAACTCCAGATAGGCGCCGACGACCTTCGATTGCCGCAGAAACTCGGTCAGCGCCAGCACCACGTCGGTGGCGGTAATGCCTTCGGCGGGCTTGCCGGACAGCTCCAAGCCAACGATGTCGGGCAGGCGCATCCACGACGCGCGCCCGAGCATCACGTTTTCGGCTTCCAGGCCCCCCACCCCGACGGCGATGACACCGAGCGCATCGACATGGGGGGTGTGGCTGTCGGTGCCCACGCAGGTGTCGGGGAAGGCGACGCCGTCGGCCGTGTAGATCACCGGGCTCATTCGCTCCAGGTTGATCTGATGCATGATCCCGTTGCCCGGCGGGATCACGTCAACGTTGTGAAACGCCTTCTTGGTCCAGTTGATGAAGTGGAAGCGGTCGTCATTGCGCCGGTCTTCCACGGCGCGGTTCTTGGCGAACGCGTCCTTTTCAAAACCGCCGTGCTCCACCGCCAGCGAGTGATCGACGATCAACTGCACCGGCACGACGGGGTTGACCTTGGCCGGATCACCGCCCATGTCGGCAATCGCGTCGCGCAGACCGGCAAGGTCGACGAGGGCGGTCTGCCCGAGGATGTCGTGGCACACCACCCGCGCCGGAAACCACGGAAAGTCCAGATCACGCTTGCGCTCGATCAACTGCCCCAGCCACGCCTCGACCATTGCCGGATCGCCCTTGCGGACGATGTTTTCCGCATAGACCCGGGAGGTGTACGGCAGCTTGGCCCAGGCGCCGGGCTCGAGGGCGTCAACCGCCTCGCGCGCGTCGAAATAGTCGAGTTGGGTGCCGGGTAGATTTTTGCGGTGCGCGGTGTTCATGGGAAATTTCTCTTGTTCCGTCATTCCCGCGAAAGCGGGAATCCAGTCATCCTGCAATCGAGTCGTAGAGGTCGAGCCATTGCGGGTTCTCTTTTTCGATCAACTTAAGCTTCCAACTGCGATTCCATTTCTCGATCTGTTTCTCTCGGAGAATGGCCGCTTCGAACCAGACCAGCCGATGGGTTCTACAGCGCTTGGTGAACCCATCGGCGAGGCCATATTCTGTGTTCCCAGACGCGGCGAACGAGGTCGTTGGTCGCCCCTACATAAAGCGTTCCATTACGTTTGCTGGCCAAAAGATAAACGTAATAACTCATTTGTAGGGCCTTCTGGATTCCCGCTTCCGCGGGAATGACACTGAAGGGTTGTTGCGGGTTGTGTAAGTCCGTTACTTGCGCTTGGCAATCGGCACAAACTTGAGGTTCTCAGGGCCGGTGTAGTTGGCCGACGGACGAATGATCTTGCCGTCGATGCGCTGTTCAATGATGTGCGCGCTCCAGCCGGCGGTGCGGGCGATCACGAACAGGGGCGTAAACATGGCCGTGGGCACCCCCATCATGTGGTAGCTGACGGCGCTGAACCAGTCGAGGTTGGGGAACATTTTCTTGATGTCCCACATCACCGTTTCCAGCCGCTCGGCAATGTCGAACATCTTCATGTTGCCTTCTTCCTTCGACAGGTCGCGGGCCACTTCCTTGATCACCTTGTTGCGCGGATCGCTGACCGTGTACACCGGGTGGCCAAAGCCGATGACCACTTCCTTTTTCTCGACGCGGGCCTTGATGTCGGCCTCGGCCTCGTCAGGGCTGTCATAGCGCTTCTGGATCTCGAAGGCCACTTCGTTGGCGCCGCCGTGCTTGGGCCCGCGCAGCGCGCCGATGCCGCCGCAGATGGCCGAGTACATGTCGGAGCCGGTGCCGGCGACCACCCGCGAGGTGAAGGTGCTGGCGTTGAACTCATGCTCGGCGTACAGCACCAGCGAGGTGTGCATGGCCTTGACCCACGAATCGCGCGGCTTTTTCTGATGCAGCAGGTGCAGGAAATGCCCGCCGATGGAGTCGTCGTCGGTCTCCACGTCGATGTAATTGCCATTGAAGGCGAAGTGATACCAGTACAGCAGCATCGAGCCGAGGCTGGCCATCAGCTTGTCGGCGATGTCGCGCGCGCCGGGGTGGTTGTGGTCGTCCTTCTCGGGCAGCACACAGCCCAGCACCGACACGCCGGTGCGCATCACGTCCATGGGGTGCGCCGAGGGCGGCAATTGCTCCAGCGCGGCTTTCACCGCGGCGGGCAGGCCGCGCAGCGCCTTCAGCCTGGCCTTGTAGGCCTTCAGTTCAGCGGCGGTGGGCAGCTTGCCGTGCACCAGCAGGTGCGCGATTTCTTCGAACTCGCAGGTGGTGGCGACATCGAGAATGTCGTAGCCGCGATAGTGCAGGTCGTTGCCGGTTTTGCCGACGGTGCACAGCGCGGTATTGCCGGCCGCCGTGCCGCTCAGCGCGACCGACTTCTTCGGCTTGAAGCCGGGGGTGGGCGCTGCCTCGGTCGCCGCTGCTGCGGCAGGTGCCGCCTCGGCTTTTGCGGGCGACTTGGCTTTGGCGGCGGCCTTGGGGGGGGTCTTGCTCATGCGTCTCTCCTTGGGCAGGGCGGGCTGATCCCGCCATCGCGATTCGGCGGCCTCGGCCGCCCTGGGGTCACTTCTTTTTGCTGGCGAACAACGCGTCAAGCTTGTTTTCGAACGCGTGATAGCCGATGGCCTCGTACAGCTCGGCGCGCGTCTGCATCGTGTCGATGACATTCTTCTGATGCCCGTCGCGGCGCACCGCAGTGTAGACCGCCTCGGCGGCCTTGTTGGCGGCGCGGAAGGCGCTCAGCGGATACAGCTGGATGCTGACGCCCACCGAGGCCAGCTCTTCCCGCGTGAACAGCGGGGTGGCGCCAAATTCGGTGATGTTGGCCAGCACCGGCACCTTCAGCGCGTCGACGAATTTCTGGTAGGTGGGCAGGTCGTACGCGGCCTCGGCGAAGATCGCGTCGGCCCCGGCTTCGGCGCAGGCGATGGCACGCTCGATGGCGGCATCGACGCCGTCGACCTGAATCGCATCCGTCCGCGCGATCAGGAAAAAGTCGGGGTCGGTCCTGGCGTCGGCGGCGGCCTTGACCCGGTCCACCATTTCCGCCTGCGACACGATCTCCTTGCCGGGGCGATGACCGCAGCGCTTGGCGCCCACCTGGTCTTCGAGGTGACAGGCTGCGGCGCCCGCCTTGATCAGGCTCTTGATCGTGCGTTCGATATTGAACGCGCTGGCGCCGAAACCGGTGTCGATATCGACCAGCAGCGGCAGGTCGCAGACATCGGTGATGCGGCGGGTGTCGGTGAGCACGTCATCCAGGGTGTTGATGCCCAGGTCGGGCAGTCCCAGCGAGCCGGCCGCCACGCCGCCTCCGGAAAGATAGATGGCCTTGAAACCGGCACGTTTCGCCAGCAGGGCGTGGTTGGCGTTGATGGCGCCGATCACCTGCAAAGGCTTTTCAGTGGCAAGGGCAGCGCGAAACCGGGCGCCGGCGGAAGCAGTCATGGTGCGCTCCTGCAAGGAATAGGACGACGATGCTACCCAATTCCCATGCCACCCCGCGCGTTTGTCAACAAGCGATGCAGAATCAACGGGATGCAGGCGCAAGGGACGCACGCGGACCGATGCCAATGTTTCATCCGTTTCATAATGAAACATGAATGACCCGTTTGAACCCGCCGAGCCGCGCCCACGCCGACTGATGGTCGGCGCCGTCGCGCTCACCCGCCTGTCGGAACTGATGGGCGATGTCATCGCCGATTTCGATGGCCGGGCCAATATCGAACTGATCAAGCTCGGCTTTGAAGACGCCGTGCGCTATCTGCACCGCCGCGGCGGCCATCCGCCCTTCGACGTGCTGGTTTCGGCCGGCTCCAACGGCGCCTACCTGAAGGCGCGCGCCGCGCCGCCGGTGGTGCTGGTGCGCCCCAGCGGCTTCGATCTGATGCAGGCGCTGACCCGCGCGCGGCAGCGTTCGCCGCGCATCGGGGTGGTGACGCATGTGTCCGACATGCCGACCTTCGCGGACTTTCGCCGCGCCTTCGCGCTGCCCATTGCCCAGCGCGCGTTCGTCACCGCCGAAGATGCGCGCCAGTGCGTGTCCGAACTGGTGGGTCAGGGGGTCGAGGTCATTGTCGGCACCGGACTGGTCACCGAGTTGTCGGAGCAGGCCGGCATTGCCGGCATCCTGCTGTACTCGGCCGACTCGGTGCGCGCCGCCTTCGAGCAGGCCCTGGACCTCGCTACCCTGCTGCGCGCGCGCGGCGGCGATACCCGCCCTGCGGTGCCGCCGCGCGCCCGCCGCAGCAGCCCGCGCGGCCGGGAGACCGAGTTCTCGGGCAGCAGCCGCGCCGCTCAGGCGGTGCGCCAACAGGTGACGCGCTGCGCCGCCAGCGACGCCACGGTGCTGATTCTGGGTGAAACCGGCAGCGGCAAGGAGCGTGTCGCGCGCGCACTGCACGCCCAGAGCCCGCGTGCGACGGGCCCGTTTGTCGCCATCAATTGCGGGGCGCTCAGCGAGAGCCTGCTCGAAGCCGAACTGTTCGGGCACGAAGAGGGCGCCTTCACCGGCGCGCGGCGCGGTGGCCGCCCCGGCCTCATCGAGGCGGCACATCGCGGCAGCCTGCTGCTGGACGAGATTGGCGAGATGCCGGCGCCGCTGCAAACCCGGCTGCTGCGGGTGCTCGAAGAGCGCGAGGTGCTGCGGGTGGGCGGCATCCGGCCGCTGCCGGTGGACCTGCGCGTGATTGCCGCCACCCACCGCGATCTGGACGCCGATCTGCGCTCCGGCCATTTTCGCCACGACCTCTACTACCGGCTCAACGTGCTGCGCGTGCACCTGCCGCCCCTGCGGGCGCGGCCGGACGACCTGCCGCTGCTGATCCAGCAACTGCAACCCGACCTGCGCTTCACGGCCGACTCGTTGCGGCAGCTGCGCGGTTATCACTGGCCGGGCAATGTGCGCGAGCTGCGCAACCTGCTGGAGCGCTGCCGCACGCTGGCAGACCACGCGCCGATCACGCCCGCCGACCTGCAGGCCTGGCTGCCGGAGCTTGGCCAGGTGGCCGTGCCCAGCGCGCCGGCTCCGCTGGATCTGCGGGCGCTGCTGGCCGCCCATGGCGGTGACCGGCAGGCGCTGGCCCGCGCCCTGGGCATTTCACGCAGCACCCTGTGGCGACGGCTGCGGCAGAGCGGCGAAGCCGACAACTGACGTGACGGCTGCGGTTGATCCTCCTTGCGCGGGCGTCTGTCACCCGATTGGGTCTGTCGGGCCGGGCCAAGCGCCGTACCATCAGCGCCTTCCCCTCCATTCAACGAGCCCGAAACGCCATGCTTCGAAATCTGACCGCTGCCGCATTGCTGCCCCTGGCCCTGCTCGCCGGCTGCGCGAGCGCCCCCGGCTGGATGGCCCAGCCGGGCACCGGGCGCGCGCCGGTGACCGAGTTCGGCGCCCTGGTCAGCCTCACGCCGGTGGTGCTGACCCCCGCCGAACGCAAGGCGGCGCTGAGCGGCGCCGACGTCTGGGCCTCGGGCGGCCGGTCGTGGCTGATCGCCGCCGCACCGCAGGGCAACGCGCTGCACGTGTACGACGCGGGCAGTGGCGGGCTGCTGAAGGTGATCGCCCCCGAAGGCGAGCAGGCGTTTGACCAGCCGCATCGGGTGCACGTGATGGACGACCTGCTGCTGGTGGCCGAACGCGACAGCGGCCGCATCCACCTGTTGCAGCTTCCCGATTTCACGCCGCTGCTGCACTTTGGCGCGGGCGACGAGCCGCCACTGCGCAGCCCGCACTCCATGTGGGGCGTGCGCATGGCCGACTGGGGCTATCATCTCTTTGTCACCGACAACTACGCCATCGAGGGCAGCAGCCAGACCCAAACCGCGCTGCGTCACCGGGTGAAGCAGTTCGCGCTGTCCAAAGGCGCGCTGGGCTGGACGGCCCGCGCCATCCGCAGCTTCGGCGCGGCCCGCGGCGACGGTCAGCTCTATGCCGTCGACCCCATCGTGGGCGACGCCGCCGATCGCCTGCTGGCGATTGCCGACACCGACCCTCGCGACGCCCGCCGCGTCCGCGTCTACGGGGTCGACGGCCGCTATGCCGGGCGCAGCTTTGGCGGCGGCGTGTTCCGCTCCAACATCTCCGGCCTGGCGCTGATGACCTGTGGCGATGACGGTCGCGATGGCCTGTGGCTGGCCACCGATGGCGGCCCCAACGGCCATTACCTGCACAGCTTCGACCGCGAAACCCTGGATTACCGGGCCACCTTCGCGATGCCCCCGCTGGCGGCGCAGGGCAGCCTCAGCGTTGCCGGCAATCGGCTCTACGCGGTGCTCGAAAACGGCCAGGTCGCCGGCTTCGAACTGGCCCCGCTGCGCGCGCTGCGGCCGGGCTGCTGAGGCCCGGCAGCATCCTCCCATCGACACGCCGGCACGCCGGCGCCCTGGCCGCCGTCAACCCTCGGGCAGTCGGCGCCGCGCCAGCAGCCGGTAGAGGCCGGGCAGCACCAGCAGGGTCAGCAGGGTCGAGCTGAGAATGCCACCCACCACCACCGTCGCCAGCGGCCGCTGCACCTCGCTGCCGATGCCGGTGTTGAACGCCATCGGCACGAAGCCGAGTGCAGCGACCAGCGCGGTCATCAGCACCGGGCGCAGGCGGGTGAGCGCACCTTCGGTGATCGCCGGGTCCAGGCCGCGGCCCTGTTGCCGCAAGGTGTTGATGAAACTCACCATCACCAGTCCGTTGAGCACGGCGATGCCGGACAGGGCGATGAAGCCGACGCCCGCCGAGATCGAGAAGGGAATATCGCGCAGCCCTAGTGCGAGCACGCCGCCGGTCAGTGCCAGTGGCACGCCGCTGAAGATCACCAGCGAATCGCGCAGCGTGCCCATGGCCATCCACAACAGGCCCAGGATCAGCGCCAGTGTCACCGGCACCACGATGGCCAGCCGCCTGGAGGCGGACTGCAGTTGCTCGAAGGTGCCGCCGTAGTCCAGCCAGTAGCCGGGCGGCACCTCGACCTGACTGCGCATCGTCTGCTGCACCTCGGCGATGAACGAACCCAGGTCGCGGCCACGCACGTTGGCGGTCACCACCACGCGGCGCTTGCCCTGCTCGCGATTGATGGCATTGGGGCCCAGACCCAGTTGCACCTGCGCCAGTTCGCCCAAAGGCACGTAGCCACTGCCGGGGAGCATCACCGGCAGGCGCATCATGGCCTCGGTGTCGGTACGCAGAGCTTCGGGCAGGCGCACCACGATGTCGCTGCGGCGGTCGCCCTCGTACAGCAGTCCGGCCGTTTCGCCGCCGTAGGCCGCCGCGACCAGATGTTGCAGATCGGCAACATTCAGACCGTAGCGCGCCAGCACTTCGCGCCTGGGCATGACGGTAAGAATGGGCAGGCCGGTGGTCTGTTCGATCTTCACGTCGGCCGCGCCGGCAACGCCGCGCAACGCGCGCTCCATCTGTTCGGCGACCTCGTTGAGTGTCTGCAGATCGTCGCCGAACACCTTGACCGCAACATCCGCGCGCACGCCGGAAATCAGTTCGTTGAAGCGCATCTGGATCGGCTGGGTGAACTCGTAGTTGTTGCCCGGCACCGACATCGCCAGGCGCTCCAGATCCTTCACGACCTCGTTCTTGGGCTTGTTCGGGTCTGGCCAGTCCTTGCGATCCCTGAGCATCACGAACGTGTCGGCGACGCTGGGCGGCATGGCGTCGTTGGCAATTTCGGCGGTGCCGAGTTTGCCGAAGACGCGTTCGACTTCCGGCAATTTGCGGAGTGTGGATTCCAGTTGGCTCTGCATCTGCACCGCCTGCGTCAGGCTGGTGCCGGGGATGCGCAGTGCGTGCAGCGCGACATCGCCCTCGTCCAGACTGGGTATGAACTCCGAGCCCAGGCGTGTGGCCAGGAAGCCGCAGAACAGCACCAGGGCGAGCGCGGCCATGACGACGGGCACGCGCAGTTTGAGCGCCATCGCCAGCAGGGGTGCGTAGGCACGCGATGCGGCACGCATCAGCGCGTTTTCATGCGTTGCCACCGGCCCCTTGAACAGCAGGGCCACGCTGGCGGGCACGAAGCTCAGCGCCAGCAGCAGGGCGCTGCTCAGCGCCATGACGACGGTGATCGCCATGGGGTGAAACATTTTCCCTTCCACGCCGGTCAGGGCGAAGATGGGAATGTAGACCGCCGTGATGATGCCGACGCCGAATATGGCCGGCCGGATCACTTCGTTGGTCGCCTCGAACACGAGGTTCAGTCGCTCGTCCTCGGGCAAGGTCCTGCCGCCCGCAGTGGCCAGGCCCAGCCGCCGCAGACAGTTCTCGACGATGATCACCGCGCCATCGACGATCAGGCCGAAGTCCAGCGCGCCCAGGCTCATCAGGTTGGCGGAGGTTCCGGACTGCACCATGCCGGTGAAGGTCATCAGCATCGCCAGCGGGATGACCGCGGCGGTCAGCAGCGCGGCGCGGATATTGCCGAGCAGCAGGAACAGGATGACGATGACCAGAATCGCGCCTTCCACCAGGTTCCTGGTCACCGTCTCCAGCGTCTTGTTGACCAGCGTGGTGCGGTCGTAGACCACGTTGGCGGTGATGCCCGGCGGCAGGCTGCTCTGCGCGTCCTGCAGTTTGGCCGCCACCGCTCTGGAGACCTCGCGGCTGTTTTCACCGACCAGCATGAACACCGTGCCCAGCACCACTTCGCGGCCGTTCTGCGTGGCCGCGCCGTTGCGCAGCCCGGCGCCGATCTTCAGCTCAGCGACATCGCTGATGCGCACCGGCGCGCCTTCGCGTTCGGCCACCACGATGCGCCCCAGATCCGCAAGGCCCGTCGCCTGCCCCGGCACGCGTATCAGTTGCTGCTGACCGCGCTTTTCGATGAATCCCGCGCCCCGGTTGGCGTTGTTCTCGTTCAGCGCCGTCACCAGATCCTCGAAACTCACGCCGTAGGCCAGCAGCCGGCCGGGATCGGGCAGGATCTGGAATTGCCTGGCGTTGCCACCGATGCTGTTGACCTCGATCACGCCCGGCACCTGCAACAGGATCGGGCGCAGGATCCAGTCCTGCGCCTGGCGCAGATCGGTCGGCGTGATGGGCGAGCCGTCCGGGTTGCGTGCGCCGGGTTCGGCGTCCACCGTCCACATGAAGATTTCACCCAGCCCCGTCGCGATCGGGCCCAGTTGCGGGTCCAGGCCGACGGGCAGGCGCGACTGCAGGGATTGCAGGCGTTCGGAAATCAGTTGCCGTGCGAAGTAGATGTCGGTGCCTTCCTTGAACACCACGGTGACCTGCGACAGGCCGTAACGGGACAGCGAGCGCGTGTAGTCCAGGCGCGGCAGGCCGGCCATGGCCGTCTCGATGGCATAGGTCACGCGCTGCTCGGTTTCCAGCGGGGTGTAGCCAGGGGCCTCGGTATTGATCTGCACCTGCACGTTGGTGATGTCGGGCACGGCGTCGATGGGCAGATGCTGGAAGCTCCACACGCCCAGCCCTGCCAGCGCGATCACCAGCACCAGCATCAGGCCGCGCCGGTGAATCGCGAATCGGAGCAGCGTTTCAATGATCATGGCTGGCCCCCGATTTTTCGATGTCGGCCTTGATCAGATAGCTGTTCTCGGCCACATAGGGCGCGCCGGGCTTGAGCCCGCCCAGCACCTCGACGTACTCGCCGTCGCTGCGGCCCAGTTCGAGCATGCGCACCTCATAGGTGTCCTCGACGCGGGTGAACACGACCGTGAAATCGCGGAAGGCTTGCAGCCCGGTGGTCCTGACCGCCAGCGGCACATCGGCGCCGCCCACCCGCACTTCGGCATTCACGTACAGCCCCGGTGTCCAGCCGCCTGCAGCCGAATCGAACGCCGCCCAGACCTTGAGCGCCTGATCGGCGCTGCTGCCGGAGGGCGCGATGCGCGCTATCTTTCCCGTCACGCTGCCAGCGCCATCGACCTGGCTGATGCGTACCGACTGGCCCAGGTCTATGCGCGCAAGGTCGCGCGGAAACACCGACAGTTCCGCCCACACCTGCGACAGATCGCTGATGGTGAACAGCGCCGCATCACCCGCCTGCTCACCGGGATGGGTCATGCGCGCCGTGATCGTGCCGCTGATCGGCGCGGTCACCGAATACACCTGCAGCGAGTCGTTGGACTCCACGCGCGCCAGGGTTTCGCCCGCCTTCACGCTGTCGCCCACGGTCTTGGGCACGCTTTTGACCATGCCCGCATAGCGCGCACCCACATCGCGCACCGCGTCCGGATTGGTCACGATGCGCCCGTACAGCGGCAGCACGTCGTGAATCGTTCTGGGACCTGCGATGTCCATCACGATGCCCGCAGCCTCGGCGCTGTCGGCGGCAATGGTCACGCGGCCTTCGTGGCTCTCGTAGGTCCAGCGATATTCTTCTCCCTGATACTCGGCCAGCACGGTCACATCGAAGGAATGCGGCTCGGTGACGACGCCATCGCCGCGCAGAAAATCTTCGTGCGGCGCAAACCGGAATTGATCGGTCTGGCCATCCAGACGCGCCAGTTCCACCCTCAGATCCACCGCATCGGGCGGCAGCGCCCTGCCGGCTTTGCTGACCCACGCGCGGTACTCCGGCGGCACGCCGGATTCGAAGATCGCCAGTTCGACCACGAAATCGCCATCCCGCAGCAGGCGGCCGTTGTGCGGGCCTTTGTCGGCGGATTCTGCGGCGCCGTGCGCCGCCTCAGGTCCTTGTCCGTGCCCGTGTGTTGCCTCGGGTGCGGGTTCGCCGCAGGCGGACAGTGTCAAGGTCAGTACCAGCAGGGCCGCCATTGGCCAGAGATTCAGTGCGTTCTTCATGGTGCATTCGATTCCGTAGGGGATACGCCCGGGGCGGGGGCGCCGGTGAGGCGCTGGATTTCAATCAGGTGGCCGTGATACTCGGTGGCGGCTTCGATCAGGCGGGCCTTCTGCACCGCCCATTCGGCCTGCGCATCGCGCAGTTCCAGCAGCGAGTAACGGCCGCGCCGATAGGCGTACTGGGTCTGCTTGAGCGCCTCTTCCATGGCCGGCACCACGCGGTCGCGCTGGGCTTCGTATTCGATGCGCGCGTGGCTGAGCTCCTGGTAGAGGGCGAACAGGTGCGCCTGCGCCTTGAGCCAGGCCTGCTCGCGGGCCGGTCCCACCTCGGCCAGGCGGGCCTCGTTTTCGGCAATGGCGCCGGCCGCGCGTTCGCGGCTGAACAGGGGCAGCGCAGCCGAGAACACCAGACCGACATCATCGGTGGCCTCGACCCGGCGCAGCCCGGCGCCCACACGCACGCTGGTGCTGCGCCGCGCCTGCGCCAGACGCAGTTCCGAGGCGCGCAGGCGGGCCTGGTTGGCAAACAGCAGCACATCCGGGGTGGTCTGCATCTGCGCCAGCAGCGCATCGAAGGCCGCGACCTCGGGCAGTTGCAGCAGGTCGCCCACCAAGGCGCCGAAGTCGGGCGCCATCACGCCGGTGGCCGCGGCCAGGTGGCGGCGGGCCGACAGCAGTTCGTGTTCGGCGTGCTCCTCTTCAAGCTCGGCCCGCGCCAGCGAAACCTGTGCGCGCGACCGTTCGGCCAGCGGCGCACGCGCCGCGTCCACGCGTCGATTCACCTCGGCCAAGGTGCTGCGCGCCAGCCGGGTGGCCTGATGCGCGATCCCGAGCTGGGCCTGGTCGGACAGCACGTGGATGAAACGGCGGGCCACTTCGGCGCGCAGGTCCAGTCGGGCAATCTCGGCCTCGGTGACCAGGCCTTCGCGTTCGGCCCGGCGGGCGTCGAGGCGGCGGTCGCGCAGGCCGCCACGCTCGATCAACTGGCTGAATCCGATCGTGGTCTGGGCCTTGTCCAGACCCGACAGCGCGCCGCTGCCCAGGGCGTCTTCCAGCTCGAGGTTCAGCTCGGGCGCCGGCCGCAGCCGGGCCTGCCGCGTTCGGGCCTCGGCGGCCGCGAGCTGCGCGCGGTAAGACTGGAACAGGGGATGCCGCGACTCCGCGCGTCGCAACGCCTCGGCGAGTGACAGCTCGGTGTCTTGCGGCGGCGCGATGACATTGCTGGCGCCGGCAACAGGGGTGCACAGCGCGGCGATCAGCATCGCCCACAGCCGCGCACGGGGTATCGAATTTGCAAACATGCAGCCTCCCGAACAGGGGAAGAATCAGGCGTCCGCGTGGCGCGGACGACGAGGTTCAGGCGGCGTGCAGGGGCGGCCCGCGCAGCGGCGGACGCAAATAGGGTGCATGGGTTGCGGCGCTGCGCTGCGGGTCACGCCGGATTGGGGGCGTGCGGTTCAGGCCCCGCCAGGTCCAGATAAAAACCGCCAGCAGCACCAGCAGCAGATCCAGGCCTGCGCCCGTCTTGCCGGACTTGCTCATGGCATCGGCCATCACCGGCACATCGACATCGTGGTGCTGGTCGCTGACGTGGTGGTCAATATGGTGGCCACCATCGTTGAAATGCAGGCTGGCCGGCGGTTCGCTGCCATCCAGGCTCAGATGCAGGTGCGCGCCGGTCAGCCGGGTCGACAGCAACGCGACGCAGACCAGAACCAGCATCCACGTCTGCCACGCCGAGTGTTTCTGGGGGGCTGAAGCACGCATGAACCCGAGTATAGCGGCTGGCCTGCTGGACGATCGCGCCGGCCCCGCCCGCCGGATGTCGGGCGGACTAGCCGCGCGCGGCTTCAAGCGCCGCCACCCGCGTCTCGAGCGCGGCGATCCGCGCCTCCAGTCCCTCGGTTGCGGCGCTGCGCCCCGCCGGGGCGGGCAGCGCCTCGGCCACCGGCTCACCGCAGAGGTGATGCGCCCAGCGGGTCGCCGCCTGGCCTGACTGGCGTGGCAGCTGGCTGACCAGGGGCGTGCCGCGGTCGGCAAGATCCTGCAGCGCGGCCTCAACCCCGGCGACGTCTGCCGGACCGCCGATGTAGGCCGCGTTGGCCTTCAACTCGGCGACGGTCAGCGCGCCGCGCAGCATCAAGGTGACCAGCACCGCCTGGGTGTCACGCTTGAGCAGCAGTTGATGCTGAAACTGCTGTCGCCATTTTTCGGAGCGACCAAAGCGGTCATCACGCACCACCCAGCCCATCGCTTCCAGGTCGCGCAGGGCCTGGCCGACATCGCCCTCGCTGAGCTGCAGGTGCGGATGCCGCTGGCTTTTCTGGTTGCAGGCGGCGCGCAGGCCGTTGACGGTCATCGGGTAATAGTCCGGCGTGCTGATCGATTTTTCGACCAGCGAGGCGATGACCCGCGCGACGTTGGCGCTGAGCTCGGGGATGCTCATTCGGCCAGCATCCGGTCGCGCTTGTCGGCCACCGCCGCCAGCAGGTCGGCATAGGCGGTTTCGAACAGGGCGATGCCGTCGACACACAGCTGGTCGGTGATCTCGTCCAGCGTCACGCCCGCCTCGGCAATCGCGGCCAGTTGCGCCTTGGCCGCGTCGAGATCGACATCGAGACTGCGCGACACGGTGCCGCGCTCGCGGAACGCGTCGAGGGTCGCCGGTGGCACGGTGTTGACCGTGTGCGGGCCAATCAGCGCATCGAGGTACATCGTTGGCGAGTACTCCGGGTTCTTGGTGCCGGTGCTGGCCCACAGCATGCGCTGCGGGCGCACGCCCTGGTCCAGCAGGGCGCGCGCGGCGGGCGTGTCCAGCAGGGCCAGAAAGTCAGCGTAGGCGGCGCGTGCATTGGCGATGGCGGTGGTGCCCTGCAGCGGCTTCGGCAGCTTGGGATCGGCTGCGGCATCGATGCGGCTGACAAAAAAGCTGGCCACGCTGGCCACCGCCTGCGGGTCGCCGCCGGCGGCGGTCCATTGGGTCATGCCGTCGACCCAGGCTTCGGCGATGGCGCGGTAGGCGGCCCGGCCGAACAGCAGGGTCACGTTCACCGAGATGCCGGCGGCAAGCAGCTGCGGCAGCGCTTCGACCCCGGCGGCGGTGCCCGGCACCTTGATCATCAGGTTGGGGCGGGCCACCGCCGCCGCGAGCCGCCGGGCCGCGGCAACGCTGCCGCGGGCGTCGTGCGCCAGGGTGGGCGACACTTCCAGGCTGACCCATCCATCGAGCCTCTGGCTTGCGTCGAACAGGCCAGCAAAGGCATCGGCCGCCTGCTGGATGTCGGCGATGGCCAGATGTTCGTAGAGGCGTTCCGGGTCGCGCTCGCCGGCCGCGATCTGCGCCTGAAGTGCCGGGTCGTAGAGGGCGGTGCCGGCGATGGCCTGCTTGAAGATCGCGGGGTTGGAGGTCAGCCCGCGAATCGCGGACTCGTTGATCAGCCGCGCCAGACCGCCCTGGTCCAGCAGGTCGCGGCGTATGAAGTCGAACCACAGCGACTGGCCGTGGGCAAATACGTCATCAAGTCGGCTCACCGGAAACACCACATCGGATTCGAATGGGTGCCCAGCATAAACCGCCGGCCGGAAACGCTCGCAAGACCTTGGCCGAGGCGCGCCGCTTGCGGCCGGCAGCCCGGCCCGCGCCCCGGTGCTGCGCGTCAAACCCCCAGCGTTTCGAGGATGGCTTCGGCGGCATCGCGGCCTTCGAACACGGCGGTGACCACGAGATCGGAGCCGCGCACCATGTCGCCACCGGCGAAGATTTTCGGGTTGGCGGTCTGGAACTTGTGCGGGCGTTTGGCATGCGTGTGCACCCGCACGCGGCCGTCTTCGTGCAGCGACACGCCGTGCGGTTCGAGCCACTCCGCCGGGCTGGGACGGAAGCCGAAGGCGATGGCCACGCGGTCGGCGGGGATGATCTGTTCGGAGCCTTCCACCACTTCGGGGCGGCGACGGCCGCGCGCGTCGGGCGCGCCCAGGCGGGTCTCGACGACCTTGACGCCTTCAACCTTGCCGTTGCCGACGATGGCCACCGGCTGGCGGTTGAAGAGGAACTTCACGCCCTCTTCCTTGGCATTGGCCACTTCGCGCTTGGAGCCGGGCATGTTGGCTTCGTCGCGGCGGTAGACGCAGGTGACGCTGGCCGCCTGCTGGCGAATGGCGGTGCGGTTGCAGTCCATGGCCGTGTCCCCGCCGCCCAGCACCACGACGCGCTGCCCGGCCATGTCGATGAAGTCGGCCGCATCTTTTTCGATGCCCATGACCCGGTTGATGTTGGAGATCAGATACGGCAGGGCCGAGACCACGCCGGGCAGGTCTTCACCCGGGAAGTCGCCGGTCATGGCGGTGTAGGTGCCCATGCCCAGAAACACGGCGTCGTACTCGGCCAGCAGCTGGTCCAGCGTGACGTCGGAGCCGACGTGGGTGTTCAGGCGGAACTCGATACCCATGTATTCCTGGATGCCGCGGCGGGTCTTGACCACCTCTTTTTCGAGCTTGAAGGGCGGAATGCCGAAGGTCAGCAGGCCGCCGATCTCGGCTTGGCGGTCATAGACCACGGCCTGCACGCCATTGCGCGCCAGAACGTCGGCACAGCCGAGACCCGCGGGGCCGGCGCCAATGATCGCGACCTTTTTGCCGGTGGGCTCCACCCCCGACATGTCCGGCCGCCAGCCTTGCTTGAAGGCTTCGTCAGAGATGTATTTTTCGATGGAGCCGATGGTGACCGCGCCGAAGCCGTCGTTGAGCGTGCAGGCGCCTTCGCACAGGCGGTCCTGCGGGCAGACCCGGCCGCAGATTTCAGGCAGGGAGTTGGTCTTGTGGCTGAGCTCGGCGGCGGCGAACAGGTTGCCTTCCTCCACCATTTTCAGCCAGTTGGGAATGTAGTTGTGCACCGGGCACTTCCACTCGCAGTAGGGGTTGCCGCAGTCCAGGCAACGCCCCGCCTGGGAGGCCGCCTGCTCGGCGGGAAACTCCCTGTAGATCTCGCGCCAGTCGTGCATGCGCACTTCGACCGGCGCCTTCTTGGGGTCCTGACGGGAGACTTCGAGAAACTGGAGGTGATTCTTTGCCATGCAAAATTCCTTGGTGACGCTTAAGCCGCAGCCTTGACCGCGTGGATCAACGAGTTGATTTCGGCCGCCTTGGGCTTGACCAGCCAGAAGCGGCCAACGTAATCACGGAAGTCATCGATGATGTGCTGGCCCCACTCGCTGCCGGTGGCGGCGACGTAGTCCTTGATGAGGCTGCGCAGGTAATACTGATGCGCTTCCATGGACTCTGACACCACGCGGTGGATATCGATCAGTTCATGGTTGTAACGGTCCACGAAGCCGCGGCTTTCATCGAGGATGTAGGCAAAACCACCGGTCATGCCGGCACCGAAGTTGACGCCCACTTCACCGAGCACGGCCACCACGCCGCCGGTCATGTACTCGCAGCCATGGTCGCCCAGGCCTTCCACCACCGCCGTGCAGCCCGAGTTGCGCACGCCGAATCGCTCGCCCGCCGTCCCCGCCGCATAAAGCGTGCCGCCGGTGGCGCCGTACAGGCAGGTGTTGCCGATGATCGCCGCCTGCCGCGCCACGAAGCGCGAGCCGCGCGGCGGCTTGATGACGATACGGCCGCCTGCCATGCCCTTGCCCACGTAGTCATTGGCTTCGCCTTCCAGCTCCAGGTTGAGGCCGCCGGCGTTCCACACGCCGAAGCTCTGGCCGGCGGTGCCGGTCAGTTTCAGGGTGATGGGCGCGTCGATCATGCCCAGGTTGCCGTGGCGCTTGGCAATTTCCCCTGACAGCCGCGCGCCGATGGAGCGGTCGCGATTGGTGACTTCATAGGTGAACTCACCGCCGGCCTTGGCCTCGATGGCAGGCAGACAGTCCTTGACCATCTGCTCGGCCAGTTCGCCCTTGTCGAACGGCGGGTTGGGCGAAGTGCAGAAATGCTTGGACGGCAGGATCATGCCCGCACCATCGAGGATGGGCCGCAGGTCCAGCGAGCGCTGCTTGTCGGTCTCGCCTTCCAGCAGTTCCAACAGGTCGGTGCGACCGATGAGTTCGGCCAGCGACGTCACGCCCAGCCTGGACAGCCACATGCGGGTTTCTTCGGCGACGAACCTGAAGTAGTTCATCACCATTTCGGGCAGGCCGATGAAGTGCTTCAGGCGCAGCACCTTGTTCTGAGTGGCGACGCCGGTGGCGCAGTTGTTGAGGTGGCAGATGCGCAGGTATTTGCACCCCAGCGCGACCATGGGCGCGGTGCCGAAGCCGAAGCTCTCGGCGCCCAGAATGGCGGCCTTGACCACGTCCAGACCGGTCTTCAGGCCGCCGTCGGTCTGCACCCGCACCTTTTCGCGCAGTCCGTTCATGCGCAGCGTCTGGTGGGTTTCGGACAGGCCCAGCTCCCAAGGCGTGCCGGCGTACTTGACCGAGGTGAGCGGGCTGGCGCCGGTGCCGCCGTCGTAGCCGGAGATGGTGATCAGGTCAGCGTAGGCCTTGGCCACACCGGCGGCGATGGTGCCGACGCCGGGGCCCGACACCAGCTTCACCGACACCAGCGCGCTCGGGTTGACCTGCTTGAGGTCGTAGATCAGCTGCGCCAGGTCTTCGATGGAGTAGATGTCGTGGTGCGGCGGCGGCGAGATCAGCGCCACGCCGGGTTTGGCGTAGCGCAGCTTGGCGATTTGGTCGTTGACCTTGTCGCCAGGCAACTGGCCACCTTCGCCGGGCTTCGCCCCTTGTGCCACTTTGATCTGCAACACCTCAGCGCTGGACAGATAGGCCGGGGTGACACCAAAGCGGCCCGAGGCCACCTGCTTGATCTTGGAGTTCTTCTCGGTGCCGTAGCGGGCCGGGTCTTCGCCGCCCTCACCGGAGTTCGAGCGCCCGCCGAGGCGGTTCATGGCGGTGGCCAGCGCCTCGTGCGCCTCGGGCGACAGCGCGCCCAGGCTCATGCCGGCCGAGTCGAAGCGCTTGAGGATGGCGTCGATGGGCTCGATGTCATCGATGGCCAGCGGCGTGTCCAGCTCCTTGAGCTTGAACAGATCGCGCACCGCCGTGACCGGGCGGTGATTGACCAGCGCCGCGTACTTTTCATAATCGGCGTACTCACCGCTCTGCACGGCCTCGTGCAGCGTGCGGATCACATCCGGGTTGTACGCGTGGTACTCGCCGTTGAAGACAAACTTCATCAGGCCGCCCTGATCCGGCGTCTTGCGCGGATTCCAAGCCGCCTTGGCCAGATGGGCCTGATCGTCTTCGAGGTCGCTGAACCGTGCGCCCTGAATGCGGTTGACGGTGCCTTCAAAGCACAGCGCCACCACCTCGTCGTGCAGGCCCACGGTTTCGAACAACTGCGCGCCGCGATAGCTGGCGATGGTCGAAATGCCCATCTTCGAGATGATCTTGTACAGACCCTTGTTGATGCCCTTGCGGTACGCCTGGGTGAGCGCTGCATCGTCCTTGGGGGTGGCGAGCTCGCCCTTCTGGCGCATGTCGTACAGCGAGGCATAGGCCAGGTAGGGGTAAACCACGCTGGCGCCGTAGCCGATGAGGCAGGCGAACTGGTGCGGGTCGCGCGCGGTTGCGGTTTCAATGGCCAGATTGCAGTCGCAGCGCAGGCCCTCGGCAATCAGCCGGCTGTGCAGGGCGCCAGTGGCGAGCAGGGCATGAATGGGCAGTTTGCCCTTTTCAACCCTGCGGTCCGACAACACCAGAATGACCACGCCGCGCTCGCGCACGGCCGCAACCGCCACATCACAGGCCTGCCGAATGGCGGCTTCCAGCCCCACGGCCGGGTCGTATTGCAGGTCGATCACTTCGTGGCGATAGACCGGGTCGGCCAGCAGGCTGCGGAACTTGGCCTCCGACAGCAGCGGGGAATCCACCATGAGCCGCGCAGCACGCTCGGGGGTTTCTTCGAACATCGACAACTCTGCCCCCAGCGAACATTCCAGGCTCATCACGATCTGCTCGCGCAGCGGGTCGATGGGCGGATTGGTGACCTGGGCGAACTGCTGACGGAAGTAGTCGTAGGGCGAGCGAATCTGGCTGGACAGCACGGCGAACGGGGTGTCGTCGCCCATGCTGCCGATGCTTTCCTGGCCGCTTTCGGCCAACACCCGCAGCACGTCGACGCGCTCTTCATTGGTGAGCGCGAACATCTTCTGGTAGACCGCGATGTCGGCGGGCTGCAGGCGGTCGAGCGAGTTCGGATCGTCGTTGAGGCTGGCTTCCAGACGGCGCAGGTTCTTCTTCAACCACTGCTTGTAGGGGAAGCGCGCGGCCAGCAGACGGTCGATGTCTTCGGGGCGCAGCAGGGTGCCCGAATCGGTGTCGATGGCCAGCATCTGGCCGGGCCGCAGGCGGCCCTTTTCGACCACTTCTTCGGGTGCGTAGTCCGACACGCCCATTTCGGACGCGAGCACGATGGTGCGATCACGGGTGATCACATAACGCGCGGGGCGCAGGCCGTTGCGGTCGGTGGTGCAGGCGGCGTAACGGCCGTCGGTGAGCACCACGCCGGCGGGGCCGTCCCAGGGTTCCATCTGCAGCGAGTTGTACTCGAAGAACGCGCGCACGTCGGGGTCGAGGTTTTCGACGTTCTGCCAGGCGGGCGGAATCAGCGCGCGCATGGCGGCGAACAGGTCCATGCCGCCGGCGAGCAGCACTTCCAGCATGTTGTCGAGGCTTTGCGAGTCTGAGCCGCGCGGCGTCACCAGCGGCGAGATCGCGGCGATGTCGGGCAGGTCTTCGCACTCGAACTTGTTGGCGCGCGCCTGCGCCCACTGGCGGTTGCCGGCAATGGTGTTGATTTCACCGTTGTGCGCCAGAAAGCGGAACGGGTGACACAGACGCCACTTGGGCAGCGTGTTGGTGGAAAAGCGCTGGTGGAACACGCAGATGGCGGTTTCCAGGTCCGGCGCCTTCAGGTCCTGAAAGAACACCGGCAGGTATTCGGGCATGACCAGGCCCTTGTAGACCAGCACGCGGCACGACAGCGAGGCCACGTAGAACTCGGTGTCGCCGTCGGCTTCGAGGCGCTTCTCGGCCGCGCGGCGCGCCTTGAACAGTTTCAGCTCGAACACCAGCTTGTGCATGTTGCTGGGCGCCAGCACGAAGACTTGCTCGAAAACCGGCGCTTGACGGCGGGCTTCGTCGCCCAACGCGCTGTCATCGGTGGGCAACGCGCGCCAACCCGCCAAGGTCAGGCCATGCGCGCGGCAGGCTTCGGCCATCACTTCACGCGCATGCTCGGCACGGGCGGCGTCTTGCGAGAGGAACACGTTGCCTGCGGCAAAGCGCTGTGAGCCCAGCACGATGTTGGACTCCTGCGCGACCCGGCGCAGAAAGCGCTCGGGGGTTTTCATCAGCAATCCGCAGCCGTCGCCAGTCTTGCCGTCGGCGGCGATGGCGCCGCGGTGGGTCATGCGCTCCAGCGCGGTGATCGCACGCTGCACCAGGGCATGGCTGGATTGCCCATCCATTTGCGCAATCAGGCCGAAGCCGCAGCTGTCGCGCTCGAATTCGGGGCGGTACAAGCCGGTTGGGTTCACCATTTACCATCACCTCATCAGTTATCGACACGACACCACGATCCTTGCAAAGCCCGACCCGAACCGGGTCATCAGCGGCTTTCCTGGAACGCACACAACAGCCATATCAATAATAAAAACAATGTGTTGTTGTTGGTTGAGCCGAGCATCAACGGCGCGGCACAGCCCAACGAACGCTTCTTTCCAACGACTTCAGCCTGCACATTCGACCCTCGTTACGGGTTCGTTTGAAGGCGGCGAGATTCCCCGGCCGACCGACTCTGGAGCGGTCGCCGCTTGGTGCGCTTTGGGAGAAGCAGCGAGGCGGGCGGGGATGTGTCGCTGCACTGCAACAATCCCATTATAAAAGCGCGCAATACGGCGTCAAACAGACGGGCGTGACGATACCCTACGCCTCAGGGTCATCGCAGCCGGCGCAGGTCGAACAGACGCTCGTGTTCGTCCAGCGCGTAGCGATCGGTCATGCCGGCGATGTAGTCGGCGACGCAGCGCGCGCGGCCCGTCAGCCCGTCTGCGGCCTCAACCTGCTCCACCTTGGCGAAATCGCTGGCGGGCAGCAGACGGGGGTCGTCCATGAAGGCCCCGAACAGCTCGCGAATGACGCGCTGCGCCTTGCTCATGACCCGGTGCACCTGCGGATGGCGGTAAAGATGCGCGAACAGGAACTGCCGCATGGCCTGGGTTTGCGCGCGGATCTCGGGTGAAAAGGCGATCAGCGGCTCGGCATGATGGCGAACTTCATCGAGGCTGGCCGGTGACGCGGCGTCGAGTCGTGCGCGGCTGTGGGCGTTCAGATCGACCACCAGGGTGTTGATGATGCGGCGAATGGTCTCGTGGCGTTCCTGACGCGGCGTGAGCTGCGCATAGCGCGCCCTGACTTCGTCGTGATGCCGGGCAAACAGGGGCACCGAGCGCAGCTGCGGCAGGGTCAGCAGCCCGGCGCGCACGCCGTCGTCCATGTCGTGGTTGTGGTAGGCAATTTCGTCGGCCAGGTTGGCCAGTTGTGCTTCCAGCGAGGGTTGGTGCCGCTTGAGAAAACGCTCGCCGATGTCACCCAGCGTTCTGGCGCGCGCCGCCGAGCAGTGCTTGAGAATGCCTTCGCGGGTTTCAAAGGTGAGGTTGAGGCCGACAAAGGCGGCGTATTTGTCTTCCAGTACATCGACCACCCGCAGACTCTGCGCGTTGTGCTCGAAGCCGCCGTGGGGCTGCATACAGCCGTTCAGTGCGTCCTGTCCGGCGTGCCCGAACGGGGTGTGGCCCAGATCATGGGCCAGCGAAATGGCCTCGCAAAGATCTTCGTTCAGCCCCAGGGCGCGGGCGAGGGTGCGGGCGATCTGCGCCACTTCCAGCGAGTGCGTCAGCCGCGTGCGGTACAGATCGCCCTCGTGATTGACGAAGACCTGGGTCTTGTATTCCAGTCGGCGGAAGGCCGATGAATGAATGATGCGGTCGCGGTCGCGCTGGTACTCGGTGCGCGGAAACGCCGCCGGCTCCTCGTGGCGCCGACCGCGGCCGTTGTCCGGCCGGGCGGCATAGGCGGCGAGCTGCATCATGCGACGGCGGCGGCCAGGGTGGCGTCCAGCGCGGCGGCGTCGAAATCAGCGGTCAGCACTGCGGCGCCCAGGCCGCGCAGCAACACCAGGCGCAGCTGGCCCTTGGCGACCTTCTTGTCGTGGCCCATGAGGTCCTTGAAGCCCTCAACCGTCATGCCCGCGGGTGGCTTTACGGGCAGACCGGCGCGGGCGATGAGGTCGCGGGCACGGGTGGCGATGTCGGGCGTGATCCAGCCCAGCCGGGCAGAGCAGTCGGCCGCCATGACCATGCCGGTGGCCACCGCCTCGCCGTGCAGCCATTCGGTGTAGCCGGTGTAGGTTTCGATGGCGTGGCCAAAGGTGTGGCCCAGATTGAGCAGGGCGCGAACGCCGCCGCCCACCGCTTCGCGCTCGTCCTCGGCGACGATGCGCGCCTTCATCTGGCAACAGTGGGCGATGGTCTGCGCGGTGATGGCGGGGTCCAATGCCAGCAGGGCATCGAGATGCGTCTCCAGCCAGTCGAAAAACTCGGCATCGCCCAGCAGGCCGTACTTGATGACTTCGGCCACGCCAGCGCGCAGCTCGCGCGGCGGCAGGGTCTTGAGGGTGTCCAGGTCGGCGACCACGGCAATGGGCTGGTGAAAGGCGCCGATCATGTTCTTGCCGCGCGGGTGATTCACCGCCGTTTTGCCGCCCACCGAGGAATCCACCTGCGCGAGCAGGGTGGTGGGAATCTGCAGGAAATCGATGCCGCGCTGGTAGAGCGCCGCCACGAAACCGCCCAGGTCGCCGATGACGCCACCGCCCAGGGTCAGCAGCACGCCGTCGCGGGCGAATCGCCGCGCCAGCAGCGCATCGAACAGGCGCTCGGCCTGGTCCCAGCATTTTTGGAGTTCGCCGGGCGGAATGATCAGGCAACTGTCGTCAGGCAGGCCCAGGGTGGCCTGCAGGCGCGGCAGGTGCAGGCGCGCCAGGTTCTGGTCGGTGAGCAGCAGGCGCGGTCGGTCAGCGAGCACGTCGAAGCACGCGGTCTGGCCCAGCAGGCCCGCGGCGATCTCGATCGGGTAGGCGCGATCGCCCAACTGGACGGTGCACTGCGTCATAAGCGGGCTCGGTTACGGGGCGCGTTGCGCGAGGTGGGCCTGAATTTCATCGACCAGCAGCCGCGCACTGCGGCCCTGGGTCTCGATCACAACATCGGCGATCTGCCGGTAGAGCGGATCCCGCTGTTCGAACAGGCGCGAGAGTATCGCGCTGGGCGCCTCGCCGGTGTTGAGCAACGGCCGATGTTGCGACTGGCCGGTGCGCGCCACTTGCTGGCGAACGCTGGCATGCAGGTAAATCACCGTGCCGTTCTGCGCCAGCAGCGTCCGGTTGGCGGGCCACACCACGGCGCCGCCCCCGGTGGCCAGCACGATGTCGGGGGTCTGGGTGATGTCGGCAAGCAAATCATGCTCGCGCTGGCGGAAACCGGCCTCGCCCTCTTTTTCGAAGATCAGTGGAATGTCGACGCCAAGCCGATGTTCCAGTTCGTGATCGGCATCGATGAAACGCAGACCGCGCACCCGCGCCAGCCGCTTGCCGATGGTGGTTTTGCCGGCCCCCATGGGGCCGATGAGGAATAAGCGTTCCACGGTGGACATTGCGGTCCCACCCTATGGCGTCGCGATCGGCGCGGGGGTGGGCGTCGTCGAGGGCTTGAGGGTCAGCTGCCGCCGGCGACAGACCTGACCGGATTCGTCTCCCGAGCCGGAGGCCCGCACGCAGGCCTCGATATCGACCAGCGACTCGGCGGTCACGTTCGGCGCGAAATAGCGGCTGCGTGCCAGGCCGTTGGCATCGGTGGTGCCCCCGCCGGGAAATACGCGCTCGTTCGGCCGGGTCACCGAGGGGCTCAAGATGCGGAACAGCACCTGCGCGCCATTGATCGGCTGGAAGGCGTTGTTGCGCACTTCCATGGTCAGCTCGACGCTGGGCTGTTCGGTTGCGTCCGGCGTGACCGTGAGGGCCAGGGGCAAGCGCAGGTCGACGCAGTCGCGCCCGTCGGCGGATCGTTCGCAGAACTCGTCGATGAACTGCACACCGGTGGTCGCGATCAGCTCGCCGCTGGGCTCGGCGCCACAGGTCCGGTTCTCCCGCGCGTCGATTTCGAGAAAGCCCGAAAGGTCGCTGAACACCTCGACCGTCTGCACGAAGTTGCCGGCGCTGTTCAGCTGGATGCGCCGCCGCTGCGCGCGCGGTGTCGAATCGCCGCTGATGATCAGGCCTGCGGGCGCTGCGCCGGCGCCCGAGAAGCGGGTTTCCAGGTCCACGCAGGGGTTGCCGCCATTGGGATTGACGATGGGCTGGCCATTGGCGTTGCGCCAGGTCAATTGCAGGCGCTGGGCGTTGGGTGCGCCCACCGTCACGGCGGTGCCGAACACCGGCGCGGTAAAGCGAAAGTCGTCCTGGCGAATGCTGACCGCCAGCGAGCCCTCACAGACCGCGTCGAGGTCGTCGAAGCAGACGTCGAGATAACGCGGGTCGGTGATGGTGGCGGTGATGACCCCGGTGCTGTTGGTCGTCACGGCGGGATCGGGGGTGAACACGAAGTTGAGCCTGCCGAAGGCATCCGTAAAGCCATCACCAAGCCCGGGGCGGGTGACGCCGCGCTCGACGATGCTCACCGTGCCGTTGGTGGCGGTGAGCGACACCCCCAGCCCTTCGGCCGCCGTGCGTTCTTCGAGGCTGATCTGTACCCGGAAGCCCGGCAGGTCCACTCCCGGCGAGCCCGTGGCCGGGCCACTCATGCTCAGGATGGGCGCGCGGAGGGTGCTGCCGCCCCCGCCGGGACCCTGCCCGATCAGGCCGCCCGCTCCGCGGCCGCTGTCACCTGAGCTGCCACATCCGGCAAGACCGAGGGCGGCAAGCAGGGTGGCAAACAACTGCAGCGGTGAAACATCTAGACGCATGTCGGCTCACCGAACGGGAGGCCCAGAAGTATAGCGATGCACCGCCGCCCGGCCTCCGGGTCAGTTTGACCTGCCTGCGACCACGGTCCCTCGCTGGGCTCAGGGCTGATCATCAATTGACCTGCAAACCTTCCTGAATCATCCGCGGCGTGACGAAGATCAGCAGCTCGCGCTTGATGGACTCCCGCGTGGTGCTGCGGAACAGGGCGCCCAGCAGCGGGATGTCGCCCAACAGCGGCACCTTGGTGCGCCCCTCGGAATTGCTTTGCTCGAAGACCCCACCGAGCACGATGGTGTCGCCGGTGCGCACCAGCACCTGGGTGGTGACGCGCCGGGTGTCGATGCTGGGCGCCGTGCCACCACCGGCCACCGGCACGTTCTCGCCCACGGTGTCGTTGGTGACATCCAAGTCCATGAGAATGCGGTTGTCCGGCGTGATCTGCGGCGTGACGCTGAGGCTGAGCACCGCCTTCTTGAACGACACGCTGGCATTCTGGTTGCCACCCTCGGTGGTCTGGAAGGGAATTTCCCGGCCCTGCTCGATCAGCGCCTGCTTGCCATTGGCGGTGATCACCCGTGGGGTCGAGATCACCTCGCCACGACCTTCGCTCTGCAATGCCGAGAGTTCCAGGTCGATCAGAAAGTCGGACCCGAGGATCGCCAGCCCGATGGCCCCCGCCTGACCCGCAGCCGGGTTGGCGGGCAGGTTGACGTTGTAGCGGTTCAGCGCCGAGCCCGGCAGGGTCACCGGGAAGCCCTGGTTGGCGATGAACGAGTTGACGATGGGGTCGGTGCCCAGCACGTTGTTGCCGCTGGTGGTGACCAGGCCGCTGTTCCCCGAAGACGCCACGCCGGTGACGCCGAAGCGGGCTCCGATGTCGCGGCGGAAGTTGTCGCTGGCCACCACGATGCGTGACTCGATCAGCACCTGTCGCACCGGCACATCAAGGCGCTCGACCAGCCGCCGCACTTCGCTGAGCTTGTCGCGGCTGTCGAGCACGATCATGGTGTTGGTGCGCTCATCCACGGTCACGCGGCCGCGCTCTGACAGCAGCGAGGTGTCGCCGGCCGAGATCAGCGCGGCAAGGTCAAGCGCCCGCGCATAGTTCACCTGGATCAACTCGGTGCGCAGCGGCGCCAGCTGCACCTTTTGCGCGGCCGATTCCAGCTCCGCCTGTTCGCGCGCCGCCACTTCTTCCAGCGGCGCGACCAGCATGACGTTGCCCTGCTGGCGCATCGCCAGCCCACGGGTGCGCAGGATGATGTCCAGCGCCTGGTCCCAGGGCACGTTCTGCAAGCGCATGGCGACATCGCCGCTCACCGAGTCGCTGATCACCATGTTGGCGCCGGCGACATCGGCAATGATCTGCAGCAACGAGCGCACGTCGATGCTCTGGAATGACAAGGAAATGCGCTCGCCGGTGAATTGCGGCTCGGCGGCCCGGCGGGCTTCGATTTTCTCGGCGGTGAGCGGCTGCAGTTCGAGGGTGAATCGGTCATCGGCCTGGTACGCCGCCTGTTCAAAATCGGCCGGCTCGACGGGCGTCACACGCACTTCGACGTGCAGGCCCTGTTGGCGGGCGTCGACGAACTTGGCGGGGGTGCCGAAGTCGATGACGTCCAGCCGCCGCGCAAGCCGGTCGGGCAGCGTGGCGTTCTTGAAGCGGGCGACGATCACGCCGCCGTCGTTGTCGACTTCGACCGGGGTCGAGGGGTCTGCCAGCTTCACCAGCACCCGTGCCTCGCCCTTTTCGCCGCGACGGAAATCGATGTTTTCGACCACGTTGCCCTCGCGCCGCGCCGTCGTGCGCACCGGGGGAGGCGCCGACGCTCCTGCGGCCGGGACCGGGACGCCCGCCGGGGTCATGGGCCTGGGCGGCTGTGCGGCCGAGGCCGCAACTGCCGAGGTCAGCTCGATCAGCACGCGGTTGCCTTCGGTCTTGATGACGTAGGGCACCAGTTCGCTCATCTCGACCACGACGCGGGTACGGCCCTGGGCTTCAGCGGCCGCCACCGATTGCACACGCCCCTGATTGATGCGCCGGAAGCGCTCTGCCAGGGCCAGTCGCGTGTCCGGCAGGTCAATCGCCAGCCGTGCGGGTTGTTCGATGGTGAAACTGGTCACGTCCGGCGCCGGGCCGGTCAGACTCAAGGTGATCAGCACCACGTCGCGGGCGATGCTGGTGGCGTCCAGCGCCACCAGCGCCGGACGGCTTCCGGCGTCGTCAATCGTCGCGGGACCCTGCGCCACGGCGGACCACGCCGTGAGCATCAAGGCAACGGCGAGCAGACGCGTCGTCAAGTTGCTCCCTTTCCAGCGTGCATCCATGTCGCCCTCCAATCTAAGGCGTGAGCGCCAGGATGGCCGGCCGGCGGATCCAGCCGCCGAAGCCATCCGGGATCAATTCGTTCAATTCGATCTGGCCTTCTTCTATGGTGCGAATCTCGCCATAGTTCTGGCCCATGTGGTTGCCCTTGCCGACCCGGTGGATCACCCCGTCGGGCGCGCGCACCATGGCCACCCGCCGGCCGGAGAAGTCGATCACCCCGATCATGCGCAAGGCGTCCAGGGGGAATTCTTCCAGGGGTTCGCGCGGTCGGCTGATGTCGGGCCGGGGCCCGACACCCACCGCGGCGGCGCGAACCGGCTCGGGGCGAATAAACGGATCAGGCCGCGAGCCCGCCATATAGACATAGGACTCGTACTGGCGAACCTGGGGTATCGGCTCGATCTGCCGCGACTGGCGCGCCTTAATCTCTGCCACATAGGTTTCCAGGTCGTGCATGTCGCGCGAGCAGCCGCTCAGGGCCAGCAGGCCCAGCACGGCGATCCAAGCCCTCAAGCGGTGGCGGCTGATCATCGGCGGCCCTTGCGTTGGGGCCGGTTGGCGGCTTCCTGGGCGGCGATCTCTTCATCGTCGAGATAGCGATAGGTGGTGGCCACCGCCGTCATGCGCAGCGGCCCCTGACTGGACGATGGGGCGCCGTTGCGGGCGCGTCCGCCGGTGGCCGCGACCGGCCGGATTTCGACATCTTCGATGGTGACGATGCGCGGCAGCGCGGCGATGCCGCTGACGAATTCGCCCATCTGGTGGTAGGTGCCCAGCACGATGATCTGGTTGGGCAGTTCTGCGTAGAAGTCTTTGGGGACTTCGCCGATGGGGCGGAACAGCTCTTCCTCCAGGCTGCTGGCCACACGGGTCTGCGAGATGTCGTTGAGCAGATTGGCCACCTCGGTGCGGCTTGGGAGCTGGCGCAGCATGGCGCCGAAGGAGCGCTCCATTTCGGCCAGTTGCTCACGGTAGGCGTCCAGATTGGCGACCTTGCGCTGCTTGGTTTCAAATTCGCCGCGCAGCCGCTTCTCGGTCGCCTGCTCGCGCACCCGTTGTTCGTTCTGCGGCTTCACCAGGAAGTAGTAACCGGCGCCGATCAGCACCAGCGCGAGCAGCACGGCCGCGCCGATCCGCGCGTACAGCGGCCACAGCCCCGGGTTTTGCGGGTCGAGCGACTGCAGCTCTTCGAAAATCTCCTGGGCGCGACTCATTGGATATCCTCGGCGCCTTCGGCCCCTTCGGCCGCCTGATTGCGGCTCTTGACCTGCAGGGTGAACTCGCTTGCGCGACCACGACCGGCCTCGGTGGCGCGAATCACGACCAGCCGCGGATCATCGAACCATTCGGAGGCATCGAGGTTCTTCATGTAGGCCGACACCCGGCCGTTGGAGTCGGCAACGCCTTCAATCGTCACTTGCGTGCCCTTTTGCCGCAGCAGGGTGAGCGACACGCCCTCGGGCAGGGTATTGACCACTTCGTCGAAGAAATGCACCGAGGCAGAGCGACTGGACTGCAAGGACTCGATCACCCTCATGCGTGCCAACAGGTTGTCGCGGGTGCGCTCCAGGCCCTCGATCTCCTTGATTTTCTGATCGATCTCGGCCACTTGCTGGGTCAGGTACTGATTGCGCGCCCGCTGATGCTCCACCGCGCCCGAGGCATGGAAATACAGGCTGCCCGCGACGATCACGCCCACCAGCCCGCCCAGCGCCAGCATCTGGAAAAACTGCCGTTTCCGCAGTTCGCGACGTTCGGCTCGCCAGTCGAGCAGGTTGATGCGCAGTGCCATGGCTAGTGGTCCGCTTCGTCGTCGTCAAATGACCGCAGGGCCAATCCGGCGGCCAGCAGCAGCGCCGTCTCGTCCCGCACGATCAGGTTGGGCTTGGCCCGCGGGGAGATTGAAAGCTGGGCAAACGGTCGGGCGATCACCGTGGGGATGCCGATGCGTTCGCTGATCTGCGCAGCCAGGCCGTCAATCTGGGCGCAGCCGCCGGCAAGAATGATCTGATCGACCTGGGCGATATCGCTCACCGCTGAAAAAAAGAACTGGAGACCCCGGTCAACCTGCTGGCCGATGTCATCAATGAAGGGTTTCAGCACGTCCTCACGGTAACTCTCGGGCAGCGCGTTGGCACGCTGCGCCCGCAGCGCTTCATCCACCGACATGCCGTAGGCGCGCATGATGTCTTCGGTCAATTGCTTGCCGCCGAAGGCAGATTCACGGGCATAGACCAGTTTGTGATCGTGGAGGAACAGCAGGGTCGTGGCGATGGCCCCGATGTCGACCAGGGCGATGGTCTGGCCGACGCCGTCGGCAGGCATCTGATGGCGCAACAGGCTGGATGCCAATTCCAGGGCGTGGTTCTGGATGTCGACCACCTTGGCGCGCAGGCCCGCGCGTTCAAGTGCGTCGGTGCGCGCCAGCACCTGGTCACGACGGCAGGCGGCGAGCAACACATCCACCTCTTCGGTTCGCCCCCCGGCCGGTCCCAAAACTTGGAAGTCGAGGCTCACGTCTTCGATCGGGAACGGGATGTACTGGTCGGCCTCGGCGCGGATCTGCTGCTCCATGTCATCTTCGCTGAGCAGGGCCGAAAGCTGTACGACTTTGGTGATGACCGTGGGGCCGGCCACCGCCACCGCGGCGGCACGCTGTTTGGTGCCGGATTTGGCCAGCACCTTGCGGATGGCCTCGGCCACCACTTCGGGTTCGACCACCTGCTGGTCAACCACGGCAGAGGCCGGCAACGGTTCGATGGCAAAGGCGGCAACTTCGATCCGGCCGCCCTTCTTGACGAGTTCCAGCAGCTTGACCGAACTGGAGCTGATGTCCAATCCGACCAGGGAGGGATCCTGCCCTCCGAACCATTTCTGCATGATGGACATCGTGCCCCTTGCCGAGCGCCCCTGATGATTCCCGAAACCGCGCTCCCCAAAGGCGGATCAGGCACAGTGGCTTAATATAGCCGACCCCGAAGTCAATGCAACTCGAAGTTTGCTCCGCAAATGCCTGATGCCAAACCATAAGATGTCCAGCGCCCATGTTCAGAGGGGCCGTTTAGCCTGGGTGCTGGGGATCAGCGCGCTCACTTTGCTGATCGGCGGTCTGTTAACGGTGTGGCTGACCGTTCGCCACTTCCAGCAAGACCTTCCGTCGGTTGCGGCCATTCGCGCCATCGAGCTGGGCGAGCCCATGCGCGTTTTCACGGCCGATGGACTGCTGATGGCCGAATATGGCACCGAAAGGCGCTCTTCGGTGCGGTTTGACGAAATTCCCCGCCGGGTGATCGAAGCGTTCATCGCCGCCGAAGATGAGCGCTTCATGCGCCACCACGGCGTTGACCCGGTGGGCCTGTTGCGCGCCAGTGTCCGCCTGTTGCAGACCGGCGAACGCACCCAGGGGGGCAGCACCATCACCATGCAGCTGGCACGCAACGTCTTCTTGAGCAGCGAGCGCACCTACACCCGAAAAATCCGCGAGATCCTGCTGGCGATACAGATTGAAAACGAGCTCAGCAAAGGGGAGATTCTCGAGCTGTATCTGAACAAGATCTTCCTGGGAGAGCGCGCCTATGGCGTCGCGGCCGCCGCCCAGACCTATTTCAGCCGGCCGCTGAGTGAGCTCACCCTCGACCAGGCGGCCCTGATCGCCGGCTTGCCCAAGGCGCCGTCGCGAGACAACCCGATTGCCAGCCCGTCGCGTTCCATGGAGCGCCGCAACTACGTGCTGCGACGCATGCACGATGCCGGCTTCATCGACCGCAATACGCTGGCGGCTGCCCAATCGGCGCCGCTCGGGGTTTCGCCCTATCGCACCCGGGTCGAAGTCGAGGCGCCGTATGCCGCCGAGATGGCGCGCCAGACCGTGGTCGCGGCGTTGGGGGAATCGGCGTACTCGCAGGGACTGCGGGTCTACACCTCGATCGTCGGCACCGAGCAGACCGCCGCGGTCAATGCGGTGCGCAACGGCCTGCTGGATGTCGAGCAACGACAGGGCTGGCGCGGCGTTGAGCGGCGGTTGAAGCCCGAGACGCTGGGCGACCGGGACGCCCTGTTGCTGGCGCTGGGCGAACTGCCGAAGTGGCCGGCGCTGACCACGGCCGTCATCACCGGCACCGCTGACGGCGCGGTGGTGGCCTTGAGTGCCGATGCCGAGACGCTCAGGCTGGATGCGGCTGCGCTTGAATGGGCCGGCGCCCAGCGCGACACGCTACAGCCTGGCGCGGTGATTCACCTGCGCCAGAACGCGGCGGGTGCGCTGCGCCTTTCGCAAACGCCGCAACCCCAAGCGGCGTTCATCGCACTCGATCCGCAGACCGGCGCCATCACCTCGATGGTGGGGGGCTACGATTTCTATCTGAGCTCATTCAACCGCGCGGTTCAGGCGCAGCGACAGGTTGGTTCGGCCTTCAAACCTTTTCTGTACGCCGCCAGCTTCGATGTGGGCTTCACACCGGCGTCGGTGGTGCTGGATGCCCCGGTGGTGTTCGACGATGCGCGACTCGAGGAGGCGTGGCGGCCGACCAACTACAGCGGCAAGTTCTATGGCCCGACCCGCCTGCGAGACGCCTTGGTGCACTCGCGCAACCTGGTCACCGTGCGCCTGCTGCAATCCATCGGCTTCGAGCAGGCGCGCAGCTTCGCGCAACGTTTCGGGCTCGACCGCGACCGCCTGCCGCGAGACCTGACCATGGCGCTGGGCAGTGCGAGTTACACGCCGCTGGAGCTGGCCAGCGCCTATGCGGTGCTGGCCAATGGCGGCCTGTCGGTGGAGCCACAATTGATTGACCGGGTCGAGGGGGCCGACGGCACGGTGGTCTGGCGCCCCGATGCGCCGGTTGAAAATCCGTCCGAGCGCCTTTCCCCGTCCATGCCGGCGGCTCAGGCAACCGCCGCGCCCGCAGACCCTGCTGCCGATGACACCATGGCGCCGGTGGTGGACGACCCGCGGCGGGTGGTCCCCGAGGCCATCACCTGGCTGATCACCGACATCCTGCGCGACGCCGCCCGTCGCGGCACTGCGGCGCGTGTGGGTACCGCCTTGAAGCGTCGTGATCTGGCCGGAAAAACCGGCACGACCAATGACGAGACCGATGCCTGGTTCGCCGGGTACAACCGTCACCGCGTGGGGGTGGCGTGGGTGGGTCACGACCAACCGCAGCGGATCGGTCGTGGCGAGGTGGGTGGCCGGGCGGCGCTGCCCATCTGGGTCGATGTCATGAGGGTCGCCTTGAAGGACATCCCCGATGAGCCGCCACCGCCGCCCGACAGCGTGATGAGCGTGCGTGTGGACCGGGAAACCGGTGGCCGGGCGGGTGTGGGCAGCGCTGACAGTATTTTCGAGTTCGTGCCCGTGGCCAGCATGGGCCGCCCCGCCGCAGGCGAGGAACGTCCCCACCAGCCCACACCTTCGCAACAGCGTCAGGGTCCGGCGCTGGACGATCTGTTCTGAGCCGCCGTGCGTGGCGCCATGGCTAAACCACACTCATCCCTCCATGAAGAATGGGTCAACGCCGCCGCACAGTTGATGTGCTCCTTGCACCTCACGGATTACCAGCAGGCAAAGTTGAAGGCCCGCGACCAGCTTGGCCTCGGCGCTGACGCCGCCTTGCCCGACAATCAGTCGATTGAAACCGCCGTGCTCGCCTATCAACGATTGTTCGGTGGTGCTGCCTACGCCCAGCGGTTGCAACGTCTGCGCGCAACGGCCCTGCACGCCATGCGCTGGCTGCATCCCCTCGATGTCCGGTTGGTGGGCGCCGTGGCCACGGGCGCCATCAATGACGCGCATCGCGTGCAGTTACATGCCCTGACCGATGACGTCGAGGCCGTGGACTTCCAGTTTCTGGACCGTGGCATGCCGTTCGCGCAAGGGGAGCGTCGCTATCGCATGACCGACGGCCGACAACGGGCCGTTCCACTGCTGCAGTTCAGTGCGGACGGGATCGGCGTGGACCTGGCTGTATTTACCCGCGACCGCCCGGCCCAGCCACTGTCGCCGGTGACCGGAAGAGCCGCGAAGCGCTTGCGAATGGGCGAGGTCGAGGCCCTGGTGCAGCGCGCGTAAGGCCCACAAAAAACCCACCGGCGAGGTGGGTTTTTTGTGGGCCGCGCTGCGCCGCCTCAGGTGCCGCGTGACGCCAGCGGCTGCACGTCGCGAACGCCTGCGCCGGTATAGACCTGTCGCGGCCGGGCGATGCGCATGCCCGGCTCGGCAATCATTTCCGACCAGTGCGCCACCCAGCCCACGGTGCGCGCCACGGCGAACATCGGCGTGAACATGTTCACCGGGAAGCCAAGCGCGCTGTAAATGATGCCGGAGTAGAAATCGACGTTCGGATACAGCTTGCGTTCTTTGAAGTAATCGTCCGACAGGGCGATTTCTTCAAGCTTCATCGCCAGTTCCAGCTTCGGGTCATCGATCTTCAGCGCCTTGAGCACCTTGTGGCACTCGTCGCGGATGATGGTCGCGCGCGGATCGAAGTTCTTGTACACCCGGTGGCCGAAGCCCATCAGACGCACGCCGCTGTTCTTGTCCTTGACCTTGTCCATGAAGCCCTGAACGTTCTTCACGTCGCCAATTTCACCGAGCATTTTCAGCACGGCTTCGTTGGCTCCGCCGTGCGCGGGGCCCCACAGCGCGGCGATGCCTGCCGCCATGGCCGCATAGGGGTTGGTACCGGTGGAGCCGGCCATGCGAACGGTGGACGTCGAGGCGTTCTGCTCGTGATCGGCGTGCAGGATGAACAGGACATCCAGGGCCTTGGCCGCGACCGGATCGACGTGATACGGCTCGGCCGGTACCGAGAACATCATGTTCAGAAAGTTGGAGCTGTAGTCCAGGTGATTCTGCGGGTACATGAACGGCTGGCCCGCATAACGCTTGTAGGCGGCTGCGGCGATGGTGGGAATCTTCGCGATCATGCGGTGCGCGAAAATCTCGCGGTGCTTGGGGTCCTTGTTGTTGGTGGTGTCGTGATAGAACGCCGACAACGAGCCCACAATCCCGGTCAACATGGCCATCGGGTGCGCGTCGTAACGGAAGCCGCCGAAGAAGCTCTTCAGGTTCTCGTTGATCATCGTGTGACGACGAATGCTCTGATCAAACGCCTCAAGCTCGGCAGGGGTTGGCAGTTCACCGTTGAGGATCAGATAAGCCACCTCGATATACGAGCAGTGCTTGGCCAGCTGATCGACCGGATACCCGCGATACAGCAATACACCCGCGTCGCCATCGATGTAGGTGATGGCCGATTGAGTGGAACAGGTGGACGAAAAGCCGGGGTCGTACGTGAACACGCCCGAACCGCCGTAAACCTTGCCGACGTCCAGGCCAACAGGGCCTAAAGTGCCGGAAACGCCCGGAAGTTCAACCTTCTCGCCGGTATCTTCGTTCAACAGGCTATAACGAGCCATCCAATCATCCTTTCGTCTTGAAGTTAAAGACGCGGGCCTGCTGGCCTGCGCGCTGCTCCGCTCGCGATGAACGCTCCGGCCGCTTCAGCACACTGAACTGGCGCTGACTGCGACCCTCGCTTTCGTGAAACCCTCAACCAAGCTCAAGGATAACGACTTTTACCGAGAAGCGGCACTGACCCAGGCTGCGGGCGCCTCTTGGTACGACCCGTTCTTCCAAGCGCGGGTGCGAAGACCGCGCACGGCGTGCATCAAGGCGTTCGACCGTTCACGCACGGCACAGCAAAAAGCCGCCCGAAGGCGGCTTTTGAGCAAGACGGACTGACGCCCGGACTCAGCCGTAACGGCGCCGGAACTTGTCGATGCGGCCGCCGGTATCCGACACGGTGCGCTTGCCCGTGTAGAACGGGTGCGACTTGGACGAGGTGTCCAGCGTGACCAACGGATACTCTTTACCGTCTTCCCAAGTGATCTTGTCCTTGCTGGTCATGGTTGACCGCACGCGGAACGTGAAATCCGCTGACGCGTCTTTGAACACGACGTAGTCGTACTTGGGGTGGATGCCTTCTTTCATGATCGGATGACTGCCGGGGGGTCGAAAAGCGCGCGACTATAGCGAGCCACCGCGGCGAACGCAAGGGCGTGCCGCTCCGCGTAGACTGCCACCGTCCTGGCGGCAGCGCGCGCCCACTCTAAGATTCAGACCCCCGCAAAATGCTTGACAAGGATTTATGGACCCGCTGCCTGCGCTGGCTTGAGGCCGAGCTGAGCGAGCGCGAACTCAGTACCTGGTTACGTCCACTGCAACCCGTCTTCCAGCCCGACCGGCTGATCCTGTTCGCGCCCAACCGCATCGTGCAGGAGCGTGTGCGCCAGGACCACTTGGAGCAGATTCGGGGGGCGCTGGCGCATCTGGCGCCCGGCGTGCCGCTGACCATCGACCTGATGGTCGGCGTCGCCGAGGTGAGCCCTGCGGTGACACCGGCGGTCTCGATGCCGGCCGATTCCGCGACCGACACGCCGCTCAACGGTGAGCGCGACGCGTCGCTGTCGGCATACACCGGCAAACTCGATCCGCGCTACACCTTCAACAGCTTTATTGAAGGCAAGTCGAACCAGCAGGCACGCGCCGCCTCAGAGCACGTCGTCGAAGCCCCGGGCATGGCCTACAACCCGCTGCTCATCTACGGGGAATCTGGCCTGGGCAAGACGCATTTGATGCATGCCGTGGGCAATCGCATTCAGCAGCACAACCCGAACGCCAACATCGCCTACCTGGGCGCCGAACAATGGCTGAACCACATGGTCTCGGCGATCCGCCACGGTCGGCAGGAAGGCTTCAAGCACTACTACCGCTCGGTCGACGCGCTGCTGATTGACGACATTCATTTCTTCGCGCACAAGGAACGGACGCAGGAGGAATTTTTCCACACCTTCAACGCGCTGATCGATGGGCGCAAGCAGATCGTTCTGACCTGCGATCGCTACCCAAAAGACATTGACGGCATCGATGAACGACTGAAATCGCGATTCACCTGGGGGTTGTCCGTCGCCGTTGAGCCGCCAGAACTCGAAACCCGGGTCGCCATCCTGATGGCCAAGGCCGATCAGGCCCATGTGCGGCTCAGCGAGGACGTCGCCTTTTTCGTGGCGCAGCGCATTCGCTCCAACGTCCGCGAGTTGGAAGGGGCCCTGCACCGACTGTCTGCCAGCGCCCGTTTACGCGGCGAACCCATCACCGTCGAGTTTGCTCAGGCGACCCTGCGCGACATGCTGGCGGCCTACGATCGGCTGGTCACCATCGACAACATCAAGCGCACCGTCGCCGGCTACTACAACATCCGCATCAGCGATCTGACCTCGGCCAAGCGCACACGGTCGCTGGCCCGTCCTCGCCAGGTGGCCATGGCGCTCTGCAAAGAGCTCACCCAGCACAGCCTGCCGGAAATTGGCGAGGCCTTCGACAAAGACCACACCACCGTCCTGCACGCGTGTCGAAAGGTGGTGCAACTGCGCGATGAAGACCCCAAGATTCGCGAAGACTACGACCTGCTGCAACGTCGACTGGGCTTCGGATAAGCCCAAAATGGCTGCCTGGCGCCGCGGCATTCACCTGAACACACGAAACTTGGGATAGGCTCACGGGAAAGCGTTGCGGGGCTTGTGGATAAGTACTGAACGAACAACGGTCCCCAACTTATACACAAACCGCACAATGCCGAACAGGGTGTCAGAGAAGGTCTGAATTTGATCGTATGCAATTGTATTCATTGCACATTATGAAGTTACGCACAGCGACGACGCGCCCCTACTATTAGTTAAATACTTAAAGACTTCTTTACTTATATGAAGATCACGACGAACCGGAACGATTTGCTCGCCGCACTGAACCAGGTCATTGGCGTCGTCGAGCGGCGCCAGACTTTGCCGATCCTGTCGAACCTGCTCGCTGAGGTACACGAAGCAGAGCTCAAGCTGACGGGCACCGACCTGGAGATCGAAATGGAGACCTCCATTGATGTCCAGAATCTGGAGCCGGGCAAAACCACCTTGCCCGCCCGCAAGCTTTTCGACTTGTGTCGTGGCTTGCCGGAAAGCGCGGCAATCGAATTGAACGTCAGCGGTGATCGGGCCACGCTGCGCAGCGGTCGCAGCCGCTACACCTTGGCGTGTTTGAGCGCCGACGATTTCTCTTCATTGGACACGGGCGAACTGAGCCAGCAGATCGAGCTGCCCGCCTCTGAACTCTTGAAGCTGATTCAGCGGACGCAGTTCGCAATGGCGCAGCAGGACGTGCGTTTCTATCTGAACGGGATGTTGCTACAGCTACGGCCCGGCACCCTGAATGTGGTCACCACCGACGGTCACCGTCTGGCTTTGGCGCGTTACGAGATGCCGGACGAGCCTTCGTCAGATCAATCGGCAGACCTCATCATTCCCCGCAAGGCCATTTTGGAACTTGCACGTTTGCTGGGCCAGGTTGACGGCAACGTGGTGTTGCACTTCAGTCAGGGCCAGATACGCGTTCAGGTTGACCGACTGAGACTGACCAGCAAGTTGATCGATGGGCGCTTCCCCGAATACGAACGCGTCATCCCGCAACACAGCGACAAACATCTGGTGCTCGATCGCGAACGCTTGCGTCAGGCATTGGCGCGCTGCTCGATTTTCTCAAACGACAAGTTCAAAGGCGTTCGACTCACCTTGGGGAACGGCACCCTGACCCTGCAGAGCAACAACCCTGAGCACGAAGAAGCCGAAGAAGTGCTGGACGTCGACTACCAGGGCGAAGCACTTGAAATCGGCTTCAATGTCGTCTACCTGCTCGATGCACTCACCACCATGCCCGGCCAGAACATCACGTTGTCATTGCGCAATGCAGATTCAAGTGGACTGATGACCACAAGCGAAGAGCCGACACTGCGCTACGTCGTAATGCCGATGCGGTTGTAAGCGATTGGCCGTTCGTCAACTTCGCCTGGTGGGGTTCAGGGCGCTGGCGACACAGACACTGGCGTTCTCGCCCGGGCTCAACCTCCTCTTCGGCGACAATGCCAGCGGCAAAACCAGCCTGTTAGAAGCGCTCGACATTGCAAGTCGCGGACGCTCTTTCAGAACGCAGCACTTGAGCGAGATCGCCCGCTGGGACGGCAATGGTGAATGGGCACTGGACGTCGCGCACGCGCACGCTGTTGGCGATGATCTGCTGAAGCTTCGTTATCGCGGAGGCGCTCTTGAATCCCGCCAACAAAGCGAAGTACTGAGCCGAGAACAGATGGCGCGCAGCTTGCCGGCCCTGATTCTGGGGCCCGACCTGCATCGGCTCATGGATGACGGCCCGAAGATTCGACGGGCTTTCATGGATTGGGCCTTGTTCCACGTGGAACATACGTTCGCCGAACATTGGCGCAGGTATCAGCAGGCGCTGAGGCAACGCAATGCCGCCATCCGTCGTCAAGCGCCAAGTTCGCAAATTTTTGCATGGAATGACTCTCTGCTCTCGGCGGGCACCGTCATCACACAACACCGAAGGCAGTTGGTCGAAGGTTTGCGTGTGCACTTTGCAGCGACGGTGAGCACCACAGCAATGCTGCCCGCGGCTGAGATTAACTACCGACAGGGCTGGGCCAAAGACCTGAGCTTTGAAGCCGCGTTGAAGAAGGCTGATGCACATATCGGGGCGCACTCAGCAACGCCCGTCGGTCCGCACCGCGGGGATCTCGAACTACTGGCCGGCAACGCCCGCGTGCAAACCACCTTGAGTCGCGGGCAACAAAAGGTCTTCCTCATCAGCTTGGCGTTGGCGTTGGCCAACCTCGTTCACGAACGTGTTGGTCGTTGGCCCTTGTTGGCGATCGATGATTGGCATGCGGAATTGTCCGACAACACCGCCGCGTCGGTCCTGGACAAGCTGAGGACTTATCAGGGCCAGCGCATTCTGAGCAGTTTCGCCGCGCCAACAACGGCGGTCGCCGAAGCTCGATTGTTCCACGTGGAACAGGGGCGATTTAGTGAATGTTAGACTTCTAGGCTTAACAGGGTAACGATCCAATGACCACACAACCCGCGCCCGGTGTCGAATACGACTCCACCTCCATCCGTGTCCTCAAAGGCCTGGAAGCCGTCCGCGAACGGCCCGGCATGTACATCGGCGACACCGATGACGGAACCGGTTTGCACCACATGGTGTTCGAAGTGGTCGATAACGCCATCGACGAAGCCTTGGCGGGTTACTGCACCGAGATTCGCGTTGCCATCTTGATCGACGGCGGGATCGAGGTGGTCGACAACGGCCGTGGTATCCCGGTCGACATCCACGCGGAGGAAGGCATCTCGGCAGCAGAAGTGATCATGACGGTGTTGCACGCCGGCGGTAAGTTCGGGGGTAGCGGCTACAAGGTTTCCGGAGGCCTCCACGGCGTCGGGGTGTCGGTGGTCAATGCCCTGTCAGACCGGCTGGACCTGATGATTCGTCGCGACGGATATCACTATCACCAGACCTACCACATGGGTGTGCCGGTCTCGCCGTTGGCGCAGGGCGAAGCAACCACCGAACGCGGAACGACCATCCGTTTCCACCCCAGCCCAAAGATCTTCACCGATCGCGAATTTCACTACGACATCCTCGCCAAGCGTCTGCGTGAGCTGTCGTTTCTCAATGCGGGCGTCCGCATCGTATTGCACGATGAGCGCACTGGCCGGGAAGATATTTTCGAGTACGTCGGCGGCATCAAGGCCTTCGTCGAGTACTTGAACAAGCACAAGCAGGGCATTCACGACGCCGTGGTGCACATCGAGGTTGAAAGCGAGGACGGCATGGTGGTCGAGGCCGCATTGCAATGGGTCGACGCCTACACCGAGAACGTCTTCTGTTTCACCAACAACATTCCGCAGAAGGACGGGGGCACGCACCTCACCGGGTTTCGCAACGCCTTGACCCGGGTGCTCGGCGATTTCATCGAACAGGAAGGACTGGCCAAGAAAGAAAAGGTCACGCCCAACGGCGATGACACGCGCGAGGGCCTCACCGCAGTGCTCAGCATCAAGCTGCGCGATCCGCGGTTCTCAAGCCAGACCAAGGAAAAACTGGTCTCGTCTGAAGTGACGCCGGTCGTCTCCAGCGCAGTGGGCGAAAAGCTCAAGACCTATCTCGCCGAGCATCCGCGCGAAGCGAAGATGATCGCCGCCAAGGTTGTGGATGCCGCCCGTGCCCGTGAAGCCGCGCGCAAGGCCAAAGAACTCAACCGCCGAAAAAGCGTGCTCGACATCGCCGGACTGCCGGGCAAGCTCGCGGATTGCCAAGAGAAAGATCCCGCAAAGTCAGAGCTCTTTCTGGTCGAGGGCGATTCTGCCGGTGGCTCAGCCAAGCAGGGTCGCGACCGACATTTTCAGGCCATCCTGCCGCTGAAGGGCAAGATCCTGAACGTCGAAAAGGCCCGTATCGAAAAGATGCTGTCAAGCGCCGAAGTCGCCACGCTGATCACCGCCATGGGGTGCGGCATCGGCAAGGATGACTTCAAGCTCGAAAAGCTGCGCTATCACCGCATCATCATCATGACCGACGCCGATGTTGACGGCTCGCACATCCGCACGCTGCTGCTGACGTTCTTCTACCGGCACATGTACGCGCTGGTGGAGCGCGGCCACGTTTACATTGCGCAGCCGCCGCTCTACAAACTGAAATCCGGCAAGCACGAAACCTATGTGAAGGACGATCAGGAGCTGCACGAGTGGCTGATCCGCTCGGCCACCGAAGATGCACGCCTGACGCGCGCCGATGGAACCACCCTGGCCGATGGCAGCACCCTGGGCGACTGGATGCGTGAGTTCGCGCACATCGAGCGGCAGGTTGAGCGCTGGGCGCGGCGTTACGACGCGAACCTTTTGCGCGGTTTGACCCAGACCCCGGTGTTGCCCACCGCCGAAGCGGAAGCGGCCTGGCTCAGCCGTCTCACGGACACCCTGAACAGCACGGCCACCGATAACCACTACACGCTGGAAATACTCCGCGACGAGCGCGGCATCGGGCTGCAGGTAGGCCGTCGTCGTCACGGTGCCACCTATGTCGAGACACTCAGCAGCGACTTCTTCGCGCAGGCCGAGTGGCGTCGGGTCGTGAACTTGCGCGAGACCCTGGCCAAGCAGTTTGCCGACGGCGGCGTGGTCGTCCGAAACGAACGCAAGCAGCCGGTTGAAAGTTTTGATGGCGCATTCAAATGGCTGCTCACCGAGGCCAAGCGCGGCTTGCACATGCAGCGTTACAAAGGCTTGGGCGAGATGAATCCCACCCAGCTTTGGGAGACGACCCTGGACCCGAAGGTGCGCCGCCTCGTCCGCGTCGATGTCGAGGACGTGATCAGCGCCGATCAGGTGTTCACCACCCTGATGGGCGAGCATGTCGAGCCCAGACGGGAGTTCATTGAACAGAACGCGCTGCTGGTGGGCAATCTCGACCTTTGAGTGTGTCTGAGCACGAGGACAGAACGCCATGATGAACGTCCTTGCGCTCTATCAACTAAAGGGCGGCGTCGGCAAGACCAGCACTGCGGTCAACCTCGCCAGTCTGGCAGCGACCAGTGGTCTGCAGGTGCTGCTGTGGGATCTGGACCCCCAAGGCGCGGCAACCTGGCTGTCCGGGGTTGATGCCACGCTCGACGCCAAATCCAAGCATTGGCTCAAAGGAAAATCGGCGTTGGGTCGCTATGTCGAACGCAGCCCGGTGGGCGGGTTCGACGTGCTGCCGGCCGCCAGCGCGCATCGGTTGCTCGATGTGCTGCTCAACAAGGTGGATCAGCCTGAACAGGCTTTGGCCAAGCTTCTGAAGCCCTTTTCCGAACACTATCAACTGGTGATTCTGGACGCACCGCCGAGCCTGTCGCATCTTGCCGATAACGTGATGATGGCCGCAGATTGCGTACTGTTACCGGTTATTCCAGGGTTTTTAGCGCAGAGAACGCTGGAACTGGTGGCCGAGAGGATGGACGCGCTCAAGCAGCCCCGCCACAAAATGGCGGCGTTTTACACCATGGTCGATCGTCGTCGAACGGTGCATCGCGAGCAGCGGCAGGTCCAGCCCGTGACCGGCGTCAGTTGGCTGGACACGGACATTCCCTACGCGAGCAGCGTTGAACGCATGGGGCTGTACCGACAGCCCTTGAGCGGATTCACCGCCGCATCAGACCCGGCCAATGCCGCGTATGCCGCACTCTGGTTGGCGGTGCAGCAGCAGCTCAGCCGTCTTCGAACGGCTTGACCACCGTCGCCAGATGCGTGAGGCGTTGCGCCAGTTGCGCCTCCGTGTCTGCCCAGACGTTCACGTGGCCCACCTTGCGACCGCGGCGCGCGGCCTTGCCGTAATCGTGCACGCACAGATGCTCGGCGTGTTCAGCCCAGACCGCTTCGGAGGGCATCTGGCCGACGAGGTTGATCATCGCCACCGGCCGCGTCAGCGAGGTCTCGCCCAAGGGCAAGCCGCAGACGGCGCGGACATGATTCTCGAATTGACTGGTCACGGCGCCGTCTTGCGTCCAATGTCCGGAGTTGTGCACCCGTGGGGCAATCTCATTGCCAAGCAATTGATTGTTAAAGATAAAAAACTCGAACGCCATCACCCCGACGTAATCCAGCGTGTCCATGACCCTGCGCGTGTGTTGCTCGGCAATGGATTGCAAGAGATCGCCCGCCGGCGACGGCACTGACAGGCGCAGAATGCCGTCCCGGTGCGTGTTGGTGGTCAAGGGATAGAAGCGGGTCTCGCCGCCGCGTGACCGCACACCCAGGCAGGACACTTCGCGTTCGAAGGGCACCCAGGCTTCCACGATGGCCGGTTGCGCACCGATGGCCTGCCACGCCGCGGCGACCTCGCCTGCGTGGCGAATCACCACCTGGCCCTTGCCGTCGTAGCCAAACCGGCGGGTCTTGATGACGGCCGGCACGCCCAGCGCCGCGATGGCGGCCTGCGCCGCTGACAGGTCATCGACACAACGGTAGGGCGCGACCGGGACGCCCAAGCGGTCGAACAGCGCCTTCTCGACGCCACGGTCCTGAGCGTGCTGCAAGGCGTCGGCATTGGGCGCCACCTGCAACCCTTGCGCCTCGAGCACCCGCAGGGCCTCCGGAGGCACGTTCTCGAATTCGAAGCTGGCATAGCGCGCGGTTTCCGCGAGCTGCCGCAAGGCCGCGGTATCGGCGTACTCGGCCTGAATGACCGACCCGGCCTGCGCAGCGCAAGGCGCCTCCGCAGGGTCGAGAAAACAGGTGTCGATGCCCAGTTTCGTCGCTGCAAAACCGAGCATCTGGCCCAACTGGCCAGCGCCCAGAACCGCCAGGGTCACGACATGTCGCTCAGGTCAGCCGAGGCCAGCACACGGTCGGTTTGCCGGGCCCGGTAGTCGGCCAGGCGTTGCGCGAGATCCGGGCTTTGCAAGGCCAGGATGGCGGCCGCCAGCAAACCGGCGTTGATGGCGCCCGCAGTGCCGATGGCCAGGGTTCCCACCGGAATGCCGGCGGGCATCTGCACGATCGACAGCAACGAATCGACGCCATTGAGAACCCGGCTTTGTACCGGCACGCCCAACACCGGCAGAGCGGTTTTGGCGGCACACATGCCCGGCAGATGGGCGGCGCCCCCGGCGCCGGCAATGATCACCTTGATGCCCCGGGCGGCGGCGGTCTCGGCGTAGCGGAACAGCGCATCGGGCGTGCGATGGGCCGACACCACCCGCGCTTCGACGCCCACGCCCAAGTCCTTGAGCACCTCGCAGGCGCCCTTCAGCGTGTCCCAGTCTGAACGTGACCCCATGATCACGCCTACTTCGATCGGTGCGGCGCTCATCAGTCCGGGCGCTCCCTACCAGTGAACAGAAACGTCGATTATCACACGGCAGCCTTGGTGGGGAACCCGCGCGCAACCACCGCTGCCGACACGACCTGCACAGCCTGGGAGCCTCAATCGCCTGCCCGCAACCGCACCCCTGCCGCCACCCGCCGCGCCTTGTCCCGCGCCGCGTCCACGGTCTCGGCCAAGGCCAGCGCCACGCCCATGCGTCGCCTGCCGCGCAGTTCGGGTTTGCCAAACAGGCGCAGCGCGGTGTCCGGCTCGGCCAGCGCTTGGGGGGTGATGGTGAAGGCCGGTCCGGACGCATCGCCTTCCATCAACAAGGCCACGCTGGCGGCCGGGCCGCGGGCACGAATGTTGGGAATCGGCAAGCCGAGAATGGCGCGGGCATGCAGCGCAAACTCCGACAGGTCCTGCGAGATCAGCGTGACCAGGCCGGTGTCGTGCGGGCGCGGCGACACCTCACTGAAGATCACCGCGTCGCCCTTGACGAACAGCTCCACGCCGAACAAACCGTGTCCGCCCAGCGCGCCGGTCACCGCCTCGGCAATCCGCTGCGACTCGGCGATGGCCGCGGCCGTCATCGGTTGCGGCTGCCACGATTCACGGTAGTCGCCGTCGATCTGCAGGTGCCCGATGGGCGCACAGAAGCGGGTCGTGGTCTGCCCGCCCGGCCCCGCATGGCGCACCGTGAGCAGGGTGATTTCGTAGTCGAAGTCGACGAAGCCTTCGACGATGACGCGCCCCGCCCCGGTGCGGCCGCCAGACTGCGCGTGGTCCCAAGCCCGCTGCACATCGGCCGCGGTCTTGAGGGTGCTCTGGCCCTTGCCCGAGCTGGACATCACCGGCTTGACCACGCAGGGCATGCCAATGTCGGCCACCGCTGCCTGAAACGCGTCATGCGTGTCGGCAAACCGATAGGGCGAGGTGGGCAGGCCCAGGGTTTCGGCCGCCAGTCGGCGGATGCCCTCTCGGTCCATGGTGAGTCGCGCGGCGCGGGCAGTGGGAATCACCGTAAAGCCTTCGGCTTCAAGCGCCACCAGGGTTTCGGTGTGGATGGCCTCGATCTCCGGCACGACCAGATCGGGCTTTTCGGCCTCGATCACCTCGCGCAGCCGCGCGCCGTCGAGCATCGAGAACACGTGGCTGCGGTGCGCCACCTGCATTGCGGGCGCGTGGGCGTAACGGTCGCAGGCAATCACCTCCACCCCCAGACGCTGAAGCTCGATGACCACCTCCTTGCCCAGTTCGCCGCTGCCGAGAAACAGCACGCGCGTGGCCGTTGGGGTCAACGGAGTACCGATGGTGGTCATGAGTCAGCCTTGGCGATCAAACGGGTCGGAATCGTAGCGAATTCAGCCGCCCAACCGATGAGTTCATCCGTGGCGAACGCCTACACTAAGCGCCTCGCCAAGACCAAACGCGCATGAACCGAAAAACCAAAATCGTCGCCACCATGGGGCCCGCCACCGACGCAAGCGGCGTGGTCGAACGACTGATTCGTGCGGGCGTCGACGTGTTTCGCATCAACTTCTCGCACGGCAAGGCCGAAGACCACGCCGAGCGCATCCGCAACGCGCGCGAGATCGCGCTGCGGCTGGGTCGAGATGTCGGCATCCTCTGCGATCTGCAAGGCCCGAAGATTCGGGTTGAAGGCTTCGCCCAGGGCCCGGTCGAGCTGCACGACGGCCAACCCTTCGCGCTCGACACGGCGCTGGCCGCCAACGCCGGCAACGACCGCGAAGTGGGCTGTGCCTACGTGGCCTTGCCGCAAGACGTGAAGCCCGGCGACACCCTGCTGCTCAACGACGGGGCGATTGCGCTGCGCGTCGACGCGGTGACCGGCACGCGCGTGGCCTGCACCGTGACCCAGGGCGGCACGCTGTCCAACCGCAAGGGCATCAACAAACTGGGCGGCGGCCTGTCGGCCCCGGCGCTCACCGATGAAGACCTTGCCAACATTCGCCTGGCGGCACAGTGGAATGCCGATTTTCTGGCCGTGTCGTTTCCGCGCACTGCCGAAGACATCCACATGGCGCGCGGCCTGCTCAAGGCCGCGGGCGGCGACGCCTGGATCGTCGCCAAGATCGAGCGCGCCGAGGCGCTCGACAACCTGGCCGCCATCATCGAAGCCTCCGACGTCGCCATGGTCGCCCGGGGCGATCTGGGCGTCGAAATCGGCGAAGCCGAGCTGCCCGGCGTGCAGAAACGCATCATCAGCCTGTCGCGCGAGCTCAACCGCGCGGTGATCACCGCCACCCAGATGATGGAATCGATGATCAACAGTCCGATTCCCACCCGCGCCGAAGTGCTGGATGTGGCCAACGCGGTCATGGACGGCACCGATGCGGTCATGCTGTCGGCAGAAACCGCCGCCGGCAAGTACCCGGTGCGCACCGTGGAACACATGGTCAACATCTGCACCGCCGCCGAACGCCAGCATGTGCCGGAACGCTCCATCGGCCGCCTCGACCAGCATTTCCAGCGCACCGACGAGGCCATTGCCATGGCCACGGTGTACACCGCGCGGTTCATGCACGCAGACGCCATCGTGGCACTCACCGAGTCGGGCATGACCGCCCTGCAGATGAGCCGCAGCCACGGCCAGCCGCCGATCTACGCGCTGACCCGCAACGCCAGCACCCGCGCGCGGATGACCGTATGCCGCGGCATCGAGCCGGTGGAATTCGCCCCCACCAACCTCGACACCGGCAAACCGGTGCGCGAGGCCATCGAGGCCCTGGTGCGCCGCGGCGCACTGCGCGACGGCCAGCGCGCGCTGGTGACCAAGGGCGACTTCAACGGGCCCGGCGGCACCAACACCATGAAGATCGTCACCGTCGGCGAATGACCGCCCCGCTGCCGCCGCTGACCATCATCGGCCATCGTGGCGCCCGCGGCCTGGCGCCCGAAAACACGCTGGCGGGCATTGAGACGGCCCTGCGGCTGGGCGTCGACGGCGTCGAATTCGACGTGCAACGGCACCCGGACGGCGGCCTGTTTCTGCTTCACGACCTGACGCTGGAGCGCACCACCAACGGCCAGGGCCTGGCCGCGGCGCAGCCCTTCGACACCCTGCGGCGACTCGACGCCGGGCATGGTGAACGGGTGCCGACGCTGCACGAAGTGCTCGACCTGATCGACCGCCGGGCCCTGGTCAACATCGAACTGAAAACCTGGAACGGCTGCGCCGCAGCGGTGGCGGAGGTGATCAGGGCGCAGATGGCCCAGGGCTGGGATGCGGCCCAGTTCATCGTTTCCTCGTTCCACCTGCCCGAGCTGCAGCGCTTCTGCAGCGCGCTGCCCGAGGTGCCCGTTGCAGCGCTGTACTGCGGCGTTCCGCTGGCCGGCGCCGCCGAGTTGGCCACGCTGGGCGCCGCACAGGTGCACCTGGCCGACGAGTTCGTCGACGCCGACTACGTCGCCGCGGCCGCGCAGAACGGCCGCCCGGCGTGGGCCTACACGGTCAATACGCCTGAAGCCGCCCAGCGCCTGACGACCCTCGGCATTACCGGCATCTTCACCGACCACCCCGAGCGCTTCCTGCGGCCGGTGGCGACGGCGCCGGTGCAGTAGCCGGCGTCGTCGCCGAAGGGGCGAAACTGACCCGGCCAGATACTTGCTCAGGGCGGCCGCAGCACACCGCCGATCGCCCTGGGATCAGCCTCGCACCGAAGCCAATGAGGCTCCCCGCCCGCGCAGGCTGCCCATCAACAGGTACAGCAGCGGCCCGAATGCCCCTGCCGCGAGGGTCAGCAGCACATAGGGCCAGGCTGTGCGGCCCGTGGCCCTGGCGTTCTGCACCATCCACAGCATGGCCAGCCCGCAGACGATCACGAGGTCGGTGAGCACCTGCCACCCGGCACTGCTGGGAAAATGAAAGGCGATAATCCCCCAGTAGCCGTGCTCGTAAAGGGCGAGCCCCGAAAGTGCACCGAAGGCGACGATCACCACCGCCAAAATACCGGTTTGTACGCTCATTGAACCTGCTCCCGAAAGTCGTCGGCGGCCTGCCGACCGCAGGGATCATGGTGGGGGGTGGTCAGCGGCTCAATGACCTTGCAGGTCATCGGCGTCGCCTTGACCGCGTGGCAGACTTCGGCAATGGAAATTGCCACCGATCAGCTGTCTTTTGGCGCGTTGCTGCGCGACGTGCGACGCATTCGGCGGCTGTCGCAACTCGGGCTGTCTTTGCAGGCAGATGTCTCGCAACGACACCTGAGCTGCCTGGAATCGGGCAAGGCACGCCCCAGCCGCGAAATGGTGGTGCAACTGGCGACCGCGCTCGACCTTTCCATTCGCGAACGCAACCGCCTGCTGATGAGCGCGGGCTTCGCCGGGCTTTACCCGCAACGTCCGCTGGCGGCCGCCGACATGGGGCCGGTGCGTGCCGCGCTCGACCTGCTGCTGAGCCACCATGCGCCGCTGCCCGCGGTGGTGGTGGATCGGGCCTGGAACCTGATTGACAGCAATATCCCCATGCAGCGTCTGCTCGCGGCGTTGGGCGATCCGGACGAACGTTGGCGCCGGGTCTGCGGCGACGGGCCGCGCAACCTCATGCAAATGACCCTGCACCCGGAAGGTTTGCGGCCTTTCATCGCCAACCTCGATGCGTTGGCGCCGCTGCTGCTCGCCCGCACCGCCCGCGAAGCGCTGGAACATCCCGAGATGCAGGCAATGCTCGATACCGTGCTGGCCTATCCCGGCCTGCCGCGCACCTACCGCAAGATGGACCCTCGCCAGCCCTTGTTGCCGATGGTGCCCACCCATCTGCGCTTCGGCGGTCACGACCTCAGGCTGTTCACCATGCTCGCCACCTTCGGCACGCCACTGGATGTGACCACCGACGAGGTGCGGGTAGAGCTGTTTTTTCCGGCCGACGCGTCCAGTCGTGCATTGCTGGACGCCTTGTCGCAAGGCCCATCAGCCCCACCCGCGTGACTCAGACGCCGTTGTCCTTGAACCAGTCGAACGCCAGTTCGTTGGCGTACTCGGCGGTGGCGCGGTCGTAGGTGGGGCGATAGTCGGCGTTGAAGCCGTGGTCAACGCCGGGGAACACCACGATCTGGCTTCCGGAGTCCCCCCGGGCCAGCGAGGTGCGCATCTTCTCGACCACGTCCATGGGAATGTAGTGATCGACGCTGGCGTACAAACCCAGCACCGGCACCGTCAGTTCACTGGCGATGTCGACCGGGTCCTTGGGTTTGAGGTCGCTGGGCGCCATGCCGCTGAGCAGACCGTAGTAAGCCACCCCGGCCCTGATCTTCGGATTGTGGCGGGCGTACAGCCACACGGTGCGTCCGCCCCAGCAGAAGCCAATGATGCCCACCGAGCCTGCATCGGCGCTGCCGCTGGCCTTGGCAAACGCCAGGGTGGCGTCGATGTCGCGCATCACCTGCGCGTCCGGCACTTTGGAGACCACGTCGGTGAGAATCTGGTTGATGTCGGTCATCTTCGACACATCGCCCTGGCGCGCAAACATTTCTGGGGCAATGGCGTAGTAGCCCTGTTTGGCGTAGCGACGGCACAGGTCCTTGATGTGCTCGTGCACGCCAAAGATCTCCTGTATGACCAGCATCACCGGCAGGTTCTTGCCGCCCCTGGGCAGGGCGCGGTAGCCGGGAATGCTGCCGTCGGCCACCGGAATCTTGATCTCGCCCGCGGTCAGCCCCTCGTCACCGGTGGTGATGGCCTGGGCCTGCACCGCACCGGAGGCCAGCGCAAAACCACTGGCCAGCGAGGTGACCAGAAACGCCCGCCGCGAAAACCCCGGCGTGCTCGGCTGCGGATCTTTGAAGTTCAACGGCGCAAGGCCATAGTTCATGTGGTCCATCGATGTCTCTCAAAAAAAGAATAAGAACCGCAGGGCCTGCGTGACGGCCCGGCGGCGCGAGGGTCAGGCGATCTTCAGCTTCACGTCGACGTTGCCGCGGGTGGCGTTGGAATACGGACAGACCTGATGGGCCCTGTCGACCAGCGCCTGTGCCTCGTCCCGGTCCATGCCGGGCAGGTGAACCGTCAGCTCGGCGGTAATGGCAAAGCCGGTGGGAATGGGGCCGATGCCCACGGCGGCATCAATTTTCGCGCCGTCGGGCAGCTTCTTCTTCTCGCTGGCCGCAACGTGCTTCATGGCCCCCAGAAAGCACGCCGAATAACCGGCGGCAAACAACTGCTCGGGGTTGACGCCCTGGGTGCCGCCGGGGCCGCCCATCTCTTTGGGTACGACCAGCTTGACGTCAAGCGCACCGTCCGCGGTGCGGCTGTGGCCATCGCGGCCGCCGGTAGACGTGGCGTGTGCGGTGTAAGCAATTTTGCTGGGTGTGTCCATTGCATCGTGCTCCTTCAGTCAAAGGGAATGGGCCTGGCGCCAAACCGCTGCGTGCGCCGAACGCGAGGCCCGCAAGCGCGGCTCAGCGTGCCTCATTGCAGATGATCCCGCTCAGCCGCAGCGGCTGAAAACAGCCATCTGCGTGGGCGCGCCGCACTCCGGATGGTCCTCGCCCACGGCCAGAAAACGCAAGCCGTAACCGTTGCGCGCTGCGATGCCGCGCGCCCAGCCGCGAAACTTGGCGCGCGACCACTCGAACTTGTGATCGGCATCGCGCCAGCGGCCTGGCGGCAGACCGTAAAGCGGGTTGTAGTCGGCGTTGGGCGTGCTCAACACCACCAGGCGCGGCGCGTAGCCGGCAAAGAGGGTGCGCTCCACACACCCCAGTCGCTGAGGGTCGAGGTGCTCGATGGTTTCGATCAGGGTCACCGCCTCGATCCCCGCCACGCGGTCGTCGTGATCGGTGTACGAGCCGTGGATCAGTTGGCAACGCGCGTCGAGACGCCCGTTCAGCACCTCGCCGCGCACCACTTGCAGCGCCAGCGCCGAGGCATCCATGCCGATGATGCGCGCGATGCCCGGTGTGGCCAGCAGCCGCGCCAGCAGGTTGCCCGAACCGCAGCCCAGGTCGGCGACGCTGCGCACCCCCTCGGCAACCAGCAGGGCCATGACCGTGTCCAGACGCTCCTCGTGCAGCGGGCTGTACATCGTCATGAGGGGCGGCCTCAGGCTTGGTGCACGCCAGAATAATGCAAGGCCGGAGCGAGGCGCGAGCCGCGGTCACTGCATGTCGCGTTCTTTGATCTTTTGGGTGAGGGTGTTGCGGCGGGCCCCGAGCCCGAGCAGGGCCCCGCGCGTGCGCGGGATGCGGAGGATCAGCGAGCGGGCCCGGGGGCGCGGGTGATGCAGCAAGATCGGGAGCCGCGGTCACTCCATGTCGCGTTCTTTGATCTTTTGGGTGAGGGTGTTGCGGCGGGCCCCGAGCCCGAGCAGGGCCCCGCGCGTGCGCGGGATGCGGAGGATCAGCGAGCGGGCCCGGGGGCGCGGCTGATGC